>Ga0209624_10001204_pt1 | contig 21040 bp, 20 predicted proteins | sample JacPinW_OM2H0_O1_FD_188565 | JGI IMG/M metagenome (GOLD analysis project Ga0209624, IMG submission 188565) | Forest soil microbial communities from Algoma, Ontario, Canada - Jack Pine, Ontario site 1_JW_OM2H0_O1 (SPAdes) (version 2) | ecosystem: Environmental > Terrestrial > Soil > Boreal...
CGTCGACACGTTCACGCGGGCAAGTACTCGATCACGGTGCGGTTCTCGGCCCGCAGATACGTGCGCGCGACGCGCATCACGTCGTCCGCGCCCACCGCGAGATAGCGCGCGAGATCGCCGTTGACCACCTCGGGATCGCCGCGTTCGGTGATCGCGCGCACCAGCTCGAGCGCGACCCCGCTGTGCGTCTGGCGCGAGCGCACGACGCTGCTCGCGATCTGCGTGCGCACGCGCGCGAGCTCCGACTCGTCCGCCGGCTCGGTGCGCACGCGTTCCAGCTCGTGCTCGAGGGCGGCGCGCGCGTCGGCGAGCGCGATGCCGCGCGCGCACGTGACGCGCACGCCGAAGAGGCCGGGGTGCTGGCGCAGATCCGCCGCCGCGTACGCGTTCGTCGCGACCTGCTTGTCGTACACGAGCGAGGTGTAGAAGCGCGAGCTGCGGCCCGAGCCCAGCAGCGTCTCGAGCACGTCGAGCGCCGCGGCGTCGGGGTGCGATGCTTCGGGAATGTGGTACGCCTCTTCGGCCGCGGCGAGCGGCACGTTCGCAGCGCGGTACTCGTAGCGCCGCTCGCCCGTCTGCGGCGGCTCGACCGCGTGCACGCGCGGGATCGCACCGGGCGGCGTCGGGATCGGGCCGAACCATCGCTCGATCATCGCGAACGTCTCGTCGACGTCGAGATCGCCCGCGACGACGAGCACCGCGTTGTCGGGGCGGTAGTACGTCGCGTGGAACGCGACGACGTCGTCCAGCGACGCGGCGTTCAGCTCCGCCGGGCTGCCGATGACGCCGCGCCGGTAGGGGTGCAGCACGAACGCCTCGCGGTTGACGAGCTCGTCGAGCATCCCGTACGGCTCGGCCAGCACGCGCTGATCGTACTCGCCGATCACGACGTCGCGCTCGGTGGCGAAGTTCTCCGCGTTCACCGTCAGCGACGCGAGCCGGTCGGCCTCGGCCCACAGCAGCCGCTCGAGGTGGTTCGACGGCACGACCTCGTAGTAGTTCGTGATGTCCTCGGACGTGAACGCGTTGTTGTAGCCGCCGACGTCTTCGGTGAGCCGGTCCATCGTCTCGGGCGCGGTGCGCGAGGTGCCCTTGAACATCAGGTGCTCGAACAGGTGCGCGAAGCCGGAGCGCCCGGGCGGATCGTCCTTGCCGCCGACGCGGTACGCGACGTTGATCGCCACCGACGGGACGCGCCGGTCGGGGACCAGGATGGCGCGCAGGCCGTTGGCGAGGGTGCGGTCGGCGTAGCGGATGGGCGCCACGTCGATCGCCGAGGCGGAGATCGTCGGTAATGCGGTCACGGGCTTTCGGTTCATCCGCACGCAGGGCCGATGTCCCTTCCTCGCTTGCGCTTGCCGAAGAGCGCGCGAGAACAGCGCGCTGCTCTCTGGTTGACATCGAACATACGTTCGATTAGCATAGGGCTCCCATGGGCGTCGATCCGGCCTTTACGGCCCTGCGCGAGCGTTTCGACCGTCGTCACCGGGAGACGACGGGCGCGGCGTTCGCGCTCGGGGACGAGGCGCTGGTTCGGACCGGGATCGACGCGCTGGATGCCGTGCTGGGTGGCGGCTTTCCGCGCGGGACGATCGGGACGCTCGAGGGGCCGCCGAGCTCGGGGCGGAGCGCGCTTGCGGCGCGTCTCCTTGCCTCGGCGACGCGGCGCGGGTTGGGGGCAGCCGTTGGGGTGGACCTGTTCCCGCCCGCGCTCGCGGCGGCGGGGGTGCGGCTCGAGCGGCTGCTGATCGTTCGCACGGGTGAGCCCGTCGAGGCGGCGCGCGCGGCCGACATCATCGTCCGCTCGGGCGCGTTCACCGTCGTCGTCATTCCCGCGCTTCCTAGCGGCCGCGGGACGGGCTCGGCGACCTGGACGCGCTTGGCGAGCCTGGCGCACCGCGCCAACGCGCTGCTCGTCGCGCTCGGCGACGAGGCCTCGTCCGAGCTGCGCTACTTCGCATCGGTGCGGCTCGAGACGGCGATCGAGCGCGTGCGCTGGAACGGCCCGCCGGGCCATCTCGGCGAGCTCGCGGGCTTCGACGTGCGCGCGGTGGTGCGCAAGCACAAACGCGCCGCCCCGGTGGGCGACGCGCTCGTGCAGTGCGATCCGTTCGAAGACCGGCCGCTGCCGGCCGACGTGCGCGAACGCACGCTGACCACCGTTGCGCCGGCGATCGCGCGGCGCAGCGGCATCGTCGGCTAACGGCGGCGCTGGTGCTGGCTGTCGTGCTTCTGGAAGTAGATCCGGTCGGAGAGACGGTTCTCCTCGCGGTTGAGCTGCCGGTATTCCGCCGGGCTCAGACGGCCGTCGCGAAGATCGCGCCTGCGCTGCGCTTCGATGCGATCGAGTCCGTTGTCGAGGCGATGGTACTCGCGGTACGTCAGCGAGCCGTTGCGCACGCCTTGGTTGATGCGGCCCTGCTGGTTGTCGATGCGCTGCTCGACTTCGCCGTCCGCGCTCGCGGCGAGCGGAGCGACGAGCGAAGCGAGAAGCGCGGCGGCAACGAGAGTTTTCGTGATCATCGGGTTTCTCCTGAGGCGATGAGTTCGTCGATGAATGCGCTGCGGATATCCGCTCGGTCATCGTACGCTCATCGCACCCGTCTCATCACGCGAACTCAGCGAATGCTCACCGCGCTCTCAGGCCCGCTTCATCTGCGCTCTCAACGCGGCTGCTTGAGCGGATGCACCGGCGCGAGCAGCGTCACGCCCGCCGCATCGGCGAGCGCGCCGGCATCGACCGCCAGCGCGCGCGCCGCGCTCGACGCGCTCGGACACGTCAGGTCGGGCGACATCTTGCCGCGGTACCCGATCTGCATCGACGAGCCGAACGACACGCTCTTCATGCAGTGCATGACGGTGATGCGGTCCAGCGGGCCGGCGGCTTTCAAGTCGGCGAAGAACCGCTTGACCAGCGCGGCCGGCACGCGCTTCTTCACGGGGACGTCGCCTTGCTGCAGCGCGGTCCAACCGCTCGCGTGCACGCGCAGGCGGTATCCCTCGCGGTTCGTCGAGCCCGAGTCCACGATCAGCGCTTCATCGGCGGAAACCGGGACGCGCAGGTACGCGGGCACGGGCGTGCCGGACGCCGCGGGGATCGGGCCGTACGTCGGGATCGCGAAGGCGAGCAAGAGCGTGAGGAGCATGACCCTCAAACGCTGCCGCGGCCCGGTTCGGCGCACGGGCTGATGCCCGTCGTCTGCGTCTGGGTTCCCGCGTTCCGCCTCGCCGTCGCGCGCCTCGCGCAAACCGGGGTCGATCTCGCCGCACCCTTGATCCTGGCCGACCGCATCGAGCGCGGGCGCGTGGTGGACTGCACGCTCACCGCGGCGGCGCTCGGCGTGCGGCGCGGGATGACGCTGGTGCAGGCGCAGGCGGTCGCGGCCGAAGCGCGGACGGTGTTCGACGACCCGGCGGCCGACGCTCGGGTGTGGGCCGAAGTGCTCGAGGCGCTCGACGCGGCCTCGCCGATGGTCGAGGACGGCGGGCTGGGGCGCGCGTTCGTCGAGATGCACGGGATCGCTGGCGACCCCGCGGCGTGGCTGGGCGCGGTGCGCGGCGCGCTCGCGGGGTTCGATCTCCCGGCGCGCGTAGGCTTCGGGCCGAACCGGTTCGTCGCGCACGCCGCGACGTCGTGCGGCGACGGCATCGTGTGCGCCGGCGACCCGGCGGCGTTTCTCGCGCCGCTGCCGCTGGATCTTCTGCTCGCCTCGCAGAGCTCGCAGCACGGAATCGACCAGGGCACGCGCGAGCGGCTGCGGCTGCTCGGCGTGAACACGCTGGGCGAGCTCGCCGCGCTTCCGCACGGTCCGTTCGTGCGCCGCTTCGGCACGCAGGCCGCGCGGTGGCACGATCTCGCGCGCGGCATCGACGCCCGCCCGCTCGAGCCGCGCGCGCGAGCGCTGCGCGTCGACCGCGCGCTGTACGGCGAAGGCGAGGCGAGCTCGGAGGAACAGGTGCTGTTCGCGCTGCGCACGCTGGTGGGCTGGGTGGTCGACGACCTGTGCGCGGCGGGAAGGCGCGCGGGACGGCTCGTGCTGCGCCTGGAGTGCGAGGACGGCGAGACGCGTGAGCTCACCACGCGCGTCGCGCAGCCGACCGCGGTGCCGTCCACGCTGTTCGAGCTGCTGCGCGCGCGGCTCGAAGGCGTCGTGCTCGCCGCGCCGGTCACCGGCTTGCGGCTGGCGGCGGAAGAGCTCGCGAGCGGCGGCGTCGCGCTCTCGCTGTTCGCCGCGAGCGATCCCGATCCGGACGCGATCGGGGTCGTGCTCGCGCGGCTCGACGCGGCGCTTGGCGAAGGCAAGGCGCTGCGCGCGCGCGTCGTCGACGGACCGCGCATCGAGCGCCGCTTCACGTTCGAGCCCTTCACGCTGGAAGTGCTGGCGACGCGCGGGCCGCTGCCCGAGCCGCCGCCGTTGCCGGCGACCGCGACGCTGCAGCTGCGCATCGCGCAGCCGCAGCCCATCGACGTGCGCGTCATCGACGGCGCGCCGCGCTTCGCCGGCACGCCGCCGCAGCAGGTCGTCGAGGTGGCCGGCCCGTGGCGCGTCGAGGAAGGCTGGTGGACGCGCTCCACCGGCGAGGGCACGCCGCTGGTGCGGGACGAGTACGACGTCCTGCTCGAAGACGGCGCGCTGCTGCGCATCGCGCGCGACGGTGCTTCAGGCGCGGGACACGCCGCATGGAGCGTGCGCGGCGTGTACGATTAGGCGCCTTTGAGTCCCAAGCGCGGACAGGCCCCCCGGCCGCGACCGGGTACAGTAATCCGGATGGACGCCGAGGACCCCAGGGACCCGCTCGATCCGCTCGACGACGTGGACGACGATGACGACGACGAGCTCGCCCCGCCGCAGTTCTACCTCACGACGTTCATCCCGCGCCCGGCCTGGTACGACCTCGACGTCGCCGAAGCGACGGCGTTCTTGCAGAACCGCGTCGCGCAGCTCAACGAAGCGTTCGTCGAAGAAGACGAGGGCGTCATCTGGGCCTACCGCTACCACGTGATGGAACGCGCGCGCGAGGTCGACGCCGTCGTGCTGCTGTGGATGATCACGTCGGACGAAGCGCTCGAGACGCTCGAGAGCACGCTGCGCCGCTCCGACGTGAACGACTACTTCGACTGGAGCGTGATCGGCGGCGAGCAGAACAACGCGCCGCAAGACATCTTGGGCGCGTTCATGGGCACGCTGATTCCCGAGCCCGGCGAGCACCCGCGCCCGAGCGAGAACTAGCCGCTAGGACGTATACGGCTCGAACGGTGCGACCGGCGCGAGGACGTCGTCCATCGCGCGGAAGATCTCCGGGTCGACGTCGAGGTCGGCCGCCGCGACGTTGTCGTCGACTTGCTCGGGCCGCGTCGCGCCGACGATCACCGACGACACGGCGTCGGTGCGCAGGCACCACGCGAGCGCGAGCTGCGCGAGCGTGCAGTGCGCGCGCTCCGCGAGCGGCTTCAGGCGCTGCACGGCGTCGAGCACCGGCTGCGTGAAGTAGTCCTCCATCATGTCTTTGGAGCGCCCGGCGGCACGCGTTCCTTGCGGCGCGTTCGACGCGTCGGTGTACTTGCCGGTGAGGATGCCCATCGCGAGCGGCGACCAGACGACGTTGCCCAGGCCGTACTGGCGGCACGTGGGGAACACGCGCGGCTCGACGCGCCGCCACAGCGCGCTGTACTGCGGCTGGTTCGACACGGGCTCCGCCCAGCCGCGTGCGCGAGCCAGGTTCACGGCGGCGGCGATCTGGTCGGCGTTCCACTCGCTCACGCCCCAGTACAGAATCTTGCCGGCGCGCACCAGATCGTCCATCATCTGCGCGGTCTCTTCGAGCGGCGTCGTCGGGTCGTAGCGGTGGCACTGGTACAGATCGACGTAGTCGACTTGCAGGCGCCGCAGCGACGCGTCGATCTGCTCGCGCACGTGCTTGCGCGCGAGGCCGCGGTCGTTGGGACCGTCGCCCATCGGAAAGTACACCTTCGTCGCGAGCACGATCGACGCGCGCGGAAACTCCTTGAGCGTGCGCCCGACGACTTCTTCGGCGCGGCCGCGCGCATAGACGTTCGCGGTGTCGAAGAAGTTCACGCCGCGCTCGTACGCACGGCGCATGCAGGCGCGCGCCGAATCCTCCTCCACGCTGCCGCCGTAGGTGAGCCACGAGCCGAGGCCGACGGCCGAGATGGTGACGCCCCAGCGCCCGAGCTTGCGGTATCGCACGGACCGGGTCGTACCCGGTCCGAACCGGCGCTCCTTTCGGGCGGCCCCGAAGTGGGAACGAACCCGTCATGAACGATCGTGACGAGCGACCGCCGGACGTCCTTGCGGACGCCCACGAACAGGACGGGGACGTCCCGGGCGACGAGCTGGGCGGCGGACTGGGCAACACGGCTGACGGAGGCGCGAACGACGGATGACGGGCGGCGGAGATCTGGACGAGGGCGAGCACGACATCCTCGACGAGTCGGATGACGTAGCGGACGAGGACGACGACGTCGACATCGACGAGGACGACGGGACCGGCGACGGCCAGGCCGACGCTCCGGTGAGCGTCAACCCGCAGATCACCGACAACGACCCCGACCCGACCGCGGGCGCGTCGGACATCGGCGGCCGCGCCGCGAGCGAGGACGACGATTCCTGAGCGAGTACCGGCGCGCGAGGTCGTCGTCGTCGTCAACACCAACTCGCGCCAGGCGCGGCACCGGCTCGACGATCTGCACGACCTGTTGCGCAAGCACGGCCTGCCCGTCGCGGAGTTCCACGTCGCGCCGAATCACGAAGCCGTGCGCCGCCTGGTCAAGCGCGCGGCGAAGGGCGGCGCGCAGGCGATTCTGGTCGGCGGCGGCGACGGAACGATGGCGCACGCGGTCGACGCGCTCGCGCACCGCGGCGCGACCCTCGGCGTGCTGCCGCTCGGAACGGGCAACAGCTTCGCGCAGTCGATCGGCCTGGACGCGCACGACCTCGACGCGGCCGTAGCCGCCGTCGCGCTCGGCCACGTCGAGCGCATCGACCTGGGCCGCGTGAACGGCACCTACTTCGCGAACTTCGCCACGATCGGTCTCTCGTCCGAGATCGCCGGCGCGACGCCCACGAGCGTGAAGAGCTGGTCGGGACCCATCGCGTACGCGCTCGCGGCCGTGCGGCCGCTGCTCACGCACGCGGCGTTTCGCGCGCGCATCCGCTGGAAAGGCGGGCGGCTGGACTTGCGCACGCAAGACATCATCATCGCGAACGGGCGCTTCTTCGGCTCGAACCCGGTCACGCCGGACGCGACGATCGTCGACGGCCGCTTATCGCTGTTCACCACCGACGATCCCTCGCGCATCGGTGCGCTGCGCACGTACGTCGCGTTCGGCATGCACGATCAGACCAAGCTCCGCCACGCGCACGTGATCAACGCCGCGAAGTTCGAGATCCGCACGCGCGCCAAGCAGACGATCAGCATCGACGGCTCGCTGCTCGAGAAGACGCCGGCGCGCTTGCGCGTCGCGCCGCGGGCGCTGCGCGTGTTCGTGCCCGAGCACGGCGTTGCGCGCCCGTAACGCGATGGAAGCACGGTTGTGGATCGCCGCCTTCGTGCTCGCGCTCGCGGCGGTCGCGCTCGGGGCGCTCGTCGCGCACCGCCCGGCCACGCGCATCGACGTCGCCGCGTTCGCGCTGCGCGGTCAGGCGCTTCCGCTGGCCGTGTTCTTCACGGGCCTGGGCCGCTGGCCCGTGCTGCTCGGCTTGGGCGTGCTCGCGTTCGGCGTCGCGATGACGCTGCGCACGGGGCTCAGCTCGGTGGTGATCCTGTACGGCTTCCAAGTCATCTCGCAAGCGGCGAACGCGCTCGTGAAGCTCGCGTTCGCGCGCGCGCGGCCCGACGGGTGGCTCGTGATCAAAGAGACCGACCTGTCGTATCCGAGCGGCCACGCGACCACGGCGATCGTGTTCTACCTCGGGTTCGCGCTGCTCGCGTGGTACTCGCCGCTGCCGCGCGCGGTCGCCGTGCCGGTCGTCGCGGTGCTGCTCGTCTGCGTCGTCGGAATCCCGTGGTCGCGGCTCGCGCTCGGCGCGCACTACTTCACCGACGTGACCGGCGGACTGCTGCTCGGGGCGGCGTTCCTGTGTGCGGCGCAGGCGGTGATCCTGCGCTTCGCATCGGCGCCGGCGGCGCCGTAGGGCGCGACGACCGGCGCTACGCCGTTTCGACGAGCTCGATCAGCTTGGGGTAGACGAGCTCCGGCTTCGCTTGCGGAACGGCCGGCTCGACGATGTCGTGAATCGACGGCAGCCCGCGCAGCACCACGAGCTCGTAGTCGACGCCGCACGCCGTGAGCGAGCGGAACCGCCGCCGTGCGTGCGCGTTGTTCACCACCGGATCGTTCGCGTTCTCGACCAGCACCACGCGCCGCCCGTGCGCGATCGACGTCGTGCGTTCCATCTCGGTCGAGATTCGCAGCGACTCGCCGAGCGCGCGCGTCGCGAAGCGCGGGTAGCCGTGCGAGGGCGGCTGGCGTTCCTTCACGCGCGGATCCCACCAGCCGAACAGGTTGGGCGCGCGGGCCAACAGGCTGCCGAAGGCGTCGTTCGCGCGGGCGGGCAGCTCGCGCAGGCCGCAGAACGGCGCGACCGCGATGCCGAGGTCGATGCGCGTGCGCGCGGCGAGCCAGCCCGCGAGCGTGGCGCCGACCGAGATGCCGGCGACCACGACGCGCTCGCCGCACAGCGCCGCGATCACCACCGCCTGCAGCGCTACCGACTGAAGATCGCTCGCGCGCAGCAGCGCGGTCGCATCGGTCATGCGGTTCGCATAGCCGTGATAGGGGATGCGCGGCACGATCACCGCATGGCCGCGCGCGTGGAGCGCGGGCGCGAGCACGTCGTACTGCGGCGGGCTGTTGGTGAGGCCGTGCAGCAGCACGACGGCGGTCGGGACGACGTCGTCGTGCAGCCACGAGCGCGAGCCGTGGGCGATCTGCGGGTCGGCGCGCTCCTCGGCGGCGACGGCGTCGAGCAAAAGGCGCGCCTTCGCGAGGCGCTCGGCCCGGCTCTTCAAACGCGCGGCACGCCGCGCATGACGATCTGCTCGAGCCAGCGCAGCGGGCGCGTGTTCCACGGATCGTGGCGCACGAGCGGGTCGACGAGGATCACCTCGAGTCCCGCGAGCTTTGCGCCCAAGACGTCGGTGAACAGCTGGTCGCCGATCACCACGGCTTCGTGCGCTTGGAGCTCGAGCACGTTGAGCGCGCGCCGGAACCCGCGCGGCAGCGGTTTGCCGGCGCGCGGAATGCACGGCACGCCGAGGTCCTTGGCGACTTCCGACGCCCACGGCGTGCCGTTGTTGGTGAGAACGACCACGCGCACGTCCGCTTCCTTCGCGCGCGCCACCCACCGCGCATCCTCTTCCAGCGGCGCCAGCGTGCGGAACCCGACGAGCGTGTTGTCGAGGTCGACGATCGCTCCGCGAATGCCGCGCGATCGCAGCTCGTGCGGGTCGATCCCGTTGATGGCCGCCGAGTAGAGGTGAGGTCGAAAGAAGCCCAGCATCAGCGTATCGCCGATACCCGGTTTTGCGGCACGAGCACCGTCACGCCGCCGGGGACGATCGAGAACTCGGCCGGGAGCCGGCTGACGTCCTCGCTGTCGGCATAGACGCGGTGCCCGCGGCCGTGGACCGAGCGCACGACGAAGCGCTTCCCGCGCACCGCCAGCGTGTCGGGTGCGTGCGGGAAGCGCCGCACGGCGATCGCGGCCAAGATCCCGAGCGCGTGCCACCAGTGGCGCACGTCCATGGAATACAGCCACAGGCGGCCGTCCTCGAGGCTCGCTTCCGGATTGTCGACCACGCCGCCGAACCGGTAGCTGTTCGCAACGGTCAGCTGGATCGCGCGCACGACGCGCTTGCTGCCGTCTTCGGACTCGATCTCCAGGTGCATCGGCCGCGCGTACCGGAGCGCGCGCAGCGTCGTGACCGGGATCGCAAGCATCCCGAGCCGCCGCTTCACCTCACCGGTCTGCAAGCGCGTGACGCGCGTGGACAAGCCGACCGACGCCTCGTTGAAATAGTGCACGCCGTTGACGCAGCCGACGTCGAGCTTCAGCGGCACGCCATCGTCGACGAGCGCCGCGACCTCGCCGGGATCCGACGGAACGCCCAACGTGCGCGCGAGCTCGTTGAACGTGCCCAGCGGCAGGATCGCGAGCGGCAGCTTCGTCTCGACGAGCCCGTCGAGCGCCGTGAGCAGCGTGCCGTCGCCGCCGCCGACGACCACGACGTCCACTTCGTCCTTGTGCGCGACGATCGCGGATGACAGCTCGCCGGGCGGCGCGTCGCGCGCCAGCTCGATCACCGTGTGGCCGCGCTTGCGAAACGCCTCGCCGGCGCGGGCGAGCGCCTCGCGCCCCCGGCGGGCACGTGCGTTGACCGCGAGAAGAACGCGCTTGGCCATCCTTAGCCTCTACCCCGGCGGGGCGGCTCTTGAATCCCGGCCGCGGAAGGGTTGGGCGGTGAGGCGCATCCTCGTTCCGTACCATCACGCCGACGCGCTGCCGAAGCTGGCGGACGCGTTCGTTTCCGACGACGCGGCCGTGGTGTCGAAAGGTCCCGCGGGCGCGATGGTGGCGCGTTTGTACGATCAGGTTGCGGCGCGCGTCGCGGCGAGCGACGAGCCGGTCGTCGTCGCGAGCGGCGATTGCACCACCGCGCTCGCGACGGTCGCCGGATTGCAGCGGCGGGGGTTGTCGCCTGGCGTCATCTGGATCGACGCGCACGGCGACTTCCACACACCGCGCACCACGCGCAGCGGTTATCTCGGCGGCATGGCGCTCGCGATGCTCGTGGGCCGCGCGGGCGCGTCGCTCGCACATGCTATGGGACTGCGCGCCGTCGCGGAAGATGCGTGCGCGCTCGTGGGCGTGCGCGACATCGATCCCGGCGAGCGCGAGCAGCTCGACGCGTCCGCGGTGCGCCGCATCGACGACGTTACCGCGCTCGCCGGCGCGCCGCTGCCGCCGCCGCCGTGGTACGTGCATCTCGACGTCGACGTGATCGACCCGGCGGAATTGCCGCCGCTGCGCTTCCCCGTGCCGGGCGGTCCGAGCGCCGACACCGTTGCCGACGCGCTGCGCGCACTCGCGTCGCGCGGAACGATCGCCGCGCTGGGGTTGGCGTGCACGTTCACCGCGAAAGCGTTCGATGAGCGCGATCCGCTCGCGCGCATCCGGCCGCTGGTCGACGCTGCGCTCGACCCGGCAGGCACGACGTAGGACCGCGGCGCGCACGTGCCGCTGCATCCGTTCCAGGTCGGCTACTGTTAGTAAGTGCGATATGTCCGCTCAGGCTACGCGCACCGTCCGCTCCCTCGCTCGCGTCATTCCGGCGACCGCCACGCTCGAGGGCGGCGGCTTCCTCGTCCATCGCCCGCTCCCGACCCGAACCGTCGACCAGGTCGACCCGTTCCTGCTCATCGACGAGATGGGCCCGATGGATCACGGTCCCGGCGAGGCCGAAGGCGCGCCGGACCATCCGCACAAGGGCTTCGAGCTGATCACGTACCTGCTCGCCGGCGAGATGGAGCATCTGGACTCGCACGGCAACCACGGCCTCCTGCGCGCCGGCGACGCGCAGTACATGCTCGGCGGCACGGGCCTCGTGCACTCCGAGATGCCCAGCGAAGAGTTCTTGCGCACGGGCGGCAGGCGCCACGGCTTCCAGATCTGGGTGAACCTGTCGCAGGCCGGCAAGGCGCTCGCGCCGCGCTACAAGGACGTTCCGGCAGCATCGATTCCGATCGTCCATCCGTCTGACGGCGCGACGGCGCGCGTGATTGCGGGCGACGCGTTCGGCGCGAGCGGTCCGGTCCACACGGTGACGCCGTGGACGTACGTGCACGTCACGCTCGCACCGGGCGCGCGCATCGAGCAGCCGGTCCCGCGCGGCTGGACGGCGACCGCCTACGTCTTCGCCGGCACCGGCCGCATCGGCACGCGCGAAGTGCGCCGCAGCGACTACGCGGTGTTCGCCGACGACGGCGACACGATCGCACTGGAGAACACGGGCAGCGAACCGCTCGAAGCGCTGCTCCTGAGCGCAACGCCGATCGACGAGCCGATGGTGCGCTACGGCCCGTTCGTGATGAACTCGGTCGAGGAAATCCAGCGCGCCTTCGAAGACTTCCGCGCCGGCCGCTTCGGCGAGATCAAACCGCTCGTCGCGGACTAGCCGCAATCATCGGGTTGCGAGAATCTGGCTGACGGGGACATGTGCCTACGTGGAGGAGGGCGTTTCCCGCGAAGGCTTGCGACGGCTGTTGCAACTAAATGAGACGGCCTTTCGGACCAACGACGAAGTCTTAGGGACTTCGAGGATAAACGTAGTACATCGCTTATCGTTCACTACAATCGCGAGGATAACACGCGGTCGAGCTCACCAAGGAAAAAATCGCGTTGGCTTCGGTCATAGATCGGCGCCGCAGTGATCTCGCGTTCTGTCCATGCTCTGATCGTCGGCACGTCGATGTCCGCTGATCGCGCGCGAGCGACATCGAGTGCCACTCGAAGTGCTACCTGATCATTCCAAGCCCAGTAGTGCATGAAACGGTCGCGGACCACGTCAGTCGGTGTGTAGATGTGCAACAGTTCCGCGCCTCGGCGCTCCGTTGCGTGCACCGTGACGGTTTCCGCGCCGATCGCGAGCGGACCGCGTGGGAATTCCACCGTGTATGGAATAGTCCGATGCCGGTACAATGCCTCGGGCGCCCGCTCGTACCCGACTGCAAGAAGCGCCGGATCGATGTTGCGGGCTCGCGCTGAGAAGCTCAGCACGAAATCGAGGTCGCGCGACTGATATGCTTCGGGGGCGTAAAACGTTGCGGCGCTTCCGCCGCAAAGGACCGCATGATGGCCGGCGCGATCGAGCGCGGTGCATACGGCAAATGCCACGTCGGTCAGCGTGGCATTTGCGTTGAGTCCGCTCACAGCTCTTTGCCCGCACGGCGAGGACGCTGGCGGATGCGCGATGCCGCTGCGACGGTTTCGGGGTCGCTTTGGCCCATCCGCGCAAGGAGGTCGCGGACCGCTCCGTAGTGCTGATACGTCCGGTTGAGCTCGAACAGACGCGTCCGGCCCATGAGCCGCGAGGCGAGAATGCCGTCGCGCTCCAGATCGTCGACGGCGCGTTGCACGACGCTGAGATCTTCGTCGAGGACTAGGGCGAGCTCACGCGGGTATGACCGCTCGAGGAGTCCTAGGACCTTGAGAATGCGCTCGCGCGTGCGCGAGCCGAACAGTCCCTTTGGCTGCGATGCCACTATCATATGATAGCATATGCACTATCATCTGAGCGGCTTCAATACCGAAGTCGGCGGCCACGGCGGACGATTTGCTCGCTCGACAGGCTCAGGGCGGCAACGCAGCCGGGTCCGACAGTATGACCGCAGTCCAAATGGCCGGATATCGAACGTATGTTCGAGTATCCTCATGCTCTGATGCCCGACTCGCCCGAGTATGCCGAGCTTCACTGCTGGTCCAACTTCAGCTTCCTCGAGGGGTCCTCGCATCCCGAGGAGCTGGTCGAGTTCGGCGTGGGCATGGGGCTGCGGGGGATCGCGCTGACCGACCGGGACGGGCTCTACGGGGCGGTCCGCTTCGCGAAGGCGGCCGTCCCGTCACCGGGCTTCGCCGCGCTGTGCGGGGCCGAGCTGACGCTCGAGTCCGAAGCCTCGGAGCCGATTCGCGCGAGCCGGCCGGCGCGGCCCGCCAAGGAAGTCCCCACCGACACCCCACGGCTGGTGTTGATCGCGGCCGACAAGGACGGCTACGCCAACCTCGCCTGGCTCATCTCCACCGCCCAGCTGCGCGGGCGCAAGCGCGACGCGCGCCTGCGCCTCGACGATCTCGACGGCCGCACCGCCGGGCTGATCGCGCTCTCCGGCGGGCGCAACGGGCTGGTCGAGAAGGCGCTGCTGCGGCGCGACACCGGCGGCGCGGTCGCGGCCGGCGCACGGCTGCGCGACCTCTTTCCCGGGCGCTTCTATCTCGAGCTGCAGCACCACGTGCGGCCCGAGGACGCGGCGCTGGTGCGCGCGATGGTGCGGCTGGCGATGAAGCTCGACGTCCCGTACGTCGCGACCAACGGCGTCGCGTACGCGACGCGCGAGGACGCGCAGCTGTGCGACGTGCTCACGTGCGTGAAGTACACGACGTCGCTGCAGAACGCCGGGACGCTGCTGCGGCCCAACCACGAGCACCATCTCAAGCCGCCCGCGCACATGGCGCGCTTGTTCGCCGAGTTTCCGCTCGCGATCCGCAACACGGTCGTGGTCGCCGAGCAGTGCACGTTCCGGCTCGACAAGCTGCACGGCGAGTTTCCGCTGTATCCCGTTCCGGACGACGAGACGTCGGCGCAGTCGTACTTGCGCGCGCTCGTGTACCGCGGCGCCCGGGAACTGTACGCGCAGCCGTTCGACCCAAAGGTGGAACGCCAGCTCGAGTACGAGCTCGGCATCATCGCGCGCATGGACCTCGCAGGCTACTTCCTGGTGGTGTGGGACATCGCGAACGCCGCGAAAGGACTAGGCGTGCTCGCGCAGGGGCGCGGGTCGGCAGCGAACTCCGCCGTGTGCTACGCGCTCGGGATCACCGCGATCGACCCGATCAAGAGCGGCCTGTTGTTCGAGCGCTTTCTGAGCGAGGAGCGCGGCGAGGTCCCCGACATCGACATCGACTTCGCGCACGAAGACCGCGAGAAGGTGATCCAGTACGTCTACGAGCGCTACGGGCGCGAGCACGCGGCGATGGCGGCCGAGGTGATCACCTACCGCACGCGCTCGGCGATTCGCGACGTCGGCAAAGCGCTCGGGCTCACGCTCGGCCAAGTCGATGCGATCGTGCGCGAGTACGACGCGCGCGAGTCGCTCGCCGGCGCGCTTGGAACATCGCACGCCGAAGGCGGCGAGCTTCCGCCGTCGATCGCCAAGCGCCGCGATCTCGACGCAGGCTCGAACATCATGCTCTCGCGCGGCGACGACATCCCGGCCGCAACGTCCGGCCGCGCGCACACGCCGGGCTTTCAAGATGCCGACGAAAAACGCGCGCTCTACGGCTTCAAGGCGAAAGACTTCGGGGCCGATCCCGACGCGCACTTGCGCGGGCCGGTGGGCGGCGAGCTCGGTGCGCTGCTGATGAAGATCTGCCGGCGCATCGACGGCTTCCCGCGGCACATGGGGATTCACAGCGGCGGGATGGTGATCACGCGCTCGCCGCTGGTCGAGGTGGCGCCCGTCGAGTGGGCGTCGATGCGCGACCGCACGATCGTGCAGTGGGACAAGGACGATCTCTCCGACCTCGGCCTCATCAAGATTGATCTGCTGGGCCTGGGCATGCTTTCGCTGCTGCGCGACGCGTTCACGCTCCACCAGCGGCGCTACCCGGACCGCCCGCCGATGTCGCTGAACACGATTCCGCCCGACGACCGGCCGACGTACGAGATGCTGCAGCACGCCGACTCCATCGGCGTCTTCCAAGTCGAGTCGCGCGCGCAGATGTCGATGCTCCCGCGCCTGAAACCGGCTTGCTTCTACGACATCGTCATGCAGGTCGCGATCATTCGCCCCGGCCCGATCCAAGGCGACATGATCCATCCGTTCCTGCGCCGGCGCAACGGCCAGGAGCCGGTGACGTACCCGCATCCCAAGCTGAGGCCGATCCTGGAAAGGACGCTGGGCGTGCCGCTGTTTCAAGAGCAGGGGATGCGCATGGCGATGGAAGCCGCGGGGTTTTCGGCCGGAGAAGCGGACCGCTTGAGGCGCGCGATGGGACACAAGCGTTCGCGCGAGCGCATGATCGAGCTTTATCCACGGCTTGTGGAAGGAATGGTGCATAACGGCATCCCGCGCGAAGACGCCGATAAGCTGTACCACATGCTCGAAGGCTTCGCCGACTACGGCTTTCCGGAGTCGCACGCGGCGTCGTTCGCCTTGCTCGCCTACGCGTCGGCGTACGTCAAATGCCACGAACCGGCCCTTTTCTGCGCGGCGATCCTCAACGTGCAGCCGATGGGGTTCTACTCGACCGAAGTGCTCGTGAACGACGCGCGCCGGCACGGCGTGGTGGTGAAGCCGATCGTCGTCAACGAGAGCGAGTGGTGGAGCTTCGTCGACCGGGACGGCGCGCTGCGGCTGGGGTTCCATCTCGTGCGCGGGATGGGCGAGGTGCAGCGCAACCGCCTCGAGCGTACGCTGTCGTACGGCGAGGAGGAGTCCGCCCCGCGCGAGTTCGGCGACCTCGTCGAGTTCGCGCGCCGCACCGGCCTCGAGCGCGACGCGCTCGAGAACCTGGCCGCGGCCGGCGCGTTCGCGCCCTGGTATCCCACCCGCCGCGAGGCGATGTGGGCGCTGCGCGGCCTGGACGAGCGCGAGACGCGCGGCGAGCTCGGCCGCGCCATGGAGATCGAGAACGAGCCCGCGCCCGCGCTCCTCGCGCTGACGCCCACCGAGCAGACCACGCTCGACATCCACGCGACGGGCGTGAGCGACGTGCAGCCGATCGCGCACGTCCGGCCGTTCCTGGATGCGCAGAACGTGCTCGCCGCGAGCCGCCTGCCCGCGATGCCCAAGAACCTGGTCTGCAAGATCGGCGGCCTGGTCATCACGCGCCAGCGCCCCGGCACGGCGAAAGGCTTCGTGTTCCTGACGCTCGAGGACGAGACGGGCCTGGTCAACGTGATCGTGCGGCCCGACGTCTACGAGCGCAACCGCCGCACGATCCGCGGCTCGCAGTGCCTGATCGTGGAAGGCGTCCTGCAAAAAGAATACGGCTGCGTGGACGTGATCATGAAACGCTGTTGGACCCTAGACGCCCACGGCGCAGCCGAAAAGGTGCGCGCGCGGAATTTTCACTGACCGGAGCGGGCGCGGAGTACCCTTTAAAGCGCGTTACAGAGCAGACATTGCGTCAAATCGGGCATCTACGAAATAGGTTGTCCGGCTAGTATCGTGGCTCAAGAAGCCTAGCAATGTGCCGCACCGCGATCCGGCAGCGATCGTCGCCCCCAGCGATGCGTCGAGCCACGTTGCTACCCGCACGATACCATTGAGGTCTTGGGAGAGGTGCCGACGATAGATCGGTTCGTGGTGAGCGATCCGATTGCGAAACATCAATAAAGCGCTGACCGATTGGAAAATTCCCTTGCGCGTAAATGGTGTCAGGCTCGGATCAGAACGAGCTCCGGCAAAGGCTTTGTGGAGGGCCGGAACCCAGAGGCTCGACGGTAATCCCGAGTCCGTGCGCATCGCCTGCGGCGCCGGCGACGACGGCGTAATCTTCGCCGAGCCCGGCACGACGCTGCCGTGCACCGCACAGCGCCGGGACGGAACCTACGCCTTCGTGGTGCGCATCCGCGACGCCGACGGCGGCGTCACGGTCGCTCCCGCTCCGCCGCAACTTCTTCGCGGAACGTGACCTCGGGCGGTTTCCGCGTTTCGACGAGCGTCTCGATGAGCGATCAGGGCTGCGTCGCCGCGCGCTTCCAGAGCTCCCACGAGCGCGACACCAGGCCGGCTTGCGTTTGCGTCGCGCTGGCGGACTCGCCCGCGCTCAGATAGTTCGGGCTGCCGCCCAGGCGCAGCGCGTCGGACTGCAGCTGCGCGTCCTGGCCGGTGTAGTACGCGCGGAACACCGCTTCGGGGACCGAGCCCGCGACCGCGACCATCCCGTGCCCGCGCATCAGCGCGACGTTCGCATTGCCGAGCGTGCGCGCGAGCGCATCGCCGAGCGGCTGCGTCTTCACGAGCAGGTCGGTCGCGTCGCCGCCGGCGCCGCGGATCTCGAACACCGGCACGCCCGCACCCAAGAACGCGCCCATGTGAAACACCGGCTGCAGCCGCACCGTGGTGATGCCGAATGGGATCACCGACGGCGTGTGCGCGTGCACGATCGCTTTCACGTCCGGGCGCGCCTTGTAGATCGCGCCGTGGATGAAGCGCTCCGCGTAGCTCGTGCGGCCGTTCGCGTCGAGCGCGTTGCTGTCGAGGTCGTACGTCATGACGTCGGCTGCCGTGACGAGCGCTGGCGCCATGCTGCGCGCGAGCCAGTAGTGGCCGGCGTTCTGGGGGTCGCGCGCGCTGACGTGGCCGAAGCCGTCGACGACGCCCTCGTGCGCGAGGATGCGGTTCGCCGTGACGACGTCGTCGATGGTCGCGCCCGGGCCATCGGCGGCGCGAGCGGGCGCGACGGCCGCAACCGATGCGGCCAGGATGCCGAAAACGAAATGCGGTCGGTTCATGGACCAGCGATTCCGGCGATGAGCCGGTCGATCCCCTCATAGAGTGCCGCCGGCTCGCTGGCCAGCGAGATGCGCACGAAGCCTTCGCCGTTGGGGCCGAACGCCGTGCCGGGCGCTACGGCCACGCCGCGCTCGCGCAGCAGCCGCAGCGCGAAGTCGCGGCTGTTCGTCCCGCTCGCGCGCACGTCGGCCCACACGTAGAACGCGCCGCTGGGCGGCAGCGCCGGAACGCGCGCCGCGCTCAGCCGGCGGCACACCTCGTCGCGCCGCTCGCGATACGCTGCGACCATCTCGGCGACGACGTCCTGCGGCCCGGCGAGCGCCGCGAGCGCGGCGTACTGCGCGGGCGCGTTGACGCACGAGATCAGCGGCTCTTGCAGCTTGGCGATCTGCGCGATCGCGCGCGCCGGCGCGGCGACGTAGCCGACGCGCCAGCCCGTCATCGCGTACGTCTTGGAGAACGTGTAGATCGAGATCGTGCGCTCGGGATCGGCCACCGCGGCCGCGCTGACGAAGCGGTCGTCGAACAGCGTGCCGTCGTAGCATTCGTCCGAGACGATCCAGAGACTGCGCGCGGCCGCGAACTCCGCGATCTCGCGCATGCGCTCGCGGTCGATCACGGCGCCGAGCGGGTTCGAGGGCGAGTTCAGCAGCACGGCCTTCGTGCCGGCGTCGCAGAGGCGCTCGAGATCCGCGATCTGCGGCATGAAACCGTTCTCCGCAGCAAGCGGATACGCCGCGATGCGAGCGCGCAGCATCGTCGCCGTCATCGCGAAATTCGGCCAGCCGGGATCCGGGAGCAAGATGCCGTCGCCGGGATCGAGCAGCGCGGAGAGCGCCGCGAAGATGCCCTCGACGCCGCCGTTCGTCACGACGATCTGCTCCGCATCGACCGCGTAGCCGTTGCGCGCGCGAATCTTCGCGGCGAGCGCGTCGCGCAGCTCGGGGATTCCGGCGTTGGACACGTAGCCGGTCTTGCCCGCGCGCGCTGCGGCATCGGCCGCGTCGACCACGTGCGGCGGCGTGGGAAAGTTGGGCTCGCCGACCGCGAGCACGATCGCATCCGGCGTGGCCCACGCCTCGTCCATGATCTCACGGATGCCGGAACGCGGCATCCCGGCGATCGTCACGCTGACGCCGGAGACCGCCGGCTGGATCATCATCGCTTCCCTGTGCGCCGCGCGCGGCGGTTTTCCCGGGCGAGCGGGCGACCTGCGTTTCGTCGCGAAAGCGCGCCCGTGCGCCGGCCTTTCGAGCTCCTCATCCTCGCCGCGGTACTGCTCGCGCTCGCCGCGAACCCGGCCGCAGCCCGCGTCGTGCGCTTCGAGCCGGCGTCGCGAACGCCGATCGCGTACGGCTACGAGAAGATCACCGGAACGCTGACGTTCGCCGACCCGCCCGACAGCCCGGCGAACCGGCGCGTCGTCGATCTCGCGCTCGCGCCGCGCAACGCGCGCGGCGAGGTGGAGTCGTCCGCGGACGTCGTGATCCTCGCCCCCGCCGACCGCTCGCGCGCGTGCGGCGCGGCGGTCATCGACATCCCCAACCGCGGCGGGGCGACGGCGCTCGCGCTCGACCGGGGGCGCTTCGCGCGCGACCCGGCGCAGCCCGACGACCTGGGCGACGGCTTCCTGATGCGGCACGGGTTTTGCGTGATCGTCGTCGGCTGGCAGTTCGACGTGCCGCGCGAGCCGGGTCTGCTCGGCCTGCGCGCGCCGGTCGCGACGGGCCGCGGGAAGACGATCACGGGCATCGTGCGCAGCGACTTCCACGTCGACGCGCCCGCGGCCGAGCACGGGATCGGCGACCGCGATCACGTTCCGTATCCGCTCGCGAGCGAGAACGATCCGGCGAACGTGCTGACCGAGCGCGACGACGTGCTCGCGCCGCGCCGCACGATTCCGCGCGCGCAGTGGCGCTTCACACACGGCGGCACGGCGGTCGCGCGCGACGGAAACTTCGTGCCCGGCAAGATCTACGAGCTCGTCTACCGCGCCGGAGACCCGGTCGTCGTCGGGCTCGGGCTCGCCGCCGTGCGCGACGCGGTGTCGTTCTTCAAGCACGATCCGTCCGCGCCGCTGCACGTCACGCGCGCGTACGGCTTCGGCATCTCGCAGAGCGGGCGTTTCCTGCGCACGCTCGTGCAGCGCGGGTTCGACGCCGACGAAGCGGGACGCGCGGTGTTCGATGCGATCGTGCCGGTGGTGAGCGGCCCGTCGCTGGGCTCGTTCGACCACCGCTTCGCGCAGCCGTCGCGCGACGCGGCCGCGTTCTCGTCGTTCTTCTACCCGACGGACGTGCCGCCGTTCCACGAGTCGCAGTGGCTGCCGAAAAACCTCAAAGTGATGGACGTGGACACCTCGCACGAGTACTGGGGCCGCACCGCATCGCTGATGACGACGAGCGAGGACGGCGCGCGCGACGTCGCGCTGCCCGAGAACGTCCGCTTCTACGCGATCGCCGGCGGCATGCACATCCCGAACGTTCCGCCCACGTTGCGCGACGGAATGCGCCAGCGCACCGATCCGCTCGACTACCGCTGGGTAGAGCGCGCCCTGCTGCTGCGGCTCGACGCGTGGGTGCGCACCCATGTCCGCGCCGGCGCCGAGATCGTCAAGATCGCACCCTCCAGCATGACGGTCAGCGGTACGATCGCCGAATGGCAGGACTGGACCGCGCTGCCGTTCGACAAAAGCGGCCTCGCGATCGTGCCGGGTGCGTTGAGCCCGGTTCACGTCTCGCTCGAACAGGACCATGCGGTTTATGTGGAACCCAATCTGTG
>Ga0209624_10001205_pt1 | contig 21027 bp, 14 predicted proteins | sample JacPinW_OM2H0_O1_FD_188565 | JGI IMG/M metagenome (GOLD analysis project Ga0209624, IMG submission 188565) | Forest soil microbial communities from Algoma, Ontario, Canada - Jack Pine, Ontario site 1_JW_OM2H0_O1 (SPAdes) (version 2) | ecosystem: Environmental > Terrestrial > Soil > Boreal...
TCGCGCCTACCAAAAAGCAAAATAGTGTATAATATTTATAAGAGGCACATTACATGTTGGCTGAAAAAAATAGTAAAAATCAAATTATGAAAGAGTTTGGAATTTCTTCAAATGATACCGGTTCAGCGCAGGTGCAAATAGCGTTGCTGACCGATCGTTTGCGCGAAGTAACTGAGCATACCAAAAAGAATCCAAAAGATATGTCTGCAAAAAAAGGGTTGTTGCAAATTGTTGCGACCCGACGTAACTTTTTAGAGTATTTGAAAAAAAAGAATTTAGAACAATATAAAGAAATAGTTAATCGTTTAGGATTGCGTAAATAAAAAGCGTTCCTAAGGTATTTAATTTGTTAGGTTAATAATAATATGGTAAAAAAGTTTAATTTGCCGGAATTCGGTTACGAAGTAGAAATTGGTAAATTTGCGCGTCAGGCAGATGGTGCAGCATGGTTTACCCAAGGAGGCACCGTGGTACTTGCTACGGCAGTTTCTGCCCCATCAAAAGATTTTCCGGGCTTTTTACCCCTAACGGTCGATTACCGGGAACCGTTTTCTGCAGCAGGTAAAATTCCGGGTGGTTATTTTAAACGAGAAGGTAAATCCACTGATAAAGAAGTGTTAACATCTCGTTTTATAGATCGTTCTATTCGTCCGCTGTTTCCTGTGCAATATTTTAGTCAATTGCAAATTATTGCAACGGTTTTTTCTGTTGATAAAGAGCATGCGCCGAATGTGCTTGGTATTATTGCAAGTTCTCTTGCCTTAACTATCTCTAAGATTCCATTTCTTGGTCCTATTGGTGCTGTTGAGATGGCTCGCTTAGATGGCAAGTGGATTGTTAATCCATTGTTCCCCGATTCTGTTAAAGCAGATGCGCGGCTTATTATTGCTGGTACCGACGAAGGTATTTGCATGGTTGAAGGCTCTGGCACAGAATTGAATGAAACAGAAGTAGTTGATGTGCTCTTTATGGCGCATGAAAAAATCAAACGTATTGTCGCCTGGCAAAAAGAGATCCAAGCAGCAGTTGGTCAGGAAAAAGAGCCGATTACTGATACTTATAATTGGAAAGAATGGCAAGAACGCATCGATTCATTCTTAACCCACGATGTTCTTAAAAATGTTAATGTTCCTGATAAAGTGCAACGCAATGAAGAGCTTGATAAAATTCGTGATGCTTTTAATCAGTTATACGCAGAACAGATTGGTGATTCAGATGAAATAAAACGCATTATTGATTACATTTTAGATCAATCGATGCAGCTGAAATTTACCGAATTGATTTTCCAAGTAGGTAAACGTATTGATGATCGCAACTTTGATCAAATTCGTCATATTTCAACGGAAGTTGGATTATTACCATTTACCCATGGCTCTGCACTCTTTACGCGTGGCAGAACGCAAGCATTAGTCACGGCAACACTCGGTGGTGGCGATGATGAACAAAAAATAGAGTCGCTCATGGATCATGAGCCAGATGGTTCTTTTATGTTGCATTATAACTTTCCTCCATTCTCAGTTGGTGAAGTGCGCCAAATGCGCGGACCTGGCCGCCGTGAAGTGGGGCATGGCTATTTAGCTGCTTCTGCATTGCGTAAGATGTTGCCGGCAAATAAAGATTTCCCCTACACGATTCGCATCGTAGCAGATATGCTTGAGTCAGATGGCTCTACTTCTATGGCAACGGTCTGTGGTTCTACGATGGCGCTCATGCAAGCAGGTGTACCGATTAAAAATATGGTAAGCGGCATTGCGATGGGATTGCTCAAAAGTAGCAGTGGAAAATTTGTAGTGCTTTCAGACATCTCCGGTTTTGAAGATGCATTCGGATTGATGGACTTTAAAGTTGCTGGTACGCAAAACGGTATCACTGCAATTCAGATGGATATCAAATATAAGGGCGGCTTATCGCGCGATATTTTTGAAACTGCGCTCGCGCAAGCAAAACAGGGAAGATTGCACATCTTACATGAAATGCAAAAAGTGATGGCCGCACCAAATCCTGAGCTCTCTGTATTAGTACCAAAATTAGTTACGGTTAAAATTAACTCAGACAAGATTGGCGCAATTATCGGTACTGGTGGTAAAGTTATTCGTGAAATTATTGCCAAGACCAATACGAGTATCGATATTGATGAAGATGGCTTAGTAAAAATATTTGGTGCGCCAGGTGCTGATATTGAAATGGCGATCAACTGGGTTAAAACATTGGCTGGGCAGATCGAGTCTGGTACGGTGTATCATGGCAAAATTAAACGTCTCGCTGACTTTGGCATCTTTGTTGAATTGGTGCCAGGGCTTGATGGGCTTGTGCATGTTTCCAATATCCCTCGCGATAAACAACGCACCTTCTTGAGAGATTATAAAATAGACGATATGGTGACCGTTGAAGTGCTTGAATACGATGAAAGCACTGGACGTGTACGCTTGCGTTTACTTGAACGGAAATAGTCGGGTTCCATGAATCAGAAAATTATTCGTGCATCTGGTCGTGCATGCGACCAGATGCGTCCAGTAAAAGTTTCTTATAATGTTTTTGGCTATGCGCCCGGTTCAGTGCTTTTTGAATTGGGTGACACGAAAGTGCTGTGCTCGGTAACGTTGAGTACTGGTGTGCCTCCTTTTTTAAAGGGAACGCGCACGGGATGGCTAACGGCAGAATATGCCATGTTGCCAACTGCCTGCCAAACGCGTACTATTCGTGAAAGCAGCCAAGCAAAACGCAATGATCGGAGCGTAGAAATTTCTCGTTTGATCGGCCGTTGCTTGCGCTCCATAGTTAATCTCAATGCACTTGGTGAACGCACGATTCATGTTGATTGCGATGTGTTGCAGGCTGATGGCAGCACCCGTACGGCATCCATTACTGGTGCATCGCTTGCATTAAAGAGTGCAGTGGCGCAGTGGGTTGCCAATGGCGATTTATTAGAAAATATTATGCAGGATGAAATTGTTGCGGTGTCTGCTGGCTTTTTAAAAGGGCAAGCATTACTCGATTTAGATTTTGCCGAAGATAGTTCTATCGATGCCGATTATAATTTTGTTTTGACCAGATCAAAAAAAATAATAGAGATACAAGGGAGTGCAGAAAAAAATGCAATCTCTTGGCAGCAGTTTGATGTGCTCAAAGAGTTGGCAATCAAAGGAATTGATTCTGTTTTTTTAACGCTTGATAAGAGCCCAGAGCAGAATGGAGCTGCGCACGATACATACCAACCATCAACAGCATTTAAAGGTTCTTTATTTTCACTGAAGAATCGCCTCTCCAATGTGGGGTGATTTATGCACCTTAAAGATTTTCTTGAAAAAGTGCACGCGGATCCCGCTTTTATGGCCAGCGTGCCGGTGATCTATTTTTGTGTACCGGACAATGAGCAGATGCCGATCGTGTTTTGGTCGCGATTGCTCCAAAAATTAAAAAGTTCCGGCCTTATGCTTGAATCATTAGATTTAAGTACAAAAAATGCAGATGCATGCATTGGATTATTGCAAACCAGTTTTTTGGGCAGCAGCTTACTCTATTGGTTGCACGGCTTGGATCAGGTGGATAAAAAATATAAAACAACGCTTTTATCATTTTTAGCGCGTTATGCGGGCCCACATCGCATTGTTCTTTTTGCTTCAGCAACCGACTGCCCTGCAGCAGATACACAATCTATAAGAGTAGAATTGCCAGCGCAAATTACCAGCGCTCTTTTGTTAACGCTCATCTCTTTTTTCACTAGCAAAAAGAGTGCTGCTGTTCAAAAATTTACACAGGCGATTACTGCCAACTACGAAAAAATTTCACTGGATCAAGCATGCATGATAATTGCGTACCTGCAAGTGATGGGAAAAAGTGATGCAACGGCAGATATCTTTGCACAGATCTTGGCATCGGAAAAATCATTATTTACACTCAGCCAATATCTTTTTGCCAAAGATGCCCAACATTTTTATGCATTGCTGCCCAATTTTAGTGCCGACTATTCGCTGGCATTTTGGACCACCTTTTGGTCAGAACACCTCTGGCGTGCGTATCATGCACGCTCTTTTATGCAAAAAAATCAGGTGCAACAAGCGCGCTCAATTGGAACCCGCTTACCTTTTACCTTTTTACAAAAAGATTGGAAAAAAAGTACGCTTGCTGAACTGAAAAATGCGCATCAGTTTATCTATGATCTTGATGTTACCTTTAAAAATGGGGATGAAACAGAGACAGGCTTAGAGCTCTTTTATAGCAAATTCTTGCAAGGTCAGTTTTAGAAAAGTTTTCGCCATTATTTTATAAATTCTAATAGAATTTAAGCAAGTAATTAAAGTTTAGAACATTGTATTTTTTTGGCAAAAAAGTTAAACTGCTATTATAGTCTAATTCCATTTAAATAGAGGTCTCTTTTTATGAACTATAAATCATTTTTTAGCATAGCTTTTTTAGTGGCAGTAATCCTGAGTCAATCAGCATCAGGAATGCAAAGAGATAAGTTTCGATCTTTGTGTGACGAAATTGTTGTCTTTAAAGATGCAGAAAGAATAAAACGCTGTTTGCAAGAGTTTAATGTTAACTATGCAAATGATAATGGTGATACCCTTTTGACTATTGCGGCTGGCCAAGGATATGATGACCCTTTTAACCATAAGCCAATTGAGAACATAAGGAAAATAGTAAAGATCTTATTAGAGTGTGGTGCGGATGTTAACCATGCGAATCGACAAGGCGAAACAGCTTTAGAGCGAGCTTGTTGGAGTGGTGATTTTGAAATTGTAAAATTACTTTTGGAGTATGGTGCCAATGTTAATTATATAAACCCTAAAAATGGAAAAACTCCTTTATTGCGAGCGGCTGCTCTTCATTCTATCCATTTTGAAACGGTAAGATTACTCTTAGAATACAATGCAAATGTTAATTGTCCAAATATATATGATGGATGGACACCTTTGCATCAGGCTTGTTGGGCCGGCAATTTTGAAGTGGTAAAAATTTTATTGGACTATGGAGCGGATATTAGCTGTAAAGACAAGAGTGGTAGGAGCCCATTAGATATAGCCAATCAAAAGGGCTATAGTGAAATTGCTGCATTGCTTGCTGCTGAAATCAAAAACAGAAAACTCAATCATAAGTACTCTTGATTAATAAAAGAATACGGATTCTTTTTTACATAATTTTCTAAAATGATATGTACCCGTTGATTCATAGGTACTGGTAAAGCGTTCAGTGGAAACCAACCAATTTCGCTACATTTATCCGGTTCATTATTTTTTGGTTCTCCCTGCCATTGGGTAGCGCAAAAATAAAATCCTAAACGAGCGCGATCGGTGTTCACATGGCTTACATGCACTAATTGTAAATGAGTGTAATCAATAGTGATACCAAGCTCTTCAGCCGCTTCACGTGCCGTTGCATGAGCGAGTGATTCATTTTCTTCTAAGCCGCCGCCTGGAATCGTCCATGAACCATCAAGCCAGCCAGTGTTAGCGCGCTTGATTAAAAGAACCTGATCATTTTTTTGTAAAATAATGCAAACGTATGCAGATAGTTTAAAGTAATTTCTTTCCATGGGACTCTAGTTGTAATAATAGTTTTTTGGTGTTTAAGCCGCCTGCAAAGCCGCATAAACCTCCATTGCTGCCAATCACGCGGTGGCAGGGGATAACTATGGGCAGTGGATTTGCACCGATTGCAGTGCCGACTGCACGGACTGCTTTGGGATTGCCAATTTTGTGTGCAATCTGTGCGTAGCTGTGCGTGGTGCCATGACCAATCTGTTGCAGCGCTTGCCATACTTTTTGTTGAAAAGCAGTGCCTTGATAAGCGATGGGTAGATCAAAAGAGCTTCTTTTTTTATCAAAATATTCTTCGATTTGCTGTTGTGCAGTGCGCACAATGGGGTGATGTATGCTGTGAGTCGCAGCTAAAAGCTGCTTGTCTAGGAATTGTTGTTGCCAGGTGATAGCGATAAGGGCGGTATCAGTTGCAAAAACTTTCAGGATGCCTACCGGTGAATTGAATTCATCATAAAACAGCTTTTGCATAGATATCCCTTGGGAAAAGCCTTAAAAAGGCAAGAATTGTAATGTTTTTCATATACCCCATTATAACACAATTTTGGCAAGCCGTACATGGCCAGGAATAGGCATAATCCCAGGTATTAAGGAGCAAAAAGCTCAGCTCTTACCCTGAATGTTTTCTATTTGAAATGTTTGGTCTATTTGATTGCTATATTTTGTTTTTTTGATATATTCAAATATGAAACTAATTTTTTGATAAAAAATGTCCGTTTGGAGGTTAATTTTTATGAAATCAGCTAAGTATACTACCCAATTTTTACTAGTAGCTGCTTTGGTATGTTCAAGCCAGCCAATGCAGGGAATGAGCTATTTAAAGGCGGCATATAATGCTGCTATAAACTATTGGTATGGTAAACCAAAACAGCAATCGGTGATATTTGATATGCCAAAAGCAGTATCTCAAGGATTGTCATCGATATCGGGTAAAGTTCCTGAAAATTCTGCTATTTTACAAGATTTTGAAATGCTTATTCAATCGGGAGATGGATCAAGAATACTTGAAAGGTTTAATGAATCTAATCCCATAACTGGGAGATTTGAGATCGGTAATTCTTTATTGAATCCTTGTTTGAATAATTTTGAAGCGCTTATTAAATTTGAAGATGGATTAAAACTGCTTTATAAAGTTAAAATGCATAGTCTTGACGTTAATAATGTATTTATTCAACCGTGTTTGAATCATTTTCAAACATTAGTTAAATCCGACGATGGCCTAAAAATGCTTCAGCTTATAGCCTTTTTTACTAGGGATAAAAATTGTTTTTTGAATCCTTGTATAGAAAGTTTTAGTACTCTTATTAAATCTAGGTACGGACTTTCTCTATTAAAAGGAATAGCTTTTGATAAGACAGAGTATTTCATTAAACCATATACTGATAACTTTCAAATGCTCATTAAATCAGAGAATGGGTTGCAGTTATTAGAGGCGTTAGTTTCTTCTCGTGAAAAGCTTCCAGAGTATTTTATTACGTCATGTATAGAAAATTTTCCAATACTGATACAATCTCAGAGCGGGACAGCGGTATTAAAGATGCTAGCTTCTAGCCATACGCAGCATTTTATTAAACCATGCATCGATAATTTGCAAATTGTTCTTAACTCTCCACACGGTGCAGAGTTATTATCCGAATTGGTTAGTGATGAAAAGCATGCGGAATATTTTGTTAAGCCGTACGCAGATAATTTGCAATCTTTTATTCACTCTCCGAATGGACCGTGGTTATTTGATCAACTACTTTTTTATAAAAAGTATGCAGAACATTTCATTAAACCATGTACGGAAAATTGGGCAATGTTAATAGTAAACGGATATGGTCGGTTTCTAAAAGATTTGATATCAAAATGTCCAGCAGCACGCTTAGAGATAGCCAAAAAAATAGCTCAATATGACAATAAAGTATTGCCTACATCTTTACATTTTGCTACTTACTTACCTTTATATATTTTTATCAAATTTAAAGATAATACTGAACTGGAAGAGCTTTTAAACACAGTGTTCAAGAAAGAGGCAGAATATAAAGATGATTATTATACATTTGTACACGGTCAACGGAGAGAACTGTATTTGCCAGAGAAAATTTATACATTGTTATGGCAGCTTAAAAAGAGGCAAAGTTTACAAGACTTTTTCTTTGCACACGTAAAAGATCTGGTAGAAAGCCCTGACGCTAAGGCGTATGATAAGGTGCAAAAGAATTTTATTTTAAGTTTTGGCAACTCTGATGGGAGAGGAGGAGCAGATGCACGCCGTAAACTTTTATTTATGAACTATGCATTATTTGCTAATTCTAGAAATAGTGGTAGCTGTACCGCTGATTATGTTTTAGAGAATGAGAACAGCAAACTGGGTAGCACTATTAATATTGCTCTGTCAGAGCCGTTTAAAATGTTTGGCTACCAAGGAGTTTATAGCGATGCATTAAAAAATAAAATTGAAGTGCTCGCCCAAGAATACAAAGATGCTAGTAAATATGGCAACCTTCTTTTTATTGCTGTTCCCAAGAATAAAGTTCACAAATATGTATATCTTGCTGAAACCGGTGGCCCTAAAATTGATATAGAAATTGATGGCATTGGTAGAACTTCCGACATTCGTATTATCATGGATACGTTGCTCAGTGCACCGCATAAAATTAAAGATACCGATGAGCTTGAATTTTGCTTGATCATGATGCAACACAAAGGCGGCTTGGATCCAAAAACGGGTATCAAGATTATGCCAATACTTTCGGGAGACCCAAATAAGCTCGCAGAGCTTCAAAAAAAAGAAGACGAGCTCTTAGCTGAGATTACGCAAAGAGTGCAAGATTTCGAGCGGCGTGAAAATGCGTTGGCAAGAGCAGCGGTATTGAGCAAACATATGAATGGTAGTGTTGTGCCACAAATACAAAGCAAATTATAAGATAAATAAGAGGTTATTTATGAAATTCAATAGATTGAGTATTCAATTGTTACTGGTGCTCGCATTTGTTGGTGCTAGCCAGCCGATGCAGGGAATGAGCTATTTAAAAGCGGCATATAATGCAGCAGTGAATTATTGGCATGGCAAACCAAAGCAGCAGGAACTATTATTGAGCGTGCAGCTGGTGTCTGCTAAAGATCTTGATATTCCTGCGACTATCTTGCAAGATTTTGAAAATATTACTAAAGCTCTGGGTAAAGAATATATAGGTACAAAACTAAGAGAAGATAAGCAGTTTGCTGATTCTGTAAGCAAATTAATTAAATCTTGTGTAGAAAATTTCTCTATAGTTATGAGGTCTGAAAAAGTTTGGGAGCGATTAGGCTTAATAGTTCCTCATAAAGATGCTAAATTATTTATTAAACCTTGCATAGAGAATTTTCAGGCACTTATCAAATTCCAAAGGTTAGACCTATTGTGTTTGCTAATGCTACATTACGATAATAAAAATTTCGACCAATTAATTGAACCTTGTATACAAAATTTCCAAACCTTGATTACCACACCCGTTGGTTTATGGTTACTTTCAAATTTTGCGAGTTATAAAGAAACTGCTCAGTTATTAGCCGAGCCTTGTAGAGAAAACTTCGAAATGCTGAGCAAAACATCGGCTGGTATAATGTTGCTCTGTGAGTTAGCGCAAGATGGGAAAAGCGCAGAATTATTGACTAAGCATTGTCTAGCAAACATACAAACATTAATTAAGTCTGATAATAGTTTATTTTTGCTTGGTAAATTGGCCGGTCATAAAGAAGCTGCTGAGTTATTAGCCAAGCCATGTATAGAAAATTTTGATTATATTTTAAATCAACAATACGGTAAGAGTTTAATACAAGGGTTAGCCAAAAATAACCAGCTTGTTAGAGATTTTATAATACAAAAAATAGCAACTCGCTGTGGCGTAGAATTTACAATAAATCAAAGATCGCCAACTCTACTGCACCTTACAACGAATGCCTTGCAAGACCTTGAAAAATTTGCTGAGGGTACTGGACTTAAGAATCTTTTAAAAACGGTTATTACTAAAGAACAACAACTATCAGACGATTATTATACTTTTGTACATGGTCAACGGAGAGACCTTTATTTGCCAGAAAAAATATATACACATTTATGGCAACTCAAAAAGAAACAATCATTACAAAACTTTTTATTTGCGCACGTCAAAGATTTAGTAGAAAGCCCTGATGATGTTGCTTATGACAAGGTGCAAAAGAATTTTATTTTAAGTCATGGCAACTATGATACGTTGAACAGTCAGGTAGACGCACGCTTAAAATTGCTCTTTATGAACTATGCACTATTTGCAAATACTCGGAATTTGGGAAGTAATACAGCTTATTATGTATTAAACAATGTAAATGCAAACGACTTTATTGATCTTTCTCCCATTGACCCATTTAGAATGTTTGGGTATCAAGCAGTTTGTGATAAAAAATTAAGAGCAAAAATTGAAGTAGTAGCCCAAGAATACAAAGATGCTAGTAAATATGGCAATCTTCTTTTTATTGCGGTTCCCAAGAATAAAGTTCACAAATATGTTTATCTTGCACATGGCGGTGGCCCAAAACGCAGTCTAGAAATTGAAGGCATAGGTGAAACTCCAGATATTCGCATTATCATGGATACTTTGCTTAATGCGCCACATAAAATTAAAGATACCGATAAGCTTGAGTTCTGCTTGATCATGATGCAGCGTAAAGGTGGCTTAGATCCAAATACCGGCATCAAGGTTATGCCAATACTTTCTGGTGATCCTCAAAAGCTCGAAGAGCTTAAGAAAAAAGAAGGTGAGCTTTTAGCTGAGATTACGCAAAAAGTGCAAGATTTCGAGCGACGGGAAAATGCGTTAGCGTGTGCAGCGGTATTGAGTAAACATATGAATGATGGCTCTGCAGTTAAAATACAAAGCAAATTATAGGATAATGAGAGGTTATTTATGAAATTTAATAGATTGAGCATTCAATTTTTATTTGTTCTCGCACTTGTTTGTGCTAGCCAGTCGATGCAGGGCATGAACTATTTAAAGAATGTATATAGCTATGCTACGGTATGTTGGAATAATATTAAGCCAGGGTCAAAAGGTATTCAATCAATGTTTATGCAATCTACCTATGGGTTACAATTGTTACGTTGGCTTATGCCCGAATTTAACGAAGAGACTGCGCAACAATTCATTAAGCCATGCATGGAGAATATACAGACATTAATAAAGTCAGATGCTGGTTTGGATTTCTTATGTGAGTTGGCTGTGCATAAAAGTATCGCAGAAAAACTGGCTAAACCAAGTATGGAAAATCTACAAATATTGATTAAGTCACAGAGTGGTTTAAATTTACTCTGTAAGTTAGCAGAATATATAGATACCGCAGAGTTAGCTGCGGTATGCGTAGAGAATTTTCAGACATTGATAGTATCCAATAAAGGTCTCTATTTACTTGGTAAATTAGCGAACGAAGGGACTAAGGTCGCTGAATTATTGGTAAAGGCATGTATAGAAAATCTGCAAAAATTGATTAAGTCACATGAAGGATTATGGTTGCTTGATAAATTAGCTGCGTATACGAATATTGCAGAATTACTGGCTCGGCCATGTATAGAAAACATGCACGTACTGATTAAGCCGGATAATAGTAATCTTAGTTATGGAACGCTATTGTTGCATAGATTAGCAGCGTATCAGCATATTGCAGCATTATTCGCTGAAACATGTCTAAGAGATATACAGACACTAATTAAATCAGATAACGGATTATTCTTGCTGAGTAGCTTAGCTGGATATAAGACTATTGCGGTATTATTAGCTAAACCGTGCATAGAAAACATGCAAATACTGATTAAATCACGCAGAGGTTTAGTGCTGTTAGGTGAATTAGCTGATCATAAAGAAGTTGCTGAGTTATTAGTTCAGCCATGCATAGAGAACTTTGATTATATTTGGCAACAGGAATCTTGTAAGACTTTAATACAAAGGTTAGCCAAAAACTATCACTCTGTTAAAAATCTTATAGCGCAAAAAATAATGGAAGGGTGTGGCGTAGAATATAAAGAAGGAAAAATTTCACCGACTATATTACATTTGATAACCCATTTACCTTTGTCTTATCTGGCAAGATTTGCTAACGATAATGAGCTTAGAAATATCTTAAAAAATGTTATAACTCAAGAGCAAAAATTGTCAGGTGATTATTATACCTTTGTGCATGGTCAACGGAGAGAACTTTATTTGCCAGAAAAAATTTATACTCACCTGTGGCAACTTAAAAAGAAACAATCATTACAAGATTTTTTCTTTGCGCATGTCAAAGATTTAGTAGAAAGTCCAGAGGATATTATCTATGATAAGATTCAAAAACATTTTATTTTAAGTCACGGGAATTATGATAAGCAACCACACGGACCTGTAGAAGCACGCTTAAAGCTTCTTTTTATGAACTATGCATTATTTGCAAATTCAAAGAATACGGGAAGTAATTCTGCTTATTATCTATTGAATAATCATAATAGCCCTGCTGGCAGAACTATCGGTGTTTCTCCTTTAGAGCCATTTAGGATATTTGGTTATCAAGCGTTATGTGATCGAAAGCTTGTACAGAAAATCGAAACACTTGCACAAGAATATGAAAATGCAAGTAAATATGGCAACCTTCTTTTTATTGCAGTGCCAAAAGATAAAATTCATAAATATGTTTATCTTGCATGGACAGGCGGGTCAAAACAAAGCATGTACATTACAGATAAAAATCTTATTGAAACCTCAGATATTCGCGTTATCATGGATACTTTGCTGAATGCGCCGCATAAAACGCCGGATACCGATAAGCTTGAGTTCTGTTTGATCATGATGCAACACAAAGGTGGCTTAGATCCAAATACCGGCATCAAGGTTATGCCAATTCTTTCTGGTGATCCGCAGAAGCTTGAAGAACTCAAGAAGAAAGAAGATGCGCTTTTAGCTGAGATTACGCAAAGAGTGCACGATTTTGAACGGCGCGAAAATGCGTTGGCGAGAGCTGCGGTGCTGAGCAAGCATATGAATGGCAGCGCTGCAGCACAACCACAAAGCCGGTTGTAAATCGCTTTGATTATCTTTTGTAAGCTTCCGTCTGTATTAAAGGTCGTGGGATGGACAAACCGCTCGTTCGACTATCTTTAATTATGTGATATCTTCCCATAATATATTAATTGGGAGGGCAATAAGGTCATTTTCAAACGGAATATATTGAGATCCGGTATAAAGAATGATCCCCCTTATAAAATTATCTTGTGCTTTTTCTCGTAAGTACTTGAGCCCTTTAAAATCTGATGGATTTACTGTTGCGCTGTTTTTAACCTCGATACCAACAATATTGCCTGAGTGATCTTCTAATACTATATCAACCTCTTCACCCCCTGATGCTCTAAAGTGATAAATTTGTGTTTGTATTATGCTCCATGTTGATTGTTTTTGAAGTTCGGTCATTACAAAATTTTCAATTATTTTTCCCGTATGAGGGCTATCTTTTAATACTTTTTCTATAGAAACATCAAGAAGATATGCTAATAATCCTGAATCAACTAAATATAATTTTGGCGACTTAGTAATTCTTGTTGTTATATTATTACTCCATGTTTGTTTAAGATTGACAATAAAAATTGTTTCTAAAAGCGCAATATATCGATGGAGTGTTTTTTCTGGAATTTTACTATCTCTGGATACTTCAGCAACGTTAAGAAGATTAGATGCTCTTGCTGCTAAAATCTTCAAAAGATTAGGAAGCTCGGTTAATTTTTCAATTTGTGCCAAATCCTTAATATCTCTTTGTAAAATCAAATTTAAATAATTACGCATCCATGCAGCTTGGTCTTCTACTTTAAGATTTTGAACAGAAGGATATCCACCGGTTAATATTCTTTTATAAAGTGCTTTTTTAGTTAAACTTTTTTTAGGAGACTTAAATTGTTTCTTGCCAAAAGCAATATCGATAAATCGTTCTTCGCGATTATAGATTTCTCCCTGAGATAATGGCCCTAAATTTATAACTTCCATTCTTCCTGCAAGTGAATCGCCCAATCTTGGTATTAATAATGGATTTGCAGATCCTGTTAATAAATATCTTCCGGCAACTCGATTGTTATCTACATCCCTTTTGATTGCCAGAAATATTTCAGGAACTCGTTGTACCTCGTCAATAATTACTGGCTTATCTATGCTGGCGATAAAGTCGGTACTATTACTTTTTGCGGCTAAATACGTTATTTCATCATCAAAAGTTATATAATTATAATCTTTTTCTTTCATAAATTCTAAGGCGAGTGTTGTTTTGCCAATTTGACGTGCCCCATTGAGCAAAACGACGGGGCTTCTTTTTAAAGCTTTTGCGACTAGCGGTTTTATATATCTTTTAAACATAGGTCTTATCCTGAGAAAAAACTTGTAAAATCTGTCAGCAACTGTCATAAATTATGACATTGCCTGTCATTTTTTGCAATGCTTTGTTTGAAGTTCAAAGCTTATGTATCTTACTTCTTCTCTTGATTAAACCGCTCTGGCTGGATAATGCCGCCAGAAATAATGAGTGCCATCGCCTCTTGGCGTGAGATATTGATTATGCGAATGCACTCCTTGGCAACCATGAAAAAGAAGCCGGTAGTTGGATTGGGCGTGGTTGGTACAAACACATTATAATATTGATTAGAAGAATCAGGGCTAATTTCAGTATTCACTTCACTTGTCATAAAGCCAATGCTATAAATACCCGGGCGTGGAAATTCTATTAAAACAACATGCTTAAAACTTTGATGATCGTGCGGATTAAATGCTTGCACGAGCTGTTTTATGCCGACATAAATGGGGCGCACCAGTGGAATCTTGCCAATCAATGTTTCAAATGCGGTCACCAAAGAGCGCAATACAAAAATATTTAAAAATACGCCGATGGCAACAACGACAAAAAAGGTGAGTAAAAATTCTGAAAAAGGAATCGCTTTTAAATAATCGGGCTCTAAATCATAAATAGGCCGCAACCAACTTTTTAGAAATTTAAAAGAAAAATTGATAATTGCTAAGGTGAGAGCAAGCGGAAGAATGGTTAATAATCCTTTGAGAAAGATTGACCATAAAAAATAAAGCGTTGCGCGAAATTTTTCTTTGATCGTATTAATCATACTAATTTCCTTTTTTTTAAGAGAGTTCTTTGTGTAAAACGTTTGCCAGTGAGTTGATAATGATGCGTGCTTGTTGCTCGTCTGGATGTTCAATCATAAGCCGTAATACATTCTCTGTGCCAGAATAGCGTACCAAAAGTCGGCCGGCTTTGCATTGTTGCTCATGCGCTTGAATGTAAGTTTGCATTGGGTTTTGGCGTAAATCTTTTTTGTGCGAGACAGGAATATTGATGGTTAATTGTGGATATTTGCTGAATGTCGTTAGATTTTTATTGCCGGTTATTTGGATAGTTTGCAGAATGCGCAATGCTGCAAAGATACCATCACCGCTATTGCTATAATCACGCACAATTATATGGCCTGATTGTTCTGCACCCAGCAGAAGATTTTGTTTTTGCAATTCTTGCACAATGTATTTATCGCCGACTGCTGTGCGTATTAATTGTTTGCCAACCTGTGCTAAATAATCATGCAATCCTTGATTGCTCATACTCGTAGCAACAACTGCTTGCTCGCGCATATACGTAGGATGATGCGTGAGCATTGCAAGCAGATCATCGCCATCTTTTACAATGCCCTCACTATTAACGGTGATCACACGGTCTCCATCGCCATCAAATGCAAAGCCGATATCAGCATTATTTTCTAAGACTGCACGTTGTAATGCCTGTGGATGTACAGCACCGCACTGATCATTAATGTTAGTACCATTATAGTGAGTATGTAATGGGATTACTTGTGCGCCAAATAACCTAAAAATTTCGGGTGCATAGAAAGAACAGGCACCATAAGCGCAATCAAGAACAATGCGCATGCCGGTTAAAAAGTTGTCGGTGAAAAAATTTTTAAGTGTTTGATGATAGTGATTAAAAAGAAGCGCAAAATTTTGTTGGCTTCCCCAGGAATTATATCTTTGTAATGATTCTTCTTGATGAAAGAGTGCAGAAATTTCTTGCTCATCTTGAACACTTAATTTGCCACTATCAGCGCGAATAATTTTAATGCCATTGTCGTAATAAGGGTTATGTGATGCAGAGATTACCAGAGCAAATGCCCATCCTCTTGATCCTGCAATAATTTTACTAACAGCGCCGATCGGCGCAATGCCAGCATCATAAATAATAAGTGGATATTGCAACAAAGATGATTGCAGTGTTGCTTTAATGAAATCACATGATTGGCGTGTGTCAGTTGCGATGAGAATTGCCGTGCTAGGGCCCTGCGTAGAGAGTATCCACTGAGCTATGGCGTGGCCAAGCTTAATAAGATCAGATTGAATAAATGGTGGCTTACCAACGGTATTGCGAATACCGTCTGTGCCAAATAAATTATAAGTCATACAAATACATCTTTATTTTTTTACCGCATCTTGCTTGAGTGTACCATGTAATCGCATAGGGTAAAAGTAGTCGATCATGTTCTTGACTCCTTAAAAAAAAGCATAGTATTAAAGTAATAGATCTTTGTATTGTATGAATGAATTATGAGAATGTTTACTATTGTTAACTAATAAAAGGTAGAAAGTATGGTTACACACGGAGTAAGTCGGTGTATAAAAATTATTTTTTATTCATGGTTATTATTGATGCCGGCTTTTGTAGTATGTCTGCCAGAAGGAGCGGTTGACCATGTATTGCGATCCTTAACGGACGCTCATTATAGTACGGTTGCTATTCAAGCAGATGGCAAAGCAGTAGTAGCTGGTTATGCGGTTGTTGATAACCGTAGTTGTTGGATTGTTGCGCGATATCATCATGATGGAAATATTGATACCTCTTTTGGCACACAAGGACGCGTAATCACTCGATTTGCACCCTATGAAACTGAAAGCCAAGCGCAAGCAGTCGTATTGCAAATGGACGGTAAGATCGTGGTAGGAGGTTTTACCAACGCTATCCGCGGCAAACGCAAATGGTGCTTAGCCCGTTACCATACCAATGGCAGTTTAGATGAGAGCTTTTTTGGTTGTAACGCCACCGTAGCTGGTACGGTGGTTAATTGTTTTGAGAACAGTTATGAAACAAGTATGGTGAATGATATTGCAATACAACCAGATGGTAAAATTGTTGCTGCTGGCATGTGCAGTATTGACGGTACAGGCACATTATTTACCGTTGCTTGCTATACGGGTCATGGTTCTTTAGATACCGATTTTAATGCGCAAGGCATTCATGGCAAACCGGGTATGGCAACTGCCTATTTTTCAGATGCTGCAGCCCCAAATGATGAAGCAAAAGCAGTCGCTTTAGATGCGCGGGGTAATATTGTAGCGGCAGGATATTCTGTTCAGGCGGGGCATAAGAAATTCGCTTTAGCACGATTTAATGCGCACGGCTGTTTAGATAGTTCTTTAGTGGGAGATGCGCGCGAAGCGGATGGTGCACTGACAACATCTTTACAAGCAGGAGAAACTGATGCCTGTGCCTATGATATTGCAATTCAATCCGATGGAAAAATAGTAGTAGCAGGCTATAGCAATAGTAATAATCAAAAAAATGCCGCGCGTTTTGCGTTAGTTCGTTACCATCACAACGGCTCATTGGATAGATCATTTGGTGGTTATGGATTGGCGAGTGTACCGGGCACATTAATGAGCAGTTTTGGGCCTGATGAAAAAGAGGCGCGGGCTCATGCATTAGTGGTGCAGCAAGATGGTAAATTGGTCGTTGGCGGTACGGTATGTTTGCAGAGTGATACCTGCTTTGGTCTCGCTCGTTATAATACTGATGGAACGGTTGATTATTCATTTAATCATCATGGTGTGCCAGTTGGTAAAGTTGTTACAAAAGTACAAAATAAATCGACCGATGCAATTTTTGGGTTGGCGATTCAAGAAGACGGTTGCGTTGTAGCGGTTGGTAAAACACAGAATGGCCCTCGCTCATATGGCGCAATTGCGCGATACTGTATTAATGATACGCCGCTTCTTGTTCCATGTGTAAGCACGAGCAATGCTGCTACTGTTTTTGATAGGAACATACACATAATAGGTAAGGTGCAAAATCCTGCGTATCTTGAGATTTTTGTTAATGATGAGTTGAAGCAGAAGTTAACCTGCTCACAGATACATAATGAATGGCGCTATACCATACCGAATGTTGTTGAAGGTATGTATACCGTTAAAGTTTTGGCACAGTATAGCAATGGCAATATTTGTTTAGCTTCTGAGCCGGTAACATTTAGAGTTAATCAACAACCGCATGCTGTGCGGAGCAGCGCTCTGCTCTATAGCAATGAAAAAGTGTCCGGGCATTTGTTAGCACACGGTGGTTCCGGTAATTATCAATTTAATATTATTTCTTGTACGAACGGAGATGCTGAGCTTGATAATAATGTGTATACCTTTACGCCATCGATTGAAGAAGGCCAAGCAATTATCACTTTTAAAGTTGTTGATGCGCATACTCGATTTGAAAGTATCGGGACGATAACTATAACTATTCTTGCACTCCCTCGCTTTGCACTCAATATGATGGCTGGCTATGCAGACAAACGGGTGGATGGTTATTTAGTTGATTTTATTCATGGTGGAGATCGTAATTTTACGTTTAAATGTATTAGTGCTGAACATGGTACTGCATTTATTAATAAAGATAGCTATTTTAGATTTACTCCTGATAAAGATTTTGTCGGCACAGCAAACTTCGAATTTGAATTTACCGATGCACATGAACACACCTGCAAAGTATCTGTTCCCCTGCATATTTATCCAGAGCTCAAAGCAGGTACGGTAGAAGCAGAAGGGGTGAAAAATGGTACGGTGAAAGGACGATTAATTCATGCAGGCTGTGGCGGCGCGGCTCCCTATACATTTGCACTCGTGCCTGATTCTGCGGTGAATGGTATCGTTACTATAGAATCCAACGGAGATTTTCAATTTGAACCTATGCGTGGGTATGAAGGACAAGGAAGTTTTGCGTATACGCTGGCCGATAAATACGGTACGGTGAGTAATCAAGCGCGGGTAGTGGTAATGATTCATCCATTACCAGAAGCTGCTGGTGCTCAATGGATATTCTATGTTGATGAGACATTTAACGATTGTTTGAAAAACAAAGTTACCAAGGGTAAAGAGCCGTATACTTTTTGCATAGCGAAAGATGCTGAGCATGGGAGTGTGGAGTTGGCAGCGAATGGTATGGTAACTTTTGTTCCACAGAGTGGCTTTAGCGGTAAAGATACTTTTGAATACATGGCTACCGATGCACGCAATGGTGAGAGTAATCATGCCTGTATTGATCTGAATATTGCACCAGCACTTTCTGTTGGCAACACGAGCATATTGCTTTATGAAGATGCATTATTGCATGGCAATTTATGCTCAGCGGTGCATGGCGGTATTCCGCCCTATTCGTTTGTGCATGATAAACGCAATGATATTACTATTCATAACGATGGTTCCTTTATACTGGAGCCAAAACAGGTAATGTGTGCAGAAGATCGCTGTACCTATGAAGTGCGTGATTCTTATAGAGCACAAGCTCTTGGGACTATTACCACATCGGTAATTCGGGTGCCCCAGGCAAAAGCAGCGCACTTTGAAACCTTAGAAGGAAAAGATCTAGAAAGTAGCTTACTCTGTTTAGCTGAAGGCGGGGTTGCTCCCTACGTATTTGAAAAGGTTGATGATCGCACTACGCGTACGAATGCTATTGTGCGCGAAGATGGCAGATTTACTTTTTATCCTGACCAAAAAACAACCGGCAAAAGTTCATTTAAATATAGATTTGTTGATGCCAATGGTTACATAAGTAATACCGCAGCTATCGATATTATGGTACATGCATTACCACAGGTAGCAGACGCAGAATTTAAAACATATATCAACACCCCCGTTAAAGGCGTGTTGCGCGATAAAGTGGTTACTGGCGCTCCACCCTATAGTTTTGCTTTAGTTGGCTCACCATGCAACGGTATGGTGACATTACATGAAGGTGGTATATTTATGTTTTACCCCAATAAAGATTTTAAGGGAATTGGAAGCTTTCAATATCAAATTCAAGATCGCCATACCGGAATTAGTACGGTTGCAACTGCTACGGTGCTTATGTGTGATGTAATAGCCACACAACCAGTGGTCTTAGTAACGAAAGAAAATGCGCCAGTTGCCTTTGATTTAACATCGTTGGTAGCTGGTGGCGAGCCTCCTTATATATTTGCACTTGCTCAAGAATATCCAGGCTTACAAATTAACGAATATGGCTCTCTTGCCTATATGCCAGAAGCTGGATTCCATGGATCTTTGACCTGCGAATATCAAGTTACTGATGTGCATAAAAACAGTGTCAAAAATAAAATTACTATTGCAGTTACAGAAATGCTGAATTCCTCATCACATACCTTTGAAATTATGCAAAATCAAACATTCACCAGTAGCATCCAATCATTGGTAAAGAAGGGGTTGCCGCCGTATAAATTCGAACTGCTTAAGCAGGTAACAAATGGCACTCTTGTAATGGTAGAAGATGGGCCATTCACCTTTACGCCTACTCCTGGCTTTAGCGGCAATTGTTCTTTTTGGTATAGAGTACGAGATGCGCATGGTGACGTGAGTAAAGCTGGTTTTATTATAATACACGTTGTACCATTCCTTGCTTTAAAAGACAGCTCATATACAGCATTTATTAATAGTCCAGTTTCAGGTGTTTTGCAAAAACCGAAACATAAGGATACTGCACGGCATACCTTTGAATGTGTGGAATCATTGTCGGGCACCGTGGATTTAAAGCCGGATGGCTCATTTACTTTTATGCCCCACAAAGATTTTAGTGGCGTTGCTCAATTTAAATTTAGAATCATGAACAAAGATGTTGCTATGAGTGACAGCGCTACGGTATATATAACGGTCGTAGAACAACCATCACCGTTACCGGTCATAACACAACAAGAGGCGCAGCAAGCGTATCAATTTTTAAATAACTTTTTAAAGCAATAAGAAAAGAAAGGAAATAGTATGAAAAGTTATAAAATATTTTTAGTTTTTTGGCTCGCGCTGTGTGCGCTATTGCCTTGCTCATTAACAGCAACGATACAAACAATAACATTTCCCAGCACCAGCAGTACTACGGGGATCGCGATCACTATTACCTATGATAATTTTGTGTGTCTGGGAAGTACTGCTACTTTTACTTGGGATATCAATACCGATAACTATATAGTTCCTTCAGGTTTACCTCCTGTTGGGCAATATGCCTTAAACGATTTTGTGCCTGATTCTGGTCCTGCGTTATTTGATGGCACTGCTATGGAAATTCCACCAATAATTCCGGGAAGTATTTTTGATCCTGCAGCTGCTTCATCATGTCATAATGGTGGTATGGGTACTTTACTATTTCCAGCTGGAAACTCACCAGATGCAGATGTCCCGCCATT
>Ga0209624_10001206_pt1 | contig 20983 bp, 30 predicted proteins | sample JacPinW_OM2H0_O1_FD_188565 | JGI IMG/M metagenome (GOLD analysis project Ga0209624, IMG submission 188565) | Forest soil microbial communities from Algoma, Ontario, Canada - Jack Pine, Ontario site 1_JW_OM2H0_O1 (SPAdes) (version 2) | ecosystem: Environmental > Terrestrial > Soil > Boreal...
AGTTCTTGATGTCGCGCCCGGCCTCGAGCCAGGTTCTCTTATAGATGTCTGTCATCTCCTTGACCTGCTCGTCGAATGCGAGCGTCACCGTATTGGCGCCGATCCTACCGGCCCACGCGAAGCTCTCTGGAGTCCGTGTGGCGTACCAGAGCTCCGGATAGGGCTTCTGGATCGGCCGCGAAGTGATCGGCACGTTGTTAAACGAGTAGTACTTGCCCTGATAAGTGAGTGTTTCCGACTGAAGCGCCTTGAGGATGAGGTCGGACGCCTCAACATAACGCGCCTGCATCTCGCTTGCCGAGACGCCGAAGAAGCCGGCCTCAATCGGCGAAATTCCCCGCCCCATGCCGAGCATGAACCGGCCATCCGATAAATTGTCCAACATGCAGATCTCCTCAATCAACCGGAGCGGGTGATAGAGGGGCAGGATGTAGATCAGCGGACCGATCTTGATGCGCTTGGTGCGCTGGGCTGCCGCCGCAAGGAAGACCGACGGAGAAGCAGCGTAGCCCAGCGGTGTGCCGTGATGCTCAGCGACGTGATAGCCGTGGATTCCGCCCCGGTCATAGGCCTCGATGATTTTCAGTCGATTCTTGAGATGCTCCTGGAACGACACGCCGCTGTCGTCCACATGATCGAATACGCCAAACTTCACTCTTTCCTCCCGAGCAACCTTGCGGTCTCCACCGGATCCTGCACGCGAGCCTAGCATCGCGACAGCGCGAAAAGGGAACGCGGTCGCTGGCGCCTTTGCCGCGCTTCTCGCCTTCTGCTAGAGCGCGCGATCCAACAGTGAACTCCCATTTCGAGCTGTCATGTCTGAGGTCGTAACCCGCTTCGCACCTTCGCCGACCGGCTTCCTGCATATCGGCGGCGCGCGCACGGCGCTGTTCAACTGGCTCTACGCCAAGCGCTTTGGCGGCAAGTTCCTGCTGCGCATCGAGGACACCGATCGGGAGCGTTCGACGCAAGCGGCGGTCGATGCGATTCTCGATGGGCTCAAATGGCTTGGGCTTGACTGGGACGGCGAGGCGATCAGCCAGTTCGAACGCGCCGAGCGCCATCGCGAGATCGCCACTCAGCTGCTTGCCTCAGGCGGCGCTTACCGCTGCTACGCCAGCGTCGAAGAGCTCGAGCAAATGCGCGAGCAGGCGCGCCGCGAGGGCAAGCCGATGCGCTACGACGGCCGGTGGCGCGACCGCGATCCGGCCGAGGCGCCGCCAGGCGTCAAGCCCGTAATCCGCCTGCGCGCGAGCCAAGAGGGCGAAACAATCATCGACGACAAAGTGCAGGGCAAGGTCACCTTCGCTAACAAGGATCTCGACGACCTCGTGCTTCTGCGCTCGGACGGCAATCCGACCTACATGCTGGCGGTCGTCGTCGACGATCACGACATGGGGGTGACGCATATCATTCGCGGCGACGATCATCTGACCAACGCCGCGCGGCAAACCCAGATCTATCGGGCGCTTGGCTGGGACGTTCCGGCGATGGCGCATATTCCGCTCATTCATGGGGCCGACGGCGCCAAACTATCGAAGCGGCACGGCGCGCTCGGCGTCGACGCCTATCGCGCGATGGGCTATCTGCCGGTCGCTCTGCGCAATTATCTGGCGCGGCTCGGCTGGAGCCATGCCGATAAGGAGTTTTTCTCCACCGAGGAGTTGATCGCCGCGTTCGATCTGTCGGCGGTCGGCCGCTCGCCCTCGCGCTTCGACTACGCCAAGCTCGAGAACGTCAACGGACACTACATGCGGGCGGCGTCCGACGACGCCATCTTTGCGGCGCTGATCGACGCCCTGCCCTATCTGCCTGCCGGCCCGGAGGTCGCGGCCAAACTCGACGAGCATAAGCGCGCCCAGCTCCGGGCCGCGATTCCGGGCTTGAAGGAGCGCGCCAAGACGCTGGTCGAACTGCTCGACGGCGCCGCCTTCCTGTTCGCGAAGCGGCCGCTAAGCATGGATGCGAAGGCCGAGGAGATTCTCGCCCGCGCCGGACGTCTCCATCTCAAGAACTTGCTGCCGCGCCTGACTGCCCTCACAGAGTGGACGGCGGCGAGCGCGGAGGCTGTCGTGCGCGCCTACGCCGAAGAGGAAGGCGCAAAACTCGGAACCGTCGCCCAGCCGTTGCGCGCCGCGCTCACCGGCCGCTCGACCTCGCCCGGCATCTTCGATGTGCTGACGGTGCTTGGACGTGAGGAGAGTCTCGGGCGGATCGCGGATCAAGCGAAGGCCTCATGATCCTCTCGCGCAGACGAAGACTCCTGAGTGTCGGCCGCAGCTTCCGCTAGAGCGAGAGGCGCACCGATGGAACCGTCATCGCGAGGAGCGACAGGGCGTCGAGAGACGCCCGTCCTTCCGGACGGGCTATGGCGACGTGGCGATCCAAGGGACCGTAGGGAGCCCGACGCGCCCTTGAATTGCTTCCCCCCGGGTCCCAAAGTCCGGGGGTCGCAATGACGACCCTGGTCGACCCAGACGCGCGTCGCTAGCCAAGATTGGGTTGTGTGTCCTTGTAGCTTGGCAAGGCCTGCATCTTCGTCCACCAGTCCGCAAAGCCTGGGACACTGAAAAGCGCGTCTTTGTCCGGCGTGAGGGAGACGTAAAAGGCAATTGGCGCGAGATAGAGGTCGGCAAGACTCAAATCGCCTGCGATGAAGGGAGAAGAGCCCTTCGTCTTCATCGCGAGTTCGATCATCTTCCGGCCGTTTTCGAGGCCGCTCTTTCGCATCGCGTCGTTCTTGCCGCCGACGAAATCCGGAAACAGATGATAGGCGGCCACGCCGCCGATCAGGGCGCCATAGCCGTATGAGTCGATGAGGCCGATCACCATATCCGCCTTTGCGCGCTCTGGGGCTCCGCTCCGCACGGACGCCGGGGCGCCCGCCCTAAGTTCGCGTCCGAACCGGCAAATCGCTCGCTCGACCGCGAATTGACACGGTCAGCGGCGCGTAGCCTGTATTGTCAGCCGGCGACGGCGCCGTGGCGCTCGCGGCTTGGAAAAGATCTTCCGTGACGACAACGCGGCAATGCTGCTGCTTGGCGACTTCCAGAAGCCGGCTCGCGACGTTGACGGTGTCGCCGGTGGCGGTGATCTGCTGTTGGGCCGGCGAACCGAGCCGAGACAGAATCGCCGGACCGAAATGCAGGCCGATCCGGAAATCCAGATGATCCCGGGCCGCAGGCGGCAGATTGGCGAGCCAAGCGGTCATCGATTCACGAAGCGCCTCGACCGCGGCCAACGCTCGTGCGGCGTCATCGCTTCGCGGCTTCGGCAAACCGAACACCGCGAGAACCCCATCGCCCATATAGTTGATGACAACGCCCCCATGCGCGGTCGCCTCTCCCTCGACGAGGGTCTGCATCGCGCTCAAAAGGTCGCGCGTCCATTCAGGTCCAAGCGCCTCCGCCACCCCTGTCGAACCGGACAGATCCAGAAACATCACCGCGACGTCCTGGCGAACCGGCTTCTCAAGAAAATCCGGCTCTCTCAGGAGGTGGTCAAGAAGAAGCGGCGACTGAAACTTGGCCAGAGTCGACCTCTCGGCTGCGATTTTCGTCCCCGCTTGACGTTCGACAATGGATCGGGCTGCGGCGAAGCCCACAGTCAGGGGTAGGACTGACGCCAGCGGCGCCCCGATGCTGAGCCAATAGCCGTTGACGAAGGCGAGAAAGACCCCGCCAAGCCAGAGGACGAAAACCAGGCTTGCAAGGGTTAGCCCAATCGCTGCCCGGCGCATCGCCATCAGCGCAATCATGAAAACAGGAAGCGCAACCGCCGCGGCCGCGTCGATCCGGCGCGTCGAGCGCGTCCTCGCTAATCCGTCGCCGGCCAGGAGATTGCCGATCGCGGTTGCGAAGACTTCCGCCCCCGGCGCAACGCGATCGAACGGCGTTGCGAACGTGTCTTCCGCTCCCGCCGCCGTGACCCCGACGACGACGACTTTGTCGCGCAGCGCCTCCGGATCGAGGGCGCCGCGGAGGACCTGTGCCGCGCTGACGCGCGTGACGCTTCCCGCCGGCCCGTAGAAACGCACCGGCATATGGTAGCCGAGGTCCATTTCTCGTAAACGGCCCGCAATCTCGATCCGGTCCGGACCCAAGACCGGCTGGGCTTGCAGCGCTTCAGACGCCGCGGCGAGCGCGAAAGACCGAGCCACGCCGTCGGGAGTTTGATAGATCATCGGAATATAGCGTGGCACTCCGCTCGAGTCGGTCGAAACGTTCGCAAGCCCCACTTGCGTCGCATCGCGGATCGAGTCGATTGGCCAGAGAACGGAGGACGGCTTCGGCGCTAACGCCAAGTCGCCAGGTTGGGTTGCTCGGCCTGAAGGATCGACGGAATCGAAGACTCCGATCGCCGCGACCACAGTCGGCGCCGCCTTGAGCGCGTTGGCGAGTTCCGTATCCCCCTCCTCGCTCCGCGGATTGAGGAAGGCGATATCGATCGCAATCGATTGGGGATGGAAGCCCGCTAACGCCCGCACGATGCGCGTCATCATTTCGCGCGTGGGCGCGTCGCCTCCCGCTTCGCCGAGCGCCTCGTCGTCAATCGCCACAATCACGACGCCCGGCGGCGCAGGACGCGCGCCGGCGAGAAGGAAGCGCCAGTCGAGAGTCAGATTTTCGATCCGGTCCAGCGGGGAAGCGAGACCATTGATCTCGAGAGCCCCAAGGGCCGCGCCGACCAGCAGCGCTGCGGCGAGAAAGGCGCCCGTCAGGAGCCGGGAAGGTCCCGGCCGTTCAGTCGCCACTCACTCGCCGAAACGGGAAAGAAGGGCCCGCACCCTGGCCTCTCCCCACGTTTTCTGGATCACGGACGTGTCGGTCGGAGTGATATCGACACCCTGTCCTTCCGTGAGAATGACAAACTTGTTGAGGCGACGGTTGGTCACCGCCACCGCGCCGTTGAGCACGAGCGTGGAGGTTTGAGCTTTCGTGACGTCCATCGCCCATTTCGTGCCGCGGACGGCGGCAATGGCGAGCGGCGTCAGGATTTGAAACTTCTCTTGCGGACTTGCCGGATGATATTCGATCAATAGCGCGCCCTCATTGAGCCGAATTCCGACCGGGAGCGGGTCGCCCTTCTTAAATAAAGGCTGATATCGAGCGCCTTGAGCAGCGCGAACCGTCAGGGTTTCGCCGCATTGCAGGATCTTTTCGGATGGCATCCGATCGTTGGGGACAAGCGCGCAGGCACCGGCCGCACGAGCGGAACCCGGTCCGGCAATCGCCGTCACAAGCAAAAAAGCCGCGGCTATCGTCGCCCTGAGAAGATTGCGCGCAACTGTCCGATCGCTGTTCGACATGAGGGTCGCTCCCGCCGATTATTCGGCCGCTATCGAGGCGTCTTACGAGCGCCTCCAAAAAGCGCCTGCCGGCGCGGAGGCGCGTCCGGCCTTGGTTCAAGTCCGCAGCTTTCCCCCAGTGAGAGGGATTTGTCGAGCAGTCCGGTAGGCAGGGAGTGTCTCAGTTCGAAAGCGAAGCCTGACCCCCGTCGCCAGCCGACCCCATCCACCGTATATGCTGGCAGGATAACAGCGAGATGCTGAGGGACAATGGAGGTATGTGATGGCTCAAGATACGCCGGTCAGACCCCTCAGCCGCGGCGCGGTTCGTTCGGTCGGCAATTAATACAAGGTAAAACTGTGTATTTTTCTCACGCCGTAGGCGCGGACAGGAGCGTCCTTCGAAGCCTTCAGCGACGAGGGGGCTCGCAGTTACGAGTGACAGAAAAAGGCGCCTAAGCCATTGAAAGCTTGAGGCGCGCGCCAAGGGCGCGCCGGCCAGACCGCGCGGCCCCTCCCCGCGCTGGCTATTCCTGCGGCAGCGCCAGCGGCTGCACCGGAACGGCGGAGGCCACCGGCCCCGGGCCTGCCCCATCGCGCTGATAGATGTCGGGACGGAACTGAACGACGCCGTCCGGGGTCGCCCAAGCGGTGACATAGATCCAGTAGACGTTGACCGGTTGCACGAGCTTCACATCGAGGCGGTCGCCTGAGCGGATCACCGCGTCGATCTGATCGCGGCCCCAACCGGGCGTGTCCTTCAACAGCCAGGCGACATAGTCGCGCACGTCCTGCACGCGCACGCAGCCTGACGACACGAAGCGGAAATCGTCGCCGAAAATGCCCTTCGACGGCGTGTCGTGCATGTAGACGCCGTATGGGTTCGGAATGTTGATGCGCACGAAGCCGAGTGAATTGAGATCGGCGCCCGTATCCTGCCGATACTTGTAATGAGTGGCCTCTTCGGTGTTCCAGTCGATCGAGGACGGAGAAACCTCCTGCCCTTCCCTATTGAACACGCGGATTTTCTCGTCGGTCAGATAGTTCGGATCGCCCTTCATCTTCGGGATCAGATCCTTCTTGATGAGCGAAGGCGGCACGGTCCAGAACGGATTGAAATTGATCTCGGTCGCCTTGGTCTGCATGATCGGGGACTGGCGATCGATCTTACCGACGCCTGCGGCGTGGTGAGAATAGACGACCCCATTTTCGACCGTCTCAACCGAAGCGGCGGGAATGTTTACGAGGACAAATCGAGAGCCAAGATCGCCCGAATACGCCTTCAGCCGGACGATATTGGTCTCAAGCTGTTGCAGGCGCGCCGCGGCGGGCACATTGAGTTCGGTCAACGTCGCCTCATTGACGACGCCGGATTGGCCAAGTCCGTGACGCGCCTGGACACGCTTGACCGCGGCCTCGACGAAGGAATCGAACACCGGCCCCTCACCGGCGACCGGATCGAGATCCCCCGAGGCGACGAGGCGCTCGCGCAAAGCCTGAACCGCCCTCGATTTCGAGCCCACTCGCAGTTCGGCGCCGCCCGGCAGGACATTCCAGCCGCCCTTGGTGACGATGTCCTGATATTTCTGGATAGCCGCTTCCGTCGCGTCGACCGTCGCTGGCGACAGGATAGGGGTCGCCTCGCGTGCGACGACCATCTGAGGCGACGCCTCATAGCTTTGCGGCCACTCCGCTTGACTAACGTCCTGTTCCTGGGCCCTGGACGGGATCGCTCCCAGAGCGACGACGCAAGCAACGGATGCCGTCGCGCTAAAAAGGGCGCGGCGCGAAAGCCACGAGAGGGTTATGCCACGCATCGAATGCAAATCTCCAAGAACGGACAGCTCTCGTTCCCTGGCCGCCCGCGCCTCGAGGTTCTGGAGCGCGTTGCGACGACCGCGAAAGCCTCGGCCGTTCCACACCCAACATAGGTCTCACTCGGGCGTTTTTATGGCCGCTCCCTTAACGGCAGATAAACGCGAAGCCGGGGCGCTCCCGCAAGGGAGGCCCCGGCTCACCTTTTTTGGACTGGAGGGCGCCGAGCGGCGCTGTCAGAGCCGATACTTGATCTGGTCGGTCCAGTATCGCTCGAGGCGGAGCAGGGAGGCATTCATCCGAACGAAGTCGTCGCCCGGGATGCCGCCGATCTGTTCAATCGTACGCGCATGCTTCTCATAGATGCCGGCGACGATGCGGTGGACCTCCTTGCCCCGTTCGGTCAGGCTGATCCGAACTGAGCGACGGTCGATGCGCGAACGGGAATGATGGAGAAAACCAACCTCGACCAGCTTCTTCACGTTATAGGAGACATTCGAGCCGAGATAATAGCCGCGCGTGCGCAATTCGCCGGCGGTCAATTCCTTGTCGCCGATATTGTACAAGAGCAAAGCCTGCACCGCGTTGACGTCAGACCGCCCCCGACGGTCGAACTCATCCTTGATAACGTCCAACAATCGACGATGAAGCCGCTCGACCATCGTCAAAGTCTCCAGGTACAACCCGGATACCCGAAGGTCAGGCTCCAACCGAACTGCAATATCTTGTGTTTTGACCGCGTTAATCATTGCACACCCGTCTGTTCGGTTCTCATCTGCCGAGCGTTCCTTCGGTCTTCTTATGAGTAGAACTGTAACGGAAGCGCGTGAATACGAGTTTAAGAGTCAAGATGAATCCAAAGTTTTCAAGCGCTGGTAAATTTCAATTGAATCAAAGACTTTGTTTACGTTGACAGGATGCAAACGTCAGGCAGGGCAACGCTGTTCGGCAGGCGGACGTTGGGGAACGAAGCGTCAAGAACGTTCGCGCGCCGCCCGCCAGCTCAATAGGAAATAACCGGCCACCAGGGCGATGTTAAGCAGAGCGCCGCCATATCCGATCGCGGCCGCGCGCGGACTTAAGATCGGGGATGCGGCCTCGACCACCGCGCACAAAAGCCATATCGCCCCGCCCCAGGCGGCGGCCAGCCATAAGCCGATCGCCGCCAGCAAATCGAGGCAGGCGAAAGCGACAATCGTCGCTTGCAGAGGGAGGGCCATCGTCGTGAATTGGCCAAGCGTCGGGAACGCGCCGAGAATGATTGCCCAGTGGAACAGACCCTTCGCCATCCAGACCCATGCCAGCGTGCGCATGTACCAGATGAGTGCGGTCTCCCAACCCACCCGCGAAATCGCCGACGCGAGATCGTGGTCCTTGATCGGCGCCGGCGATCGATCGACAAGCTCGATGGCGCCGTCGCGGCTCTGGCGCATGATGTATTTCATGCGTCCAGCGCCGGAAATTCGAGGTCATCATCGACCGGAGCGAAATAGGCGTCGACTTCCGCCCGCGACGGCGGGGAACTCCAGCGCGGGCGATTGTCCTTGTCGATGATCACGGCGCGAACGCCCTCGTAAAAGTCATGGCCACGGCAAATTCGCGAGACGATGCGGTAGTCCATGCGCAGCGCCTCGTCAAAATCAATGGTCGCGCCCAACGCCATCTGCCTTAGCGCGATCGCCTGGCTGGTCGGCGACTTCTCCAGCATCGCCGCCCGCGGCGGCGCCGCGAAGGCCCGGCCTTGCGTCTCCGCTTCGCGTAACGCCTCCAGGATCGCGGTGCGATCGCGTCCCGAGAAACAAGCCTCCATCGCTTCTGCCTCGCCGGTCAGACATGAACGGGGCGGCGGCGCGGCGAAGCGGGCGAGTGTGGTCTTGACTGGCTCGTCGCTTTCCAGCGCCTGCGCCAGCGCCGGAAAGGCGACGCTTGGGACAAAGGCATCAGCAAGACCCAACGCCACGGCCTCGCCCGCCTCAGCGCGGAGGCCGGTCAGCGCAAAATAGACGCCCGCGCGGAATGGAAGACGCGGCAGAAGCCATGCAGCGCCTACGTCGGGGAAAAAGCCGATGCCTACCTCCGGCATCGCAAAGACGAAGCGCTCACCGGCGACCGTATGGGCCGCGTGCATCGCGAGACCCACACCGCCGCCCATAACGATGCCGTCCACCAGAGCTACGATCGGTTTCGGATAGGTCTTGATCCGCCGATCGAGCTGATATTCCTCACGCCAGAAAGTGAGTTGGGCGTCATGATCGCCTGTGCGGCCGAGGTCGTAAAGGCGGCGGATGTCTCCGCCAGCACAAAAGGCACGCTCCCCCGCCCCGATGAGGACGATCCTGTCGACGGCGTCGTCCTCGTCCCATTCGTCGAGAGCAGCCGCGATCAGCCGCACCATGGTCAGGGTCAGTGCGTTCAGCGCCTTGGGGCGGTTGAGCACAATGACGCCGGCGCGGCCGCGGCGCTCGACGAGCGCCTCCGCGTCTGGCGATGGCGCAATCACGCCGTCGCGACCTCCGAGAGCACCGCGTCGATCGCCCCGGCGACGTCTTGGATCGGCGCCATACCGTCGACTTCGTGCAGGAGACCGCGCTCGCGATAGAACGGCGTCACCGCGGCGGTGTCGCGTTGGTACGCCGCAAGTCTGGACTTGAAAACTTCCGGATCGTCGTCCTTTCGCACAGGCTGGCCGGCCGCGCTCGCTTCCTGGGCGCGGCGGACAATTCGCTCGATAAGCTTGGGCGCATCGGCGGTCAGTTCGATCGCGGCGTCGAGCTTCAGCCCTTTGGCGGCGAGCATAACCTCCAGTGCGCGCGCCTGCGCCAGCGTGCGGGGAAATCCGTCGAGAATGAAGCCGCGCTTCGCGTCCGGCTGCTCGGTCCGGTCCTTAATAATGTCGACCACGATGTCGTCCGACACCAGCGCGCCAGACTCCATCACCGCCTTTGCCTTGAGCCCGATCGGCGTTCCTGCCGCGACCGCCGCCCGCAACATCTCCCCCGTTGAGAGCTGCGGAATATTAAGAGTTTTGACCAGCCTCTGCGCCTGCGTGCCCTTGCCGGCCCCCGGTGGCCCGAGCAGAATCAGCTTCATCGTTTCCGCCCTTTCAACCTCGCCTTTCGTATCAGGCCTTCGTATTGATGCGCCTGCAGATGACCGTGTATCTGCGCGACGGTGTCCATCGTCACATTGACCACGATCAGGAGCGAGGTGCCGCCAAAATAGAACGGCAGCGCCGCATAGGAAATCAGCCATTCGGGCAGGAGGCAGATCACGGCGAGATAGAGCGCGCCGAGAACCGTGATTCGAGTAAGGACATAATCAATATATTGCGCCGTGCGCTCGCCTGGTCTGACCCCGGGGATGAATCCGCCGTGCTTCTTCAAATTGTCCGCGGTGTCGGAGGGATTGAAGACGGTCGCGGTGTAGAAGAAGGCGAAGAAAATGATCAGCGCCGCGTAGAGGATGAGATAGAGCGCGCTGCCGCGCCCGAGCAGCGCCGAGATTGTCGACAACACGCCCGAACTCGTCGAGCCTTGCGCGAAATTGGCGACGGTCGTGGGCAACAGCAGCAGCGAGGAAGCGAAGATCGGCGGAATGACGCCAGAGGTGTTCAGCTTCAGCGGCAGGAACGAACTCTGCCCCTCGTACATCTTGTTGCCGACTTGCCGGCGAGGATAGGTGATCGGAACCCGCCGCTGCGCCCGCTCCATGAACACGATGAAGGCGACCACGACGAACACCATGATGATGACCGCGAGCACCAAGCCGGTGGAAATTGACCCCTGCCGGCCAAGCTCGAACAATTGCACCACTGCTTGCGGCAAGCGGGCGACAATGCCGGCAAAGATGATCAGCGAGGATCCGTTGCCGACGCCGCGTGACGTGATCTGCTCGCCGAGCCACACCAAAAACATCGTGCCGCCGGTCAGCGTCACGATCGTTGAGATGCGGAACAGGAGTCCCGGATCACTGACGATGCCGGCGCGACCCTCGAGCCCGATGGAGATGCCGTAAGCCTGAAAGACCGCGAGCACGACTGTCAGATAGCGCGTGTACTGGTTGAGAATCTTGCGCCCCTGCTCGCCCTCCTTCTTGATCGCCTCGAGCGACGGCACCACCGAGCTCAAAAGCTGGATGATGATCGAGGCGGAGATGTAGGGCATGATGTTGAGCGCGAACACGGCCATGCGCTGAACGGCGCCGCCCGAAAACATGTTAAACATGTCGAGAACGCCCTGCTTCTGTCCGAGGAACGACGCCTCGAACGCCGCGGGGTCGATTCCGGGAAGCGGGATGTAGGTCCCGAGCCGATAAATGACCAACGCGCCGAGCGTGAACCAGATGCGCTTCTTGAGTTCGTCGGCCTTGGCGAAGGCCGACCAGTTGATATTGGCTGCGAGTTGTTCGGCGGCCGACGCCATGGCGGATTTGCTCCGGGCGGCGCTTCAGGACCAGCGCCTCATCTTATAATATGTCTCTCCCGCCAGCCGAGCCCGGCTTTGGCGGAAACGCCCCTAGCATATGGTCATCGCGCGCGCCAATGCCATCTACCCGCGATCAACGTTCAGGAGGCAGAGGGAGCGGCCTCTTGCCGCAGCGTCTTGACGCTGCCGCCAGCCTTCTCGATCGCGGCCGCGGCGCTCTTGGACGCGACTTCAACTTCAAAAGTCGCCTTGGTGGTCAATTCGCCTACGCCAAGAACCTTGACCCCGTCGCGCCTGCGCGTGACGATCCCGGCCTTCATGAGGCTCTCAACCGTGATCGGCTCGGCCGCGCTCAGCTTGCCGGCGTCGATCGCCCGCTGAATACGCCCCAGGTTGACCACATTGTAATCGAGCCGCGCGGGCGGATTGAACCCACGCTTGGGCTGCCGGCGGTGGAGGGGCATCTGCCCGCCTTCGAAGCCCTTGATGCGGACGCCGGAGCGAGCCGTCTGGCCCTTGCCGCCGCGGCCGGCCTGCTTGCCCTTGCCCGAACCAATGCCACGCCCGACGCGCATGCGCGGCTTGGACGAGCCGGGGTTGTCTCTCACTTCGTTGAGTTTCATGAGCGGCGATCCTTACCGGCCGTCGACGACGCGCAGCAGATGCGCGACCTTGGCGATCATGCCGCGATTGGCGGGGGTGTCGGCAACGCTCGACCGCCGCCCGATCCTGTTGAGGCCCAGGCCCTTGAGCGTCTCGCGCTGCGAACCGGGGCGACCAATAGCGCTGGCCGTCTGCTCCAGCATAATGTTCTTGTCGGCGCTCATCGTCCTGCTCTCACGAATCGGAGGCGTCGGCTTCGACGCCCTGGCGGCGCGACTGCAGCGTCGACACCTTGAGATTGCGCCGCTGCGCGACCGACCGCGGGCTGTCCTCCCGGGCCAGCGCGTCGAATGTCGCGCGCACCATGTTGTAAGGGTTCGACGAGCCCTGGCTCTTGGCGACGACGTCGTGCACGCCAAGCGACTCGAAGACGGCGCGCATCGGGCCGCCGGCGATGATGCCGGTGCCGGCTGGCGCCGCGCGCAACACGACGCGGCCCGCGCCGTGACGGCCGTTGACGTCGTGATGCAGCGTTCGGCCTTCGCGCAACGGCACCCGCACGACGCCGCGCTTGGCGGCCTCGGTCGCCTTGCGGATGGCCTCTGGCACCTCGCGCGCCTTGCCATGGCCGAAGCCGACCCGTCCCTTCTGGTCGCCGACCACGACAAGCGCGGCGAAACCGAAACGCCGCCCGCCCTTCACCACCTTCGCCACCCGATTGATATGCACGAGACGATCAACGAATTCGTTGTCGCGCTCCTCGCGGTTGCGATCGCGGCCGCGGCCGCCTTCTCCTTCACGCGCCATTGAGTTCATCCATCACAAAATATCGCGGCGCGTTGCGGGCGCCACTCAGTTCCGTTTTTTTCGTCAAAAATCCAAGCCACCCTCGCGGGCGCCATCCGCCAGCGCTTTGACACGCCCGTGATACATGTAGCCGCCGCGGTCGAACACCACCTTGTCGACGCCGGCCTTCTTCGCCCGCTCGGCGAGCTCCTTGCCGACGCGACGCGACGCCTCGACGTTGGCGCCGGTCTTCATCGATTCGCGCAGCGTTTTTTCGAGCGACGAGGCCGCGGCGATCGTGTGGCCCCGCTCGTCATCGATGACCTGGGCGTAGATCTGCTTGGACGAGCGGAAAACGCTGAGCCGCGGACGGCCGCTGGAATGGGCGGCGACCGCTCGACGGACGCGAGCCTTGCGTCGATCCGCAGAGATGTTGGAGTGAGCCATGCCGTCGCCTCTTATTTCTTCTTGCCTTCCTTGCGGAAGATAAACTCGCCAGCGTATTTGACGCCTTTCCCTTTATAGGGTTCGGGACCGCGGAATCCGCGGATCTCCGCGGCGATCTGGCCGACCTGGCGCTTGTCGATACCGACGACGGTGATTTCCGTCGGCTTGGGCGTCGTGATCGTCACCCCTGCGGGAATGGGATACATGATGTCGTGGCTATAGCCCAGCGAGAGCTGCAGGTTCTTGCCGGCGACTGCCGCTTTGTAGCCGACCCCGTTGATCTCGAGCTTCTTCTCGAACCCCTTAGTGACGCCGCCGACCAGGTTCTGCACCTGGGCGCGCGCCGTGCCCCACATGGCGCGGGCGCGCTTGTCCTCGCCATGAGGCGCGACGTGCACCGCGCCGCCGTCGATCGAAATCGCAACCTCATCGGGTGCGGTGAATTTCAATTCGCCCTTCGCGCCTTTGACGGCGATCGTCTGGCCGTCAAGCTTGGCGGTCACGCCGGACGGGATGACGATGGGTTTTTTGCCAATGCGGGACATTGCTCTAATCCGTTTACTTTAACTCCGCGCCGCCTAGAAGACGGTGCACAGGACCTCGCCGCCGACATTGTTCTCCCGAGCGGAATGGTCGGCCATCACGCCCTTCGGCGTCGACACGATCGACACCCCAAGCCCGTTGGCCACGCGAGGCATCGCGTCGACCGTCGCGTAGACCCGGCGGCCCGGCTTGGACACCCGCTCGATCTTGCGGATGACAGGTTGGTCGTCGAAATATTTCAGCTCGATTTCGAACTCGGTGCGACCATTGCCGTAATCCGTAGTCGAATAGCCGCGGATATAGCCTTCCGACTCCAGGACGTCGAGCACGTTCTTGCGCAACGACGAGCCGGGCGTGGAAACCTTGCCACGCTTGCGCATCTGGGCGTTCCGGATGCGCGTGAGCATATCGCCGAGGGGGTCGTTCATCGCCATGATCCTCGCCTCCTCACCAGCTTGACTTGACCAGGCCCGGAATCAGGCCCTGATTGCCAAGTTCGCGCAGCGCGATGCGCGACATCTTCATCTTGCGATAGTAGCCGCGCGGCCTTCCGGTCACCTGGCAACGATTGCGCACGCGAATGATCGCGCCGTTGCGCGGCAGCGCCGCAAGCCGGATGCGCGCCTCGAAGCGCTCCTCCATCGGACGCATCTGATCATTGGCGACGTCCAGCAGGCGCTTGCGGCGGGCGGCGAACTTCTTCACCAGACGCTGCTTGCGCAGATTATTCTCAATCGCACTCTTCTTTGCCATTCATCGGCTCCATTTTCCGCGTCTGAGCGCTAGACTAGGCTCACTGCCGGAAGGGGAAGTTGAAATGTCGCAGCAAGGCCTGGGCTTCCGCGTCGGTCTTCGCTGTCGTGCAGACCACGATGTCGAGCCCCAGCTGGGCCTCGGCCTTGTCGTAGTCGATTTCGGGAAAAATGATGTGTTCCTTGATCCCGAGCGCATAATTGCCGCGCCCATCGAACGACTTCGGATCGAGGCCGCGGAAATCGCGCACCCGCGGCAGCGCGACCGTCACCAGGCGATCGATAAACTCGTACATCCGCGTCCGGCGCAACGTCACCTTGGCGCCGATCGGCATGTTCTCGCGCACCTTGAAGGTCGAGATCGCCTTGCGGGCCCTGGTGACGACCGCCTTCTGCCCAGCGATCAGCGCGAGGTCCGCAGCGGCGGAGGTGACTTTCTTGGTGTCGTTGACCGCTTCGCCGACGCCCATGTTGAGTACGATCTTGTCGAGCCTCGGCACTTCGAGCGCATTCTTGTACCCAAACTCCTGGGTGAGCTTGGGTACGATCTCGTCCCGATAGAGCTGCTTCAACCGCGCGACATAGTCCTTCGGCGCGGCCTTGACTGCGCCCGCCGAAGCGACCTCAGCGCCGCCTTCCCTTCGCGGCTTACCCTTGGCTTCCTTCGCGGGCGCAGCCGCGTCCGGCTTGCCGCCTTTGGCGCCCGGCTTGTCGGTCTTGCCAGGCTTGGCGCTCTTGTCGCCCTTTCCGCCCTTCGTCTCAGCCATCGATCAAGTCTCCGGAACCTTTCGCGACTCGAACCTTCCGGCCGTCGTCGAGCATTTTAAAACCGACGCGCGTGGGCTTGCCCGTCTTGGGATCGAGAATCGCCAGATTCGACAAATGGATCGTCGATTCCTTGCTGATGATCCCGCCCTCGGTCTGCGCCGTCTGGCGCGTATGGCGACGCACGAGATTGACTCCCGCGACAATGGCGCGACCGTCCTCCGGGATCACTTGGCGAACCTCGCCTCGCTTGCCCTTGTCACGCCCCGCGGTGACGATCACCCGATCGCCCTTCCTGATCTTAGCGGCCATCAGAGCACCTCCGGCGCGAGTGAGATGATCTTCACGTGATTCTTGGCCCTGAGTTCGCGCGGCACCGGCCCAAAAATGCGGGTTCCGACAGGCTCGGACTGATTGTTGATCAGGACGGCGGCGTTCGAATCGAACCGGATCACCGATCCGTCGGAGCGACGGATGTCTTTGGCGGTGCGCACCACCACCGCCTTCATCACGTCGCCCTTCTTGACGCGACCGCGCGGGATCGCCTCCTTGATCGAAACGACGATGATGTCGCCGATCGAGGCGTAACGGCGCTTCGATCCGCCCAAGACTTTGATGCACATCACGCGCCGCGCGCCCGAATTGTCGGCGACGTCGAGATTGGTCTGCATCTGTATCATGGCCTAGCCGCCTCTTTGAATCACGCCTTCGGCGCCGTCTCGCCAACGACAATCCAGCGCTTAAGTTTCGAGATCGGCCGCGTCTCCTCAATCGAGACGGAGTCGCCGACCTTCTGGGTCTTATCTTCGACATGCGCGTGGTAGTTCTTCGACCGGCGCACGGTCTTCTTCAATAGTGGGTGGGTGAATCGGCGCTCGACCTTCACGACAAGCGTTTTCTCCTGCTTGTCGCTGACGACGACGCCCTGCAAAATTCTCTTCGGCATAATCTTAGTCCTTGGCCTTCGCGGCGGCGCGTTTCTGGGCGGCGACGGTCATCACGCGAGCGACATCACGGCGCACGACGCGCACCCGCGCAGTGTCTTGCAGTTGTCCGCTCGCCTTCTGGAATCGCAGGTTGAACCGCTCCTTCTTGAGCTTGAGCGCCTCGTCGTTGAGCTGATCCTCGGTCATAACGCGAATGTCGGAAAGCCGGCTGGAAGTTTTCATGGCTCAAGCGCCTCCTATTCCGCGATGCGCTGAATGAATCGAGTCTTGATCGGCAGCTTCGCCGCCGCGAGCGCGAACGCCTCGCGCGCGATCGGCTCCGGCACGCCGTCGACCTCGAACATGATGCGGCCCGGCGCGACGCGCGCCACCCAAAATTCCGGCGCGCCCTTGCCCTTGCCCATGCGCACCTCGATTGGCTTCTTCGATACCGGCACGTCCGGGAACACACGGATCCAGACGCGGCCCGCGCGCTTCATGTGTCGGGTCAGCGCGCGGCGGGCAGCCTCGATCTGACGCGCGGTGACGCGCTCCGGCTCCATCGCCTTGAGTCCGAACTCTCCGAAATTAAGCGCAAACCCGCCCTTCGCATTGCCGTGAATGCGGCCCTTGAAGGCTTTGCGGAACTTGGTTTTCTTAGGCTGCATCATGATGGCATACTCTCGACTGCGCGCCCGTCAGACGGCTTCGCGCTCGCGCGGTTCCCGGCGCGGACGATGGGTGGAGGAATGGTCGGCCTCGGCCAGGCGTTTGTCCTGGGCCATGGGATCGTGCTCGAGGATCTCGCCCTTGAAGATCCAAACCTTGATGCCGCAAGTGCCATAAGCGGTGTGCGCGGTGGCCACGCCATAATCGACGTCGGCGCGCAAAGTGTGCAGGGGCACGCGACCCTCGCGGTACCATTCGAGACGGGCGATTTCCGCGCCGCCGAGACGGCCCGAGCAGTTGATACGGATGCCCTCGGCGCCGAGACGCATCGCCGACTGCACCGCGCGTTTCATCGCCCGCCGGAACGCAACCCGCCGCTCAAGCTGCTGAGCGATCGACTCGGCGACCAGCGTCGCATCGACCTCAGGCTTGCGAACCTCGACGATGTTGATCGCCACTTCCGAGCTCGTCAGCTTCGCGACCTGCTTGCGCAACTTTTCGATGTCGGCGCCCTTCTTGCCGATGACCACGCCTGGGCGGGCGGAGTGAATGTTGATGCGCGCCTTCTTGTGCGGGCGCTCGATGACGATCTTCGAAATCGCCGCCTGCTTGAGGCTCTTGGTCAGCGACTCGCGGATCTTCATGTCCTCGTGCAACAGCTTGCCGTATTCGCCCTTGCTGGAGTACCAGCGCGAATCCCAGGTGCGGTTGACGCCGAGGCGCAGCCCGATCGGATTGATCTTTTGTCCCATCTTGAACGTCTCTCTAAGCGGCCTTGATAGCGGCGGCGGGGACTTCCCGCACGATGATGGTAATGTTGGCGAAAGGCTTTTCGATCCGGCCCGCTCGGCCTCGCGCGCGCGGGCTGAAGCGCTTGAGCACCATGTCCTTGCCGACCCAGGCTTCCGCGACAATCAGATCATCGACATCGAGATCATGGTTGTTCTCGGCGTTGGCGATCGCGGATTCGAGGGTCTTTTTGACCTCGACCGAAATCCTCTTTCTGGAGAATTCTAGGTCGGCGAGCGCGGTCGCGACCTTCTTGCCCCGGATGAGCTGGGCGAGGAGGTTGAGCTTCTGCGGGCTGACGCGCAGCATTCGCGTCATCGCCTTGGCTTCGTTCTCGGCCTGACGGCGCGGGTTGGACGACTTGGACATCGGCGTTAGGCCCTCTTGGCCTTCTTGTCGGCGGAATGGCCGTGAAAGGTGCGGGTCGGCGCGAACTCGCCAAACTTGTGGCCGATCATCTCCTCCGACACCATTACCGGAATGTGCTTGTGGCCGTTGTAGACGCCGAACGTGAGACCCACGAACTGCGGCAGAATCGTCGAACGCCGGCTCCAGATCTTGATGATGTCGGAGCGGCCGGATCCACGCGCGGCGTCAGCCTTCCTCAGCATATAACCGTCCACGAACGGACCCTTCCAGATCGATCGCGTCATGGCTCAGCCTCTCTTCTTGCGCACATGGCGCGATGCGACGATGAATTTGTCGGTCGCCTTGTTCGAACGGGTCTTCATGCCCTTGGTCGGCTTGCCCCATGGGCTCACCGGATGGCGACCGCCTGAGGTCTTGCCCTCACCGCCCCCGTGCGGATGGTCGACGGGGTTCATGGTGACGCCGCGGTTATGCGGGCGATGCCCGAGCCAGCGATTACGGCCAGCCTTGCTCATTGATGTATTCATGTGATCGGGGTTCGACACCGCGCCGATCGAGGCGAAGCACTGGCCATGAATGAGGCGCTGCTCGCCGGAGCTCAGGCGCAGTGAAACATAGCCCTGATCGCGGCTGACGATCTGCGCGTACGCGCCGGCCGAACGGGCGATCGCGCCGCCCTTGCCGATCTTCATCTCGACATTGTGGACGATGGTGCCCACCGGAATGTTGGCAAGCGGCATTGCGTTGCCGGGCTTAACATCAACCTGGAGACCGGCGATCACCTCGTCCCCGGGGGACAGACGCTGTGGGGCGATGATGTAGGCCAGCTCGCCGTCGGCATATTTGACGAGCGCAATGAAGCTCGTGCGGTTGGGATCGTATTCCAGCCGCTCGACCTTAGCCGCGACATCGAGCTTCCGCCGCTTGAAGTCGATGATGCGATAGGTCTGCTTGTGACCGCCGCCGCGGAAGCGCACGGTGACGCGCCCGGCGTTGTTGCGCCCACCCTTCTCGGACTTGCCGACGGTCAGCGCCTTGAGCGGCTTGCCCTTGTGGAGCTCGCTGCGATCGACCAGCACCAGCTGTCGAATGCCCGGCGTGGTCGGCTTATATTTCGTGAGCGCCATGAATCTCGCTCCTCAGAGGCCGGTGGTCATGTCGATGCGATAGCCGTCGGCAAGCGTGACGACCGCTTTCTTCGTGTCCTGCTGGCGCCCGCGAACGCCCCGGAACGCCTTGTTCTTGCCCTTGCGCAAAAGCGTGTTGACCGCCGTCACCTTGACGTCGAACAATTGCTCGATCGCCGCCTTGATCTGGGGTTTGGTCGCATTGCGCGCGACCTTGAACACGAATTGGTTACTCTCGGAGGCAAGTGTCGCCTTCTCCGTGATCACGGGGGAGACGATCGCGTCGTAGTGGCGCACGTCCTTGATCATTTGAACCGCGCCTCCAGCGCCTCAACTGCGGCCCGGGTCAAGACCAGCTTCTCGCGCCGCATGATGTCGTAGACATTGACGCCCTGGACCGGCAGCACATCGATCTCCGGCAAGTTGCGGGCGGCGGCGGCAAATTTTGTCTGCGGCTCGGCGCCGTCGATAATCAGCGCATTCTTCAGCGCCGCCTTTTCGAAGGAGACGCGCAGCATCTTCGTCTTACCCTCTTCGAGGTGAGCGCTTTCCCACACGACAAGGCCCCCGGCGCGGACCTTGGCCGAGAGCGCGTGCCGCAGCGCAAGCGCCCGCACCTTCTTCGGCAAGTCATGCGCATGGCTGCGCACCACGGGACCCATGGCGCGTCCGCCGCCGCGGAACTGCGGCACGCGCGCCGAGCCGTGACGGGCGCCGCCTGTGCCCTTCTGTTTGTACATCTTCTTGCCGGTGCGGTGGATGTCCGCGCGCCCCAGCGTCTTGTGGCTGCCGGCCTGACGCTTGGCGAGTTGCCAACGCACCATGCGCGCAATCAAGTCGGTGCGCGGCTCAAGCCCAAATACGTCATCGCTGAGCTCCAACGAGCCGGCGGACGAGCCGTCGAGTGAGGTCATGTCGAATTTCATGGCGTCACTCTCCCTTCGCCGCTTCGGCCGATGGGGCGCCCGCGCCCGCCTCGGCATGAACGCGGAACTTTCCGGGTAGCGGCGCATCCTTCGGCAACGGCTTCTTCACCGCGTCACGCACCGCGATCCAACCTCCGGCGTGCCCGGGCACCGCGCCCTCGACCAGAATGAGGCCGCGCTCGGGATCTGTGCGAATGACACGAAGATTCTGCGTCGTCACGCGATCAGTTCCCATATGGCCGGCCATCTTCTTGTTCTTCCAGGTCTTGCCCGGATCCTGGCGGCCGCCGGTCGAGCCATGCGAACGATGCGAGATCGACACGCCGTGGGTGGCGCGCAGCCCGCGAAAGTTCCACCGCTTCATCGGCCCCGCGAATCCCTTGCCGATCGTCACGCCGGTGACATCGACATATTGCCCGACGGCGAAGTGATCGGCGGTGATCTCCGCTCCGACCGGGATCATCTTGTCCTCTTCGACCCGGAACTCGGCGAGCCGCATCTTCGGCTCGACATGGGCGACGGCGAAGCGGCCGCGCTCCGCCTTCGATACGTTCTTCACCTTGGCCTTGCCGACGCCGAGTTGAAGCGCGGTATAGCCGTTCTTTTCCTGGGTGCGATGCGCGACCACCTGGCAGCTCTCGACCTGGAGAACGGTGACCGGCACGTGGTCCCCTGCGTCGGTGAAGACGCGGGACATGCCCAGCTTCTTTGCTATAATGCCTGAACGCATTGGCGTTTGTCCTTCGTGAGCGCCT
>Ga0209624_10001208_pt1 | contig 20922 bp, 26 predicted proteins | sample JacPinW_OM2H0_O1_FD_188565 | JGI IMG/M metagenome (GOLD analysis project Ga0209624, IMG submission 188565) | Forest soil microbial communities from Algoma, Ontario, Canada - Jack Pine, Ontario site 1_JW_OM2H0_O1 (SPAdes) (version 2) | ecosystem: Environmental > Terrestrial > Soil > Boreal...
CCCGAGCCCGAGCCGGCTGCCGAGTCTGAGGCAGCGGCGCAGCCCGAGCCAGCTGCCGAGCCAGAGGCGCCTGCTGAGCCCGAGGCAGTTGGAGCGCCTGAGGAGACTGCGAGCACCGAGGAGAGCGGCGCCCCCGAGGCCGCGGACACGGAGACCACCGAGAAAGAGAGCACCGACTGATGGCCAAGACTTCACAGCGCGTCAAGCAGGCGCGGACTCCCAAGTTCAAGACACGTGCATATACTCGCTGCACCCGTTGCGGTCGGCCACGTGCCGTGTACAAGAAGTTTGGGGTGTGTCGCATCTGCCTCCGCGACCTCGCCCACAACGGTCAGATCCCCGGGATGACTAAGTCCTCCTGGTAGATCCTCTCCAAAGAAGTTCGTGTGGCAGTGGCACACGAACTGCGCAAGCAACACAAGCTCCACTAGCCGCGCCGCACACACCAGTCGAAACAACCAAAGCCAAACTTCACCCACACAGGACCGAGCGAGAACCGAGCACAAGATGTCGATGACAGACCCCATAGCCGACTTCCTCACGCGCGTGCGCAACGCCATCCATGCCGCCCACGAGACGGTCGACGTCCCTGCCTCCAAGCTCAAGGGCGAGCTTGCACGGATCCTCGATGAGCAGGGCTACATTGACTCCTGGTCGGTCGTCCCCGCCCCCGACGGTGGTGCTGGCGAACTGATCCAGATCCGACTCAAGTACACCGAGGACAGGCGCTCTGCGATCTCCGGCCTCAAGCGCGTCTCCCGTCCTGGACGGCGCACGTATGTCGATGCCAAGCACATCCCTAAGGTGCTCGGTGGCATGGGAACGTCGATCGTGTCCACTTCCCGTGGCGTGATGACCGGCCACGACGCTCGCGCTGCCGGCATCGGCGGCGAGGTCCTGGCACAGGTCTGGTGAGCGATGTCCCGTATCGGTAGACAACCCATCCCTGTGCCATCCGGCGTGACCGTTTCGATCGAGCCTGAGTCAGTGCGCGTCAACGGTCCCAAAGGCGAGCTCTCAGAGCGCATCCACAGGGACATCGAAGTGACCCAGGACGGCGAGCAGCTGCTCGTCACCAGGCCCACCGACCGCGGTGAACACCGCGCACTGCATGGGCTCACTCGCACGCTTGTCGCAAACATGGTCCAGGGCGTCACTGCCGGCTATGAGAAGCGCCTGGAGATCCAGGGCGTCGGTTACCGCGCGCAGCTGAAGGGCAAGAACCTCGAGTTGGCGGTCGGCTACTCCCACCCCGTACCCATCCCCGCGCCCGACGGGATCGAATTCGAGGTGCCCCAGCCCACGCGCGTGGTCGTCAAGGGCATCTCCAAGCAGCTTGTCGGTGAGACCGCAGCCATCATCCGCAAGCAGCGCCCGCCCGAGCCATACAAGGGCAAGGGCATCCGCTACGAGGGTGAGTACGTCCAGAGGAAGGTTGGGAAGAGGGCATGACCGTCATCACCAAAGAGCGCCGTCGGCTCAAACGTCGCCGCCGGGTGCGCGCGAAGATCTCTGGCACTGCCAGTCGTCCCCGAATCTCCATCTTCCGCTCCAACCGTGGAATTTCAGCACAGCTCGTTGACGACACCTCCGCGCGTACGCTCGCGGCCGTCAACTGGTTTGAGCCCGAGCTTCGTTCGCTGGGCAAAGCTGAGCGCACCAAACGTGCAGGCGAGCTGCTTGCCGAGCGCAGTAAAGCCGCAGGCGTCTCCGAAGCGGTGTTCGACCGTGGTGGCTACCAGTACCACGGCCACGTACGCACGTTCGCTGAAGCCATCCGCGAGGCTGGAATTACCGTCTAAGCCGTCTAACCGACGCGCTCCCGCTACCCTCACTGCACTCATGTCCATATCGATAGATCGCTCAGTCAACCCAGCCGGCCTGGACCTCCAGGAGCGCGTGGTCGAGATCAACCGCGTTGCCAAGGTGGTCAAGGGTGGGCGACGCTTCTCGTTCACCGCGCTTGTTGTGGTTGGCGACGAACGCGATGTCGTCGGCGTGGGTTACGGCAAGGCCAACGAGGTGCCCCTCGCAATCCAGAAGGGTGTCGAGCGCGCCAAGAAGGATCTTTTCCGCGTGCCCAAGCACGGCAGCACCATCACCCACCAGACCACCGGCATCTTCGGCTCCGGTCGTGTCCTGCTCAAGCCGGCATCTCCAGGTACTGGCGTGATTGCCGGCGGGGGCGTGCGCGCAGTGCTCGAGCTCGCGGGCATCCACGACATCCTCTCCAAGAGCCTCGGCACCCAGAACCCCATCAACCTGGTCAAGGCCACCGTCGCCGGGCTGCGCGGGCTGCGCACCCCCGAGGAGGTCGGCAAGCTGCGCGGGCTCAGCATCAACCAGGTGCTAGGACTCGGCGGCGCCCCCACCAACGGCGCCCCAGATGCTGTACCGGCCGAGACGGAGACACCAGCGGACGCTGATGCCGCCCTCGCCTCGGCAGCCGAGGCCACGCCCGACGCTGCCCCTGTGGCCGACGGAGCCTCTGCCTGATGTCCGCACTCAGCGTCACCCAGCTGCGCTCCAAGAACGGCGCCAACAGCAAACAGCGCGACACGCTTCGCTCGCTCGGTCTAAGGCGCATCGGCCACACCGTCGAGGTCAAGGACTGCGAGCAGGCCCGCGGCATGCTGCACGCCGTTCGCCACCTCATTGAGGTCAAGGAGAGCAAGTGAGCCCCGCCAAAGCCAAAGTGCAGGACAGCGAGCAGCGCATCGGCTTGCACAACCTCGCCCCCGCGCCCGGCAGTCGCCGGCCGCGCAAGCGCATCGGGCGCGGCGAAGGCTCAGGCACCGGCAAGACCTCTGGCCGTGGGCAGAAGGGTGCGGGCTCGCGCTCTGGCTCAAAGCGCAGAGCTGCATTCGAGGGCGGCCAGATGCCGATCCACATGCGCATGCGAAAGCTGCGCGGGCCGCACATGAAGAAGTCGATGCCCTTCGAGCCGTTCCGCACGCACACTCAGCCCGTCAACATTTCCGACCTGGAGAGCCACTTCGACGCTGGCACCGAGGTCACCGTCGAGCTGATGAAGGCCAACGGGCTGGGGACTCGCAAGGACATCCCCATCAAGGTGCTCGCCAAGGGTGATATCACCAAGGCGCTCACCGTCCACGCCCATGCCTTCAGCGCCACCGCGCGCGAGCGCATCGAGGCCGCTGGCGGTACTTGCACCACCGTCCAGGGCTGACAGTCAGCGCCTGACGTGAGCTGCGGGTATGGCGTCCTACCCACCCGCATCCACTAGAATCGGCAATCCCGGGGAGGAGCTCGCAGTGGGCTCCCGCGCGGCCGACTAACGCCCATGCTCTCGACCATTCTCAACGCCTTCCAGGTTGCGGACATCCGCAAGAAGATCGCCTTCACCGGGCTGATGCTGATCATTTATCGGCTCGGCTCGCATGTTCCCGTGCCTGGCGTCAACCTCACCGCTGTCAACAACATCCAGAAGTCCTTCGGCGGCGGTGGCATCCTCGCCTACCTCAACCTCTTCTCCGGCGGTGGCCTTTCCAAACTCGCCATCTTCGCGCTGGGCATCATGCCCTACATCACCTCCTCCATCATCCTGCAGCTGCTGCAGGTTGCCGTGCCGTCGCTTGAGAAGCTCTCCAAGGAAGGCGAAGTAGGGCAGGCGCGCATCACCCAGTACACGCGCTATCTCACCGTTGGGCTCGCCTTCGCCCAGTCCATCGGTTACGTCTTTCTGTTCCACACGCTGCAGGCCAAAGCCGGTGAAAGCGTCATCAAGCACTTCGATCTGGCGCACATCTTCCTGATCGTCGTCTGCCTTACCGCCGGGTGTGTGCTGTTGATGTGGGTCGGCGAGCTCATCACTCAGCGCGGCATCGGCAACGGCATCTCGCTGCTGATCTTCGCCTCCATCGTCTCGCGGCTGCCGTCCGGCATCCAAGCCTGGTGGACCACTCAGGACCAGGTGTTCAAGGTGATGATGCCGTTCCTCGTGCTCGCTGTAGTCGCCGGCATCGTGTTCGTCCAAGAAGGCCAGCGGCGCATCCCTGTGCAGTACGCCAAGCGCGTCATCGGCCGGCGCATGTCAGAGGGCGGGCAGACCTATCTGCCGCTGCGCGTCAACATGGCCGGCGTCATCCCCGTGATCTTCGCCGCCAGCATCATGGCCTTCCCGCCCACCGTCGGGTCGCTTGTCAAAACCCACTGGGGCAAATCGCTGTCTGACTTCTTTACGCCCAACGGCTGGCACTACGTCGTCGGCGAGTCGCTGTTCATCATCGTCTTCACCTACTTCTACACCGCCGTCACGTTCAACCCCGTCGATCAGGCTGACAACCTCAAGAAGTACGGCGGCTTCATCCCCGGCGTGCGTCCCGGACGCCCCACCGCTGAATTCCTCGACCGCATCCTCGCTCGCCTGACTTTCCCCGGCGCGCTGTTCCTCGCCGCCGTAGCCGCCCTGCCCGCGATCCTCATCGCCCGCACCCACCAAAACTTCCAGTTCGGCGGCACCTCCATCCTGATCGTCATCGGTGTGGCACTGGAAACCATGAAGCAACTCGAGGCGCAGTTGATGATGCGCAGTTACGAGGGGTTCCTCAAGTAGCGCGGAGCGGGTTCGCATGGCGGCCGCGACTTCGCGGCGACCGCCATGCGAACCCACTCCGCTTGGCGTGTCACGCGCCCGGCTAAACGGGGTTTGTGTGGCTTCGCACTGGCGAGCACCACCCTTTTACGGATAGGCTGACTTGGTCTTGTCCGAGTTGAACCTCATCTTGCTTGGCCCGCCTGGCGCTGGTAAGGGGACGCAGGCTGAGCGCTTGCGCGATGACTTTTCGCTGCCGCACATCTCCACCGGCGATATCCTCCGCGCGCAGGTGGCCGACGGTACCGACCTGGGCAACGAGGCCAAGCGGTTCATGGATGCCGGCGATCTGGTGCCCGATGAGGTGATTGTCGGCATGATCACTCACCGCGTTGCCGACGGTGACGCGCGCGACGGCTTCCTGCTTGACGGCTTTCCCCGCAACACCGTCCAGGCTGATGCGCTCGCAGATGCGCTACGTGGGCTCGATCGCAAGCTCACAGGAGCGCTGCTGATCGAGGTCCCCGACGACGATCTCGTGCGCCGGCTCGCCGGGCGCAGGGTGTGCGTGAAGAACCCCAGCCACATCTATCACGTCGACTTCGACCCGCCCAAGCACGAAGACGTGTGCGATCAGGACGGTGCGCGCTTGATCCAACGCGACGACGACCGCGAGGAGGTGATCCGCAGGCGCCTGGAGGTCTACCACTCGCAGACTGAGCCGCTGATCGCCTACTACGACGAGATCGGGCTACTGCGCCGCTTCGACGGCCGGCGCAGCGCCGATGAGGTGCACGCCCACATCAGGGCCACCATTGCCACGCTGCGCCTGGAGGAAGGCCTGTAGCGCTCCCAAGCTAAGCTCCTTGGGTGATCATCAAGAAGTCCCCGCAGGAGATCGAGAAGATGGCGCAGTCCGGTCTGATCTTGGCTGCCACGCTCGATGAGATGGAGCGCAACATCCGCCCTGGGATTAGCACCGGCGAGCTCGACAAGCTCGCCGAGCGTCTCATTCGCTCCCGCGACGCCATACCTACCTTCAAGGGCTACCGGGGCTTTCCCGGCTCGATCTGCGCCTCCCCCAATGCCATGGTCGTCCACGGCATCCCCGGCGCCTACAAGCTGAAGCCCGGCGACAGCATCTCCATCGATGTTGGCGTCACACTCGACGGCTGGGTCGCCGACGCCGCGCGGACCTTCGTCGTGGGGGAAGTTGCAGCGGACGTCAGCCGTCTGCTTGCAACCACCGAGGAGTCGCTGCACGCCGGCGTGGCCCAGTGCAAGGACGGCAATCGCATCGGAGACGTTTCCAGCGCAATCCAGCGTGTCGTCGAGAAGGCCGGCTTTTCTGTCGTGCGCTCGCTTGTCGGGCACGGCGTTGGCCGCAGCATGCACGAGGACCCGCAGGTGCCCAATTACGGAAAGCCCGGCAAGGGGCCGCAGCTGCAGGAGGGCATGGTGCTCGCGATCGAGCCTATGACCACTGTCGGGCGAGCAGGCGTGCGCGTCGGTGGTGACGGATGGGCGATCTACTCTCAGGATGGCTCTGCCGCCGCGCACTTCGAGTTCACCGTCGCCATCACCTCCGCCGGCCCGCGGATCCTCACGCCATGGCATCTGCCCGCCGACGCGAGGGCGAGCCGGCCCGTCCCCGCGGAGCCCGTCGCAGAGGGGATAGCGAGCGCCAGCTGAGGTTGCTACTATCTGGAGTCCTGCCCAGGCGCCAGGCCGTTAGCCTGTGCCGGGGCATATCCTCGATTCGGTAGCGGCGGCCGCAACGGCAGCCAGAGCCGGGTCGCCGGAACCCAGCCGCCGAAAGGGATCATGAAGGTAAGACCGTCGGTCAAGCCGATGTGCGAGAAATGCAAGATCATCCGCCGCCACGGGGTGGTGCTGGTGATTTGCCAAAACAAGCGTCACAAGCAGCGTCAGGGCTAATGGCACGTATCGCGGGAGTCAACCTGCCCTTGAACAAGCGCTCGGAGATCGGGCTGACCTACATCTACGGGATCGGACGCTCCACGTCCAACAAGGTCCTCGCTCAGGTCGGCGTCAGCCCCGATACCTACATCCGCGACCTCACCGAGGACGAGGTCGCAAAGCTGCGCGACGCCATCGACGAGGACCTCACAGTCGAGGGCGATCTGCGTCGCGAGCGCGTCAACGACATCAAGCGTCTGCAGGAGATCGGCTCCTACCGTGGCCTGCGCCACCGTCGCGGGCTGCCCGTGCGCGGACAGAAGACCAAGACCAATGCCCGCACCCGCAAGGGACCCAAGCGCATGCAGGTTGCCGGCAAGAAGAAGGCAGGTAAGAAGTAATGCCTCCAGCACCGAAACGAGCCCGCGGGCGGCGCAAGCCCAAAAAGAACATCCCCGTCGGGCAAGCTCACATCAAGACTTCTTTCAACAACACCATCGTCTCGCTCACCGACACCGCCGGCAACGTCATTGCCTGGGAGTCAGCTGGTGGCGCCGGCTTCAAGGGCTCGCGCAAGTCGACGCCGTTCGCCGCTCAGGTGACCGCCGACGCCGCCGCGCGCAAGGGCCTTGAACAGGGACTTCAGAAGGTCGAGGTCTACGTCAAGGGTCCTGGCTCCGGGCGCGAGACCGCGATTCGCTCGCTGCAAGCCGCAGGCCTCGAGGTCAGTGGCGTCAAGGACGTCACCCCTCAGGCCCACAACGGTTGCCGGCCGAGAAAGCGCAGGCGAGTCTGATGGCGCGCGACACAAGCCCACAGTGCAAGCAGTGCCGTCGTGAGGGACAGAAGCTGTTCCTCAAGGGCGAGCGCTGCCTGACGGACAAGTGCGGCGTTGAGCGCCGCTCCTACCCGCCTGGAGAGCACGGTCGCGGACGCATGAAACAGAGCGAGTACCGCCTGCAGCTGCGCGAGAAGCAGAAGGCCAAGCGCTACTACGGGGTCTTGGAGAAGCAGTTTGCCGGTTACTACGAGAAGGCCTCGCGCCAGAGCGGCATCACCGGTGAGAACCTGCTCGCGCTGCTGGAGTGCCGTCTCGACAACGTGCTCGTGCGGCTTGGCTTTGGTGCTTCGCGTAGGCAGGCCCGTCAGCTCATTCGTCACGGCCATTGGACGGTCAACGGCCGGCGCGTGAACATCCCCAGCTATCAAGTGCGGCCCGGCGACGTCATCACCATCAAGGCGGACACGCCCGCCACGCAGGTGGTCAGAGACGCAACCGAGCTGACCGGACAGATTCCCGCGTGGCTACAGGCCGATCATGAGTCGCTCACGGCCAAGGTGCTGCGCAGGCCGGAGCGGCGCGAGGTCGCCGCGCCGGTGCAGGAGCAGCTCATCGTCGAGCTGTACTCGAAGTAGAAGCAACTTTGCCCGCGTCGCCACCCATCCGGGCGGCGGCGCTCCCCAGCCGGCGTCCTGGACGCCGGTGCGAGACCAAAACGACGTTAGGACTTTCATGCTCGACTTCCAAATCCCCCGGATCACTAGCGAGTCCGTGGAGCAGAATCGTGGGACTTTCACGATCGAGCCGCTCGACCGCGGCTTCGGCTACACGTTCGGTAACTCGCTGCGACGCGTACTGCTTTCTTCCCTCGCCGGCGCAGCCGTCACCAGCGTGCGCATCGAGGGCGTTGCGCACGAGTTCTCCACCATCCAGGGAGTCAAGGAGGATGTGACCGACATCGTGCTCAACCTCAAGGGCGTTGTCTGCCGCATGCACTCAGACGCCAGCGAGGTCGAGGCACCGCTCGTGGTCACCGGTCCCGGCGACATCACCGCCAAGGACATCGACCTCCCCGCGGGAGTCGAGATCCTCAACCCCGATCTACACATCGCCACGCTCGAGAAGAAAACCAAGCTCGAGCTATACATGACCATCGGGCGTGGCCGTGGCTACAGGCCCGCCGAGGAGAACAAGTCCGCCGACCAGCCCATTGGCGTGATTCCCATCGACTCGATCTTCTCGCCCGTGCGGCGCGTCGCCTACGCAGTCGAGCAGGCGCGTGTCGGACAGAAGACCGACTTCGACAAGCTCACCCTCGACATCGAGACCGACGGTTCGATCGACCCGCAGGCAGCGCTGCGCGAGGCAGCTGAGCTGCTCATCTCACAGCTGGCTATCTTCACCGACGCCGACCGCATCCAGGAGCTGCGCGCCGCACCCGGCGGACAGCTCGACGGCCATGGCCTCGCCGTCGGTGGCAGCACGCAGGCAGCGCTGCAAGGCGAGGAGTGGGGCATCCTCATCGAGGAGCTCGAGCTAGGCGTGCGTTCCTACAACTGCCTCAAGCGCGCCGGCATCCAAACGGTTGGCGATCTCATCTCCAAGTCCGAGGCCGAGCTCAACGCGATCCCCAACTTCGGCAAAAAGTCAATCGACGAGGTAATCGAAACCCTGCATGCGAGAGGTCTGAATCTCCGCGCAGATTGACGCATAGCGCCGCTGTTCTCGGCCGGAGGGAGTGTGGATGATCGATTCACGCCCACCGCCGAAGGCGGCCGCGTGAAGCCGACTCATCTACACTCCCGACCATGCGCCACCAGAAGACACGCAACAAGCTCTCACGCGACTCCGCGCACCGTAAGGCGCTGCTCATGAACTTGAGCAAGGAGATCATCGAGCACGAGCGGATCGAAACCACCCAGGCTAAGGCCAAGGCAGTCAAGCCGGAGATCGAGAAGTTGATCACGCTGGCCAAGCGCGGCGATCTGCACGCGCGCCGTCAGGCGCTGTCGACGCTCTCCCAGGACAAGTTCGCCGTGCACAAGCTGTTCACGGAAGTCGCTCCGCGCTATGCGGAGCGTCCCGGTGGATACACGCGCATCCTCAAGCTGGGGCCGCGGCGCAGCGACTCCACGGAGATGGTTTTCATCGAGCTCGTCTGAGGTCGCGTACCTCAGCGCAGTCCTAGCGGCCTAGTAGTGCGTGGGTGATGGTCACAAAGCTCACCATCGAGTACGACGGGACTGACTTTGCCGGCTGGGCACGTCAGCCGGACAAGCGCACCGTGCAAGAGGTGCTCGAGCGTGCGCTGCGCACCGTGCTAGGAGAGGAAGGCCAAGATGGGCGGCCGCTTACGCTGACTGTCGCTGGGCGCACTGACGCGGGCGTGCACGCATGGGGCCAAGTCGCTAGCTACGCGCACGAGGCCGTCGATCCGCTCAGGCTGAACGGGCTGCTGGACCCAGATGTGGCTGTGCTCAGCGCCGAACCAGCGCATGATGAATTCAATGCCCGCCGCCACGCCACCAGCAGGACGTACTGCTATCGCGTGCTCGCCCGGCGCACCCGATCGGTGTTCGAGCGTAAGCGCGCGTATTGGTGGACGACCGCCATCGATAGGCAACTGCTCGAGCGGTGCGCGCAGGCGCTACTCGGCAAGCACGACTTCACCGCCTTCACGCCCAGCGAGACCGAGCACAGCTACTTCACCTGCAACATCGCTTCAGCGCAGTGGCGCGGAGATGGCGAGCTGCTCGAGTTCTGGATCGAGGCGAACATGTTCCTGCGCCACATGAACCGGGTGCTCGTGGGCACCATGCTCGACGTCGCATCAGGCTTGCGCACGTTCGATGAATTTGCCGAGCTGCTCGAGGGGCGGTCGCGGGCGCAGGCTGGACGGACAGCGCCTGCGCACGGGCTGGCGCTGGCGCGGGTGTCCTACTAACTTTTAGCGGCGTCAGATCACCGCGTCGTGACCCGCACGGACCGAGCCGCCCCCTATGCTGGATCGGACGATGCTCAACGTGCTGCTGACCAACGACGACGGGATTGAGGCGGACGGCCTGCAGGCGATGCGCCGGGCGCTGTTGGCGCTCGCGGGCGTGCGCCTGGCGGTGATTGCCCCTGACGGCAACCGCTCGGCGATGGCTCGCTCGATCACCACCCGCCGGCCGCTGTGGGTGGAAGAGGTGCCGTTTGCGGACGGCACGATCGGCTATGCCACCGACGGTACCCCTGTGGACTGCGTGCGCCTGGCAAGCCTTGGCATCGTGGAGGACTTCTCAGCCGACCTGGTGGTGGCGGGCATCAACCATGGCGCCAACCTGGGCGATGACATCACCTACTCGGGCACCGTTGCGGCGGCGCTGGAGGGCGTGGTGCTGGGGCTGCCGGCAATCGCCGTCTCCCAGCAGTCGGGCGCGCGGTCGCTCGACTACCGCTTCGACGGCGGCTTCGGCTTCGAGGTGGCGGCTGCGTTTGTGGCGCGCATGGTGGAGCGGATCGACGAGGTGCCGTTGCCGGCGAGGACGCTGTTGAACGTGAACGTGCCGGCGGGCGAGCCGAGCGGCGTGGAGGTGACGAGTTTGGGCAAGCGCATCTACAAGGACGAACTGAAACTCGAGCGCGAGGAAGAGCACCGCCGCCGCTACTGGATCTACGGTTCTGATCCTGGCTTCCATGACGAGCCGGGGACAGACCTGGCGGCCGTTGCGGCTGGGCGAATCGCGGTCACGCCGATCCATTTTGACCTGACCGACCGACCGAGCCTGGAGGCGCTTCGGCGCTTTGATCTGCAGGAGCTGCTGGAGCCACCTATTGCGGATCGCCCGGCGCACCCTGCGCAGCCGTGAGCGGGACCGATCCGGCTGAGCGGGCCAAGGAGCTTCGCCACCAGCTCGAGCACCACGCGCACCGCTACTACGTCCTCGACGACCCAGAGATCGGCGATGACGCTTATGACCGTCTGCTGGACGAGCTGCGGGCGATCGAGCGCGAGCACCCCGAGCTGGCTACCGCCGATTCGCCCACACAACGCGTTGGTGGCGAACCGGTAGGCAGGCTGGAAAAGGTTCGCCACCTGGAGCCGATGCTGTCGCTGGACAACGTGCGCTCGGAGCAGGAGTTGCGCGCGTGGGTGGAGCGGATGCGTAACCATCTCGCGCGCGAGGGGATCTCTGACCCGGCGTTCACGTTTGCGGTGGAGCCGAAGATCGACGGTCTGGCGATCAGCCTTGTGTATCGGGATGGGGTGCTCGAGCGGGGTGCCACGCGTGGCAACGGCGAGGTGGGGGAGGACGTCACGCATAACCTGCGCACGATCGGTGCGATCCCGCTGCATGTGCACGATGCGCCTGCGCTGGTTGAGGTACGGGGCGAGGTGTATATGTCGCTGGCGGACTTCACAGCGCTGAACGAGCGTCGCGCGGAAGCTGGTGAGTCGACGTTCATGAACCCGCGCAACTCGGCCGCTGGCACGATCCGCCAGCTCGACCCTGCTGATGCCGCCAAGCGGCCGCTGTCGATCTGGTGCTACCAGGTTGGTGTCACCGAGGGGCTGTCGTTTGAGCGCCATTCACAGGCGCTTGAGTGGCTGCGCGAGCATGGCTTTCGCGTCAATTCTGGCATTCGCATGCTCGCCAGTGAGGATGAGGTGATCGCTCAATGTCTGGAGTGGGAGCGCCGTCGAGGCGAGCTGGATTTTGAGATCGACGGTGTGGTGATCAAGGTCGATGAGCTCGAGCTGCAGCGCCGGTTGGGCGCGGTGGGGCGTGACCCGCGCTGGGCGGTTGCGTGGAAGTTCCCGCCCACCACTGCGCTGACGAAGCTCGAGCGGGTGATGTGGAACGTGGGCAAGTTCGGCGATCTACGACCGTATGCGGTGCTTGCGCCGGTCGAGGTCGGCGGTGTGACGATCAAGCTCGCGACCTTGCACAACGAGGAGGACATCGTGCGCAAGGATCTGCGCCCGGGCGAGGAGGTGATCGTGGTGCGTGCGGGCGATGTGATCCCGCAGGTGATCTCGCCTGCGCCGCACGTGGCGGAGGGCAAGGATCGACCGCCAACGCCGCATCCGCCGAGCCATTGCCCGTACTGCAACACAGCCACGATTAAGCCGTCGGAGGGTGTGTTTACACAGTGCCCCAACCGCGACTGTCCCGCACGTGCATGGCAGCTGCTGAAGCACTTCGTTTCGCGCGGCGCGATGGACATCGATGGTTTGGGGGAGAAGCAGGTGGCGCTGTTGCAGCAGCATGGCCTGGTGAAGACCGCTGCGGATATCTACCGTTTGCGCGAGGAGCAACTGCTCGAGCTCGAACGCTTCGGCGAGCTGTCTGTGAAGAACTTGCTGGCGGCGATTGAGCGCTCTAAGGAGCGGCCGTTCGCGCGGGTGCTGTTCGCGTTGGGGATCGAGGAGGTGGGGGAGGTGACGGGGCGCAATCTCGCCCAGCGCTTTCGTGACATCGACAGCCTGCTGAAGGCAACTCCTGAGGAGATCGCTGAAACGCCTGGGGTTGGGGAGAAGATGGCGGACTTGATCACCGCGCAACTGCACGACGAACGTATGCAGACGTTGATCGAGCAGTTGCGCGAGCTGGGCTTGTGCTTCCATGAAGAGGGGCCTGCGCCGGCGCACGGTCCGCTTGCGGGCAAGACGCTCGTGCTCACTGGCACGCTGCCGGAGCTGTCCCGGGAGGCAGCCAAGGAGAGGATTGTTGCGGCGGGTGGGCGGGTAACTGGATCGGTATCGAAGAAGACCGATTTCGTGGTGGCTGGAGAGAGTGCTGGCTCCAAGTTGGAGAAGGCGGAGCGCATGGAAGTGCAGGTACTCGACGAAGCCGGCTTGTTGAATTTGCTGGCGCAGCCGCCGGCGGCAGGCTAATTAATCACTACTCTGGGTAAAGTTGGCCGATGAGCTCTCTGCTGGTCACGCCGGTAGCACTGCTGGCGCTGGTTACTGCGCCGGCGCAGATCTACCCGATCACGGGTCCTGAAGCGTCCGCGGCGATCACGGCGCGGATCCACCGACAGGTCCATTTCAGGCTGCACGCTGGCTTCAGCGGTGAAACCCACTGCACCGGGCTGAAGCTTGGCGAACAGGAAATCACGCCAACTACGCAGCTGGCGCAGTGGCGATGCAAGCTGGAGTTGCGCGGCGTGCGCTTTGCCCACCCGTGCAGGGCGGCGGCCAACGTGTTCGCCACCGCTCAGCCCAACCATCCTCGTGTGCAGTGGCTGTTTGAGAACCGCTTCTGCCATCCCCCCAATCCTGGGGGATCTCAGTAGTCGGCGATCGTGATCGCGATGTTGTCCTGGACGGTGTGGGCGGTTTCAGTGGCGATGCCGTCGTTGAAGATGGCAAACGCCAGCGTGTGGCCGTCGGCCGCCTGGCAGTAGCCGACGAGGTTTGACACACCCGTCAGCGTTCCGGTCTTTCCCTGACAGTTGCCGGACGCACGGGTGCCGCGCATGCGTAGTTCGAGTGTGCCGGTGTGGCCGGCGACGGCGAGGCTGCTGCGCAGCACCGCGCCGATTGCAGTGGGCTCGAGATCTACCAACAGGTCGGCGACCTGGTACGGGGAGGTTCTGTCTTCTTCTGAAAGCCCTGAACCGTCGACCACATGCGGGTGGATACCAAGCGTCGAGGCCATCGTTTTCATCACGACAGCAGCTCCGGCTGCAGTGCTGCCGGCGCCCCCGTACTGGGCGCCGAGATCCTTTACTAGCGTCTCGGCGAAGAAGTTGTCAGATGGCGGCAGCATCAGCCCCAGCAGCTGGGTGATGGTAGGTGACTGCACTTGCGCCAACTGGGTGGCGCCGGCGGGGGTCGTAGCTGCTCCGCTGCTGCCACCGATCGTCACACCTGTCGCCTTCAACAGGCCCCACAGCGCCCGTGCGGCAAACGCTGCGGGTGCGTGCGGCCCTCGCAAGCCCCCGGTTTCGCCGCGGTTGAACGCCAGCGCGCTGAGCGTGCCTTCAAGGAAGGGATCCCATGCGTAGTTGCTTGAGGGCTCGCCGCGCAGCGAGTCGAAGTAGGACTCATCGCCCTCGATCGAGCCGGTGATGCGGCGGATGTGATCGGTGTGCACAAGTTGCGAGACGAGCGTCTGAATGCTCGCGCCGACGCCGTTGTAGTGATGGCGGATGAAGGATGTAGTGCCGAACGTGGGGTCACCGCCGCCGTGTAGGTAGAGGCTTCCTTCCCACACCCCTCCGGGCGCCATGTGCCCGACCCCGAACACGGTCGTGGCAAGGCGCGCTGTGGGGCCCATCAGATCGAGGGCGGTGGTGGCGGTGTACAGCTTCTCGACAGAGGCTGGTGGGCGCATGGAGCTGGCATGCTCGGAGAACAGCGCCTGCTTGTTCGTGAGGTCGTACACGTAGGCGCCATCGGCCGAGCCGGCAAGGGACATCTGGTGGGTCATGTCGCTTTGCAGTTCGGTGAGGTTGCCTACGGCCCCAGATGTGGGTGGCATCAGCGCGGTGGCTACCAACAGTCCGCAGAGCAGAATCAGCAGCTGTGCAGTCCGGTACGGGGGCACGCACCGTAGAATGTCACTGCCATGGGCAAGGTTGTCAAGCTGGAACCGACCGCGAAGGCCGAGTCCAGCGCGAGCGCACGCAAACGACGGGCGGCTGCCCGCGGCGTTGGGCAAGCCGCCTCGGTGGAGCGCCGCAGGCGCCCGCGGCGGGACAAGACGGCGCTTGTGCTTGGCGGCGGCGGCTTTACGGGCGGCGTGTATGAGATCGGCGCGCTGCGGGCGCTGGATCTGCTGGCGGTGAACAGCACGGTCAACAACTTCGACGTGTACGTGGGCACCTCGGCGGGATCGTTCATCGCTGCGCTGTGCGCCAATGGCGTGACCCCGGAGGAGATGATGCGGGTGGTCACCGGCCAGGGCAAAGCGACGTTCAAAGACATCGACATCGGCGACCTCTTGCGCCCGAACCTGCTGGAGTTCGCGCGCAAGGGCGCGGTGATGCCGCTGCGGGCGCTGTCGCTCGCGCGGGACCTCATCTCCCAGCCGGGCGGCGTGTCGTTGATGGATGTGGTGATGGGGCTCGCGGATGCGCTGCCGTCGGGGCTGTATACGGGCGCTGGCATCGAGCGCTACCTGCGTGAGGTGCTGAGCGAGCCCGGTCGTACGGATAGCTTTGGCGAGTTGGGCTGTGAGCTGTACCTGACGGCCACCGATCTGGACAGCTGCGAGCGGGTGGTGTTGGGGATGGACGGCTCGGCGGAGGTGCCGATCTCCACGGCTGTGCGCGCGTCGGGGGCGCTGCCGATGGTGTACGCGCCGGTGAACGTGAACGGCCGCGACTTGATCGACGGCGGCATCGTTTCGACGACGAACCTCGATCTGGCGGTCCAGGCGGGGGCGAAGCTGGTGGTGGTGATCAACCCGATTGTGCCGTTTGTGAACGATTTCGCGCACAAGGTGACAACGTTGCGGGGCCGCCGTCCTCAGCGTGTGTCGGACATGGGCTTTGCGCAGATCGGCTACCAGGTGTTCAAGCTGGTGGCCCACCAGCGCCTGCATGAACTGGCGAAGGGCTGGGAGGAGCGCTATCCGGGCGTGGACATCGTGTTGATCGAGCCGGAGCCGAGCGATGAGCTGATGTTCCAAACTTCGATGATGAGCTTCACTTCACGGGTGGAGATTGCTCGTCATGGCTTTGAGTCGGTGACCAAGCAGCTGGCGGGCGAATATGACCGCTACCGGGAGGTTGCCGAGCGCCATGGCCTTGAGATCTCGGCCAAGCGCGTGCGCAAAGTGGTTGCCCACTTCGACGACGAGCGCGAGGAGGTGAGCTCGTGGCGGAAAATCCTCGAGGGTACGACGGGGGCGCTGCTGCGTCAGTCCGGTACTGCTGGGTAGTTTAGGAGGAGTACGTAGCGGCGTCCGGCGCCGGCGGTGGCGACGGCGCGGCGGGGTTGGCTAGAGCGCGTTGTCGAGGGCGTTCAGCAGCCGATCGGTGGCTGCGGGGGAGTGGATGGCGATGCGCGCGTGTTGGGGCTCGCCGAGTGCGTCGCCGGCGGCGACGAGGATGCCTGCGCGCTCGAGTCGTGTTGCGAGCTCCGCGCCGGGGACGGAGGGATGGGCTACCCACACGAAGTTCGCCTGGCTGTTGGACACATCGAAGCTGCGCTCGCGCAGGCCGGCGATTAGTCGCGGGCGCTCATCGCGGATGACCTGTACACGCTGATCGATTAGCTCCGAGCAACTCTTCAGTGCCTCGTATGCGCCTGCTTGGGAGATCTCAGAGACACCCAGGTCGGGCTCTAGCTCTGCGAGCACGGGACCGGCCCCGGGCGAGCCGATTGCGTAGCCGATGCGCAGGCCGGCTAGACCCCATGCCTTGGAGAACGATCGGAAGACGAGTAGTCGCGGGTGATGCTCGAGCAGGGCGAGCGAGGAGCTGGTGGGCTGGGCGTCGGAGAACTCCACGAGCGACTCGTCGAGCAGCACGACAACGCCCTCCGGCAGATGCTCCAGTAGACGCTGTAGCTCGGCGCTGGCCAGCAGCTCGCCAGTGGGGTCGTTGGGGCTGGCGAGCGCGACCACACGGACGTCTGGCTCGCGTGCGGCGGCCTCGATCAGCGCATCGACGCCGCCGTTATTGTCCACCCTGACTGCCTGTCCGTGGGCACGGCGCGCCATGATCGGGAAGAGCGGGTAGGACGGCCATGGCGCGAGTAGCTGTTGGCCGGGCTCGATCAGCGCGCGTGTGGCCGCACCGAGTAGCTCGGCGGCGCCGTTACCGAGGATCAGCCGCTCAGGGTCCACGCCGTGGCGCTCGGCGAGCGTGGCGCGCAGATCGGCGCCGGCGAGGTGCGGGTAGCGGTGCAGGCCGCGGCGGGCCTGGAAGGTGATCGCGTTGACGATCCGCTGGTGGGGAAGCTCTGGCCAAGTGGTGAGCGACAGGTCGAGCGTCTCTATCCGTGTGAGGGCTTTGCGCCTGCGCTCAGCTGCCTGCTCACGTAGACCCTGGTTGACCTCCTCCTCGGACATCGCGTCGAACTGCTTGTAGTAATCGAGCAGGCCCATGCGGCCTCGTCCTAGCGGCGCCCGTGGCGCTGGGCGCGGGGGTCGGCGAGAGCGGGCGCTGGTGGTGCTATGGAGCTGCTCATCATTCCCCGCCGTGGGTCACGAGGCCGGAGCCAGGCCCGTGGATGACGAGGAACCACAGCAGGAACGCGACCCCGCAGACGATTGCGGTGAGCGCGAAGATCCGGCCGAGCACGCCTGTGCGCTGGTCATAGCCGGCGGCCCGCCGTACGAGTATCCAGGCGCTGTCGGCTCGTTTCATCAGCGACAGCGCTCCGAACAACAGACCGAACAGTGCTGCGAAGGAGACGAGGATGCCGAGGCTGACGCTGCCTGAGAGGTAGTTGGCCTGCGAGCCGAGCCACAGGCAAGCGAGCGGGATGGGGCCCCAGCAAAGCAGACACAGCAAGGTGATGGCGGCGAGCATGAAGCTGGCGAGCGAGCCGTCGATCCGCTGGCGCACCGCGCCGCCACGCTCGGGTGCGGCGCGGAAGTGCACGGGTGCGGTGCCGGGGCGGCGCCCGACGAACAGCCCGCCGTTCTCTGATGGGTCGCTGCGCATCGCGCCTATATGTTCGCAGCTAGACGGCCGGGTGCCCGTCAGCTGCTGTACAGCCCGTCGAACAGATCAGCGTATTTCTCGTTGACAACCGCGCGCTTGACCTTGAGCGTGGGCGTGAGCTCGCCGGTGGGCTGGGAGAGGTCATGGTCGAGCACGGCGAACTTCTTCACTTGCTCGACCTGCGCGTATTTGGTGTTGGCGCGGTCGATCTCTTGCTGGATCATGGCGTGCACTGCGGGCTCGCGTGAGAGCGCGGGGATGTCCTCGGGCAGGCCGTGCTCGCGCGCGAAAATGGGGATCTCTTCCTCGTCGAGCGTGATCAGCACGACTGGGTAGGGGCGCTGGTCGCCGTGCATCACGGCCTGGGAGATCCAGCGGCACTGCTTGAGGTCGTTCTCGATGTTGGCGGGCGTGATGTTCTTGCCGCCGGCGGTGATGATGATGTCCTTCTTGCGCCCGGTGATCGACAGGTAGCCGTCCGCGTCGATCGAGCCGAGGTCGCCCGTGTGCAGCCAGCCGTCGACGACTGCGCCGAAGCTGGTGGACGCCTGGTTGTGGTATCCGTTGAAGATGTTGGGGCCTTTGATGAGGATCTCCCCGTCCTCGGCGATCTTCAGCTCTACGCCTGGGAGTGCGCGCCCGACGGTGCCGAAACGATGGTTCTCGACGGTGGACACGGTGGCGGCGGTGGCGGTCTCGGTCATGCCGTAGCCCTCCAGCACGGGCACGCCGCAGGCCCAGAAGAATTCGAGGATCTCTTTGGCGATTGGCGCGGCGCCGCTGGTTGCGCGCCGTACGCGCCCGCCGAAGATCGCGCGGACGTTTTTGAAGAGTTTCTCGTCGGCCTCGTCGAATGGCTTCTGCAGCTCCTCGGGAACCGTTTCGCCGCGGTTGATCATGTCTCGCACCTTCACGCCCAGGGCGATGGCTGCCTTGGCGCGCTCCTGCTCCTCCGGCGGCTGCGCCTCGATGGCGCCGTGCGCGAGCGTGTAGATCTTCTCGAACACCCGTGGCACTGATGGTAGGTAGGTGGGCTGGACCTCGAGCAGCTCGGGAACGATCTGCTTGGTGTCGCCGCTGAAGTACGCGAGCGTGCCGCCCAGGTCGAACACAGCCAGCTGGATGAGTAGCGCAAACGAGTGCGCGAGGGGGAGGTACAGGTAGATGACCTCGTCGCCATCGATCTCGCCGGCCTCGCTGATCATGTCGACGATCGCGCGGTAGTTGCCATGGGTAAGCACACAGCCCTTCGGCGGGCCGGTGGTGCCGGAGGTGTAGATGAACGTGAACGCGTCCTCTGGCCGCACGGCGGCGCGGCGTGCCTCGAGCTCCTCGGGGCTGCGCTGGCGTCCGCGCTCGCGCACCTGCTCCAAGGTGATGGGGTTCTGCGCGGTGGCGCCGGGTGCTGAGCCGTTGGTCTGTGAGGGGTTGCCGGCCGCGCCGTCGCCCGCGGCGGGCGGGTCGATGACGATCACTGTGCGCAGGTTCGGCAGCTGGTCCTGGATGGCGATGACCTTGGCGAGCTGCTCCTCGTTCTCGCACACGATCGCGCAGGCACCCGAGTCGGAGAGCACCCATAGGCACTCCTCGGGGGAGTTGGTCTGGTAGATCGGTACCACGACGGCGCCGGCGGAGGTGGCGCCCATGTCAGCGTAGGACCACTCGGGGCGAGTGTTGGCGAGGATGCACACACGATCGCCGCCCTCGATTCCCAGGTCGATCAGCCCGAGGCCGATCTCCTGCACGATGTTGGCGAGCTCGCTGTAGCTGACGTCCTGCCAGGCGCCGTCGTGCTTGTAGCGGACAGCGACATCATCGCGGTGCTCGGCTGCCGAGCGCGAGATCAGATCGGCGATCGTCTTCGATCCCGTCGACGCGGTGGCCTCCATCGGAACTCCCTCCCTGTAGTGAAGCGAATGTGTGCATGATGTTAGACGTTCACGGGTGTCTTGAACAGGCAAACTGAACGTTGTGCGTGCGGTCAAACGCCCCCGATCACGCCGGGCTGCGTGGCTGTGGGCTTTGCGTCGGCGCGGGCCATAGCAAACCCTCTAACGGACGGTTGCTCAGACTGGATTGGGCACGTCGAGAAAGACATGGCGGAGCTGGAAGCGCTCAGCGAGGTGCTCACCAAGGCGTTTGACGCCGAACGTCTCTGTGGCGTAGTGCCCAGCTGAGATCAAGTGGAGGTGGGCTTCCCGTGCGTGGGCCATGGAGCGCTCTGAGACCTCTCCGGTGAGCAGCGCATCGGCGCCGGTGGCTGCGGCGTCGGCGATGTAGTCGGCGCCCGCGCCGGTGACGATCGCCAGGCGACGTACACGCGGTGGGCCGGCGTCGAACACGAGCGGCTCGCGGGCGGTCGCCTGCTGCACTCGCGCGAACAGCTCATCCGCCGCCACGCCTGTCCCACTGCCATCGGCTGTCATCTCGGCGATGCAACCGATCGGTTGACCGTGGTGCATGGCGAACGGCTGCAGATGCTCTGCACCAAGCGCATGGGCGAGCAGCGCGTTGTTGCCGAACTCCAGGTGCGCGTCCAGGGGGAGGTGGTAGGCGGCAAGCGCGATGTTGGCGTCGAACAGGATCTGTAGGCGGCGCTTGAGCGTTGGCTCGATCTGCCTAACGCCAGGTCCCCAGAAGAGGCCATGATGGACGAGCAATAGCTCGGCATGCGCCTGGGCGGCCAGCTCGAAAAGCTCCGCGTGGGCGGACACGCCGGTGGCGATCGTTTGCACTTGCGCTGGGCCTGGGACCTGCAGGCCGTTCAAGCAGTAGTCATCGAAGCGGCTTGGCTCGAGGATGCGGTCGAGCTCGCCGAGGATCTGTGAAGTAAGGGCTGGCATCTCGGCGCGACCATAGCGGGAGTAGGGTGGGGCCGGGCGGGAGGCGGTAGGCCTGCTGGGCGGTCTTGGTCGTTGATGAGGTTGCCGCGAGCGGGACGTCACCGGCGGAGGGGCGAGGCAAGCCGGGCGGGAAGCGGGCTTGTGGGATACTGCAGCGACATCGGGGCGTGGCGCAGCCTGGTAGCGCGCACCGTTCGGGTCGGTGAGGTCCC
>Ga0209624_10001209_pt1 | contig 20906 bp, 15 predicted proteins | sample JacPinW_OM2H0_O1_FD_188565 | JGI IMG/M metagenome (GOLD analysis project Ga0209624, IMG submission 188565) | Forest soil microbial communities from Algoma, Ontario, Canada - Jack Pine, Ontario site 1_JW_OM2H0_O1 (SPAdes) (version 2) | ecosystem: Environmental > Terrestrial > Soil > Boreal...
GGGCCGCTCCGCGATGATGTGGTCCGCTTGCTTGTCGGTAATTCCGGGCAAGGCAGCCAACTCGGCCCTGGAAGCCTTGTTCAAGTCGACTGACTTTTTACCGCTCAATCCCTCTTTCACGCCTTCGGCGACAGCTTTGGTGTCGCGCTTGATGGCGGACGTTTCCTCGGCAGTCTTCTCACGAATCCGGTCGGGGCTTTGGTTCGGAGAGCAAGCCAAGCCCGCGGTAAGCAGGCACGCAAGGAGCACACTGGCGGAGAGACGATTGAGCATGTCAATCCGATGCCATAAATGGGCGAACGGTTGGTGACGAGTGCAGATAACAGCCCACTCCTCAGCCGAAGAGTGCATCTATCAAGCAGTAGGCTTGTGCCTTATTCATTTGAAATGCGGAAGGAGAATCTGATGAAACGAATTCTTACAGCCGGAGCATTTGCGATGACTCTTGCGTGCGGGATCATGCTGGCCCAGGATGCGACGCCATCGTCGACAGCACCGGGTACGCCGCCAGCACAGCAGCCCGCGCAGGCGCCTCCATCGTCCGCTGCCAGCCAGACAAATGGCGGAGCTGCGCCCCGCATCGCGCCGGGAAGCATCATTCCCGTGGAACTGACGAAGACCGTCGACGCCAAGAAAGCGAAGACCGGCGATGAAGTCGAGGCAAAGGTCACGATGGACATGAAGTCCACTACCGGAGAGGTGCTGGTTCCGAAGGACACAAAAGTGACGGGACACGTCACCGAAGCGCAGGCGCGTAATAAAGAGCAAAAAGAATCGCAGCTCGCGATTTCGTTCGATCAGGCAACGTTGAAGAACCAGCAAGTGCAGCTGCCGATGTCGATTCAGGCAGTGATCGGTCCGCAGAACAACAACGACAACTCCGCAAGCGCGCCGAGCGGGGCGCCCAGCAGCTCTCCTTCGCCATCCAGCTCGGGTTCCGGCGGAACCTCTCCGATGGCTGGTCGCAGCCCAATGGGCGGCAACTCACAACAGGCGAGTCCAACTGCCGGCACTTCGCAAAATCCGGGTGCGCCGCAGGAAACGAATCAGCGTCCTCCGATCACAGCGAACACGCAAGGCGTCATTGGGATTTCGAACGTGAGCCTTGGCCCGGCGCCCAACGGAACACAGGGATCGCTCTTGAGCTCAGAAAAGAACAATGTGAAGCTGGAAAGCGGAACCATGCTGCTTTTGAAAGTCAGCCAATAAGTGTCGAAGCGGAATTCGAAACGCAATTGACTAGCCCCCACAGATTTTCTGCTGGGGGCTTTTACGTTTGAGCGACCGGACGGTCAACGCCGCAGCAACAAATCGGCTGCGGCGAAAACAAAGAAGAGAACAGATATCACGCCGTTCATCGTGAAGAACGCTGCGTTGAGCTTCGAGAGATCATTGGGACGAACCAGGGAATGCTCGTAGATCAGGAGCAAAATCACAGCCAGGACGCCTACGGCCGCCACCTTCCCCATCCCGAAGACAATCAACAGAGCGATGAGTAATCCCACCATGATTAGATGAAAGCCACGCGCAATCCAGAGCGAGGCGCGAATACCAAAATAGCGCGGGACAGAATGGAGTCCGGCCTGGCGGTCGAAGTCATAATCCTGACAGGCATAAAGAACGTCGAAGCCGCCGACCCAGAAGGTGACAGCGGCCGTGAGTAGCAGGATGCGCGGGTCGAGCGAACCGCGGACGGCGATCCAGGCGGCCGAGGGAGCGATTCCGAGCGCGAATCCCAGAACAAGGTGCGACCACCGCGTCAAACGCTTTGTGTACGAGTAGAGCAGGAGTACCGCGAGCGCGACCGGGGAGAGTTCGAGGGCGAGCCGGTTGAGTTGGCTGGCCGCGAGCACAAATACAAGGCTGGAAACAACAACGAACGTAGCCACGAACGCGGGAGACAAGTGTCCCGCAGGCAAGGCGCGCGTGCTGGTCCGCGGGTTGGCCGCGTCGATCGCGGCATCTGCCCAACGATTGAATGCCATCGCTGCGGAACGCGCGGCGATCATAGCGACGACGATCCATGCCAATTGATGTAGAGGCGGAATTCCGCCGGCAGCCAGCATGGCTCCGCAGAGCGCAAACGGGAGCGCGAAGATCGAGTGCTCCCACTTGATCATCTCCAGGGTTACGCGCAAGCTGTGGAACATTGCCACAACCAGATTGTAAACTCCCCGGGCGGACGACACCTAAGCCGCGCGGTTCGTGTTGCTTGTGGTCGACATGCTGAATGATTTTCTCGACAGCTGGCCGGCAGCGGAGCGCAAGGGACTAAGGAAGCTTAGTCAGGAGATTCTGAGGGGCTTCCCGATACCAACGGAACAAAGCGGCACAATTCGCGCAAGGTGATCTGTGGCTGCCCATTGAGTTTCTCGATGTATTGCAGTTGCTGCGCCTCCGCGCCACCGATGGGAATGATCATGCGCCCGCCTTCGGCGAGCTGCGAGACCAGCGTTGACGGCAGTTCGGCAGCGGCCGCTGAAACGAGAATCGCATCGTAAGGTGCGGCCTCGGGAAATCCGCGAGTCCCGTCGCCCGCGACCACACGAACATTCTCGTAACCCATGTTGTCGAGCACTTCGCGGGCTGCGTCAGCGAGCGCGGGATGGCGTTCCATTGATGTGACCTGCGCCGTCAGTTGGGCCAGCAAGGCAGTTACATATCCGGAGCCGGTTCCGATTTCCAGCACGTTGTCGGTGGAAGAAAGCTTTAGGGCCTGCAACATGACCACGACGATATAGGGCTGGGAGATCGTCTGGTCTTCGCCGATCGGCAGCGGATGATCTTCGTACGCCTGATCGCGATAGCGTTCGGGCACGAATTCGTGACGCGGGACCCGCGTCATTGCATCGAGCACGCGCTGATCTGAAATGCCGCGCGCCCGCAGCTGCGAATCCACCATGCGCTGGCGCAAGCTCGATAATAGGGCGAGATCGGCCGAAGAGGTCATAAGCGGCCAAGCGAGTCTCAGAGATTTTATTTCTTACGCCGCCGGATTTGCACGTCAAAGCTGACAACGCCGTTCTGATCACGGGTACCCACAACTGAAATGTTCCGATTAATGTAGTACTCGCCCTGAATGATCTGTTCCGCGCTCTGCGAAACGCTCGTGCTGTAGGTCAGAGTCACGTTATTGGCAAACTGCTGCTCAATGGTGACCTGGGGCCCTCGGGCGATGGGATTCGTCTCCGTGGTCAAGCCCTGGGGATCGATCTTAATTCGGCTGACTCCAAACAGCTTTTGCAGGCGATTGCTGACGGTGGAATTGATCGCCTGGCTGATGATCAAATTCGTCGCTTCATCGGTGAATAGCGTCTGGCCTGACTGCTCCTGCAATTGCTCGGATTCCTCGCTGGTTCGTCCAAGCGCCAGCAGGGCGATGATGTCGGATTTCGGCAGGGGTGGTTCGGAGCGGTAGTTCACGTTGAGACGATCCGGGGTGCCCGTCACCGTCACGTCGAGATCGTAATTGCGAACGTGCGTCGTCGCCTGAAGGTTGACCTGCGGCTCGATCGCGACCGGGTTTGCAAAAGTTATGTCGCCTCGTTCCAGCCGGAACTTGATGCCATTGAAAGTAGCGTCGCCTTCCAGAATGTCCGCTCGGCCGAGCACGCTGGGGCGGGCGGCCGAACCTCGCAGCCGCAAATCGGCGTCCCCCGAGAGCCGGGCAACCGCGGTTTTCATCTGAAGCTCAGGAGCGGTGCGAACAATCACGTCGAGCTTGACGTTGTAGAGCGGCGAATTAGCCGCCGTGATTGAGGCGGACTGGCGGCTGCGTTCGAGGTAGGAGCCGAAGTCGAACCCAGGGGTCACCGCCAGCTTCGTCACCATGATGTCGCCCGAGACGGTCGAGGCAGAGCGGGTTCCGATCCAGTGCAACTCTGCATTCGCGGTGGAACTGACGCCGGGTGGATAACGCAGGCGCACTTCCTTTCCGACCGCCGTAACGTTGAAACTGAGTTGCTGGTTGTAGCGCGTCGCATCGCCTTTCAGATCCAGAGTTCCGCCACCGGTTTTGGCGGCGAGTTGCTCGATGTGAATCCGGTCGCGCGTGAACGATAAGGAACCATTCATCTCGCTGAGGCCGCTGGGCAGCCCCGCATAATTTGCGGCTCCGTTCTGGATCTGGATCGTGCCTTGCGGAAGCGGATTGTGGAGTGAGCCTACCAACGTCATGTGGACGGACATCGATCCGGATGTTGTGAGATTCGAATCAAGCGTACCCAGCAACCTGAGATCGGCACGTCCGTCGGCAGCGAGGTCAAGCAATTGTGGGCCGACAAATTGAATCGAGCCTTGTCCGGTAACGTCGGTGCCCTCTCCCACCAGGTGCGTTGGCAAGATGTGAATCGTCTCCTGGGCATAGGTGAACTTCACGGGATCCTGATTGTGCAGCTTGGCGTACTCCACCTCGACTTCGAGTCCGGGCAGAGTGCCGTCGAGCGTCCATCGGCTCGGATAACGAAGCGGACCGTGCATGATCACAGTGCCTTGCACTGAGGAATGTCCTGTGAGTTGGTGACCTAAATAGGCACGCCATAGGGCATCGAGATCCAGGTGGTCCATGTTGACGGTGACGGTCGCCGGATAGTCACCCTGCATCGCGACAACGCCATCCAACTTCATCGTTCCGTGAGGGAATTCAGAGTATCCACTCAATTGCAGATGACCGTCTTTCGTGACGGCCGCAAAATCCAGTCCTCCGGAGAGTTCGTGGTCCAACGTGAGGTCGCGTACGTGCACGGCTGCGTTGATTACTGGTGCATCCAGCGTACCGCTACCCTGCAGCGTGAAATCGGCGCGCCCCTCGATCAGAAGCTCATCGAGATGAATCTGGCGAATCTGGGAAATGTCGAAATCTTTGCCGGAGAGATCAAGCCGAAAGCCGCGAGTAGCTGGCGAATAAGCGGCACTGCCGGCGACAATGGATTTCCCGTGAGTGAGTTGAATATTGCTAAGAGATGTCTCGGAGGCTCGGACCCGCAGGTCCGCGTCGAACTGCTCGATTGCCTCCGCGTAAGCAGAAGCATGCACCGCGTGAATGTGTCCCTGTGCCTGCGGATGCGCGCGCGTGCCTCCGATCTGAAGAGAGATGTCGGCCGTTCCTGACACGGGATAGTCAAACCCGGCGAGCGCCGCAGTCGACGCAACATCCACGCCGTGGAGATTCACTCGTGCCGTGTAGGGACTGCTCTCGGTGAACTGTCCTTTTTGCAGAACCGCGCTGAGTTCAAAGTCGGCGCTGGTATCGCCGCGATGCAGCGTACCTCCACGAATGGCCAGATCGTGTTGGGACAATTGGACGCTGGCGGCGAGTGAATCCCAGTGCACCGGGGTCTCCGGTGTATGCGCGGTTGCCGGAACCGTGAATTCGAAGTCTTGGGCCACAAGCGTTCCGGCCAGCGTAGGAACCGAAAAAGTACCGCCGACGACGCCGTTGAAGGCAGCGTTTCCGTCTACGCGGAACGGCAGGTTCGTGGGTCCACCTAAAGCCATGATCAGCGGCCGCCACTCTTCAAGGTTTGAAGTTGAAACGGAAATGTGCAGCGTCGAAGGAGTTGCCAGTACTCCGGACGCCTGAACCTTCGAGGCAGGCGTTGACAGGATGAATTGCGCCAGCTCGAGCGAGTCGGTGGTGCCGCGGTATTTACCCTGCAATTGTGCGGTAATGGGCAAGGTGTGGGCAACGGCAGTCTGCGGGGGACTCACCGAGAGAGCGAATGCGATATCAGCAGTCCGAGGCGAACCTCTCCAAAAGGCATCCACACTACCGGCAGTAGAGCCGACGGGGCGAAACTTACCCAGGGGGTGGGCGCGAACGTCCAATGCGCCAGCCATCTCACTAACCGACACATCGCGAAGACGCACATGCACGACCCCGGTTTGCACTCCCGGCGCCTTTTTCTCTTTTTCGCCTTTCTTCACAGGCGAGTGCGCGGCAGAAATCACCGCCATCTCTTCCCTTTTGCCTTTGGCCGGAGGCTGAGGAGTGATGCTGTGCAGCCAGTTCTCCACCAGAGCGTCGCCAGTGAAGCTGCCCCCAAGTATTTTCCCCTGCAACTTGGAGAGCTTGAACTGCTGATCTGTCACCGAGTAGTCGCCACTGGCGCCTGCCTTCTGAATCGCAAACTGTTCGTCCTGCCAAACCAGGTCGCGCACCACTGCCGCCCCGGAAATTGTGAAGTCGTCAAGCGAGCATTCACCGCTGCCCTTTAGCTGCGCTATGCCTTGACGAAGATCGCGTCTCCGGGCGATTGCAGCCGCTTCTTCTAAGTCGATTTGTGCGTCGTAGCTTCCAACCAAGCGAGGATTACGAAAATCGGTGATCCGCCCGCTTCCACTCAAAGTCGACCGGCCTGCGTTCAAGTTCAGGGATTGAATGTCGATGAAGGTGTTCCCCAAGCTGAAGTCAGCCGAAGTCATCCAGGAGAATGGTCGATAGTCTTCGAGTGTAGTGTCGACCTTACCGACGGTGAGATGGCTATCGTAGCGCCCGCGGAGGAATGAGTAATCCATCTGCAGATTGGTGCCGTGAACCGAAAAATCCACCGGGACTTTCTGGTCCCCCCACAGCAGTTCTCCGTTGTGAACTGACAGATGATCGATTGAAAGCGCAAAGAGTTGTTCGACGCGCGTTTTGACCGGAACCGGCAGCTGCACTCGGAATCCAGGAATGTTGGTTGCGGCTCCGTCCGGCCCAATGGCGATGTGGACCACTGGGTGATCCAATACGACCGTATTGAAACCAAATTCGGTGCGCAGCAAGGAGATGACCTTCACCTGCGCCAGAAGGCTGTCGGCATGAGCGAGAGGAACATCGGCAGAACTTTCTTTGCCGTGGACGGTAATGTTGCGTACTTCCACCTGCATGTGAAAAGGAACGACGTGGAAGCTGCCGATTTCGGCGCGGCCACCGGTGATGCGCTCCACTTCCTTCACCATGCGTGCACGCACGTAGGCCTGGAAAGAATCGGTGGTCATGTACCAGAAGCTGGCCAATCCCAGGAGCAGGAATGCTCCGGCAGCGATCAACAAATACTTCCACCAGCGTCGGGGTCTGGCGGCGGGTTCGGTCACCGCGTCTGGACTCCCTCCTCGGGAGAGTCGGCGCCACCGGGGAGGCTCACCTTACTCTCGGAGCGGAGCGACTGCAGCCAGGACACCATCAGTTCACTGACTTTTTCTTCTGTGAGCAACTCGCGAATCTTGGCTGAAACATCAGCGAGCGGAACGTCCCCGGCCCCAGTTTCTTTCAACTGAGGCACGAACTTGTCGCGGTAATACGCTTCAATGCTCTTCGAGTCGATTTGCACAGCGGGACGCAGATGAGCATCGACGAGGCGCATCAGATCGATCTGCTCCTGCACGTGCTCGACGAGAGCTTTTTCGGTCAGTCCAAACCTGTCAAGAATTTGCTGCCACCGTTGATCCGAGGCGGCCTCCGGATAAAGCTTGCGCGCTTCAGCGACCTGAGGAGCGGCGTCCGATTCGGACGCATGCTGGAACGATGCCGACTTCATCTGCTCGGCAAGCAATTCCTGATCGATAAGGCGATCCAGAACAGCGCGCTTGTCTTCGTCGGAGAACAAACTGAGCGGACGCCCGCTGAGCACCGCCTCATAGCGAAGTGCGTCGTTCCAATCGCTTTGCAGAATGATGTGTCCGTTGACGGTGGCTACAATGCGATCGATGACCTCGCCGGCACGGGCAGCAGATGTGCCTACGCTCAAGAACAACGCGAGAGCGGTGATCGCGATCGTTTTTCCGAATCCAATTCTGCGCATCAGAATGGCTGCCCTATGCTGAAAAATACGTTGAAGTGGCGCAGGCGCTGCGTCTCTAAAACCGTTGTAGATATCCCAGTGTTCGGATCTGTACTCGTGACCGTTTGGAAATAACTGGTCGGATTCAGATTGTAGCCAAAGTCGAAACGCAGGGGTCCAATCGGTGTCTTATATCGTACGCCGACTCCGACCGCATGCGAAGTGTAATCATACCCGGTGTTGTTGAAGGCGGTACAGTCCTGTGAGGTCGTTGTACCGGTGGACAAGCACGATTGGGTACTTGCCTGGTGCCAGCGGAACAGGCCCTTCAACATGTCGTGCGGCGCGGTGAAAACGTTGCCCATATCGTGAAAAATGGCAAAACCAAACCCCTCTCCCAGGTATGGCAGAGATGTCTGAGGAAAGCGGAGTTCCAGGTTATTGACGAACTGGGCGGTCCCACCAACTGGAAAGCCAGAGTTCGGGTCGCGAGGTCCTGCCTGATTTAACCCAAAACCGCGATGAGAGTTGCCGCCGCCGGCGAAGAATTGTTCCGGCAGAGGGATGGTCGCGATGTCGGTGCAGGTTGGTTCATCGGCCGAGTTGAGGGGGCAGGAACCGGGAGGCAGAACCCTGGTTCCTTTAAACGGCTGCTCCAAACCGATGCTGGTCGATCTGGCAAACACGAATTGATGTCCCGCCTTGCCCTTGCCTCCGAATGCGTAATAGGTCGAATACTCCGCCAAAGCCTTGCCAAAGTTTGTGGGAAGGCTGGTATTTGTTGGCGGAGTGGTCTCCGGAGTTTCGGAGCGCGAGCCGAAGAAACTAGACGCGGCAAAGGCGTCGAGAGTGAAATAATCTCCCTTCGTGCTCTCCAGCGGATTGTCCCGCTTGTCATGAATAAACGTAAAACCTGGCCCCCCAACACGCGCCGGGAGCGACAACAGCGCAATTTCACCGGGAGAAAATCCCTCCGCGAAATGGCTGGCTTTTACCGTCCGGAAATCGAAGCGATAGGTGATCGAATTGGGCCCGGGCCGCGTTCCGGGCTCGCGTCCGGAACTGCCGAACTGTTGCCTGAGGTCGATTTTTCCCTCCAAACGCTGCGAAGTGAAGGTAGAGACATCGAGACTGTTGTCGTAGAAAACCGTGTAGATGAGCTTGAACTTGTCACTGTCGAAAAGTTTCGGAACGGCAAAGCTGATCAGGCCCCGCTGCTGTAGGCGGCCGACGTGGGACTGGAACGTGAACGTTTGATTTCTCCCGAACACATTGAGCCGTGTCACATCGAAACCGACTCTAGGGCTGACACCAGTCGTTCCCTGGGGAGCGGTCGTTCCAGCAGGCTGTCCGGTCTGAAACTCCAATCCGACGTCATAAGTGAATGTGTAACGCTTGGCTTCTTGAACCTGCACCAGCACGTTTTTCTGCGGGTCGGTGCCCTCCGGATTCTGCACCGCAGTGTCGACCTGGCTGAAGATGCCGAGATCGTAGAGTCGGGTCTGAGTGTTGAGCAGATCCTGCTGGCTCAGTGCGTCTCCCGGTTGAACTTGCAGTTCTCGTTGAACGACGTAGTCGCGGGTATGCTCTCTGCCGGCGACCATGACCTGATCGACGGTGAAACGTTCGCCTTCCTGGATGGCAAAGGTCACATCTTCCCGATTGGCCTCGGCGGTTGAAGGCTTGGTTGTGATCTCCAAAGAAGCGTTTGGAAATCCGTGATCGAAGTAATAGCCGAGGACTCTTTCGCGATCGCTGGCCAGGTCCTGTTCGGAATAGGGCTGCCCTTTCTGCGTGCTCAGTTCGGGGAGTTCACTGGACTTCACCTTGTCGTTGCCGATCAGTTGCACTTCGGCGACCCGCGTCCGGGCTCCCTCATCGATGTGAATGTGAACCGCGAGTTTGTTCGACGCTCCCTGATAGTTGTCGTCTACTTTTGTCTGGATCTGCACTTCTCGAAAACCGTTGGAACGATAGAGTCCTTCCAGAGTCGCAACGTCGCTCTTGAGCAAGGTTTGGCTGTAGCGGCCATGACTCAAAAAACGTTGGGCCGGCTGAATCTGGAGGTACGATCGCAGCTTGGCTGTGTCCAGAAAATCCTTGTTCCCCGCGATCTCGACGAGCGCGAGCTTGTGCAGCGGCCCGGGATCAATCTGATAGATCACTCGCAAAGTTTTCTGATCACTCTCTTTGCGGATGTCCACGTTGGCATCAAAGTGCCCCCGCGTCTGCATGTAGTCAAGCAGGTTGCGCTTGCCCTCATTGAGCAAATCATCGTCGACCGCATTTTCCTCGTAGACCGGAATTTGTCGCTTCAGAACTCCGCGGCTGATGCGAAAGCCTTGAGCGAAAATCAGCACCACGGGCCCGGGATCCAGCTGAAACGTGAAGTCCACTGCGTTTGTATCCGGGTGGTAAGTCTGCTCGGCGATGGAGGCCTGCGCCAGGGCACGATTCTGTTTCTGGAATTTTTTCCGAAGACGCTGGAGCGAATCGCTCACGCGGACAGCGGTCAGCCGGTCGCCGGGGTTCATGTGCGCCAGACTCTCGACCTGGCTTGATGAAAGGCTCGAAGTCCCGATCACTTTAACAACCCCAACATGAGCTTGCGAGCCCGGGGTGACATGGAAAAGGACGTCGGCCTGCTGGTTGGCACCGTTCGACGTTGTCTCCGCGGTGATTCGAGCTTTGTAATATCCATTCTCCTGCATGAGCTGTCGGATATTCTCCAAGGCCCGGTTCAGTTTTTCGCGGTTATATAGTTCTCCGAGCTGAAGTTTGGACGCATTTACGATTTGGTTCGCGTTGGGCCGGTTGGGGGCGCCCTCGACATTGACCGCGCCGACGAAGAAATTTGGCGACGTCACAAAACTCAGCTTCACATCGTCGCCCGAAGGCGTCACCTCGGCCTGGATGTCGGCGAAGCGCCCCGTAGCATAGAGAATGCGAATGCTGTCTCTAACTTGGTCGCGATCCAGAGGAGTTTCGACTTTTTGCGGCAGCAATTGAAGAAGATGAGTGCGATCGTGTTCGCGCACTTCGGGAATGTCGATGGATTGAACCGTCTTCCCTTCATATCCCGAACTAGCTGTCTGGGCGGGTGACTGCGATCCTCGACGAATTCGCGAGTCGGAATTTCCCTCGACCAGATTCCCTTCCGAGCGGGTTCCATCAACTCCTCGAGACTGGGCCGCCACGCCCGACGACAGCACCGCAGACCACAACAGTATCCCCGCGGTCAGAAATGTCGCGTACCGTCTCAGCAAAGGTGTCCTTGGAATCGGGCGCTCTAAAGACTTCGATGGAATGGCGCCCAAATCTGTTGTGTTACGAATTGTCGGCGAGCCTATCGACGGGACTCTCGCCATCGTCCTTCCGCACTCAGCCCAGCCACTTATAATAAAGGTTCCAGAGGCTGGGACTGGTGATCTCTTTGGCACAGGAAGCACAAAGCAAGGAACGACTGGGAGCGGAGAAACAATCGCAGTTGGCCGAACGTTATTCGCGCCAGATCCTGTTTCGCGGCATCGGCGGAGACGGACAGCAGAAGTTGGCTGCAGGCCGCGTCGCGATTGTGGGCTGCGGTGCCACCGGCTCAGCCTTGGCGGGTTTGCTGGCACGCGCCGGAATAGGAACGATCCGCATCATTGATCGCGATTACGTCGAGCCGAGCAACTTGCAAAGGCAGTCTCTGTTCGACGAATCCGATGCGGCCGAATCATTGCCGAAGGCCATCGCCGCCGCCCGCAAAATCGCGACCTTTAATTCTCAGATTCTGGTTGAGCCGAAGGTCGAAGATCTGGTCCCAGCCAACATTCAAGTCGCACTTGAAGGAATGGATTTGATCCTCGATGGCACCGACAATTTTGAAACACGCTATCTGATCAATGACTACGCCTTGTCGCGATCGCTGCCCTGGATCTATTCCGCTGCCGTCGGAAGCTATGGCGTCACGCTAAATGTCCTGCCCGGCCAAACCGCTTGTCTGGCATGCATTTTCCCGGATTCTCCTCGAGGCATGGTTGAGACCTGCGAAACCTCCGGCATTCTAAATTCGGCGGTCAACATGGTGGCTTCCGTCGCCGCGACAGAAGCATTGAAGCTGATTATCGGTGGATCGGCGGCCTCGCACCTGCGTCGAACCCTCCTGTCGTTCGATCTGTGGACCAATGAACACGCGGAAATCTCTGCCGCGAAACACCGCCCCAACTGCCGCGCTTGCGCCGAACGCGATTTCGTCCATCTCGCTGGCGAGGGTCGCCCGCACATCACGCTGTGCGGCAGGAATTCCGTGCAAATCCATGAGCGGCAACGCCCGATTGATTTCGGTGAGATGGACCGCCGACTTCAACCACATGGGGTAGTCCGACACAACGATTTCGTTCTGAAGTTCTGGCACGAACCTTACGAGATGACGCTGTTTCCCGACGGGCGGGCGATCATCAAGGGGACCACTGACACCGCGGTAGCGCGGAGTCTGTATGCGCGCTATGTAGGGAGCTGAGCATCACGGCGACATCTACCCTCGCAGCTAGTAGCTGAACTCTGCTAATCTTCTTCGTTTGTGAAACCCGTACCCTCACGGACAGAAAAGGGCCTGAATGCCGGACAATCTGCGTCCTGAACCCAGCCGACTTTTCCGCTGGCTGGTGCTGATCTTTCTCAGCCTGGCCATGTTTGGCAGTTACTACGCCTACGACGCTCTCAGTCCGCTCGCCGATGTCTTAAAGGTTCAACTCGGCTTTTCCGACGAGAACATCGGCTTCCTTCAAGCGATCTATAGCTTCCCGAACATATTCACGGTGGTGATTGGCGGCTTCATCATCGACCGCCTCGGCCTGCGGAAGTCGTTGATGATCTTCGGCGTGTTGTGCGTGCTCGGTCCCGCAATCACGGCTTCTTCGGGATTGCTTTGGATCATGGCAGCCGGCCGTTTGATCTTTGGGATGGGCGCCGAATCGCTGAACGTCGCCGTCACTGCGGCCTTGGCGCGCTGGTTCCGAGGCAAGGAACTGAGCTTCGCATTCGGATTGAATCTCACCATTTGCCGCCTTGGCTCATTCGCCGCTCTCAACTCGCCGACATGGGCTCGCGCGGCTTACGCCAATTGGCGCTGGCCGTTCCTGATTGCGTTGGGATTTTCCGTGTTCTGCGTGATTGGCGCCATCGTCTACTGGATCCTGGAAGTGCAGGCGGAGAAGAATTTTCATCTAGGCGAAGCCTCCACCGACAAGGTCGTCTTCTCCGATCTCTTCAAGTTTGGCGTGAGCTACTGGTATATCGTCGCCCTCTGCGTGACCTTCTATTCCGCCATCTTTCCTTTCCAGACGTTCGCGGTGAAGTTCTTCATCGAGGCCCATGGAACTTCCCGCGAATTTGGAGGGTTCCTATCCAGCATGTTGACGCTGTTCGCCATGATTGCCACGCCTCTCTTCGGGTTGTGGGCGGATCGAATCGGGAAACGCGCTTTGCTGATGATGTTTGGATCGCTGTTATTGATTCCTGTCTACTTGATGATGGCCTACACGCAGGTAAACCTGTATGTCCCGATGGCCCTGATGGGCGTAGCCTTCTCTTTGATTCCCGCCGTGATGTGGCCTTCAGTGGCCTACATCGTGGATCAATCCAAACTCGGCACCGCCTACGGGTTGATGACCATGATTCAGAACATTGGGCTATTCGGATTCAACCTCATGATCGGCTGGGCCAATGACTACCGCAACGCGGGACCGGCGAACCCTCACGGCTACAATCTGGGTATGTGGATCTTCTCGACGCTGGGCTTCCTCGGCCTGTTGTTCGCTTTCTTGCTCCGGCAACGGGAGTTGGGTCCGCATGGCCATGGCTTGGAGACCATTACCACCGCGAAAACCACCGGCTAATTTCATCACGAATTTACCAATTTACGAAGAATGCGACTCTAAATTCAGGATCGGGTTTATAGCTTCGACGGTGGACCTCTTCAACTTGAGACAGGCAAAGGATTTCCCGCGACGAAGCATCAAACTCTGGAATCCAAAGAACGGTAGAAACGCTTTCAAATTTTAAATACAGCCGTTACCTTAGTTCCACTGCAGTCGCTCGCAAGCCATACAACGTAAAGATAGTTAGCCGCATCTCACGGGGTGCGGCCGGAAAAGGCAACTTGACCGACCCAGAACACAAGCAGGCTGGCGATTCGATCGAAGCCGAGCTAATCGAGAGAGCAAAATTGGGGGACGCCCAGGCGTTCCAAGCTCTCTACGACAAGCATAAGCGGCGTGTTTACTCGCTGTGCCTGCGGATGACATCGAACACCGCCGAAGCTGAAGACCTGACCCAGGAAGCGTTCTTACAGCTTTATCGAAAGATTGGAACGTTTCGCGGCGAATCGGCGTTTTCGACTTGGCTGCATCGGTTATCTGTCAATGTGGTGCTGATGCATCTGAGGAAGAAAAGCCTCCCGGTGGTTTCGCTTGAAGAAACCACGCAGGGCGGCGAGGAAGACACTCCAAAGAAGGATTTTGGGGCGGAAGATTTGGCGTTAGCCGGATCCATCGACCGGCTGCAATTGCAGAAGGCAGTGGACGATCTCCCTCCCGGCTACCGTACGATTTTTGTGCTTCACGACGTCGAAGGTTACGAACATAATGAGATCGCGACGATCGTGGGATGTTCGATCGGAAACAGCAAGTCACAATTGCATAAAGCGCGTATGAAATTGCGCGATCTGCTCAGAATGAATAGAGCCGAAAAGGCCGAGAAATCCTGAGCAAAGCCGTCCGCAACCAGGGAAGAAACGAGCAGGCTGGCGCGGATGGGCAATTTCCGGGCGTAATGGTTCGATACTTTGAAGTGGCAGTACACTGAGGCAGCAGAGGCTTGGGGAGAGCCGTATGAATTGTGTTGAGTTGCGGGACAGCCTGATCGAAGTCGACGACGGCAGCAGCGTCGAACAACGAGCTCATCTGAAAACCTGCCGGGAATGCTCTGCGCTTGTCGCAGACCTGAGTGCCGTCGCCCATTGGGCGGTTGAGCTGCGCGGAACCAACGATCCCGATCCGCGAGTCTGGAAATCCATTGAAAGCGCCCTTCGGCGGGAGGGACTGATTCGCCCGCAGCGCTCGGTCAGCCGGTCCCTCCTACCATCCTTTGGCAGTCCTTGGGGGATCGCGCGCTGGCTGGTCCCGGCGGCAGCCGCATTGCTGATCGCCGTCGGCCTCTACGTTCGTCAGCATTCATTGCAGCCCGTCGCCACCGACAAGGCTCCCGTGCCTGCTGTTTCTAGCACGGTTGCGGACTTGGAAACGGCCGGCCTCAACGATGATGACCTTCTCCAAGAGGGCGCCCAGCAGTCTCCCGCTCTCAAAGAACAATACTCTGAGAATCTCCGGCGCGTGAACGAATACATTCAAGACGCGAAGAATGTCGTCGACGCCAATCCGAATGACGAGGAAGCTCGCCGCTCGCTGATGGATGCCTACCAGGAAAAGGCGATGCTTTTTGAACTTGCGCTGGACCGTTCTCTGCAATAATAGGGACGATTTTGCGCATGTGGCGGTTGCACGGGGTGAAGTACAAAGGAATTTCGGGAAACCATTATGAGCGGGCGCATAGTCGAACTGGCACTAGTCACCGTGATCGCCGGGACCATCGCAGCGGGAACTCTGGCGGCCGAGACGCACAAGGAATTCCGGTTCAATGTTGGTCCCAAGGCGGGGATCTCCGTCAACAATCCTTACGGCTCGGTTTCAGTGAAACCATCCAACGGGAACGTCGTTGTCGTAAGTGCAGTGCTGTCGTCCGACAAAGTCGAAGTGGACGACAACCTGATTGGAAACCGCGTCGAGGTTCAGTCGCATCTCCTACCTGGGGCCGATACCCAGTCGGGCCGTGTGGATTATGAAATTCAAGTACCCGCTGATGCGAGCATCACGCTGCATTCGAGCGCGGGCTCGCTGCACGCTGAGCGACTGCATGGCGACGTCACGTTAGAAGGCGCCGCTGCCAATGTAGACGTTCGCGATATCACGAACGCTCATGTCCATGTCAGGACGCTGAACGGCCCCGTCAGCCTGAGCAACGTGCAAGACGGTCACGTCGAAGTGGACTCATTAAGTGGGAACGTCACCCTGAACGGCGTTACAGGTCCTCTTGTACAGGTGATTTCAACAAGCGGAGAAATTCACTATACCGGCGACTTCGGAGACCGGGGTGAGTACCGCTTGACCAGCCACAGCGGCAATATCGAAGCGACTGTCCCGGAGTCAACTTCCGCTGACGTGAATGCGCGGTCGGTGCGCGGCGAAGTGCACGACGATATCCCTCTTCAGCCTAAGCAGCACACTTCCTTTGTCATCAAGGAAGGAAGTGCCTTCTGGGGTACCATGGGACGTGCCGCAGTGTCTTCTACCGTAATTCTGCGTAGCTTCAGTGGTAAAATCCACCTCAGAAAACGCTCCGCAAAATAACCACGAAAAGAAACCCGGATCGTTTGAAGAAGCGTTCTGGCAAAACGGTGAGGGCGAAGGCGAGCAGCCGTGCGCGACGCAGCAGTACGCGCAAGACGGGCGTCGGCGCCGGCAACACCGTTTTTCTGGTCGGCTTCATGGGCGCGGGCAAGAGCAGTGTCGGGCGCGCACTCAGTCAGCTTCTGAATTGGGACTTCGAAGATCTGGACGACCGCATCGAGCGCCGCGAAAGACGATCGGTAGCCGAGATTTTCCGGGAGTCCGGTGAAGTGCAGTTCCGGCGCGCGGAGCGCGATGCTTTGCAGAACATTCTCGACGATCTCCGCGGAGGAGCAAGAGTCATCGCCCTAGGTGGTGGGGCGTTCGTACAAGAGAGCAATGCAACTCTCCTGAATGCTTCCAACGTGCCAACCGTTTTTCTGGACGCCGCCGTTGAGGAACTTTGGCAGCGCTGCTCAAAACAAGCCGCGGAGGCCGGAGCGGAACGTCCGCTGCTCGGAAGCCAGGCAGAGTTCAAAAAGCTTTATCAAGCTCGGCGGAAAAGCTACAAGAAAGCATCCGTCATGATTCCGACCAGCAATCGCTCCGTCGAGGTAATCGCGGCTGAGATCATAAAATTGCTGGGACTGAAGAAGATCGAAACACGCGTCGAAGAAGGAGAAGTCGAGTGAAGTTGGAAACTGGAATTCACCGGATCGGAGCCATTGTTTTGATATCGACTCTGGCCGCCTTTGCTGCATCTCCATCTCGGGACAAAAACGATAAGTCCAAGCCCTCAGGACCAGTGATCGTTGACTCCGGAGCGTTCGGAGTTTTTGTTCGCGGACAGCGGGTGGCCACGGAAACGTTCTCCGTCCAGTTGCAAAACACGAACAGCATCATCAAGTCGCAATTCAAGGAGATCAACGCGAGCGATTCGGCCAGCCAGAAATCCGATCTCGAAATGACGTCCAGTGGCGAGTTGATCCACTACGAATGGAGCCAGGCTTCTGGCGGTTCCATTTCTGTGTTTCCCGACAATGAGTTCCTGAAAGAGCGGATCACGACATCCCCATCCAAGCCCGCAGCCGAACAGGCATTCCTGTTGCCCACCGCAACCCCGGTGCTCGACAACAATTTCTTCATTCACCGCGAAGTCCTCGCCTGGAAGTACCTCGCAATCGCCCCGTGTAAAGACGAGAAAGATCACCGGCGCTGCGAACCGGCGGATTTTGGCACTCTTATTCCTCAGGACCGAACTTCGATGAGTGTCCGCATGGAACTGATCGGCAAAGAGAAGGTCACGATTCGAGGCGCAGAAAGAGAACTGCTGCGGCTGAACCTTCACGGCGAGTCGTTTGACTGGGCACTCTGGGTGGATGAGAGCGATCATTTCAAGCTTATACGGGTGGCGATTCCCGCTGATAATACGGAAGTAGTCCGGGACTAGAAACCCGGCGGCCGAATCGAGAGCCCTGGAAAACTTATTGCTGCTGGCTGACTCACGTACGGCGCGAGTTCTGATCACGGTGCTGCTGTTTGCGCTGGGGCTGGGCTTTCTGTACGTGGCGCGCGCCACGCTGATTGCCTTTCTTTTCGCCATCTTCTTCGCGTACCTCATGAGCCCGCTGGTAAACCACTTGGAGCGACTGCTCCGGGGACGCGTACGAGCCATCGTCGTCATCTATGCGTTGCTGATTGCCCTGGTGATTGTGTTCTTCGTTCTCGTCGGTCCGAGAGTCACGCAGCAAGGTGCGCGTCTGGGACGCTCTCTACCCACTCTTCTGAGCCAGCTCAGCTCCGGACAGATCACCAATCAACTCGGAGTTGAGCATGGCTGGAGCCGCAACACCACTGAACTCGTTCAATCGTTTCTGGTGAATCACGAGGACGACATCACGCAACTCGCGCAGCGCATCGGGCTGCGCACGGCTGATGTCGCCAAGCAGGCATGGTTACTGTTCGTTGTGCCGCTGCTCTCGATTTTCTTCCTCAAAGATGGCCGCGCCTTCAGCGATTTTGCGCTCTCAACTATTCAGTCGCGTCCGCAGCGGGAATTCCTCGAAAACGTGCTCAACGATTTAAACCGGATGTTGGCGCACTTCATCCGCGCCCAACTGACTTTGGCAGCACTCACGCTCGTGGTGTACTCCGCTTTTCTCGGGATGATGCGAGTTCCCTATGCGTTGGTTCTAGGCACGATTGGCGGGATGCTCGAATTCGTGCCAGTAGTTGGCCCCCTGGTTGGCGCGCTTACGATTATCACCGTTGCGCTACTGATGGGCTACAAACACTGGCTCGTACTCATTATTTTTCTCGGCGTCTGGCGCCTGATTCAGGACTACGTCTCTTCTCCGCGCATCATGGGCGAGAGTATGGAATTACATCCTCTGGCTGCGATTTTCGGAGTAATGGCAGGCGGCGAAGTTGCTGGCATCCTCGGGATTTATCTTTCCATTCCGGTGATGGCGAGTCTTCGCATCGTCTTCCGCAGATGGCGGCTCTATGCCGAGAAGAAGAACTTCGGACCGCTCTCGGAATTTCCCTATCGCGGCAAAGAAACGCACCGGACTTAGCCCGTGCACCATCCTGGCTCTACCTCTGGAAGATCAGAATCGTACTTCAGAGCAACAGGTGATCGGCGTTGAGATCCTAGGCTGGCGGCCGACAGCCGATCTGAACGCTCTCAGTGCCCTGCTCCAGCCCCCGCCACTTTCTCGATCGCAATCTTTCGCAGGAACTCAGCAGCCGCTTCGGGCAGCACAGTATTGATGAACATCCCGGAGCCGAGTTCGAACCCCGCAACCCGCGTCAGTCGAGGAATCACGCTGACATACCAGTGGAAGTGCCGCGCGCCGGCATACTCCGCTGGTCCACTGCGGACGGTAAAGTTCAGATCCGGATTCTCGAGCCCCACATAAATCTTGGCCAGCAATGATCGCAAGATACGAGCTAAGTCCGCGACTTCCATCTCCGAAATATCTCCGAAGCTGGCCATGTGACGCAGGGGGAATATGTGCGTAGCAAACGGCGTCGCCGAAGCGAAGACCTCCATCGCGACAAAGCGCTCGCTCTTGAGCACGACTCGGGTCTGATCTTCAATTTCCCGCTCCACCATATGACAGAACATGCATTCGCCAACATCGTCATAGTGGCGCAGCGCCTCGTGCAATCGGTGGCGAACCTGGCTCGGAATCACCGGGGTCGCGATCAACTGCGAATGCGGATGCTGCAGGCTGGCGCCGGCATCGAGCCCGTGATTCTTGAAGATCGTGATGTGGTTCACGCGATGGTCCAGGCTCAGCGCGTTGTACCGCTGCTTATAAACACTCAGAATCTCCCCCACTTGCTCCTCGCTGAGAAGCGCCATGCAGCGCGAGTGGTCGGGGCTGTCGATGATGACTTCGTGGAATCCAAAACCGTCAATGCGCCGCCGCAAGTGCTGCAGGCTTCGCGTTGGCTGCACCTCGCTCGAGAGTGCGGCAAACTTGTTGGGAATTACCCTCACTTGCCATCGATCACCTTTTGCCGGAGATCGCATCACCTCGGGGGGAGTCTTGTTCTCGTTCCCCGGGCAGAAGGGACAAGTTTCCACGAACGCCGGGGTAGGTTGAACTGGGCGGTGTGTGACTAGTTCTTCTGGCCGCTTGGCCCGTTCTGTGGCGATGATGACCCATTCCTTCGTAAAGAAGTTCTGGCGTAGCTCTGGCATGTGTGCCTCCAAACTGTCTTATCGGCAGATTGGAGTTGTTCTGGAGTTCGGTCCGTTCTCGGGAAGCGCGATAGGCCTACTTGCCTGCGCCCGATTCCCACGTTGGCAGGATCATGGTGACTTTCGTCAGGGCCGATGCTGGGGGAGCAAAGCCTCGACTGTTATAGAATTTCAGGTACCCTTATGAGCCAAAAAATTCCTATAGGTATCTTGGGCGCCACCGGCGTCGTGGGACAGAGATTTATCCAGATGCTGGAGCATCACCCGTGGTTTGAGGTGTCTTGGCTGGCCGCTTCCGACCGCTCCGAAGGCAAAGTTTACGCAGAAGCGGCGCGTTGGCGCCTAAAAACGCCGATCCCTGCTGCCGTTTCGAAAATGAAGGTTTCGCCCGCCACACCCGAAGGCGCTCCAAAGATCATTTTCGCGGCTTTGGACTCCGCCATTGCCGCTGAGATGGAGCCTCGCTTCGCCGAAGCTGGCTGTGCAGTCGTCTCGAATTCCAGCGCCCTGCGCATGCAAGAAGATGTTCCACTGGTGATCCCCGAGGTCAACGGCGGCCATATCAAGCTAATCGACATCCAAGCGTGGCGGAAAAAATCCGGCGGATATGTCGTCACCAATCCCAATTGCTCCGCGATCGGACTGGTGTTGGCTCTTGCACCTCTTCACCAGCAGTTCGAACTTGAAACCGTGATGGCAGTAACTATGCAAGCCGTCAGCGGCGCGGGATATCCCGGCGTGGCATCGCTCGACATCCTCGGCAACGTGATTCCCTTCATCAAGAACGAAGAAGAAAAGATGGAAGAAGAGACGAAGAAACTGCTGGGGCAGCTTAACGGCTCGAAAGTGATCCCCGGCGCTTTCGCCATGAGTGCGCAATGCAACCGCGTCGCCGTGGAAGACGGACACACTGAATCGATCTCCATTCGCTTGAAGAAAAAAGCCACTGCGCAAGAAATTATCGCGGCATGGAACGGCTATCGCAGCGAACCTCAAGCATTA
>Ga0209624_10001210_pt1 | contig 20903 bp, 21 predicted proteins | sample JacPinW_OM2H0_O1_FD_188565 | JGI IMG/M metagenome (GOLD analysis project Ga0209624, IMG submission 188565) | Forest soil microbial communities from Algoma, Ontario, Canada - Jack Pine, Ontario site 1_JW_OM2H0_O1 (SPAdes) (version 2) | ecosystem: Environmental > Terrestrial > Soil > Boreal...
TCGGCGCCTATGCGATCATCGACCAGCTGTCGCGGCGCGAGGGCAAGCCGATCGCGCCGCCGACCGTCTATCGCACGCTCGACTTTTTTCTCGAGCACGGCTTCGTCTACAAGATCGAGAGCCGCAACGCCTATGCGCCCTGCGAGCACCTCGGTCACGCCCATCACGGCGCGCTGCTGTTGTGCGAGAAATGCGGACGGAGCGACGAGATCGAGGACGTCACCCTCGACCGTCTGCTGTTGGAAGCAGCCGCCCGCGCCGGCTTTGCCCCTCACCGGCAAATGGTTGAGCTTGTGGGCCTATGCCGGGACTGCGCTCCGTAGGCTATGAAGCGAAAAAGGATCTTCGGGTGGCCGATATGGGCCACGATCTTCGCGGCGCTCGTATTGGCTGCATTTGCGACCGCGGCCATTCGTCCCCTTCGGGAGTCGGTTCTGCGAGCCGCGGGCTGGGCTCTCGTCGTCAACAGCAGACCGGTCGCCCCGGCCGACGTCATCGTCCTAACGCTTGATTCCGGGGGCGCTGGGGCGCTCGAAGCGGCGGATCTCGTGAAGAGCGGCGTCTCGAAGCGAGTCGCGGTTTTTGATGAGCCTCCGAGCCGAGAACGCGACGAGTTCATCCGCCGAGGGCTTCCCTACGAGGATGGAGGGGCACGGCAGGTTCGCGAACTGGCGACGCTCGGCGTAACGGATGTCGTGCACATCTCCAAAGTCAACGGAACGGGAGATGAGGGTCAGATGCTCCCGCAATGGAGCGACGATCAGCATATCCGATCGATGGTGGTGGTGACCGCCGCGGATCACTCCCAACGAACGCGTCGGGTGCTCGACCGGGTCATGAAAGGTCATCCGACTGACGTCACGGTGCGAGCAGCGGGCTATTCAGGTTTTGACCCCGATCAGTGGTGGAAAACGCGCGGCGGCGTACGCACGGAAATCGTCGAGCTCCAGAAGCTTTTGCTCGACTTGGCGCTTCACCCCCTGTCGTTTTAACATCGAGCCTTTCCGCACGACGCCAGCACGAGTTGCGTGAATCTTTCTGGTGCGGAAACCTGGCGGGCGAGGCAATGAGATGAGATGGTTCAACCCGGTCGTCTTCAGCGCGACGCTCGTCCTCTTCGGTTCGTCCCTCTCGACCGACGCGTTGGCGTTACTCGGGGCCAATGCGTGCGTCTCGGCAGTAAAGGAGACCTGCGGACGCATGAAGCCGCAGGTTAAGCCGCTGCGGGCGTGCTTCGAGACGCACATGGATCACCTTTCGGGGACTTGCGCGAGCCGGCTGTCGCAAGTCGCCGATGTCGCCAAAGAATGCGAGGGGGACGTGAAGACATTGTGCGGCGGCGTTCAGCGCACGTCGGAGGCGCTGGATTGCATCAAGCCGCGGCTCGGCGAGGTCAGCAAGCGATGCAAGGACGCGCTGGCGAGGGTCGCGGTCCCATTCGCGTTCTTTCGGTGACCTTCACTACGAGAACTCTCAGCAGAAACGAGGCCCACATGTCTCCAAACCAAACCGACAAGGACGAGGCGGCGCAGGGAAAGTCAGCGCGTTTCGACGTCACGGCGATCGCCGCCGACTTTCCTCCAACGGCCTCCACTCTCTTGATCGACCGTTATCTGACGAACCGAACGGCCGCCAGCGCCCGTGTCTTCCGCGTCTACAAGCCGACACCGCCGCACTACCATGCGACCTGTGACGAGTACCTCTTCGTCCTCTCGGGACGCGGGACTTTTTGGATGGAGGATCCGACGACCAAGGCGGAATTCACCCCAGGAAACTTACTGTTCTTCGAGCGCGGCACAGTGCATGCGCTGCCGGACATTCTTGAGGAGCCGGTGATGTTCCTCTCGGTCGACACTCCGCGGCGCGAGCCTACCGACATCATCTTCGTCAACCCTGAAGACGGGACGCCCGCCACTTTCTTGGCCCGCAATGCTCCGCAGTAGAGCGGACGGCCGTAGTGCAGACGTTCTCACCCTGTCCCGAGCCGCTTGAGCCATGCCTTCGCCTGCCGGCGCACGTTGGCGGGCGCGGTTCCGCCATAGGAGGTCCGGCTCTTGACCGAGCGTTCGACGCCGAGCACCCCGAAGGCTTCATCGGTGATGCGCGGCTCGACACTCCTGAGCTCCTCAAGCGTCAGCTTCTCCAGCGCCGCGCCGCGCGCGTCGGCGATCGCGACGATGCGGCCCGTCACATGATGCGCTTCACGAAACGGCATCTTCAGCGCCCGAACCAGCCAATCGGCGAGGTCAGTGGCGGTCGTGTAAGCAGCGCCCGCCGCCGTCTTCATGCGTTTGGGATCAGGCGTCATGTCCTCGACCATGCCGGTCATGGCGGCTAGACATAGCGAAAGCGTCTGAAGCGCGTCGAATGCGCCTTCCTTGTCTTCCTGCATATCCTTCGAATAGGCGAGCGGCAGGCCCTTCATGACCATCAGGAGCCCGACCAGCGCGCCGACGATCCGGCCGGTCTTGCCGCGCACGAGTTCGGCCGCGTCGGGATTGCGCTTCTGCGGCATGATCGACGAGCCGGTCGTGAAGGCGTCGCTCAGTCGGACAAAGCCGAATTGGGGCGTCGTCCACAGCACGATCTCTTCGGCGAAGCGCGAGAGATGCGTCGCCGTGATCGCTGCTGCGCTCAAGGCTTCGAGCGCGAAGTCGCGGTCGGCGACGCTGTCGAGCGAATTGGCGGTCGGCCGGTCGAAGCCGAGCGCCTTCGCGGTCATGTCGCGGTCGATCGGAAACGAGGTGCCGGCAAGCGCGGCGGCGCCAAGGGGGCATTCGTTGAGGCGCTTGCGCGCGTCCTTGAACCGCCCGGCGTCGCGCGCCAGCATCTCGACATAGGCCATGAGATGATGACCGAAGGTGATCGGCTGCGCGGATTGCAAATGGGTGAAGCCCGGCATCACCATGGCGGTGCTGTCGAGCGCGCGCGCGGCGAGCGCCCGTTGCAATTGGCCGATCTGGACCAGGATCGCGTCGATCGCGTCGCGCACCCAGAGGCGGAAGTCGACGGCGATCTGGTCGTTGCGCGAGCGCGCGGTGTGGAGGCGCCCGGCCGCTGGGCCGACGATCTCGGCGAGCCTGCTTTCCACGTTCATATGGATGTCTTCGAGCGCGCGCGAGAATGAAAACGTCCCCGCCTCGATTTCGCCTTTGACTTGGGCGAGACCCTTGGCGATGGCGTCGGCGTCGCCGGCTTCGACGATGCCGCGTGCAGCGAGCATGGCGACATGGGCCTGGGAGCCGGCGATGTCCTGGGGGCCAAGCTTGTGGTCGAAGTCGATTGAGGCGTTGATGTCCTCCATGACTTTGGCCGGGCCAGCCAGGAACCGGCCGCCCCACATCGTGTTGCTCATGCGCGTCGTTCCGGATGGTTAGACATGACGAATATCGATAAGCGGCCGCGCCGGCGATTTGTTCTCATGCCCATTTTGGGCGCGCTGGCGGTGGTTGCGGCTGGCGCCGTCCTATACGGGACGGTTGCGCCGGCCGGCAAGGCCGCGAGCGACTGTCCCGCCGACTCGGCGAAGCTTGCAGCCAGGCTTGCGCCGCTCGCCACGGGCGAACTGGCGGCGCTCCAGGTGGCGAGCGAGCCCCGCCGAGCCGAGCAATTCGCCTTCGAGCGCGATGGCGGTGGCAAGCTGACGGTTGCGGATTTCAAGGGCCGCCCGATCCTGCTCAACCTGTGGGCGACCTGGTGCGCGCCCTGCCGGGCGGAGATGCCGACGCTGGATAAGCTGCAAGCCGCGAGCGGAGGCGCTGGTTTCGAGGTGGTTGCGGTCAATGTGGACACGGCGCGGCTTGAGAAGCGAGGCGCGTTCCTGGACAGCGTTGGCGCCAAGACGCTGGTTCGTTATGCCGATCCGAGCGGCGACGCGTTCGAGACCCTGCGCAAGGCGGGGAGGGCGCTTGGACTGCCGGTGACCTTGGTCATCGACAAGAACGGATGTGAAGTCGCCGCGGTCGAGGGCGGCGCCAAATGGGATTCAGCCGAGGCGCAGGCGCTGGTCGAGGCGCTCAAGGGCGGGTAGGGGGCGGCCGAAGACCGACGCTTACGCGCCCGGGTCCGTATCGGACGGAACGGCGGGGATGCGCAGAGAGCGGCCATCGGAAAGCGTCAATTCGTCCCAAGGCGGTCGGAAGGCCATGCATCGGGCAAAACGAGCAGAAGCGGAGGCCAGGCGCGGAAAGGCGCCTGGGGGCGCCTTCCAGGGTATCAACGCGCTGAGAAGCTATGTGAACGTCGGCGCGAGACGGTCCTTCCGACGCCGGCGGTAGGCCGCGGAACCGATGCCCGCCAGGCCAACCAGCATCATCACCCAGGTCGAAGGCTCTGGAACCGCGGTCGGATCCATGTTTCCTCCGCTTATAGCGATTGGATAGTCGCCGGCGAGGTTCGACTCGTAGAGCGAATAGTCGCCGGGCGCGCCGCTCCACAGGTTCCAGTACCCGCCTGAGTTTCCAGCGGTAGTGAACACGACGCCAAACTGGTCCACAAGCGAGGCTTGGCCAGGGTGGAACACATTGTCATAGATGAAAGCGTCGCCTGGGAGAGCGACTGGATTGGGGAAAGACGGATTGGCGATGAACCCGTTGATCGTGTCGTTGATGACGCCGGAAAGCGTCCCGGTTATGTTTGTCACCTCATTGTCGGATGTGTCGACAGTCAACTGTCCGGTTATTGATTCGGACGGCGAGTCAAACGTGAAGTGATAGACCGTTGCATTCGCCGCCGACCCAGTTGCAACTATGACTGCGGTCATAGAAGCAACCATTGTCATAAGATTCCATCTAGACACTGCCAATTATCCTTCAAGGATTTCCAAGGAGCTGCGCTTTGCTGTTTCACCGATCGAGAAGTGCGCGTCGAGGCCGAGCGTCAGTCGAGCAAGCGTCTTGTCAAGCCGGCTGCGAGAACCGCGAAAAGTTGATTCCGCCCTCTTCTATACGGTCGCGAACCACGTCAGCCTGATTTCGCAAATCAATCCATGGCGAGAGGGCGCTGCGGAATCTCGACTTCAATTCTTCACGCCTGCCGTGAAACTTGAATTCTTCAGTCCTGCCGTGAATATGAATGACCGGAGCGCATGGGGTATCCTCTGTCGCTCCGTATTGACGAAGGTAGTCGGCGAAATTGACCGCGGATTCGTTGACAGAGCCCAGCGTCTCGGCCGGAGCCCCCTCTGCATAGATCACATCATGACTTTCTAGCTTGATGTGGAAATATTCCAGTTCATCGTATTCACCCGCCTCATAGCGGGTGATGGTCGTACCATTTATTAAGATCTCTGCCGGCGCCAACACCCCGTCGATCAAAAGGTTATGAAGCGGTGTGACGTAGAGATCGGCATGCGGGACATTGGGAGCGAGAGCAGAGCGGGCGATGCGAACCGGCAGCGCAGTCTCAACCCACGGCTTGGACGGATCGCTCTTCTTACGCGAATAGCGTCCAATCCATTGTATGGGACGCAACCCGTCGAACCTTGTCCGCAGCAAATCGCCGACCGCAAGGTCCTCGATCTTGCGCTCCCCTTCGGCCGTTTCAATCTTCGTGCCTTTGAGGAAGCAGTTGGCGCTACAGAGAGCGGGCGGACAGGCGAACGCTGCTGTCTTGGCCAGGACCACGGACCCCAAAATAGCGCCCATTCTCACAATGTTTCGGCGCGTCCGGCGTGCGGTCTCGCCCGAATCTTCCAGATCAGCTGTCAAAATCGTCGTTCCCTTATTTCACCTAAATTTAAAGGAGACTATTTTTGCGCCGCTGTCAACTCATTTCCCAAAAAGGAAGCGACCTTTCCTTGGAGAAAGGTTTACGGCCGCAGACCCGCCGCCGCGCCTTGGCGACTGGGCGGCGCGAACCCGTCCAGTCAACCGGTCCAGCCGAGAGCAACCGGGGGTAGGCGGCGGCGGCGACGCTCGACAGGCGGCTCGTCGCAACGACCGCTTAACGTGGATTCGCGACCTTCAATCGCTAGGCGCGAACCGGCGCTTGGGGTCGACCCCCATTCTGGCGGCGAGATGGCATCCATGTCTTATATAACATATATTATGTGCTTATATGGTTTCGGTCAGAATCGAATCGAGTGACAGAAAAATACACTCAACCCATTGAAAAGGCGCGATCGCGCCCAGAACTGAACACCGCCCGGACCTGCCCAAATGGACCGCGGTTCAGCGCCAGCGCCCTCAGGCCGCCTGAACGCGAAAGTCGCGCCGGAGAAGTCCGCTGACTTCCGATTCCGGCACCGGCCGACTGAACAGGTAGCCCTGCGCTTCGGCGATGGTGCCCAGCATTTCGATCATTCGCAGTTGCTTTGCCGTTTCCACGCCCTCGATCAAGACGCTCATGCCGAGCCTGCGGCTCATGGCGGAAACCCCTTCCACCAGCACCGACGCGCGCTCCTGAAGGCCAAGCCCCATCGTGAATGAGCGGTCGATCTTGATGCGGTCGAGCGGGAAGCTGAGGAGATAGCTCAGGCTCGAATATCCGGTGCCGAAATCGTCGAGCGAGATGCGCATGCCCTGGGCTCGCAGGTCCTGGAGCGTGCGGCGCGTGTCGCCCCTATCCTCGAGCAGCGTCGATTCGGTGATTTCCAGGTCCAGGCGCTCAGGCGCGAGATTTGCGGTCGCCAAAGCCCCAAGAATGGTCTTTTCGAGATTGCCGCTGCGGAACTGCGTCGACGACAGGTTCACCGATACGCTGACCTCATCGGGCCACCCCGCGCAGGCCTTGCAGGCCCGCCTCAGCACCGCCGCCCCCATCTCCTCCATGAGCCCGATATCCTCGACGATCGGGATGAATTCGCTCGGCGACACGGGGCCGAGCAGCGCGCTGTGCCAGCGTGCGAGGGCCTCGAAGCCGACGATCCTTCTGGTCGCGACGCAGACGATCGGCTGGAAGTAGACCTCGATCCCCTCGGACGCGACCGCGGCGCGCAGTTCGAGCTCGATCAGCCTGCGAATCTGGATCTTGGCGTCCATCTCCTGCTCGAACGCCCTCCATACGCGGCGCCCATCCGCCTTCGCCGCGTAGAGCGCGATATCGGCCTTGGAGAGCAGGGCGTCGGGGCTGGTCCCGTCTCGCGGCGCCGAGGCGCTGCCGATGCTTGCGCCCACGATCACCTCGCTCCCGTCGATGACCACGGCGCGGTTGATTTCGTCGATGATCCGCTTGGCGACGGCAGGTGTCTCCAATTGGCCGGGCATATCATGGTGAAGAATGACAAATTCGTCGCCGCCCCAGCGCGCGACCAGGTCGCGCGGACCGATGATGGCGCTGAGCCGGCTCGCGATCTCGACCAGAAGCTTATCGCCGGTGCGGTGGCCGAGACTGTCGTTGACCTGTTTGAAGTCGTCGAGGTCGAGAAACATCACGGTCAGGCCGTCGCCGCTGGATTGAGTGAAGCAGAGAGCTTCGGCTAGAGCCAATTCGAACGACCGTCGATTGCGAAGATTTGTGACTGAATCGAAATGAGCCATGCGATCGATTGCGCGGTCAGCGTTTCTCTTCGCCGTCACGTCCTGAACAACAACGACCCATCCGCCCCTGGAATTTGGGGTGATTGTAACTTCGTAGAACGACTGGTTCGCGGCTTCGAACTCGAGCGACTGCGAGCGTCCGGCGGCTGACGCCGCATCGAAGGCCCTGAGAAGGTCGGCGATGGCGTCCTGAGGCACGGCCGCGCGTCGCTTCGCAAGGCGCGCCACCGCTTCGAGCCGGACATTGGTGATCGGCGGCGCGTGCTCCAGCGCGAGAAACTCGGAGAATTTCGCGTTAGAGACGAGAATGCGCTTCTCCGCCGAGACCATGCACATGCCGTGCGACATGTTGTTGATCGCAAAGTCGAATTGGTTGGCGATTCGCTCCGACTCGGTGCGAAACGCGATTTGGCTCAGAAGGATGTTTCTAAGCCGAGAAGCCGAGCCGTAGATGAATATGCAGAGCGGCGCGAGCAGCAAAGGAACCATAAGAGGGAAGAGGCCGCCCTTGAATATGAAGGCCACCCCGAGCGGAATAGCGACTCCCGAGAGCTGCAATCCGACGCCGGTTCGGATGGCAAAGTTTCGGACGGCGATACTCAAGGCGTGGGTGATGGCGCCACATGCTGTGAGCGTCAGAAGAAACGGGTCATCCGAGACGGCAAACGCGGTGAGGGTTAGAAGACCAATGGTGAGTAGGTAGGAGCTGGCGCTGAGAACCTAGGCGCGCTCCAACCAGCGCACATCAGCCAAATCATTAGTGTGCGACCGCGACTGATACTCGCGGATAAGATAAAGGCGGACGGCTACGACCCCGAACAGGGCCACGCTGACCACCGCGGGGGCCTCGCTCCGCGTGATGGCCATGATCAGCAGCGCGCTCACGCTGGTCGCCAGCGCGCCCATGATCATGGTTCGCGAGTCGGCGAACAGGGACTCGACCAAGCTTCGCCGCACATTGGCGGGGATGGACTCTGTTGCGTCGGCTGGTGGCCGTTTGAACATTGGGGATGGGGTTGGCCGCGTTTGGAGCGTGATATCGATCACATAGTCGTTAAGATACTGTGCTATCAAGTAAGTAGCGTTAACTCTGAGCGCAGGCTTTGATCGAAATCCAGATCAAGTCGATCACGCTACCGTTGCCCGATTGATCAAAATCGCAGCGGCAAAGCTTAGATTATTTTTTATGGAAAAAGTAACGCGAATCCCGCTGACGGAGAAATTCCGATCGCTGGAATCGATTTGCGATGAATTTGATCGCGCAAGGGAAAACATGCTGGGCCGCGCGACCACCATCCATATGAGGATTTGCCTGGGAAAGCGGGGCAGGAAAGCCGATCGGGTTGCCTTGCAGAGCAGAGGTAGGAATTGTCAGAATTCCAAATTGAGCGTCCCCTTGGGTGGAGCATCCCTAGGATGGGGAAACCAGGCTGTTCGGGCGCTCTCATCGTCGAGTTCAACGCCATCGGCAAGCGTCAAGAACCCAGATTACAAAACGGGAAGAACTCTTAGATTACTATTGTGTATTTTCTAGAAGGTCAATTCTTCGAGGCATAGATGTCGTCCCGTTTGAGGACTGCGAAAATAGTGACTGTTGCTCATGCTCCGTAGAGCGATAGCACGGATGTCTCCTATATACCTCATCTCTTAGGCTGCCGCATGGGTGGCCGACCAGCGCCATCGGCCGCTTCAAATGAGGATATGGTCGCGGAGCCGACCAAGGCACTCCGCCAAACATGCGTCGATAAAAGGCCTGATGTTCGGCTCGGCATGCAGCGATGATGAAGTCAGCTCGTAAGAAGTCCTCTGCTATGAATGCCGGCCGAAGCGTCAGATACGGAATCTCAGAATAAGTCTGTGAAAAGTCAAGTTTGGCGACGAAGCGTGTCACATCGATGATCAGATTGCCTGCGCTCAGCAGCGGCTCAAGAATATCAGGAAAAGGGGCTCGGGTGGGAAGTGGGTCGGAAAGATTGGCGGAGATATGCAGCCTCAGCGCGCTCGCCAACTCGCCATCGATAAATACGCCGATCAGCCAGGCGTTGTTCGTCTCGTCCAGCGCGTCGTGAAACATACCCGACGGGTGAGGCTCGATGGTTTCGGCGCGTAGATACGCGTCGTGCCGCAGGCGGTAAATCGCGGCTTTGTCCGCCGGCGAGTCCGCGCGCCGATATTCGACCCTTTCGAGAAGCCGCAGGACGCGGTCGGCGAACCGCGACACTTGCTCAACGTCCATCTGAGTAGCCCCTACCGCGCTAACGGGTTGTTAACGGTAGTAAGACCACCACAGATCGTATCGGATTGCTATACCCGCTAGAGTAGAAAATTGATTGCGCTATTCTGGCTTGTGATTAAGATTAACAACCTAGGCGAACTATTAAAATTTTCAGAATAGCGCGATAGCCCTTCTCTTAAGGACCTGGTGAAATCGTGCCGCCACTGCAAGCCGCAGTCGCCGATCTGTTTTGACCGGTTTCTTTCCGGTCGTTCGTTCTTCCGTCAAACGATGGCGCTAACCGGTTTACCCCGCGGCCGAGAGCGGTTCGCGGCCAGAGTGAAGCCTGGAATGCTGAGCGTAGGCGTCAAGCTCGGCCTCGCTTGGACGCATTCTATGCGTGCCACACCAGTCCAGGAAATCGTCGAGGGCCACCGTCTCCAAGCTCGTTTCAGCGCCAGCCATCGATAGGCCCACGAAACGCCCATAGCGGCTATCAAGCCAGTCGTCATAGTCGCTGTAGTCCGATAGCTCCGAAATGTAGTCCCGCGCGCGCTCGAAATCATCCGCGGGCACAACTCCTACGAGAATTTTCTTCATAGTACAGCCACCGGTGTTCCGGGCTCCCGTCGATGCAGGGCTCCCGTCGTTCATGCACTATCAACAATTCGTAAGCGGGGAGTAAAGGCTTTAACTTAAAAACGCGAAGGAAATGGTGAACAGCAGGCCCTCTTCCGTTTCGACAGGAATCCCTGCCGCGCAAGTTAGTCTGATTCAGCGCCTTCGCCTAACTTGGGGTGGCGCGGCAAGCGACTAAAGTAATCTTATTGAATTGTGTCAACATTAAATCAAAGGCCATGCGCCTCGCCAAGACGCGCAACCGGCGAGGCGTCGACCTCGAGACGAGCGCTGGATGAGCGTCAGTCCGTCTCAGGAGAGAGAAGCCCGGCCACTGAAGCTCGGTCCGGCGGGTCGACGGGGCCTGGCAAATCCTCGAATTTCCGGCGACCAGAATCCCCGGCCCTTCGATCGGGTCGCCGTGGGGCCGGCGGGTTGAGCTTGCCAGCGGCGATCTGATAATGGCTGCCCGCTCTCCCAGTCTTGCTTTCTCCATGTTTCGGGAATCGGGGCTGTAGCGATTTCCCTTTGTTGAGGCTAGATCATGCACGATATCAGAGTGATCCGTGATAACTCTGAAGCTTTTGACGAGGGCTTGCGGCGCCGTGGGCTTAGCCCGCGTGCAGAATCGCTGGTTGCGCTCGATGAGAGGCGCAGAGCGGCGATCCTGGCGCTGCAGACCGCGCAGGAGCGACGCAACGCCGTTTCGAAGCAGATCGGCTTGGCTATGGCCCGCAAGGATACAGTCGCGGCGGACGACTATCGCGCCGAGGTCGCGGGGTTGAAAGCGATCATGCCGGAACAGGAGGCCGCCGCGCGGGAGGCCGCCGCGGCGCTCGATGTGGAACTGGCGGCGATCCCCAATCTGCCGCTCGCCGATACGCCGGACGGCAAGGACGAGAACGACAATGTCGAGCTTCGCCAACACGGAAGCCTACCGGCCTTTCCGGAAGGGTTCGAGCCCGAGGAGCACTTCCAGATCGGCGAGAGGGTGGGCCTCATGGATTTCGATGCCGCAGCCAAATTGTCAGGCGCTCGCTTCGTTGTGCTGAGGGGCGCGCTGGCGCGGCTCGAGCGCGCGCTGGAGCAGTTCATGCTCGACCTGCATACGACCGAGCATGGCTATGTCGAGGTCTCACCGCCGGTTTTGGTGCGCGACGCTGCGATGTTCGGTACGGCGCAATTGCCGAAGTTCGAGAACGATCAATTTTGGGCCGTGAGCGGCGAGCTTCTGCGCCCACCGTCCGACGACGAGATCGCGCGTCTCGATCCGCTTGACGCTCAAGCAGCGCTTGTGACGCAACTGAACGCCATCAAAAGCAATCGCTTCGGCTTGATCCCCACCGCCGAAGTGCCGCTCACCAACCTCGTGCGCGAGAGCATCGTCGACGAAAAGACCCTGCCGCTCCGCTTCACGGCCGCGACTTTATCGTTCCGCGCTGAGGCGGGGGCTGCAGGACGCGACACGCGCGGCATGATCCGTCAGCATCAGTTCAAGAAGGTCGAGCTTGTCTCGGTTACGACGCCTGAACAGTCGCGCGCCGAGCACGAGCGCATGACCGCCTGCGCCGAGGAAGTCCTCAAGCGCCTCGGCCTGCATTATCGCGTCGTTGCGCTGTGCGCAGGCGACATGGGCTTCGCGGCGCAGAAGACTTATGACATCGAAGTCTGGCTGCCGGGGCAGGGGCGCTTTCGCGAAATCTCTTCCTGCTCCATCTGCGGCGATTTCCAAGCTCGGCGCATGAACGCGCGCACGAAAAGCGCCGACGCCAAGTCGACGCGCTTCGTGCACACGCTGAATGGCTCGGGCCTCGCCGTGGGCCGCGCGCTGATCGCGGTTCTCGAAACCTACCAAGAGCCGGACGGCTCGGTCGCCGTCCCGGATGTGTTGCGGCCCTATATGGGCGACCTCGCGCGGATCGAGGCCGTTCGCTAGCAGCCGTTTACCAACTGCTGGCCAAGGTAATTGCCGTAGGCGTCGTAGATAGGCGCATACGCCTGACATCCGCCGTAACCGCCATAACCGTAACCGCCATACGCGTAGGGCGCCGCTAGCAACGCGCCGGCCGCCAAACCGCCAACGACGGCCGGGCCGCCCCACCCCCCGCCATGCCAGCCACCACCATGCCAGCCACCGGCGCCGTGAAAGCCGCCGCCGTGAAAACCCCCACCACGGACGCCGCCGCCGTGGAATCCACCTCCGCCGCCGTGGAAGCCGCCCCCACCCCCGTGCAAGGCGCCAGCTGCGGCAGCTGGTTCACTTGTGGCGATAAGGGATCCCATCAAGGACAATGCGGTCAGGCCCGCGATTGTCGTCTTGGTTATGGTCGTTCGCATCGGTGAGCTCCATCAAACGGAAATGCTCACCCAACAACGCCGTCAAAAGAAAAGAGTTCCGGATCTGCCCGAAGTGGCAGTGCTCGAAGCAAGAACGCCGCCGAACACCGACCTGTATAGGCCGTCAGCCGGCCGTCGGCCGGGAAATTAGGAGGGCTTAGCGCCTGAACGCGCTTTCGGCTGCGGACCGCTGTCTCATTCTGGAAATGTTTGCGGCCACGATGAGCAGCATGAACACGACGTTGAGGATTTCTGGCGGAAGCTCAATCATTGTACGGCGCTTCGACCGCCCGAAGCAGAAGACGAGGAATGCAATCGTCGTAATGGCGCTGCCGGCGCCGTAAACAGCGAGAATATCCAAAGCCTTAGCCTCCACGCTTTCAACATTCGAGATCAGAATTTGACGCCCGAATCACGCTACAACCTCAGATTGCTGGACGGGCGATGCGCAAGTCAAGCTACATTTCTGTAGACCCCGATTTTCGACGAAGCCTGGTCAAAGCGCTCTTACGAGGCGCGAATCATATTGAAATCATTTTGAATCTCATCCGATGGGACCGGACGTGCGGCATCAGTCCCAAATCGAGACGGCCCGATCACATAAATGAGAGTGCCCCGGTCAGACAAAGCGGATCCGAGCGCCCTCAAGCGGGATTCCCGTAAGCTGTGTGGTCCATTCTTCGTCTGCGGCGACGGGAAAAGGCACGCGTGAGCGTTCCGGTCGTCACGATTTCGCCCGCGTTGAGCGCCGGACTCAGCTGATCTTGCGCGAGCGTTTTGGCGAGATGGCGCAACGCGAACAGAGGTCCGTCGAGGACGTTGGCCGCGGCCCCGTGATCGATAAGGACTCCGTTGCGGAAAAGATCGATCTCGAAGCGCGAAAGCTCGCGAGCCCACTTCTCCTCCCGCGATTGAGCTGAATGACGGGGTCCGATGAAGAGCTTCCCGTGGAGGCCATAGGCCGCAACGGTGTCCGGGGCCCGAAATGACCAGTTCGGGAAAATCGACTGCACGATCTCAAAGCCGTGGGCAATCCAATCGATGCAACGGATGAGCGCCTGCTCGTCCATGCCGGGCGCGGGCGGGGCCGCACGGCCGAACACGATCTCCGGCTCAATCCGAGGCTCGGCCAGGCCGCGCAGGGAAAACCTCGAGTCCTTCGGGGATGAGGTCCTGGACCGTGTGGTCGTAGAGGTAGCCCCAGATCGGCGCATAGACGCCGTATTCCGCCCAGATGGTCCGGTTGGTGAACCCGATCTTACGGCCGATGGAACGCTCGCCGCGCGCTTCTCTCCCCGCGCGGACGGTCGCGGTGACGTTGTACGCGTCCTCAAGTCCAAAGTCGGGATAGACCCTGGAGAAGGGCTCGACTTGGCGACCGGTCCCGAGGACCTCGAGCACTTCTTTGGCGATGTCGTGAAGGTTCATGGGCCGAGGCGTCCTCCCGTGCATTGACGACAATGGGTCGCCCGGGCGGAATGTCGGACGCGCGCCGCGAACTCTACCGCCGAAGTTGCTCGGGTTGAAAGCCGTCGGCCCCATGCAAGAGAGCCCGTCATGCGACCAGTTTGGCGAAAGGGAACGGGCGGCGCGCTTGGACTGGCGCTCGCGCTTCTCCTCGCAACGCCCCTCGAGGCGGCCGAGCTACAGCCTCAAATGACTGGCGACGTGCAGATCCATGATCCGTCGGTGATCGAGGTAAAGGGGCAGTTCGTCGCTCTTGGCACGGGTCAGCAAGGGCCCACGCACGGCGCCATCCGCGCCAAGATTTCTCCGGACGGCGTCAAGTGGACCGACGCTGGCGTGATCGGCCAGGGGCCGCCGGTATGGGCTCGAGAGGCGCTCGGCTTTCAGCCGCTCAATGTCTGGGCGCCCTCGATCAGCCGGCGCGGCAACACGGTCTTCCTTTACTATTGCCTGTCGAGCTTCGGGCGGAACGCGAGCGCGATCGGGCTCATGACCAATGCGTCGTTCGATCCGCTCAAGCCTGGCGAAGGCTGGCAGGATCAGGGCCTCGTCCTGATGTCGAAGGATGGCGACGATTTCAACGCCATCGATCCGTTCCGCGTCGATTCGTCGGACGGACGCGCCTATCTCGCCTTTGGCTCCTTCTGGTCCGGCATCAAGCTGAGAGAACTTGACCCGGAAACCGGAAAGCTTCTCCGCGGGGACACGCCCCGCGTCGCGCTGGCCAGCCGGCACGGGGGCGCAATCGAGGCCGCGTCAATCCTAGAGCATGACCGCAAGTTCTACCTTTTCGTCAGCTTCGACCAATGCTGCAAAGGCGTCGCCTCGACCTACAACATCCGCGTCGGCCGCGCCGACCGGATCGCAGGTCCATACCGAGACAAAAACGGCGAAGCGATGCTGGAGGGCGGGGGCTCGCTGGTCTTGGCCACAACCGGCCGCTTCATCGGCCCGGGCGGACAGGAGGCGGTGAAAACCTCCAAGGGCGATAGGCTAGCCTATCATTATTACGACGGCGATGCAGCCGGCGCGGCTAAGCTTCAGTTTTCGCCGATCATTTGGGGCGTGGACGGCTGGCCTGAGCTCGGGCCCGTGCCGAAGTAGCGCGCAGGCTTTTCAACGTCGCCGGCCTCCGCGCGGGGGGTTGGGAATCGTTTTTCCGCAAGACGCCCCTCGCGTCCACGCACTCCCCGTGCGAAAAGTTCGTCTATGCGAATCCTTCTCACCAATGACGACGGCATCCATGCAGCTGGACTCAAGCTCCTCGAATTGATCGCGGGCGAGCTGTCGGACGACGTGACGGTCGTCGCGCCGGAAAACGACCAGTCGGGCGTCGCCCATTCGCTGTCGCTTAGCGACCCGCTTCGCTTGCGAGAAATCGGCCCACGCCATTTCGCGTTGAAGGGCACGCCAACGGACTGCGTCATCATGGGGGTGAGGAAGATCATGGCTGACCATCCGCCAGATCTTGTCCTTTCGGGCGTCAATCGCGGACAGAACGTGGCCGAAGACGTCACTTATTCGGGCACCATCGCCGGCGCGATGGAAGGCGCGTTGCTCGGCGTTCCCTCGATCGCTTTGTCGCAAGCCTATGGCGGCGCGGTCGGGCGGCCGATGATCGAATGGGACGCGGCGGAAACGCATGCCGCGCCCGTCATTCGCACCATCCTCGCCGCCGGCATCGCTCCGGGCGGCCTCGTCAATGTCAATTTTCCCGCCTGTCCAGCGTCCGAGGTGGCGGGGATCGAGCTCACCCGCCAAGGCCGACGCAACGCCGAATTGATGCGGGTCGAGGAGCGGCGCGACGGCCGCGGCTTTCCGTATTTCTGGCTGATGTTCCAGCGCGGCGCCTACGAACAGGCGGAAGGGACGGACCTCGCGGCGCTGACGGCCAAGAAAATTTCGATCACGCCGCTCAGGCTCGATCTCACCGACCATGATTCGCGTCTGCGGTTCGAGGAGGCTTTTGCGACGCGTTGACGCAAACGAAACGACATCGGCGGAATAAGGACCCGTCATGACCGTGGCCGAATCAGAGGAACGCGCCCAGTTCACGCTCGCCATGCGGGCGACTGGCGTCAATGACCTGGAGCTGCTGCGGGCGCTCGAGCGCGCGCCGCGCGCGCTTTTTATGCCGCCGCGGTTCGCCGACATTTCCGGGCGCGATCTTGCGCTGCCGATCGGCTGCGGACAAACCTCGCCGCCGCCTTCGATTGTCGCCGCCATGATCGCCGCGCTCGAGCTTAAGCCTGCACATCGCGTCTGCGAAATAGGAACCGGAACAGGCTATTGCGCCGCGCTGCTGGCTCAGCTCGCGAACACGATCGTCTCGCTCGAGCGCTTCCAGACGTTGGCGGTGGAAGCGTCGGCAAGGATCAAGGCGTTCGGACTCGCCAATGTCACGGTGGATTGGGCCGACGGATTCGAGCATCACCTCAAGGGGGAACGCTTCGATCGGGTCCTCGTTCACGCCCTCATCGAGCCGCCGGGCGAGACGTTTCGTCGCCTGATTCGCCCGGGCGGGATTCTGGTCGCGGTCGTCGCCGGCCCCGACCGAGGCGAACAGCGTATCGTCAGGCTGACCGACACTGGGGCCGGCGCCGGCGAAGCCGAGGACATGGGTCCAGCGCGCGGGATGAGGCCGCTCGAGCACGGGCTGGCGCGGGCGCTTTAGAGCCTGAGTTCCGTTTACCGTTGCGCTCTAATGTTTTGCGTCACTTGCGACCCGGTTAGCTTCGCGCGCAACACCCAATTCCTTGTCGACTTCCAGCCCTGCTGCCATCCGGGCCTCATCGCGACGGTCCTGGCGCCGGTCGAGCCTTTTCAAGGGGTTGGGCGCCGAAACCTGTCACAAATTTCGTGCGCTCGAAAGAGGGTGCGTTGGCCCTGGCGGGATCGGGCGAGGCCGACATTAATAACCATCATATAGCACATACAGCATGTGATATAGAGCCCAAGGACGGCGCCTCCATCCAACAGCAATTTGCTTCCAAGCAGGGTTTGCTTGGGCGGCTTAACGGATGATCGGACAGGCGCCACGCCAAGATCACGTAGATGGCCGAGAATGGCTTCTCTTTCGTGCGCTTCGGGTCCTTGGTGGTGAATCGATTCCGTCCTGATCCGTTGGCCGGCCGAAGAAACTCGGCTTAGGCGCATTCGACGCGCGGATTTCGACATAATTGTCAACCGGCGATTCATCTTAAACCTTCCCTTAACTCGGTCGGCGCAAACTGCATTCAATATGCAGTTGCGTGGGTGTGGGCGTGGATGGAAGCCAATGAGTGATTGCGTGGCGGGGACTAGGGGGCGCGCTTTTCCGCGTCTCGCGCTGGCCGGGCTGGGCCTTCTTTTTCTGTCTGGATGTTCGTCGGACGTCACTCGCTTTTCCCAAAGCGACAGTCCGTTCTCCAATCCGTTCGCGAGCAACACGACTCACGCCGCGCCGGCGCCCGGAGTGACGACGTCGCCGCTCGCGCAAGGTGCGCCCGCAGGGTCGGGGACGCGCACTGCGTCGCTCTCGAAGCCGCAGGCGGTTGGTGGATCGGCCGCGGGTTGGACCGCCGCCGGCGGCTCGCCGGTTGTCGTCGCCAACGGCGAGACGCTGGACACGATTTCCGGACGCTACGGCGTGCCGGCCGCGGCGCTTCTCTCCGCCAACGGGCTCTCCAACGCCTCTGAGGTGAAGAGCGGGACGCACCTTGTAGTGCCCGTCTATCATGCCGATGGCCACGCCGTCGCTGGCGCCGAAGGCGAGAAGGCGGCGAAAAAGCGAGACAAGGACGTCGCCGACGCTGACCTGTCCAAGTCGGCCAAGAGCAAGGCGAAGGACAAAGAGAAAGAGAAGGCTTCCGCCAAAGCCGACAAGGCCGCCAAGGACGCCGAAAAGTCTGCATCGGAGTCCAAGGGCGCTGCGGTCGCTGAGGCCGAGCCGTCCAAGTCGTCGGAGGCCAAAAGGCCGGCGGTCGATAAGACGCCGACAGGCAACCTCGAATCGGGGGCGTCGCAATCGAAGACCCCGCTGACCGGCGCGCAGGCCGACGCCGCCGGAACCGAGCCGGAATTCCGCTGGCCGGCGCGCGGCCGCATCATTCAGGGGTTCAAGGCCGGCGGCAACGACGGCATCAACATTTCCGTCCCGGCCGGAACCTCGGTTCGGGCGGCGGAGAGCGGCACGGTCGTCTACTCGGGCGACGGACTTAAAGGTTACGGCAACCTCGTACTCATCAAGCATCCGAACGGCTTCGTCACGGCTTATGGCAACAACGGCGAACTCGATGTGAAGCGGGGCGAAACGGTCAAGCGCGGGCAGGTGATCGCCAAGTCCGGCGATACGGGCAACGTCAATTCGCCGCAGCTCCACTTCGAATTGCGCAAGGGATCGACGCCGGTCGATCCGACGAGCTATCTCGCCGGGCTTTAAACGCTCGGTAAGGGTGGCGAGGTCCGGCCCTCCACCGGATCTCCACAGGCCGACCTCCGAGGAATCCCCCGAGCACTATTGATCCCTTCGAGCGGCTGATGAGGGCGGCGGGTCCAAAGAAAGGCCCGCCGCCCTTGGCTTTGCCGGGGCGCCTCTAAGGACCTTCATTAAGCGCCAACCAAGATAGCCTCGAAAATCAGTCGTCCTCGGAGAAGAAATCCTCATCCAGACGTTTGAACTCGATAGCTCGGGTTTTGCGGACCCCGACCCCGTGTTCAATCATCAAATCTGCGAGGCTCTCGCCATCGACCAGGATGACGCGCTGAGTGAGATGAAGCACGTAATCACGCGCATGCGGGCTGAAAGTCGATGTCGTCACGAAAACGCCTTTTGTTGCCCCACGGCCGACAAGACTTCCCACGAAGGCTTGGACCTCTGGACGTCCAACTGCGTGGTCTTTTGCATATCGCTTTGCCTGTACATAAATTCGATCTAATCCCAACCGATCTTCGTTAATGATGCCGTCGATACCGCCATCTCCTGCCTGACCCGTCAGTTGAGATGCCGCGCTTTTGCGAGAGCCGCCATAATCCATCGCGATTAGCAGATCGACGATTAGTTGCTCAAAGAACAAAGGCGAATTTTGACCGATCCGCTCCAGCAGATCAGTTCGCAATGCCGACTGAACCGCCTGGTAAGCGCTCTCGATCTGCTCCTCTGGTGTTACGTTGGCTGCCTTCGCCGCTTTAGGATCGAAAATCGCTTCGGCAGCCTCGGGCGCCGTTTCCCCCTGATTCACATACCAGTCCTTAAACGGCGGCAGCTTCATTAAGAGGGCGACGTTGATTTTTTCCGGATTTGTCGCGAGTAACTTGCCTCCTTCCTCAGTGGCCACGAATCTTCCGCGAGACGGCGACCTGATGAGCCCCGCCTTCGTCAGATAAAACTTGGACCAGTGAAGACGGTTATGAAGGACTCTTTGCCGACCGCTGGGTAGCATCGCTACCCTCTCTTCCGAAGTCAGGCCAATCTGGTCGGCAACCTGGTCGGCCACGTCCGCGATTTTTTCTCCCCCTCGGCGGCCGCGCGAAGGAGCGGAAGCATGAGAGTTTGATAGTCCGGGATGGCCATATGGTGGTCTTTCCGCTTCACGACTTAGAGTTAAGCCAGTTGCAGGAATTGGTAACAACTGCAATGCGACGAGTGTAGCGGAGCTTGCCTCAACCCGCCGTCTCGAGCGGCTTGCCGAGCCGGCCAGCGAGATCCTGAATGAACTGCCAGGCCGTGCGTCCCGATCGGGCGCCCCGCGTCGTCGCCCATTCGAGCGCCTCGGCTTCGAGCCGGTCGGCCGGCGGGTCGAGGCGGAAGCGCTTGGCGTAGCCATGGACCATGGCCAGGTAATCGTCCTGGCTGCAATGGTGGAAGCCGAGCCACAGGCCGAACCGATCGGACAGCGAAACTTTCTCCTCGACCGCTTCGCCGGGATTGATGGCGGTCGAGCGCTCGTTATCCATCATGTCGCGCGGCATGAGGTGACGGCGGTTCGAGGTCGCGTAGAAGAGCACGTTCGCCGGGCGGCCTTCGACGCCGCCTTCGAGCGCCGCTTTCAGCGACTTGTAGGACGTGTCGCCCGCATCGAACGAAAGGTCGTCGCAGAAGACGATGAAGCGATAGGGCGCCTCGCGCAGAAGGCTCATCAGCGCCGGCAGGCCCTCGATGTCCTCGCGATGGATCTCGACCAGCTTGAGGCGCCCGGCCACGTCGCCCTCGCGATTGATGGAGGCGTGCGCCGCCTTGACCAGCGACGACTTGCCCATGCCCCGCGCGCCCCACAGGAGCGCATTGTTGGCCGGGAGCCCGCGGGCGAAGCGCTGGGTATTCTCGACCAGAAGGTCGCGCACCCGATCGATCCCGTGCAGGAGCGAAAGGTCGACCCGGTTGACGCGCGCGACCGGCGCCAGCGTGCCGCGGTCGGCGCGCCAGATGAAGGCCTCGGCCGATTCGAAATCGGGCTTTGCCGGGGCGCCGGGAACAGCGCGCTCGAGCGCCTCGGCGATGCGGCGAAGGAGGTCGGCTTGGCTTTCGAGCGGCGGCAAGGAGGATCCAGTTCAATTGAAGGCTGAGGCTTTGCCACAAGGAGGACCCAAGCTCTAGCGCCGGCCCTTGCCGCTCAGCTGACGCCTTTTAGGGAGCCGAGGTGTGACCGAGCGGCGGGGGCGGCGTGATGTCTCGATGAAGCGCTTTAGGACCAGCTATAGGCGAACAGCCCCATGACGACGAGGATGATCGCGGCGGCCAGCACGTAATGCTTGGCCTCCCAGTCATGCATGGTGAGAAGGGGTTTCGTGCTTTTGACGGGGCGCTCTGA
>Ga0209624_10001211_pt1 | contig 20892 bp, 25 predicted proteins | sample JacPinW_OM2H0_O1_FD_188565 | JGI IMG/M metagenome (GOLD analysis project Ga0209624, IMG submission 188565) | Forest soil microbial communities from Algoma, Ontario, Canada - Jack Pine, Ontario site 1_JW_OM2H0_O1 (SPAdes) (version 2) | ecosystem: Environmental > Terrestrial > Soil > Boreal...
GGGCCTGCAGGTGCAGGATGTGAACCGGCTGCTCAAGCAGTTCATGGAGATGCAGCGGGTCATGAAGAGCATGAAGGGCGGCCGGCTGCGCTCGCTCATGGGCGCCTTAAAGGGCGGCCTGCCGCCCCGGTTCCCCGGCCGCTGAAGCGCCCGGCCGCCCGAAAGCCCCCGGGGCGGAAAAACTGGCGCAGGATTCAAGTGTTGCGTAGAATCCGCGCTCTTTTTTGGGCGGCTGTTTCGAGGCGCCCGCACGAACCAAGAGCGATACGATCATGGTAACTATCCGCCTGACCCGGCGCGGGGCGCGCAACCAGCCCTTCTATCACGTCGTCGTGACCGACAGCCGCAAGCGCCAGGGCGGTCCGAGCCTTGAGCACGTGGGATTCTTCAACCCGATCGCCCGCGGTGGCGAGCAGAAGCTCAGGCTCGATCTGCCGCGCATCGACTACTGGGTCGGGCAGGGCGCCCAGCCCTCGGACCGCGTCCGGATGCTGGTCGCCAATTACCGCAAACAGGCGACGGCCTAGAGCGAGCCCGATCCGGGGCGGGACCGGTGTGATCGAGCTGGGGCGCCTCGGCGCACCTTACGGTATCAAGGGCTGGCTACACGTCGAATCGCACACCGATCCTCCGCAGCGTCTGCTGGAGTACCGGGAGTGGGTTCTGAGGCTGCCCAGCGGTGAGCGCATCACGCGGCGCCTCGCCGGGGCGCGCAGCCACGGGCAGGCCCTGGTTGCGCAGCTTCAGGGAGTGGCCGGGCGCGACGAGGCGGCGGCGCTCACCGGAGCGGTGATCGAGGTCGAGCGCGCGGCGCTGCCGCCCCTGGGCGAGCGCGAGTACTACCGCGCCGACCTGGTCGGATTTGGCGTCCGCAACCTCGAGGGAGCGGCGTTAGGGCAGGTGACTCACTTCGTGGATGCGCCGGCGGGTGCGCTGATGGTGAGCCGCACGGCACAGGGGCGCGAGCACTGGGTGCCGGCCGTCCCCCGGCACCTGCGCAAAGTGGACCTGGCGGCGCGCGAGATTGTGGTGGACTGGCCGGTGGAGCTGGAATAGAACGCTCCATGAAGATCGAGGTCGTCACGCTGTTTCCGCGCATGATCCAAGGGGCGCTCGAGTTTGGCATCGTGGGGCGCGCCATCGGGCGCGGCCTGCTGAGCGTTGCGACGGAGGATCCGCGCGCGCACACGACGGACCTGCACCACACGGTGGATGACCGTCCCTACGGCGGCGGTCCGGGCATGGTGATGAAGCCCGAGCCGCTGCTCGCTGCGATCCGTGCGGCGCAGGCGAGGCTGCCGCCCGGGAGTCCGCGCGTGTACCTGTCGGCGCAGGGCGAGCGGTTCGGCCAGGCGCAGGCGCAGCAGCTCGCGCGCCTGCCCGGGCTGCTGCTGCTGGCGGGCCGCTACGAAGGGGTGGATGAGCGGGTGGTCGAGCTTGGCATCGACCGCGAGCTGTCGGTCGGTGATTACGTGCTCTCGGGAGGAGAGCTGCCGGCGCTGACGGTGATCGATGCCCTGGCGCGCCTGTTGCCCGGGGCGCTGGGAGATGAGCGCTCGAGCGCGCAGGATTCGTTCGCGCAGGGGCTGCTCGAGGGGCCGCAATACACGCGGCCGGAAGTGTTCGAGGGTCGCTCGGTACCGCAGGTGCTGCTGCGCGGCGATCACGCGCTCATTCAGCGCTGGCGGCTGACGCAGGCGCTCGAGCGCACCGCGCAGCGGCGGCCGGATCTGCTGGAGCGGGCGCAGCTGCCGGCGGAGGCGCGCCGCGCACTGAATGAATTGCTGGCCGCAGGTGCGGCTAGAAGCAAAGATCGAGGTGAATGAACATGAGCAAGATCATCCAGGAAATCGAAAAACAGCGCATGACCCGCGCAGTCCCGGAATTCAAGCCCGGTGACACGGTCGTCGTGCAGGTCAAGGTGGTGGAGGGCGACCGCGAGCGCGTGCAGGCCTACGAAGGGGTGGTCATCGCGCGCAGCAACCGCGGACTGAACTCCTCGTTCACGGTTCGCAAGATCTCGCACGGCGAGGGCGTGGAGCGGGTATTCCAGACCTACAGCCCCTCGATCAGCGACATCACGGTCAAGCGCCGCGGCAACGTGCGCCGCGCCAAGCTCTACTACCTGCGCGATCTGTCCGGCAAGGCCGCGAGGATCGAGGAAAAGATCTGAGCCGCGCCAAGAGGCCTGGAACATGACGATCCGCTCGTTCTTTTCCGGCCTGTGGCGCGGGCTCGACGGCCTGCGCAAGGTCCTGCAGCTGATCGTGCTGCTGGTGATCTTCGGCGTGCTGCTGGGCGTGATGCGCGGCAGCGTGCCGCGCATCCCGGTGAAGGCAGCGCTGCTGCTCGCCCCCGAGGGGACCCTCGTCGAGCAGCTCAGCGGCGAGCCGCTCGAGCGCGCGCTGCAGGAAGCGCGCGGCGATGAACATGCGGAGACCCTGCTGTGGGACCTGACCGACTCGATCCACGCCGCCGCCGGTGACTCGCGCATCCAGGTGCTCGCGCTCGATCTTGAGAAGTTCGAGGGCGGCTCGCAGCCGAGCCTGGCCGAGTTCGCCGCCGCGTTGCGCGAGTTCCGCGCCAGCGGCAAGAAGGTGATCGCCTACGGCACCGAGCTCACCCAGGAGCGCTACTACCTCGCCGCCCAGGCCGATGAGATCTATCTGGACCCGATGGGCTTCGTGCTCATCGACGGCTACGACCGCTACCGCACCTACCTGAAGGATGCACTCGACAAGCTCGGTGTGGACATCAACGTGTTTCGCGTCGGCGCCTTCAAGAGCGCGGTCGAGACCTACACGCGCACCAGCATGTCGCCGGAGGATCGCGAGGAGAGCCGTGCCTACCTGGGCGCGATGTGGACTAGCTACCAGGAGGCCGTCACCCGCGCCCGCAAGCTCGCGCCCGATGCACTCGCGAAGTACGTCGAGTCGCTGTCGAAGACGGTGCCGGCGGCCGGCGGCGATGCGGCCCGCGTGGCGCTCGAGAGCGGTCTCGTCACCGCGGTCAAGACCCGGCTGCAGGCCGAGCAGCGCCTCATTGGACTCGTCGGCGAGGACGCGGTGAGCGGCTCCTTCAAGTCGGTGTCGCTGTCGGATTACCTGCGTTACGCGCGCACCCAGGCCAAACTGCGCGCCGATTCCAAGCCGCGCATCGGCGTGATCGTGGCATCCGGTGAGATCCTCGACGGCGAGCAACCCCCGGGAACGGTGGGCGGGGAGTCCACCGCACGCCTGATCCGCCAGGCGCGCCTCGACAAGGAGGTGAAGGCGCTGGTGCTGCGCGTCGACAGTCCGGGCGGCAGCGTGATGGCCTCCGAACAGATTTACCGCGAGCTTCTGGCGCTCAAGGCGGCCGGCAAGCCGCTGGTGGTGTCCATGAGCGGCTATGCCGCCTCGGGCGGCTACTACATCTCGGCCCCGGCCGATGAGATCTGGGCGAGCCCGGCCACCCTGACAGGCTCGATCGGCATCTTCGCGATCATCCCCACCGTCGACCGGACGCTGGGCAAGATCGGCGTCAGCGTGGACGGAGTCGGTACCACGGCGTTGTCCGGGGCGCTGCGCATCGACCGCCCGATGGGCGAGGAGGCGCGCGCCCTGCTGCAGTCGGAGGTCTCGCGCGGCTACGATGAGTTCCTCGAGCGCGTGTCGAGCGGGCGAAACAAGACGCGCGAGCAGATCGACAGCATCGCCCAGGGACACGTGTGGGCGGGCACCGACGCGCATCGTCTGGGGCTGGTCGACCAGCTGGGCTCCTTCAACGATGCGCTGAAGGCTGCGGCGCGGCGCGCCAAGCTTACCGACTACGCGCCCGAGTTCATCGAGCCGGAGCTCACCTGGACCGAGCAGCTGGCACTGGCGCTGAAATCGCGCCTGGCGCGCGTCACGCTGCAGGCCAGTCCCAGCGAGGTCGCGCTCGCCCAGTTCGCGCAGCGCTTCGACCCGGTCACGCGCGAGGCGCAGCGCCTGGCGCGCTTCAGCGCACCGAACCGCCTGTACGCGTATTGCTTCTGCGAAGTGCGCTAGCGCGCGGCGCGGCCGCCTACAGCGTCGACCAGTCGAGGATGACCTTGCCGGACTTGCCCGAGCCCATGGTGTCGAAGCCCTGCTGAAACTCCTGCACCGGGAAGTGATGGGTGATGATGGGATCGAGTTTCAGTCCGCTCTGCAGCAGGCTCGACATCTTGTACCAGGTCTCGAACATCTCGCGCCCGTAGATGCCCTTGAGCGTGAGGCCCTTGAAGATCACCTGGTTCCAGTCGATCGCAACCTCATCGGGCGGGATGCCGAGCAGGGCGACCGAGCCGCCATGGTGCATGGTGCGCAGCATTTCCCGGAAGGCGGCCGCGTTGCCCGACATCTCGAGGCCGACATCGAAGCCCTCCTGCATGCCCAGCTCCTTCATGGTCTGATCGAGGGATTCGCGCTGCACGTTGATGGCGCGCGTGGCGCCCATCTGGCGCGCGAGCTGCAGCCGATAGTCGTTCACGTCCGTGATCACGATGTGGCGGGCGCCGGTGAAGCGCGCCACCGCGGTCGCCATGATGCCGATGGGGCCGGCGCCCGTGATCAGCACGTCCTCGCCGACCACGCTGAAGGCGAGCGCGGTGTGGGTGGCGTTGCCGAAGGGATCCAGGATCGAGGCGATGTCATCCGGGATCGAGTCGGGGAGCTTGAAAGTGTTGTCCGCCGGAATCGACAGATACTGGGCAAAGGCTCCCGGGCGGTTGACGCCCACACCCACGGTGTTGCGGCACAGGTGGCGCCGCCCGGCGCGGCAGTTGCGGCAGTAGCCGCAGGTGATGTGTCCTTCGCCCGAGACCCGGTCCCCGGTCTTGAGTCCCTTCACCTCGGAGCCGCTCTCGACGATGCGGCCGCAATACTCGTGACCGACCGCCATCGGAACCGGGATGGTCTTCTGCGCCCAGGCGTCCCAGTTGTAGATGTGCATGTCGGTGCCGCAGATGGCGGTCTTGGCGACCTCGATGAGCACATCGTTCGGCCCCACCTTGGGCTCGGCGATGTCGGTGAGCCAGATGCCCTTGGTGGCCTGCTGCTTGACCAGTGCTTTCATGTTTTCTCTTTTTAGGTATTCCTAGCCAATCACACCGAGTTCGCGGCCGACGCTGGCAAAGGCCGCCACGGCACGCTCGAGCTGCTCGCGCGTGAGAGCTGCCGACATCTGCGTGCGAATCCGTGCCTGACCCTTGGGCACCACCGGAAACGAGAAACCGATGACGTACACGCCGCGCTCGAGCAGCGCATCGGCCATGCGCGTGGCGAGCGAGGCATCGCCGAGCATCACCGGGATGATCGGGTGCTCGCCGGGCTTTAAGCTGAAGCCGGCCGCGGCGAGGGCGGCACGGAAGTAGCGCGTGTTGTCGAACAGCTGCGTGCGCAGCGCGGGGCTCGCATCGAGGAGCTCGAGGACCGCCAGGCTCGCCGCGGCCACCACCGGCGGAATGCTGTTGGAAAAGAGGTAGGGACGCGAGCGCTGGCGCAGCCACTCGATGACTTCCCGGCGCGCCGCGACGTAGCCGCCGCTGCCCCCGCCGAGCGCCTTGCCCAGCGTGCCGGTGAGGATGTCGACGCGCGAGGCGACGCCGCAGTGCTCCGGCGTGCCACGGCCGCTTGCGCCCATGAAGCCGGTGGCGTGCGAATCGTCCACCATCACCAGGGCATCGTAACGCTGCGCCAGGTCGCAGATCTCGGCAAGCCGGGCGATGAAGCCGTCCATGGAGAACACCCCGTCGGTGGCGATCAGGCGCGTGCGCGCGCCCTTGGCCTCCTGCAAGCACTTCTCCAGCTGCGCCATGTCGCTGTTGGCGTAGCGGTAGCGCTGCGCCTTGCACAGGCGGATGCCGTCGATGATGCTCGCGTGGTTGAGCGCATCCGAGATCACCGCATCCTTCTCATCCAGCAGCGTCTCGAACAGCCCGCCGTTGGCATCGAAGCACGAGGAATACAGGATCACATCCTCGCTGCCGAGGAATCGTGCCAGGCGTTGCTCGAGCGCCTTATGGGTTTCCTGGGTGCCGCAGATGAAGCGCACCGAGGCCATGCCGTAGCCGTACTCATCGAGTGAGCGCTGCGCTGCAGCGCGCACCGTCGGGTGGTTGGCCAGTCCCAGGTAGTTATTGGCGCACAGGTTGATGACCTGCCGTCCGCCGGTGCACACCAGGCCCCCCTGCGGGCCCGCCAGCACGCGCTCGCGCTTGTACAGGCCCTGTTCGCGCAATCCGGCCAGTTCCCCCTGCAGGCGCTCGATGATCTTCTCGTTCATTGGATCCAATTATACTGAAGCCCGCATGTCGGAACCTGCAGTCAGCGCACCTCCCGGGGCTGCGCGCATCGACCGCTGGCTGTTTGCGGTGCGCCTGTACGGCTCACGCACGCTGGCCGCGCAGGCGGTCGGCGGGGGCCGCGTGCACGTCAACGGCGAGCGCGTGAAGCCTGCGCACGAGGTGCGAGCGGGGAATAAGGTCAATCTCATGCGCGGGTCGGTGGAATTCGAGTGCGAGGTGCTCGCCGTGCCGGCGCGGCGGGGGCCGGCGCGCGAGGCCGCGCGCTGTTACGAGGAGAGCGCGCAGAGTATTGCGCGGCGCACCGAATTCGCGGCTCGCATGAAGCTGGCCGGGGCGCTCACGCCGCGTCCACGCCGGCGGCCCGACAAGCACCAGCGCGCGCAGCTGCGTCGGCTGCGGGGTCGCATTTGAGTCCCCGCCAGTCGCCGCGAAGCACGTCGCTGCCGCAGGCACGGCTCACACTGGAGCGATCGCGAGCGGAGGTTATGTCATGTCTTTGAGCGTTTTCGATATTTTCAAGGTCGGCATCGGACCTTCGAGCTCGCACACGATGGGTCCGATGCGCGCCGCCTGCGAGTTTGTCGCGAGCCTCAAGCGCGACGGTCTGCTCGATGCGACCCAGCAAGTCGCGGTGCGCCTGTACGGATCGCTGGCGCTCACCGGTCTTGGCCACGGCACCGACCGGGCGATCCTGGCGGGGCTCGAGGGCGGCTTGCCCGAGAGCGTCGAGCCCCAGAGCATCGAGGCGACGCTTGAGCGGGTGCGCTCGAGCGGGCGCATTCGCCTGCTGGGCGAGCACGAGATTGCCTTCGATGAACCGATGCAGCTGTTGTTCATGCATCACGAGCGGCTGCCGCGGCATTCCAACGGCATGCGCTTTAGCGCGCTCGGCGCGGGGCGCAAGGTACTGCGCGAGGAGGACTACTACTCCATCGGCGGAGGCTTCATTGTGCGGGGCGATGAGGCCGAGGCCGCCGAGGCGCACGCGCACGCGCCGCCGCCGTATCCGTTCAGCTCGGGAGATGAGCTGCTCGAGCAGTGCCATGCGCACGGGCTGGAGATGTACGAGCTGGTGCTGGCCAACGAGCGCGCCTGGGCCCCCGAGGCCGAGGTGCGCGCCAAGCTCATGCACCTCTGGCAGGTGATGCAGGCCTGCGTCGAGCGCGGATTCCACCAGAGCGGGCTGCTGCCGGGCGTGCTCAAGGTGCGGCGGCGCGCGCCGCGCCTGTACCGCATGCTGACCGAGAGCGGCTCGGTGAAGCCGCTCGATGTCATGGACTGGGTCAATGCCTACGCCCTGGCCGTCAACGAGGAGAACGCCGCCGGCGGCCGGGTGGTCACCGCTCCGACCAACGGCGCGGCCGGCATCGTGCCCGCGGTGCTGCATTTCTACCGCCGCTTCGAGTCGGGCGCCAACGATGAGGGGGTCATCCGCTTCCTGCTGGTGGCCGCCGCCATGGGCATGCTCTACAAGCGCAATGCTTCGATCTCGGGGGCCGAGATGGGCTGCCAGGGCGAGGTCGGCGTGGCCTGTTCGATGGCCGCCGCGGGTCTGGTCGCAGCGTTGCAGGGCACCAGTGAGCAGATCGAGAACGCCGCCGAGATCGGCATGGAGCACAACCTCGGGCTCACCTGCGATCCGGTCGCAGGGCTGGTGCAGATTCCCTGCATCGAGAGAAACGCGATGGGGGCGGTGAAGGCGATCAACGCGGCGCGCCTCGCCGCGCGTGGCGATGGCTCGCACAAGGTATCGCTCGATCAGGTGATCGCCACCATGCGCCAGACCGGCGCCGACATGTCCACCATCTACAAGGAGACCTCGCAGGGAGGTCTTGCGGTCAACGTACCCGAATGCTGAAGGTGCGCTGAGAGCTAGCTGAACAGGCCGAACAGCCCGCGCGGGGGCGTCTCCTGGTGCACCTCCTTCACGGCGGCCGCATTCAGCGCGCTCCACTGCGCCGTCTCGAAGCTGATCGAGCACACCGCGGCGGTGCCAAGACCGCGCGCCTTGCCGCTCGGCAGCAGCTGCTGTACCAGCTCCGATACGCCGGGATTGTGGGCGACCACCATGAGGTGCGCGACGCGCGGTCCGGTGGCCTGCACGATCTTCAGGATGTCCACGGCGCTGGCCAGGTACAGGGCTTCTTCGGCCAGCACGCGTCGGGCGGGGACCGACAGCTCGCGCGCCACGATCTCGGCGGTCTGCTGGGTGCGGCGCGCGGGGCTCAGGATCAGCAGGTCCGGCACCAGTTTCATCTCGAGCAGGCGCCGTGCCATGGCCTCGGCGGCCGCGGTGCCGCGCCGGCTGAGCGGGCGTTCGAGGTCGGGCGAGGCGGAGTCCTTCCAGCGCGCATCGCCGTGACGCATGAGGGTCAGCCGCTTCACGTCGCCCCCGTGGCATCGGCCTGCAGCAGGATGCGGCCGTCCTGCTCGCGCGCGCGGTAAGTGCGCAGCGGCTCATAGGCCGGCGGGGTCAGCGCCTCCCCGGTGCGAAGGCAGAAGTGCGCGCCATGGCGCGGGCAGATGATCTGGCAGTCTTCCACTTGCGCTTGCCCCAGCGATTCGCCGTCGTGGGTGCAACGGTCTTCTACTGCGTACAAGGCGGCGCCGCAGCGTACGATGACCACCGCGATCCCGTCGACCTCGACGCACAGCGGAGCCATCTCCGCAAGTCCGTCCGCACCCCCGACATCCACCCAGCTCATGGCCTAGATCACCGCGCGCTTCAGAACATGCCCGTCTGCAATCGTGCGGCTTCAGTCATCATGCTCTGGTTCCAGGGCGGATCGAAGGTGAGCTCGACCCGCGCCTGCTTCACCGTCGGGATGCGTTCAATCTTGTCGCGCACGTCATCGACCAGGATGTCGCCCATGCCGCAACCCGGTGCGGTGAGCGTGATCTTCACATCCACGGTGCGCGTACCGTCCTCGTTCTGCTGTACCTCGCAATCGTAGACAAGACCAAGATCCACGATGTTGATCGGGATCTCAGGATCGTAACAGGTGCGCATCTGCTCCCAGGCGAGCTTCTTCACGTCCTCTTCATCGGCGTTGGGCGCCAGTTGCGGCGGCTTGACCGCCTCCTGGCCGATGGCATCGGCATCCTCACCGGCAATGCGAAACAGGTTTCCCTCGAGGTAGACGGTGAAGCTGCCGCCGAGCGCCTGCGTGATGTAGCCGGCCTGGCCGGGCTTGAGCTTCACCTCCTGTCCGGCCGGGACGATCACCGCTCGCACTTCGCGGTTGACGACGAACGGTTCGTTCTCGTGTCTGCGCATGGGCGCCCTACTCGGTGGAGACCGGGGCCGCCTGTTGTGCCAGGGCGGCGTTCAGGGTGTGCCAGCACAGGCTTGCGCATTTGACGCGGGCCGGGAACTCGCGCACGCCGGACAGCGCGGCGAGCTTGCCGAGCGAGGCATCGGGGCTCTCCTGAGCCTGCGTGAGCAGCGCGTGCACCCTGTCGAACAGCTCCCGCACCGCTTGGCGGTCCTTGCCCTTGACCGCCTCGGTCATGAGCGAGGCCGAGGCGGTGGAGATGGCGCAGCCCTTGCCTTCGAAGCGAATGTCCTCGATGCGCTCGCCGTTCATGCGCACGGACAGCGACAGCCGGTCGCCGCACAGCGGGTTGTGTCCTTCCGCGTGTCCGTCGGCCGCTTCGAGCCGCCCGAAGTTACGCGGCTTTTTGTTGTGATCCAGGATCACATCGCGATAGAGCTCTTTTAGGTCCATCAGCCGAACACCTCGCGCGCCTTGCGCAATGCGGCGACCAGGCTGGCAACGTCGCGCTCGCTGTTGTAGCAGCCGAAGGAGGCGCGTGCCGTTGCCGGCACGCCGAAGAAGGTCATGACCGGCATCGCGCAGTGATGCCCGGTGCGCACCGCGACGCCTTCGGCATCGAGGATCGTGCCCAGATCGTGCGGATGGACGCCTTTCATGGTGAAGGAGAGCACCGCGGCCTTGTGCGCGGCGGTGCCGATGAGTTCGATGTCGGGCAGCCGCGCGAGCTCTGCGGTGGCAAGTTCGAGCAGGCGCTGCTCGTGCGCGGCGATGGCTTCGATCCCCAGGCTCTCGATGTAGTCCATGGCGGCGGCGAGCCCGACGGCCCCGGCAATGTTGGGCGTGCCGGCTTCGAACTTCCACGGCAGCTCGTTGTAGGTGCTCTTCTCGAAGGACACCGTCAGGATCATGTCCCCGCCACCCTGCCAGGGGGGCATCGCAGCGAGCAGCTCCTCACGCCCGTACAGCACGCCGATGCCGGTCGGCCCGTACAGCTTGTGGCCGGAGAAGGTGTAGAAGTCGGCGCCGAGCGCGCGCACGTCGACGCTCGAGTGCGGTACCGCCTGCGCGCCGTCGACCAGCACCACCGCGCCGCTGCCATGCGCAGCATCGATGAGCCGCTTCACCGGCAGCACCGTGCCGAGCGCGTTGGACACGTGCGCGAGCGCAACCAGTCGCGTGCGCGGGCCGAGCAGCCGCATGAACTCATCCACTTCCAGCTCGCCGCGGCGGTTGATCGGCGCGACCTTGAGCGTGCAGCCGACCGCCTCGCACACCATCTGCCAGGGCACGATGTTGGCGTGATGCTCGAGAGCGCTGATGAGGATCTCATCGCCAGGCCCGAAGCGCGGCCGCGCGTAAGCCTGCGCGACGAGGTTGATGCCCTCGGTGGTGCCGCGCACGAAGATGATCTCCCGCATCGAGCGGGCGTTGATGAAGCGCCGCACGCGCTCGCGCGCGCCCTCGAAGGCCTGGGTGGCCGCCTGGCTCAGGGCATGCACGCCGCGATGCACGTTGGCATGCGAGTGAGTCTCGTAGTCCTCGATGGCCTCAAGCACCGCACGCGGGCGCTGCGAGGAGGCCGCGCTGTCGAGGTACACGAGCGGATGCCCGTTCACCATGCTCGAGAGGATGGGAAAATCCTGGCGCACCGCCTCGGCATCCAGGGGCAGTGCGGACGCGGCAAGGGAAGGGTTGGCGGCCATTACAGAAGCTCCCGCAGAGTGTCATCTCCCAGGTGATCCGCCAGGCGCTCCTCGATCTGCCGGCGCAGCGCCGGCAGCGCGATCTGTGCCACCACATCCTCGAGGAAGGCCCATTTGAGCAGCCGTTGCGCGCTCTCGGGCGTCAGCCCGCGTGACAGCAGGTAGAAGAGCATGTTGTCGTCGAGCTTGCCGGCGGTCGCGCCGTGGCTGCAGCGCACATCGTCGGTGTAGATCTCAAGCTGCGGCCGCACGTCAATCTCTGCCTCCGGGCCTGCCAGCAGGCCGCGCAGCGACTGACGCGAATCGGTGCCGCGTGCGCCCTTGGCCACCACGATCTTGCCGTTGAAGGCGACCCGAGCGCGCCCCGCCGCGATGCCGCGGAAGGTCTGCTCGGTGCGCGCATGGGGCGCGTGGTGCTCGACCAGCGCGTAGGCGTCCTGCACCTGCTGGCCGCCGCCGAGGGCGGCGACGGCGAGGTTGAGCTCGGCGCGCTCCCCGTTCAGGCGCACCGCGAGCGTGGAGCGGGCCGCCTGTGCGCCGGTGCTGATGCAATGCAGACGGTAGGCGCTCTCGCGCGCAAGCTCCGCCGACACGGTGTCGAACAGGATGCTGCGCGGGTTGAGCTCCTGCAGCCGGTAGTGCTCAAGGCGCGCCCCGGGCTGCAAATCGATCGTCACGGCGCTCGCGACGAAGCTGGCCTGCTCGCCGGCACTCAGGTGCCGTTCGATGAGCGTGAGGCTCGCGCCCGGATCCAGTCGGATATCAACGCGCGGGTAGCAGGCGCCGGCCTTCGAATCCGCGCTCGCCAGGAACACAAGCTCGAGCCGGGCCGGCTCGCTGCCCGCGGCCGGCACTTGCAGGGTGACGCCGCCGGTGGCGAACGCCTGGTTGAGTAGGGCAAAGCGCTCATCGGCGCTGAAGCTGCGGTGCGCGTTGCCGCTCGTTCCCGGCGTGATGCGCGCGCCGCTCGCATCGAGCGGCGCCGAGGAGCCGGTGGCGAACACCCCGTCCACGAACCCGTAGCGCGGAAAACCGGCCAGCCGCGCCGGCAGGCCGGCGCCGGCCAGCGGCGCTGCCGTCGCCGCCGGGACGAAACGCTGGCGCTCGAGCGAGCGCAGGTTCGCGTACTTCCAGTTTTCATCGCGCGAGGTGGGCAGCCCGCTCACCCTGAGAGCCTCGATCGCGGCATGGCGCTCGTGCGCATCCGCTGCGGGCAGCGAGCGCGCAGCGCTTTCGTATTCCTCCACGATGCGGGCGGTGAGGGGGCTGCTCATGACACTAGGCCGCCTCGCCCGTGACCCAGTCGTAGCCGCGCCGTTCCAGTTCCAGCGCGAGGCCTCGGTCGCCGCTCTTGGCGATGCGCCCGCGCACCAGCACGTGCACGAAGTCCGGCACGACGTACTCGAGCAGCCGCTGGTAATGGGTCACCAGCACGCACGAGCGCTCGGGCGAGCGTTGCGTGTTGACGCCCGCCGCGACCAGCTTGAGCGCATCGATGTCGAGGCCGGAGTCGGTCTCATCGAGAATCGCAAGCCGCGGCTCGAGGATCACCATCTGCAGGATCTCGTTGCGCTTTTTCTCCCCGCCGGAGAAGCCCTCGTTCACGCCGCGCGACAGGAAGCTGTCCTCGATGTGCATGAGCTTCATCTTCTCGCGCACCAGTCCTAGGAATTCGAAGGCGTCGACCTCGGGCAGGCCGCGCTGCTTGCGCTGCGCGTTGAGGGCGGCCTTCAGCAGATAGACGTTGTTGACGCCGGGAATCTCGACCGGGTACTGGAAGCCGAGAAAGACGCCCTCACGGGCACGCTCCTCGGGGGGGAGCGCGAGCAGGTCGCGTCCCTGGTAGCGCACCGTGCCGGCGCTGATCTGGTAGCCGGGACGCCCGGCCAGGACGTGCGCAAGTGTGCTCTTGCCCGAGCCGTTCGGGCCCATGATGGCGTGCACCTCGCCGGCCTGCACCGCAAGGGTGAGACCCTTGAGGATCTCCTTGCCGCCGACGCTGACGTGCAGGTTGTCGATGCTCAGCATCGCCGCCATGTCAGCCCACCGCCCCTTCGAGACTGATCGCAAGCAGCGCCTGCGCCTCGACCGCGAACTCCATCGGCAGCTCCTTGAACACCGATTTGCAAAAACCACTCACGATCATGTTGACGGCATCCTCCGCGGCGATGCCGCGCGCCAGAAGATAGAACAGCTGGTCATCGCTGATCTTGGAGGTGCTCGCCTCGTGCTCGACCGTGGCGGAGGGGTTCTTGACCTCAACGTACGGGAAGGTGTGCGCGCCGCAGCGAGGTCCCATCAGCAGCGAATCGCACTGGGTGAAATTGCGCGCACCCTGTGCGCTCGGCAGGATCTTTACCAGGCCGCGGTAGGTGTTCTGGCCTGCCCCCGCCGAGATGCCCTTGGAGATGATCGTGCTGCGCGTGTCCTTGCCGATGTGGATCATCTTGGTGCCCGTGTCGGCCTGCTGCTGATTGTTCACCGTCGCCACCGAATAGAATTCCCCGATCGAGCCCTCGCCGCGCAGCACGCAGCTCGGATACTTCCAGGTGATCGCAGAGCCGGTCTCCACCTGGGTCCAGGAGATGTGCGCGTTGCGGCCGCGGCACTCGCCGCGCTTGGTCACGAAGTTATAGATCCCGCCCACGCCGTTGGCATCGCCCGGGTACCAGTTCTGCACCGTGGAGTACTTGATGTAGGCCTCATCGAGCGCGATGAGCTCGACCACCGCGGCGTGCAGCTGGTTCTCATCGCGCTGCGGAGCCGAGCAGCCCTCGAGGTAGGACACGTAGCTGCCCTCATCGGCGATGATGAGCGTGCGCTCGAACTGCCCGGTGTTGAGAGCGTTGATGCGAAAGTACGTCGACAGCTCCATCGGGCAGCGCACGCCCTTGGGCACGTACACGAACGAGCCGTCGGAGAACACCGCGGAGTTGAGCGCGGCGAAGTAGTTGTCGAAGATCGGTACCACGCTGCCGAGGTAGCGCTCGATGAGATCCGGACGCGTGCGCACCGCCTCCGAGAACGGGCAGAACACGACCCCGGCCTGCGCCAGGCGTTCGCGGAAGGTGGTGGCCACCGAAACGCTGTCGAACACCGCATCGACCGCGACTCCGGCCAGCCGGGCCCGCTCGTGCAGCGGCACGCCGAGCTTCTCGTAGGTCTCGAGCAGCTTTGGGTCCACCTCGGCAAGACTCTTCGGGCCGTCCTTCTTGGTGCGCGGCGCCGAGTAATAGGAGATCGACTGGTAGTCGATCGGCGCCACCCTGAGGTGCGCCCAGTGCGGCTCCTTCATGGTGAGCCAGTGGCGCAGCGCCTTCAGGCGCCATGCGGTGAGGAACTCAGGCTCCTGCTTCTTGCGCGAGATCAGCCGCACCACGTCCTCATCGAGGCCGGGCGGCACCGTATCCGAATCGATCTCGGTGACGAAGCCGTGCTGGTAGCCGCGTGCGATCAGCGACTCGAGTTGTTTGGCGCTTTCACTCATGGTTTCGCTCACGAGCGCACCGGTGCGCGGCTCGCGGCTGCCTTCATCTCGCGCTCGAGCGTCGGCAGCCGTGCCGGGGGCGCGTCAAGGCCCGCCAGCTGCGCAAGACTGATGTCGTAGAGCGCGCGGCGGATGGCAAGGTTCAGACGCTGCCACACCCGCCCCACGCGGCAGTTCTCCTCGATCTCGCAGTTGCCGTGCCCGGCGGCGCAGTCGGTGAGAGCCACCGGCCCCTCCAGGGCATCGAGAATCGCGGCGGCGCTGATCTGGGCGGCAGGACGCGCCAGCCGGTAACCGCCGTGCAGGCCGCGGGTCGAGGTGACGAGCCCGGACCGATGCAGCTCCTTGAGCAGCTTGCTCACCGTGGGCAGGGCAATGCCGGTCTGGCCGGCCAGGGCGGCCGCGGTCTGCACCCGCTGCGGCTCACCGGCAAGGGCGGCAAGCAGCACCGTGGCGTAATCGGTCAGCCGGCTGATGCGCAGCATGGCGGTATCCTCTTCAAAGTAGGACCATTTTAGTACTAATTATCCGGGCAGCCAAGGGCCGCCGCGCGGGGCCGGCAGGGCGGCCGGCCCTCAGGCCCGGCGCGGGGTGGATTTGCTATCCTTGGCGCCCCCGATTCCAGGGCATCTCTTTGTTATCACGGGCGGCCGCCCGCTTTGGCTGGAGGATCATTGATGAACCCGAGTGAGCTTGCGCGTATTGCCGGCGCGATGGTGGCAAAGGGTAAGGGGATTCTGGCCGCGGACGAAAGCACGAGCACCATCACCAAGCGCTTCGAGGGCATCAAGGTGGAATCGACCGAGGAGCATCGGCGCAGCTACCGCGAAATGCTCTTCACCGCCCCGGGGGTCGCCGAGTCGGTGAGCGGCGTGATTCTCTACGATGAGACCATCCGCCAGAAGACCAAGGACGGCACGCCCTTTCCGCAATACCTGACCAAGCAAGGCATGATCCCGGGGATCAAGGTCGACACCGGAGCGAAGCCCTTGGCGGGTTTCCCGGGCGAGACCATTACCGAAGGGCTGGACGGGCTGCGCGAGCGGCTGATCGCCTATCGCGCGCTCGGTGCGCGTTTTGCCAAGTGGCGCGCGGTCATCGACATCGGCAGCGGCATTCCGACCTCCTATGCCATCACTGCCAACGCGCAGGCGCTGGCACGCTACGCCGCCTTGTGCCAGGAGAATGACATCGTCCCGATCGTCGAGCCGGAAGTGCTGATGGATGGAGACCATTCGATCGAGCGCTGCGCGGAGGTGACCGAACAGGTGCTCGCCACGGTGTTCGCAGCGCTGTTCGCGCAGCGCATCCTGCTCGAGGGGATGGTGCTCAAGCCGAACATGGTCATCTCCGGCAAGAAGGCCGCCAACCGCGCATCTGCCGAGACGGTCGCCGCGGCGACCTTGCGCGTTCTTAAGCGCCACGTGCCGCCCGCCGTGCCGGGGATCGCGTTCCTGTCCGGCGGACAGTCTCCGACCGAGGCGACACTGCACCTGTCGCTGATGAACAAGCTCGGTACGGCGCCGTGGCCTCTCACCTTCAGCTACGGCCGCGCGCTGCAGGACAACGCGCTCAAGGCCTGGGGCGGGGCGGCCGCCAATTTCGGCGCCGGCCAGGGAGCTTTCGCCCAACGTGCCAAGCTCAACGGCCTGGCCAGCGCTGGGCGCTACGCGCCCGACATGGAGAGCCAGGCCGCCTGAGGCGTCGGCCCCCGCGCACGCGTGACAAGCCCTGCACCCCTGCAATCCGGGTCGAGCGCAGCGGCGGCCGACACGGTGGTCGACGTGCGCGACGTGCACTACGCGGTGCCCGGCGGGCGCGAGATTTTCTCGGGCCTTGATGTCAAGGTCCGCCGCGGGCGCATCACCGCCATCATGGGGCCGAGCGGGGCGGGCAAGACGACGCTCCTCAGGCTCATCACCGCGCAGATCAGCGCCGCGCGCGGGCAGGTGCTGGTATTCGGCCGCGACCTTGCGAGCCTGGCCCACGCCGAGATCTACCAGTTGCGCAAGCGCATGGGCATGTTGTTCCAGAACGGCGCCCTGCTCACCGACATGGACGTGTTCGAGAACGTCGCGTTCCCGGTGCGCGAGCACACCGATCTGCCCGAGGCCCTCGTGCGCCTGCTCGTGCTGACGAAGCTGCAGGCGGTCGGCCTGCGCGGGGCTTTCGCCTTGAGCCCCGGGGAGTTATCGGGCGGCATGGCGCGGCGGGTCGCGCTCGCGCGCGCCATTGTCATGGACCCTGAGGTGCTGATCTACGATGAGCCGTTCGTCGGGCTCGACCCCATCTCCCTCGGAGTGATCCTGCGTCTCATCAAGCAGATGAACCGGGTGCTCGGCATCACCAGCATCATCGTTTCCCACGACGTGCGCGAACTTGCCAGCGTTGCCGATGACAGCTATCTGCTCTCGGGCGGGCGCATCGCCGCCACCGGCACCCCCGCGGAGCTGCGCGCCAGCGATTCACCGGCGGTGCGCCAGTTCATGACCGGCAGCGCCGAGGGGCCGGTGCCGTTTCACTACCCGGCTCCCGATTACGCCACGCAGCTGTTCGCGGCGGATGAGTCGTGAGCGGCACGCGCCCCAGCCTGCTCAGCGAGGGCGTGCGCCGGCTCGGCTCGACCACGCTGTTCCTCGCCGGCCTGATCATCCAGTGCGTGCCGGCCCTCGCCCGGCCGCGTCTGGTCATCAACCAGATCTACAACGCCGGCGCCCGCTCGCTCGTCATCATCATGCTGTCGGGTTTATTCGTCGGCATGGTGCTCGGTCTGCAAGGCTATGACCTGTTGCGGCGCTTCGGCTCCGAGGAGGCGCTCGGCACGGCGGCAGCTCTGGGACTGCTGCGCGAGCTTGCGCCGGTGATCACCGCGCTGCTGTTCGCCGGCCGCGCCGGCACGGCGCTGACCTCCGAGATCGGGTTGATGCGCGCCACCGATCAGCTCACCGCCATGGAGATCATGGCGGTTGATCCGGTGCGCTACGTCGCAGCGCCCCGCTTCCTCGGCGGGGTGATCGCCATGCCGCTGCTGGCCGCGATCTTCAGCGTGATCGGCCTGTTCGGGGCGCAGATGATCGGCGTGCAGCTGATGGGGGTCGACAAGGGGGTGTTCTGGTCGCAGACCCAAAGCTCGGTCGGCCTGCACGATGTCAGCGAGGGTCTGATCAAAAGCGTGGTGTTCGGCATCGCCTGCAGCCTCATCGCCGTGCACGAGGGTTACAACGCCACGCCCACGGCCGAGGGCGTCGGACTTGCGACCACCCGCACCGTGGTAGCCTCATCGGTCGTGACGCTGCTGCTCGACTACGTGATGACCGCGGAATTCCTGTAAGAGGGACGTTGCCTATGCGTGCCAATCGAAGCTTGGAGATCGGAACGGGTCTGTTCGTGCTGTTGGGGTTTGCCGCGCTGTTGTTTCTGACCACCCAGCTGCCGGCCAGCGGAGTGAAGCTGGGCGGCGCCAAAACCGGCTATCATGTGAGCGCCGAGTTCGACAACGTTGGCGATCTGAAGGTCGGCTCGCCGGTTTCGATGTCGGGTGTGACCATGGGTGAGGTGACGAGCATCCGTTTCGATTCGACTACCTACAAAGCCGTGGTGAGCATGCGCATCGACAAACAGTACAACCAGATTCCGGAGGACAGTTACGCGGCCATCCAGACCCAGGGGCTGCTGGGCGGCAAGTACATCGGCCTCAGCCCGGGCGGCTCCGACACCTACCTGAAGCAGGGCAGCCGCATCGATCAGACGCAGTCGGCCATCGTGCTCGAGAGCCTGATCAACAAGTTCTTTGCCAACTACACCAGCAAGAGCGGTGGCGACAGCCAGAGCGCGGGCAAGGGCGCCGACACTCAAGGCAAGGCGGAGTCCAAGAAATGAGATATGCAAGGCTTGCAGTGAGCGGCGTGTGCCTTGCACTGGGGTGGGCGTGCGCCCAGGCGCAGGCCCCGGCCGCCGCGGCCGAGAACGAAGACCCGACCGCGCTGGTACAAGGCACCGCCCAGGGCATGCTGCAGGATCTGGACAAGGACCGTGACGCTTACCGGCGCGATCCTGCCAAGCTCGCCGGGCTGGTCGACAAGTACCTGCTGCCCCACTTTGACACCGCCTTCTCGGCACAGCTGGTGCTGGGGAAGTACTGGCGCACCGCGACCCCCGAGCAGCGCCAGCACTTCATCGATGCCTTCTACCATTCGCTGCTCACCAACTACGGCAGCGCACTGGTGGACTTCACGGCCGACCGGCTCAAGATCTTCCCGAGCAAGGTGGATCCTGACGCGAAGACCGCCACGGTGCGCACCGAGGTCAAGCGCAGCAACGGGGATCGGGTCTCGGTCAACTACTACCTGCGCAAGACGCCGCAGGGCTGGAAGGCCTGGGATGTCGTGATCGACGGTATCAGCTACGTGAACAGCTACCGCGAGGACTTCGGCGCGCAGATCGAGCAGCAGGGGATCGATGCGGTCATCAAGCGCCTGGAGGCCGGTGAGAAGCCCGAGGCCATCGGCAAACAGAACCTCGGCAAGGGCTGATGAGCACCCTGGCCGAGGCGGGCGCGGCCGGATTTCGGCTCGTGGCCCAGTCGGAGGGGCGCTTCGCCGCCGAGGGGGCGCTGACATTTGCCACCGCACGCCGCGCGCGTGAGCTCGGCACCCAGTCGCTGGACGGCACTTCGGCAGGCGCGCTGGAGGTGGATTGCGCCGGCGTCAGCGTCTGCGACAGCGCGGGACTTGCCGTGCTGCTCGAGTGGCTGGGGGTGGCCAAGCGTGCCGGCCGTACGCTGCGCTACACGCACCTGGCAGCCGGACTGACCGCGCTCGCCCGTATCAGCGAGGTCGAGGAGCTGCTCGCGCGCGGGGTCTGAAGCGCCGGGGGCGCTGTGCGCGCCTTGCACCCGTTCAGTGCGGCGGCGGGCTCGGCGGGGGTGCGGACGGTGAGGGTGATTGCGGCGTAGCGGCGTCCTGATCCTGGATCGCCTGATCGAACAGCTTCTGCTCGTCCTCGTCTTCGTGGCGCGACTCCCCGCCATTCACCTTGAAATCGCGCCGCTGCAGGTAGGCGTTGCGCAGGAACGCGTACGGATCGTAGGCCTTGTCCAAAAGATCGGTCGTGCTCAACAGGCGGGAGCGAACGTCGAGCTCGTACAGCGCGTACTGGCCGTAATACCAGTAACGGTTACGGATGTATTGGCGTGGAGTGAGGAAGGCATCGCCGGTGCGTCCGACCGCATCGCGCACATCGGAGGGACCGAAGAAGGGCAGCACCAGGTAGGGGCCCTTCTTGAGGCCCCACTTGCCGAAGGTCTGACCAAGGTCGCGGTCGTTCTTGTCCAGCCCCGAATGGGTCGCCGGATCGAACAGGCCGCCGAGGCCGAAGATCGTGTTGAGCAGGAATCGTTCGGTATCCGAGCCGAAGGCGCGCAGCTGACCCTGCAGCAGGTCATTGACCATCACGACCGGATAGTCGGCGTTGTCGAAGAAGTTGCGGATGCCCGTCAGCAGGAAGGGCGGCGTGACCTTGACGTAAGTGCGCGCCAGCGGGCGCAGGATCGCCCGGTCGAGCTTGTCGTTGAACTTGTAGGTGGTGCGGTTCATGCGCTCCCACGGATCGCGCGGATCGGCTTTTCCAGGCGGCAGCGTTGCGCAGCCGCACAACAAAAGCAGCAGCAGGGTCAGCGGCGTGGCCCGCGTCATGGTTCGCATGGCGCATTGTAGCAGCGCAGATGTGGGCCTGAGGCTTGTCAGGCCGCGCGCAGGGGAGTTCAGCGTCCGCCGCCGCGCTGACCCTGCCCCTGGCCATCGCCGTTGTCGTTGGCCAGCTGGCGCTTGCGGGTGCTCGCCAGGTACTCGCGCACTTCATCCAGGCGCGCCTGGTAGCGCTCGCGCTGAATGACGGTGAGGTGCGGTGTGGCGAGGGCGAGCTGCAGCTGCTGTGCGGCGAGATTCAGATCCCCGCCGGCGAGCTGGTACTCGCCCATGTAGAAGTAGGCATCGCCGGCATCGCCCGCAGCGCTGGCAGCCAGAGCCGTGAGGCGGATCTGCTCGGGTGTCGGCGGCACGTTGTTGAACAGATCGAGCAGCATGTTGTGGGCGTCGGCGGGGCGGCCGGCCGCCA
>Ga0209624_10001212_pt1 | contig 20878 bp, 22 predicted proteins | sample JacPinW_OM2H0_O1_FD_188565 | JGI IMG/M metagenome (GOLD analysis project Ga0209624, IMG submission 188565) | Forest soil microbial communities from Algoma, Ontario, Canada - Jack Pine, Ontario site 1_JW_OM2H0_O1 (SPAdes) (version 2) | ecosystem: Environmental > Terrestrial > Soil > Boreal...
GGCTATGCTGGGCTCCCTACTGTGGCGCCCGCGATCGGCGGCATAGGCGAATTCGTCGACGAGACGACGGGTTGGATCGTTCAGGATGTCGAGGCTGTGGATCAGTTCGCCGCATCGCTCGACGAAATCGCGGCCCGTCCCGCCGAGGCGGCGATACGCGTCGCGCGCGCGCAAGAGCGGCTAGTCGAGCGGCATTCCTGGTCAAACTTCGAGCGCGTGCTCTCTGCGGTCCCGAACTATCTTCGCCCGAAGGGAGGGCTTAAGTGAGCTCCGCGAGCGACAGTGGCGTTCAGGTGATGCTATTCGCCCACGCGGAGGGCAACTTTCTCGGAGGTAGCATCTCCTCAATAAGGCGCGCATCGACCTATGCTGCGGCAAGAGGTATTTCTGTTGCTCTCACAGCGTTGCTGTACTCTCCCACGCCGCTAACGCGCAAAGTGGCCAAAAACAGCCTTGATGAGCGTTGGCGCGTCCTCGATCTTCCCGGTGCCGGCCTCGATCAGGCCCGCAACGCAGCGCGCCTCGCAGTTCGGCGGAACTTGGCCGCTTTCGTAGACGGCTACGACTTATGGTGTGAAACGTGGCTTCATGCTGCTTATCTTGCGGCTAAGGTGAGGCCCGCCGTTTGGCGTCCTGAAGTGCTCCTGACCTTCGGCAATGATTTTCATAAGTCGCCAGGCTATTCTGCCGTTTTTCAGCCGCTACATCTCTGCTACCCAGCGCTGCTCATCGTGGATGACCCACTGCCATCAGGCTTCGTGGCTCCCCGAACGCTTCTTGAAACTCACGCTTGGCCCACTGGGGGCTGGAAGCGGGGGCAGCAAGCTGTGGACCGATGGTGGAATTGTGAGGTGGCCGCGAGCGGTTACGACCACCGAGCCATCGAATCGACATTCCACTATCGGCGCAAACCAGACGCTCTTCTCGAGAGGCCGCGTCATCCCGCTAACGTTGGAAGGGAGCCGATCGGACCCACACGGCTAACCCTGCTTCAGACGTCTCAGTTTGACGCCATCGGCCGTCCTAGATTTTCGGACTTTGCAGATGAGACCATCGGGTAAGCTTACTTCGGAAATTCCCGTGAAGGAACCGCTGCTATCATTTATAGTATTATCGTACAATTACGAGCACTATGTGCCGATTACGCTGCAAAGCATCCTCGACCAGACGATCGAGGATTTCGAGGTGATCGTCGTGGACGACGCCTCTTCCGACCGATCGTGCGAGGTCGTGCGAGGTTTCAACGACCCGCGCGTCCGTCTCATCGTAAACGACCGGAATCTCGGCGGAGCCGGTTCGTATAACGTGGCGGTTCAGGCCGCGCGAGGCGAGTGGCTGGTGAATCTCGACGCGGATGACTGGATTGCCCCCGAAAAAAGCGTGCGGCAGCTTAGGGCGGCTTCGCAGAACTCGCAGCTGGACATCATCGGCACCTGGGTAAGCCTCGTCGGCCCAGATGGCAGGCCGCATCCGGACGCGTCCCGGATCGAGCCGCATTGGAACGCGGATTACCCCCTCAATCTCGTCGATACATGGATAGGCAAGAATTATCTTTGCCGCTCGTCCACGATGGTCCGTCGCGCCGCTCACCTGAAGATCGGTCTGGACGACGCGGGGATGGTTGCCGCGCCGGATTACGAGTTGTGGACGCGGGCTCTTGCCAATGGATGCCGCTTCCACCTAGTGAAGGAGCGCTTGACCTTCTCGCGTCTGCATCCACGAGGAGTGACACGGGCCAATCTGCTCCGAAGCATGCTTGAGATTTCCTTTGCTTTACAGAAGAATATCTTGCCGCTTATTGAAAAGCGGGGTCTCTGGCCCTGCTTCGCCGAGACTCTGCGCTGGGTCGGAACAAACCCGGACCTGGCAGCCCTCCCGCCGCGCGAGCGCGAGCGGCTCCTTGCCGTGCTGATGACGGGAGCTGCCATCCCCACCTACGCTGATTTCTGCGCCGTCCTGTCGCAGCCTGATCCCGCGCTGGAGACAATAGGCCGTCGTATGATGATTGCCTTTGCCTACGCGAGGCCGGTAAATGTGGAAAATGCTTTGTCACTCTTGTCAACTGGGACGCCGGCAACTGATGCGCTCCGGGACGACAACCTTGTCATGGTAGGCAAGCTGCACGAGCCAAAATCAAATAGCGCGCAATTGAACGAAGAGACTGTCAGGGCCTTGGCTGCCGAAGTTTGGCGCGAGCGGCGCAGGCGGTGGTTACCGTTCAAGTTATGGACAGAAACGTCCAGGGCATGGAGACGGCTCACGCGCAAGCCGACGTAAGGGACCTGGAAATCAAAACCTCCGCCATGTTTTGTAAGGGCCGATCCCACGTCATAAGCCGCGGCGCGCCTTGCCTTTAGGATCACCAATGGTCGGCCGGACGGCATCTTCTACGTTCCACTGCTCCATCTGCGGCGGCGAGCGGGTGGGCGGACCGAAGTCCGCGGGATGGTGTCCCGGTGCTGTTTTGGGCCCAATGCGGAATGGGGGTGACTGCTAGGCTTCCTCCCATACAGCGCATTTTTATGGCGACGAGTACTATGAACGGTCGGGAGAACGCCCTGCGGGTTACATCGACTACGAGTTCGCGGCGGAGCATTCACTGCTGTTGTGGTTTGCTTCTCGAGATGCTTTTTCCCAAAGGCGGCGCGCTGCTCGATATCGGCTGCGCCACAGGGTCCTTGTTGCGCAGGCTTGGTGAAGCGTGGCGCAAGAGTGCGGGATCGGAGTCAATCAGCGGGCCGCCGCCGCACTGCCAAAGCCGGTGTAAAGATTATCGCCAACGACCTGTTCGCGCCGAACCCGTCCGCGTCGCATGCCGGCGAGTTTGACGTGGTTGCGGCGATTGCGCCTTATGCCAAAGGCTCTGCTGCTGAGTCACGGGGATTGAACGAAGCCGCTACGGCGGCGCGCACATCGAGGTTTTGTGAGGATCTCGTGCCCTGAGAGGATGTGGCCCATCCCCCAAGACAGGAGTTACCGATCGCCAGTTAAGCCCGCTTCGCCGCCGCATGATCGAGGACATGACGGTCCGCATGTCGCCGGCGACGCAGCGATCCTAGGTCAGCGCAGTCTCGAAGTTCAGCCGATATTTCGGCAAATCGCGCGAGTGGCTGAGCGTCGAAGACGTTTGCGCTTTTTAGGTCCATCTCGTCGCGACGGGGCATCTTGTGGCCCGGCCTCAATCAGATCGTCTGCGCCCTGTGGTTCTTCTATCGCATCACGCTCGGCGAGGCGGAGTTTCCCGAGCGCATCCCCTATGCGCGAACCGCGCAAACTGCCGGTTGTGTTGAGCGCCGACGAGGTGGTGCTGTTTCTGGAGTCCGTCTCGAGCCTGAAGAGCCGGGCGGCGTTAACCACGGCCTATGCCGCGGGCTCATATCAGGGCCTCGGAGATCGCGGCGCTGAGAGTGACGGACATCGACAGCAGGCGGGGCATGATCCTGGTCCGTCATGGCAAAGGCGGTACGGTAACCGTCCGCCGAGGGCCGCGATTACGCGGCGGCCCGCCATGGCTCCAACACAGCGCCTCAATGATCGGACCCGGCCGCCGATTGGGCTAGTAGAGCCGGTTGGAGCCGCCATAGACGCCGGCTTGCAAAATGCGTGTGAAGCTCTTCAGATGCCGCTCGGGATGTTCGCCGGAGTGGTCCCGCGAGGCGTAATAGAGCGCCGCCGGCGGATCCTTGCCGCCAAATGGCCGAATGTCGCGGACGTAGGTCCAAACGCGGCCAAGTTCGGTCTTGCCCTTCGCCAGGATCGGAACGGTGGTGTCGTGGCCGTGCAGACGCTCAGTCGGCGTTGTGTGCCAAGGCGGTCGCGTCATAAGGGCCCATTTGGAAGACCGGACGATTGTATTCGTTGACGAACAGCACCTCAGGGGGCAGCTGGAGAACCATGGGGCCGAGGTCTCAGGCGACAACGCTCAAGGCCGCTCGATCAACAGGTCTTCGCGGCGATTGGCGAAAGCCAACTCGGGCGACTGAGGCAGGAGGTAAGCGTCAAAGCCCGCAAGACGCGCGCGGAGCATCAGCCCAAGGAGCAGTCCGTCATCGATGCGATCCGTCGCCGGGGCGAAGGGCGGGACCCGAGGCGCCTCGTCGGTGCGCATGTAAGCGCGATGATAATCGGCTCCGGCGCTACTCGAAAGGAAGCGCCGCAATTTCGAGAAGTTCGGGACATCGCCGATCAAGAGTCGGCCGCCCGGATTAAGGCGCTCCAGCGCGGCGTCGACGAAGGCGAAGGGGTTGGCGTCGATGACGACGACAGGCAGGACGCTGTACGCGATGATGACATCAAAGCCGCCTTCCGATGGCGACATGTCATCGGGGAAGCGGCCCGCAACGGCCGTCACCGCTTTCGACATGGGAAGGAGATCGAGCATCTCCTGATGATCTATCAGTGTCAGCTGATGGCCGCTGGCCTCTGCCTGAGCTATCAGCTTGCGGGCGATCTCGCCGCAGCCGCAACCGATGTCGAGCACGCGAGCGACTGGGCCAGAAAGACGCGGCAGCAGGCCCAGCATGGAGGCCCAGATCGCGTCATCGAAACCTTCTCTGTGGCCCCGGGCGAAGCCCATCTTCTCAGCCTCCGACAGTGTCGGATCGCAAGCGAGCGCGCGAAGATCCTCGAAGCCGAGCTTCTGAAACCGCGCGGTGTCACGGGGCCCATGCACTGTGCGGGGATCAGCGATCATTCGCTTCCTTCGTTCGTCACGGTCAACTCCAACTCCAACTCCACTTTGACTATCTTGACGGCGGTCGGGTAGATGCTGCCTAGCCGATTTGCGTGCCGCGACCTCGCGCTACGCCCAAATTAGGGACCGTCCTATGGCCTCCGAAGATCAAACACAAGACGCCTATCGCGGCATCCTGAATTCCGTGGTCGCCGAAGATCTTCAGGCGTCCGAGGCGCGCTTGGCAAAATTCATGCGAGACGCGCTAATCCCCGACAACGAGTTGGCCGAGAATGTATCGCTCTTCCAGACGGTGCGGTCCCTCAAGCGGCTCCTCTACCTCAACGAGCTCTATCGCCAGATCCTGCTGGTTCACGGGGTCGTTATGCAGTTCGGCGTGCGCTGGGGGCGAGACCTCGCGGCGTTCGACGCCTTCCGCACGATCTACGAACCCTTCAACATTTCCCGGCTCGTCATTGGTTTTGACACTTTCGAAGGTTTTCCGTTCGTCGACCCGAAAGACGGCGCCCACAAGGTGATGGTGGAAGGCGGGCTTTCCGTTACCAAGGGCTATGTCGAGGAGCTTGGAGGCTTGTTGGAGGTGCGCCGCGGGCTCGATCCGCTCCCGCATTTGAAGCGTTGCGCCCTGGTGCAGGGGGACGTGACCAAAACCTTGCCGGCCTATCTGAGGGATCACCCCGAGACGCTCGTCGCGCTCGTGCACTTCGATCTTGATCTCTATGTGCCGACCAAGGCGTGCCTCGAGGTGATTGAACCCAATCTGACGCGCGGCAGCATCGTCGCCTTCGACGAACTTGCCAGCGGCCTCGCGCCCGGGGAGACGGAAGCCCTGCGGGATGCTTGGGGGCTCGGTCGCTACCCGATTCGACGCTCCGCCCTTCACTCCGGCCAGTCTTCGTACATCGTGATCGAGTGATCGCGCCTTGGCGGGGCCGGTGCAGATCATCGAAGGCAACGGGCCTGCGTCCGAGACCTTCTTTCTGGACGGGGCTTTCAACACCTTCCAAGCGAAGGCGCAGGGCAAACGCCTTATCACCTTTTTGGCCGGGGAGGGCCAGCGAGCCGTGGCCCTGACCCTTGGCGGCGCAAAGGGCCGATGGTCGTGCCCGGTGACAGGGGCTTTCGGAGGTGTCGTGACCGAGGGCCATCCCCCCGCAGCCGCCGTGTTCTCGGTCGTGGATGCCGCGACGTCCTGGTTGCGTGGAGAGCCTGAGACCATCTCAGCCTCGATCCGGTTGCCTCCGGATTGCTTCCGTGAGCCCGGCTCGGCCGCACTGGAGAACGCGCTTCATCGGGCGGGATGGCGGCTCGATCAAGCGGACATAAATCACCATCTAGTGGTTGGTCCCTCGGCACGCTTCCTCGCCGAGCTTGCCGAAACTAAGCGCAAGGAACTCCGCAGGCTTAAGCGGTCCGGTGCCACGGCCGGCGAGGCCGGTCTCGAAGCCTCAAGGATCTACGACATCATCGCCAAGAATCGGCGGAGCATGGGCTATCCTATGACCATGGCCTGGCCCCAGCTCGAGGCTCTCGCCGCAGCCTTTCCCGACCGCGTGCGGTTCTTCGGAGTCATCCGGGGCGGGACTATCTTCGCGGGCGCGATCTGCCTGCGGGTCACGGCGAACTATCTCTACGTCTTCTGTTGGGGCGAGCGGCCAGAGTTCCGCAAGGAGTCACCGGTCACCCTGCTAGCTGACGGCTTGGTCGCCTATGCCCACGCGCGCGGAATCGCGGTCCTCGACATTGGGGTTTCGACCGAACATTCGGTTCCCAACGTCGGGCTCATCGCCTTCAAAGAACACCTGGGGTGCCTGGCAAGTGGCCGGAGAATCTATACCCTCGATATCAGCTGATGCGCGCGCCGTCCAGCGCGATCAACTACGGGCTCAAGCCAGTGACGTCGCCGCGTCCGGTACCAGCTCGCGGGTACCGGTTGGTGCTCACGGCAGCGCGGTCTTGGATTGGGACCGAACCACGGAGAAGTAGCCGTTTTCCGCCCTCATTCGTTATCCCTTCGCTTCGCGCCCATTCCAGCCGACCCGAGACAATAGCGCAGGCGGAGACATCGATCTGCTTCGGTCGCAGGAACATCGATCAAGGCGGACGGCAAATCTCTCGATCCGGGTCGCACTCGGAACAAGGAATCTGAGCGCGTACCATCATATTGTTTTTACATCTTGCTAAAGGATGCGAAGATCATGAAGACTGTGGGTATCATTCATTTACCTGTCATTTCTGACCCGCGTGGCAACCTCACCGTCATAGAAGGCGACAACCACATTCCGTTTTCGATAGCTCGCGTCTATTATTTATACGATGTGCCCGGCGGATCTGAGCGTGGCGCGCATGCGCACAAAAGACTTGAGCAGTTCATTGTGGCAGTGTCGGGTAGCTTCGATGTTTTAGTGGACGATGGCACGAAGCAAACGAACCATCACCTCAATCGCTCGAATTACGGGCTGTATCTGCCGTCGATGACATGGCGTTCCATGGATAATTTCTCCTCGGGATCAGTATGCCTGGTGCTGGCGTCAGCACGATATGACGAGGAGGACTATTATCGCAATTATGACGACTTTAAACGTGCTTGTGGTTTGATATGATACCGTTCTTAGATCTCCCGCCACGTAGTCTATGTTTCAGGGTTTGTGGGTCTACGCCCACGCCGACAGGAAAGGCTCCTGCTGCCGACACAGCCATCCATGTCCCGATGAAGGTGTGACCTGGAACCAGCACCTCATCGCCCCGTCCGATACCGGCCGCGCGCAAGATTGGGGTGAGCGCATCGAGCCCGTTGGCGACACCGATACAGTATTGTACGTGACAGAATTCGGCGAACTCCACCTCGGAGGATCTCCTCGCTGCGTTCAACCCGATACTCTTCGGGAAAGCCGGCCGGCTGATTGGAAGTCAGAGCCTCGTTCCGCGCGCGCATTCGCCCAATGTCATAGCTGATTGTTACAGTTTCGTCTGATCGAGACCTACTTCACTTATTGGCGCTCACTCAGTCAGACCTCGCCGCTGCGGCGATTGTTGCTTCACGCACCCGAGTGACTACCCGCTCCACCTCCTCGTCTATCAGTTCCGGCCACATTGGGAGACTAAGGACCTGTGCTGCTACCAGCTCGGTATTCCGCAGGATCGTGCCTGCATTTAGATGGGCATAGGCCTTTTGGCGGTGCGGAGGAATCGGATAGTGGACTAGTGTGCCAATTGAAGCTCGCGTCAATTCCTCCTGTAGTTTCGCCCGCCACTGGCTGCGTACGACATAAAGATGCCAGGCTGATACAGCGTTATCGTCGGTCTGCGGCAATACCAGGCCGGGAAGATTGGCAAGACTGGTTGTATATCGGCGTGCAATGTCACGGCGACGTGCATTCTTTCTGTCAAGCCAAGGAAGTTTCGTCGACAATATCGCGGCCTGGATCTCATCGAGCCGGGAATTGACCCCGATCTCGTCGTGCACATATTTGATCCGAGAGCCATAGTTTCGTAGCCGCCGGATCCGTTCAGCGATCCAAGGATCATTTGTGGTGACCGCTCCCCCATCGCCGAACGCCCCCAGGTTCTTAGTGGGGTAAAAACTGAACGCTGCGGCGATTCCGAGATTGCCGGCTAGTCGGCCCTCAACCGTGGCGCCGTGCGCTTGCGCCGCATCTTCGATCAGAGCAACATTATGTTTGATGGTTAGCGTCGCCAGAGCCTTGACATCCGCAGGCTTCCCGTACAGGTGCACGGCGATTACGGCCCGCGTCCGCGGCGTTATCGCCGCGGCCACTGCGGCCGGATCGATGTTGAATGTCTCGAGGTTAATGTCCACCGGGACGATGGTTGCGCCGGTTTGGCTAACCGCCAGCCAGGTCGCGATAAAAGTATGGCCTGGTACGATGACTTCGCTACCACAGCCAATGTCAAGACTGCGCAAGATCAATGTCATCGCATCCAAGCCGTTGCCGACGCCGACTGCGTGTTCAGCGCCGCAATAGGCGGCGAAATCGGCCTCGAAGCGCTCAAGCTCCTCGCCGAGGATCATGTTGCCACGCAACATCACTCGCGCCATGATCTCGTCGAGGCTCGCTCGAAGTTCGCGATTCAGCCGCTCTAAGCTGAAGAACGGCACACCTGTCCTGTGGAGTGGTTCAAGGTCCGCTGTGATGGTCGGCCACGAAGTTACATTTGGCGTAGCGCTCAAACTCTGCGTACGAGCGAATGTAGTCCCCTTATCATAAACCGCGGAGGTGAACACGAGGCATTACACCGCCACCCGAAAAATCATCAATCGCCATACGCCGGGCGCGACATGAAGGCCTATGTGTGGCCGGCTCAAAGCGACCCCGCCTTGTACCTGCCGTCTAGGTGAATTTTTAAAACTGCCGGAGATGGCCAGGAACAACTGGTGCAAGCTCTGGTGCGCGTGACCTGCCCGAACTGAGCCGATCGGCGCGTCGCAGGTTAGTAGACGCGGTGGCTAAGGAATGGCACGTCACGAGTACCCTATCGCCGTCAGGTTGCCGCAAGCATCAGTTATTTTCAGTGTTTGCATCAGGCGCCGGCGAGTTAACTCGAGTTCTCCACATCAGCCTCCTGGCGAACCCTCCGGCCGCACGTGAACCGTAGGTCTCACCAGCGCGTTAATGTCAAAGCGGTCGCGACTGGTCAGCACTCTTTGCAATGGTTATGGTTGGTTCCACAACTCGAACGTCTTAGCGCAAACGGAATTGCGCGAGTTCCCGCACAGAAGTAAGGTGAGAATATGCTACTAGTGTATTGGAGTTTGATTGCTCAAGACGGTCGACAAGACGTTTATGCGATTGCTCATAATGTAGATCTGCTGATCTACAGAAGTAATAATCAAATTACTACCTCAAACACGCTCGCGTATGACCCCATATTTGAAATTAATAGCTGAATCAATGCAGTCAATTCGGGACAAACCCGCAGTGTCGGTATGCATCGCCGCGTACAACCATGAGAAGTACATCGCCGATACGATCGGAAGTGTTTTAGACCAGGGTGTGGACGGCATGGAGATTATCATAACCGATGACTGTTCATCAGATCAGACATTCGCGGTAGCAAGCGCTATTGACGACCGTAGAATTAGGGTTTTTAGACACTCCCACAATCAGGGGCCAAGTATTACAGCAAACGACAGCATCAACAAGGCCCAGGGTAATTATATATGTCTTCTGGCATCTGACGATATATTCTTGCCTGGCAAGATTCGTAAGCAACTATCCATACTTGAAAATAATCCTAAGGTCGGCGCGACTTTCTCGCTCTTGACCTATATTGACGAAGAGGGCCGCCCTTTCGATCGTCAGAATTCTATTCCTTTGCTCCCGGAGAACCCAAGCAAGGAACAACTTCTTCGCGCATTCTTCTTCGAAGGAAATCAATTGGCAGCCCCCACGGCAATGGTCAGAAGACACGTCTTCGATCAGATCGGACTATGTGACCCCCGTCTGGTACAAACCCAGGATTTCGACCTGTGGATTCGGCTTTGCCTACGATACGACATCCACATTATTCAGGAGCCCCTCGTAGGATACCGCATCCGTTCTGGCATGGCGAACTTGGACGCCAACACGCCGGCAAAGATTGGTCGCGTCTACTGGGAGTTGTCGAAAGCGTTGGAACGGTTCTGCGCTCTCAATGATGCCGATCTTTTCTTTCGAGTCTTTCCCGAAGCTCTTAAACACAACAAAAAGGGGCTGACACTTCGAACTTGCCTTGCACTCGTAGCTCTGAACGCGTCCCAGCGATGGACGCGGGCATTTGGTCTCGAACTCCTGTACCGAGAGATTAAGGATCCTCGTGTATATTCTGCACTCGAAGCTGCCGGCTTTGGCTTTCCTGATTTTTCTGCCTCCGCCTCTGCGGTAGACGTATTCGGGGCCGCCGCTTTGGCAGATGTTATGGCAGCCAGAGATTGGTGGCACTCGCAAGCGCAAAACTGGGAGAACGCACATAAGACCCTTGCTAGTGCGTCGGCGCAGGAGCTATCGGAGTGTCAGCGGGACCTCGAACTCGCCAGAACCGCGGCGGTCGGCCTAAATAGTGAGTTGGAAGCACGCGCCCAAGCCGCCGATCGGCACGCGGAGCAAGCTCGGAATTGGCGGATCGCGGCCGAGGCGCGTGCCGAAACCGCCGATTGGCACGCGGAGCAAGCCCGGAATTGGCGGGCGACAGCCGAGGCCCTCCAAGCGTCACACAACCAGCAAACTTTCCACGTCGCTGTCGAGACGTCCAACAATCCGGCGCGGCCGCGTGAGGCAGCCCCGGAACTGCTCGTTGAGCGAGACTTGGCTTCTGCGGGTGGGATCGTCGTACTCTTGCCTTTCCTCGTTGAAGGGGCGCTTTCGCTGAACGTGTTGCGGGCGTTGCGCGCGAAGGGGGCGGACGTAGCGGTGGTCTCTTGCGTCGAGGGGGGCGGCGGCTACATACCCGATGATGCGGCCGACTTCGCGGCGGAGAACCGCCTGATCCACCTCTCATCGATACCTCAGAACTTGCGAAAAGAGCGTCTGATCCGGGAATTAGAAAGGCGCGGAACCAGGTTGGTACTGCAGATTGGGGCGTTCGCTGTATATCCAGAGCTTCCTTATGTGAAGGAGCAGCTTCCGGGGCTTCGGGTGGTCGACATCCTGTACAACGAGGTTGGCCACACGCTAAACCACTTTTTGTACGAGTCGTGCTTCGACGGCGTGATCGTCGAAAGTCAGCAAATGGCCAGCTTCGTGCGCCATAGCACATTGAAATCAGATCCTCTCGTTAGAGTTGTGGAAAGTGGCGTAGACCTCAATCTGTTTTCCCCCGGCCAACGGCGGCCAGTCGAGGGACCCCTTCGCATCGGCTACGTCGGCCGATTGTCTCCCGAGAAGAATCCGCTTGGCTTCATTGAGCTGTTCGATCGTCTGGCAGAACGTCTGCCCAGGCTCAAAGCGATAGTCGCCGGCGAGGGTCCCATGGGCGAGGAGGTCAGGACCCGAATCGCGGCAAGCCCCGCGGCGGCGCGACTGACATACCTCGGCCGCGTCCCAGCCGTCACCGATGCGCTTCATGCCATCGACGTGCTCGTCGTTCCGTCCACACTCGACGGGCGGCCGAATATAGTGATGGAGGCCAACGCATGCGGCGTGCCGGTTATCGGCGCTCCGGTGGGCGGAATACCAGAGCTAATCGAGGAGGGGGTCAACGGTTATCTCGCGGCTCCCAGTGAAACTGATCGGATAGCGTCTTGGCTACGCGTTTGGGATGAGGATCCCTCACTCCTGGCCGCGATTGGCTTGACCAGCCGAAAGATCGCAGAAGCTCGTTTCGATCGACGGCGGATGATTGCGGACTACGCTGCGGCGTTTGCACACTTTGCTCGTTCTTAGTGAACAGGGGCCGCCTCTCGCACAGATTTCGCGGAGCACGACGATCGGTTCGTGGGAGACTGATCGACGAGTTCGCCCTGTAGCCCCACAAGCGGCAGAGGCATGACGCCAAGCCCCTCTGTGGCCGCAATTTCTGGCCGGGGAGCGAATATGCAGGCAGTCATCTTGGCAGGGCCTCGGAACACAATTTCTCGCCTTTTTGAGATGTCTGGACTCAGGACACCGAGCGCGATCGAGCCCATCCTAAACGCCGACTAGGCCTTCGCTGTGCATCATCCAGGTAGTTAGCCGAAACGCGCCCGCTCCGAGCACGGCCCCAAGCTGGCCACCGTATGCGTCCAGGGCTTCGGCTTCGTTGGGCCCGCGAATGCCATCGCGATTGCGTGTGCCCGAGACGGAACAGATACCCCTCTACCATGTAGTCGGTGTCGAGCTAGCTAACGAAGTTGGGCATGCAAGGGCTGCCGCGCTAAATGCCGGGCGCTTCCCTTTCACGACCACGGATCGCAAAGCGGAGCGTGCGGCGCGTATTGCCGGAAAGGTCAGCAACCTCAAAGCGGTTACTGACGAGGCGGCCCTCAGCGAAGCAGACGCGATCATCGTCAACGTCGGCCTCGACGTCGAAGAGAGGCCAGCGTTCAAGGTCGCTCCCTTCGGGGCCGCGCTGGAGGCGGTCGCACGCTCCATGACCTCTCCATTCCGGGCGAAACCAATTACCGCGCACTTGCGTCCCCGCCGTTATTCGATGCCGACTGCGTGCAAACCGGCGCAGTCGATTTCTCTTCCAGAAGACCGATTGCAATGGCGCGGCCGAAGGCTGTAGCCTATGTACCCGAAGTCTTCGAGATGAGGGCGCGGCGGGCATGCCGCGTGATCGGCGTGGATCGGACGAGCGTGCATTATGAGGGGGACGCGTCCCGATGAAGTGGTATTGCGGAACCGGCTGAAGGGCGGAGCGTCGGCGCTTCGGTTATCGATGGCTGCATGTGTTGCTCAAACGGGAAAGCTATGCGACCTAGCGCTTTCCAGGCCGGGCCCCGTATTGCGCGCAACGGAGAAACCTGTGATAGAGATCGCGAATCCCATTTGAGCCGCGCTGCAAAGACGGTTTCGCCAAGATCGAACCGCAAGGATCGCAAGTTTTGATTTGTTATCGCCTTATCGCCGCTCCGGCATTGTCCATATTGGCACTGAAAAAGATAGGGGCGACAAGAAGTATTGCTAGTCCGGCGGCGAAGGGAACTGACCAATCCGGAATTTTGGTATCCATTTTCACCGGGTCCTTTGAACTAGACCGCACTCGCACTTTTTATTCTGCGCCTGAGAACATGGCCAGTATGACGCAACTATGCCCCCCGCGGTCCGGGATGACCGCTTTGACGAAGATCTGCGTGCGTGGAGTTGAAGGAAGAAATAGCACGCCTCCCACCCCACGCGCGTACAACGAAGCTGCAACTACTCGTCTATTTTGATGTCATGCCTCGGATTCTGTCATCAACCAATGGTGATTACGGAGGATATTGGCCGCGTTTTTCGACGTTGAGCCATTTACTCAATCGATATACACTTCTGATTTCGGCAAAGCCTCAACATGCCCCGGATCCGCCAAGGCACGGTCACCGCGCGCGCATCTGCGACTCCTCTTGTGCGATATGATTGCATCGAAAAAGATACTTGTTACAGGGGCAGCCGGTTTTATCGGAAGCCATCTTGTCGAGGCGCTGGTCGTCCGCGGCGCTCAGGTGACATGCTTAGTTCGCTACAACTCGGCGTCGAACCTGGGCAATCTTGAATTCTTGCCACTCGAGACAAGGCGCGAACTCACGATTTTGCTCGGTAACGTCGAAGATAGCGACTTCGTATTTAAGGCCATCGAGGGGCAGGAAATCGTCTTGCACCTCGCTGCACTGATCGCAATACCCTATTCTTATGCCGCACCGCGCAGTTATTTTCGAACTAACGCTGAAGGTACACTTAATGTACTTGAGGCGGCACGACGTGTTGGAATTGCGCGTGTCGTCCATACGAGCACCTCAGAGGTGTACGGCACTGCGCTACACACTCCAATTGCTGAGGATCATCCGCTGCAGGGCCAGTCCCCTTATTCGGCAAGCAAGATTGCGGCGGACAAGATTGCTGAGAGCTATTTCTGCTCGTTCGGTACGCCCGTGGTTACACTTCGTCCCTTTAACACATTTGGGCCACGACAATCTGCCCGTGCCTTTATTCCCGCTATTGTCTCGCAGGCCCTTGATTGTGATGCAGTTCAGCTTGGCTCACTCTCGCCACTACGGGACATGACCTTCGTATCGGATACAGTGGAAGGCTTTATCGCAGGCGCGGAGACGCCGGGTATAGAGGGGGAGACGATCAACCTTGGCACCGGGGAAGCGTATAGCATTGGCGACTTTGCACACCGGATCCTTCGCATCATGGGCGTCAAGAAGCCGATTGTGCACGACGCAGCGCGGGTGCGCCCGACTAAGAGTGAGGTGATGACGCTCGTATCGAACAATGCAAAGGCAAGAAAATTGTTGAGTTGGACGCCGCGAACCGAACTCGACGAGGGCCTCCTAAGCACGATCGAGTTCGTAGACCGGAATCGGCACCTGTATCGACCCGGTTTTTACTCAATCTGAGGAGCGCGTCGATGAAGGCAATCATCTTGGCGGGCGGTAAGGGATCGCGTCTTCACCCCTTTTCAGCGACTCTGCCCAAGCCGCTGATGCCGCTTGGAGATGTGCCGGTCCTGGAACTGCTTCTCAGGCGGCTGCATGATGCCGGTTTCAAAGAGGTAGTCCTCGCCGTTAACCATCTACGTCATTTGATTGAAGCGTTTTTTGGAGATGGAACGCGTTTCGGCCTCCGAATTACCTATAGCTTGGAGGATCAGCCGCTCGGCACGGCCGGGCCGATTGGACCTGTGTTGGAAAACCTCGGGGACGATTTTCTCCTTGCAAACGGCGACCTTCTGACAACCCTCGACGTTAGGGCGATGATCCAATCACATCTGGCGCGAAAAGCTGATGCTACAATCGGTGTATGCGAACGTGAAATGCAGAGCGAATTCGGCGTCATTGAAGCCGACTCCGATATGAGGATGACTTGTTACAACGAGAAGCCCGTGATCCGCCAGCTAGTTAGCATGGGAATCTATGTGCTTAACGCAACTGCCATTCGGCGGCACATTCGCCCCGGGGTGTACCTAGACGTAAATACATTGGTGCAGGCTATGGTCGCAACGAGCCAGAGGGTCTTCTGCCATAAGCAAGACTGTTTCTGGCTAGACATCGGCCGCCCCGATGACTTCGCGCTCGCCCAGCGAATGTATGAGAAGAATCCCGCCATGTTCCTTGGCATCGGGCGGTCATGAGAAGGGCCCTTGTTACTGGAGCGACGGGCTTTATCGGCCGACATTTGGTTGCGCGATTGGCAGCGGAGGGTTGGGCGGTGACATGCGTCGCACGCAGCACGATCCCCACCATGCCGTCACCAGCGGGATCAACGACCTTGGAGCTTGGTCCGGCTCCCTGGAGTGTCGAGTCACTCAAGCAGGCGCTCGAGGCGTCGGCCGCGGAGGTCGTGTTCCATTTGGCGGGAACCACTCGTGCGGTATCAGTCGCAGATTTGTATGCCGTCAACGCCGGGATGGCAGCGACCCTCTTTGATGCTGTCGAAGCGGATGCGAGGATGCTCGGCCCGAAGCCTTTGATCGTGCTTGCGGGGTCATCTGCCGAGTACGGAGAAGTCGCTTCCGACGCACTGCCGGTAGCAGAAGGCTATCCTTGCGCGCCCTCGACCGACTACGGCATCAGCAAGTACGCCCAGACGCTTGCTGGACTGGCGCGTGCGAGGCGCGGTCTCAACGTCATGGTGGCCCGGATATTTAATCCCATTGGACCTGGCATGCGCAACCACCTGGCACTTGCAAACTTCGCCGAGCAAATCCGATTGGGCGTGACGGTGCTCCGGGTTGGCGATCTTGATGTCGAGCGCGACTTTGTCGATGCATCTGAGGCCGCCCGCTTGATCGCCGCGCTCGCCGCGAATCCGCCCGCTCGCGACGAACGTAATGGAATTGTCTGGAACATATGTTCGGGGCGAGCCTTCAGTCTTCGCAATCTTGCGAACGAACTAGTGCGCTTGTGCGGCCGCCCCGTAACCCTTGAGATAGATCCCGCTCGCCTCCGCCCAGGTCAAATGCGTTCATTTCGTGGCTCAACCGCGCGTCTGGCTGCGGCAGGGCTTTTCCCAAAGGCGCCGGACTTCGCAACTTTGCTTCCGCAGCTTCTGGCAGATCGGATGCGCTTATGAGCAACGCAAAAGCGAAGCCCTCGCCGCAGCTTAGACGCTGCAATGTGTGTGGCCATTTCGGAATACATCGCTCGCACAACGCAGCGCGATGATGCTCCGCTGCGACGAGTGCGGCATGGGCGTGCTCGCGGTATAGAGAGGAATTCGGTGAAGGTGCTTATTTTCGGCGCCGGCGGTCTTGGCCGCGAAGTCCTGAACGTTTTTCGCGCCTCCGCCGCCGCAGGACGGGATATCGTATGCCATGGTTTCATTGTCGATCCTGAATTTGCGACGGCGCCGACGTTGCACGACATGCCGATCGCGGGCGGCGTTGAGGTGGCTGAAGGCGCCGAACTCGGAACCGGGGCCAAGGTAATTCCCCGTTTAACGGTGGGAGCCTGGTCGGTGGTCGGCGCCGGCGCCACCGTGATTCGCCCGGTCGCCGCCAACAGTACGGTCGCCGGAGTGCCCGCACGCCAAATTGGTGTCAGGAGCCCCGGCTGGCATGATCGACAATAGCCGTTGCCTTCTCCTCACGCTACGCTTGGAAATCGTCGATGACATCCACACCCGCGCGTGAGCGAGAGCCACGCGAGCAAATTCCGGTGCTCGTACCCGCCCTGCCCGAAACCGAAACGCTCATTCCCTATTTGCGGCGCATCGATGCGGCGAATTGGTACAGCAACTACGGACCTTTGTGGAGGGAGTTTCGAGATGCTTTCACCGTCTGGCTGGCCGAGCGCACAGGCGGTGAGAGCGTCCACGCGGTCTTTACGCCCAATGGCACGATTGCGATAGAACTTGCCTTGCGTGCCCGGGCGTTGCCCGGACGCTCCTACTGCTTAATGCCCTCTTACACGTTTGTTGCGACCGCGCATGCAGTCTGCAACGCCGGCCTCATTCCCTACTTCACCGATGTTGATCCATATAGCTTGGTTCTTACGCCAGAGATTGCCGACGGGGCACTGCGCAGGCTGCCCCGGAAGCCTGCCGCAGTAGTGGTCGTTAGCGCCTTCGGCGCCCCTCTAGATCAAGAGAGCTGGCGACAGTTTGAGCGGGCTCATCACATCCCGGTAGTGTTCGACGCCGCCGCGGCCGCGGCGTCCTTGGACTCAATCGGGAATCAGCCGCTCACCGTCAGCCTGCACGCGACCAAGGTGTTAGGCATCGGCGAGGGAGGGGCGGTCATCACGGCCGATGGCGAATTTGCGAAGCGAATAACCGCCATGAGCGGGTTTGGCTATCTTGGCGATCAGCGAACCTCCGTCTTGCGGGGCGGCAACTACCGTATCTCCGAATATACCGCGGCGATTGGGCTTGCGGCGCTGGCCGGACTCGATGCAAAGATTGCTAAGCTTCGCGCGGTCGTGAGTGAATACCGAGAGGGGCTCGCCAACTCGCCGGTACGGCTGCAGGAGGGCGTTGGCGATCGGTGGGTAACGATGACCCTGAATGCTTTGGTGCCAGAAAACCGCGTCGAGGACGCGCTTGCCCGCTTCGATTGCGCCGGCGTGCAGTGGCGACGCTGGTGGGGATTGGGCTGCCACACGCACCCGGCTTTTAAGGACCTGCCTGCGCTTGACCTGGAAGTGACCCGCGAATTGGCGCCGCGGGTGATTGGCATTCCCTGCCATACCAAGCTCACGGCGAGACAAGTCGCCTCCGTCTGCGCCTGCCTTCTCGATGCAGCGTGATATGAGTCTTGTGCCCAAGCTGTCCTTCATCGTCCTGTCTTACAATTACGCGGACCTGATTGGTCAGACGATCCGCAGCATTCTCGAACAGACGGTGCAGGATTTCGAGATCGTGGTCGTGGATGATGCGTCCACAGATGGGTCATGCGACGTCGTGCGCTCGTTTCTAGCTGATCCACGCATCAGGCTGCTCACCAATGATCGGAACATTGGCGGAGCCGCCAGTTATAACCGCGCGGTGGAGGCCGCGCATGGCGAGTATCTCGTAAACCTTGACGCCGACGACTGGATCCCGCCCAACAAATGCGAAGCCCAGCTCGCGTTTCTTGCTAAGAACAAAGTGGCGGTGCTGGGGAGTTATGTGACCTTTGTCGACCGGAACGGGCATCCCGCGTCGCAGCTGGCGGAACTTGAAGCGTTCGTGAATCAACCACTCGACAACACCATCGACAGTTGGATCGGTCAGAATAGGCTGGTGCGTTCGTCCACAATGGTTGACCGGGAGGCCCATTTGTCCCTTGGACTGGACGATCCATCGATGGTGCAAGCGCCCGACTACGAACTCTGGACTCGGTTCCTGCGGAACGGCTATCGATTGGCCGTCTTACCCGAGAAATTGGCCTATTGTCGCCTGCATCAGGGTGGTGTGACCCATGCCGATCCGCGAGGCACCATCCTGGAGATGAGCTACGCCACATTGCGGAATTTGGTGCCGATCATTGAACAGAATGCGATGTGGCCGTCGCTCGCCGGAATCATCCAACGATGGTTTCGTGAGCCTGGCTTCACTCGCTTACGGCCCATTGAGCGTTATCGGCTCTTGGGAATGCTGCTGGGAGAGCCGCCCTCCAGCGATTTCGCAGCATTCCGGAACATTGTAGTCGACGGTGCGGCCGCGGACGGCAAACTTGTCATGGCCGGACGCCGCTTGTTGGCGATAGCCGTGGGCGGCCAACTGGACATACTAACCCGACCAGACGAACCAAATTCGGGCACCGCAAGGCTGAGCGAGGAGACTATCAGGATCCTGGCCACTGAAGTTTCGCGGGAGTTGCGGAGCGACGAGACTATCAAGGCCGTCGCAGCCGAAGTTTGGCGGGAGCGGCGCAGGCGGTGGCTGCCGTTCAAGTTATGGACAGAGATTTCGAGAGCATGGAGACGGCTAAAGTGAAAGCCGAAGTAGGGTTTCAGCTCTGATGCTACGTTCTTTGATCAAGCGCGGAACGCTGCCCAATAGCAGGTCTCCCACCATGGGTGGCAGTCCCGGTTTATTATGTGAGCGCCGCCTCGTAGAGGGATCCAGCCTTTTCGACGCGAATTGGTATCGGGAGAGCTACGGGGATATGGAAGGCGTTGATCCTCTCGGTCACTATCTTACCCACGGATGGGTCGAGGGTCGGTCGCCCGGTCCCGATTTCGACGTAGCTTGGTACTTGGCTACCTATCTGGACGTTGCGAGCGCAGGAGTGAACCCTCTTGTTCATTACTTGCGGCACGGCGTCAACGAGGGACGATACACAAAGCCTGGAGCCCTTAGCCAGCAGGCGGTTGGTTCGGGGCTGCCCCAAGTCTCGGACTCAGTGGCGCCCAAGTCTCGAAGTGCTTCTGACATTAAGGCGACGCTGGGGGAGCGGCTGCACGAACTATGGCCCTTCATCTGCGCGGACGCGAAGATGCTGCAAGACGCCGTCAACCCGATCACCCCAACACCGAGACTGCTGTCACTTTGGGAAAACAACATAGTCTGCGCTCCAGCTGTTCATACCGGGACGGTTGTGCAGAAGGCTCTAACGCGCCTCCCTGCGGGGACCGACCATCTCATCCTGATTCCTTGGCTCGGAGTTTCTGGTGGCTCAGAGAAGGTGACCCAGCGGCTGCTGAGCTTTTTGCGGACTCGGTACGAGCATGGCCAGCTTGCTGTTTTGGCGCCCGACGCGATTTTCGACTTGGAGCCGATGCAGCGCTTGGTGCACGAAATTCCCATTGTGGCCTTGAACGATGTCGATAGGAGCCTGTCGGCGTTGGATCGCGCAGAGATCGTAGATGATGTTCTTGTCAATCTCCGTCCACGGACGGTTCACGTCATAAACTCTACTGCCGGCTGGGACGCCCTAAGACAGCATGCTGAAGACTACGCGCGAGATTCCAACCTTTTCGTGAATATCTATAGTGACATACGGTTTCGTGACGGTACACCCGCCGGCTTTTTTTGGCGATACCTGCCTGAGGTCATCCGCCACCTCGCGGGTATTTTCGCGGACAATCAAGCCGTGGTCTCTAAAGCGATAGAATACTTCTCAGTTGTTCCCGAGCAGCGAACTCTTTTCACCGTGGCGCCAACCCCAATCGTGGGGATGAATGGGGCGAACCCCAGGTTGCAGTGCCGACCCTACGTGCCCGCGGCGCAGGAGCACACCTTATGGATGAGCCGAATAGCGCCGGAGAAGCGCCTCGACGTTGTGCGCGAAATAGCTTCGCGGCTCCCGGAGCGTAGGTTTTCTATCTATGGCGCGCTGCTGCCGGGAGTAGTCCCCGACGATTTCCTCGCGTGGACGGCAGAAACGACGAATGTGGACTATCTCGGGGAATTCAGCGCCCTCGAGGCGCTGCCACTTGATCAGTTTGACTCCTATCTTTTCACCACTTCCGCGGAAGGAATGCCGCTCTCCGTGCTCGAGGCGGCTATGCTCGGGCTCCCTACTGTGGCGCCCGCGATCGGCGGCATAGGCGAATTCGTCGACGAGACGACGGGTTGGATCGTTCAGGATGTCGAGGCTGTGGATCAGTTCGCCGCATCGCTCGACGAAATCGCGGCC
>Ga0209624_10001213_pt1 | contig 20877 bp, 19 predicted proteins | sample JacPinW_OM2H0_O1_FD_188565 | JGI IMG/M metagenome (GOLD analysis project Ga0209624, IMG submission 188565) | Forest soil microbial communities from Algoma, Ontario, Canada - Jack Pine, Ontario site 1_JW_OM2H0_O1 (SPAdes) (version 2) | ecosystem: Environmental > Terrestrial > Soil > Boreal...
GATCGGGAACCGGCGCGCGTCGCGCTCGAGATTGGCGAAGGTGCGGTACCGCCCTTCAGCCTTCAGGCGCGCAATCGCCTCCTCGAAGCTCCGCTGATAGTCCATCGCCTGTCCTTCTCGGCCTGACCCTATTAGCCCAGCACCGCTTTCCTCTTCGCTAAACGGCGGGCGAAAACTTGTCCAGTGTTTCGGCCGTTGGAGTGTGATGCGCCTCACAATTGTCTCTAAAAAGGCGGCAAAATGGCAAGGCGGTCGATGGTCTTTGTATTACCGTCGTTGCGTGATTGCCAACGGCCGACTCGAAAATCGCCGGCGCGCCGAATTTCAATTAAGCAAAGAAACGCCGCCGAGAACTTCGTTCGGCGGCGCTTAATTTTTCTTAGAGCCGGCTGTTATTGGGGGCCACAGACGGTCGTATATTCCGGCTGATATTCTCCATTGACGAAACTATCCAGCCGGCAGTTGGAAACCGGCGCAACGCTCGCCGTCGCTTGCTCAGGGATAACGTTCACCATCTCGGGCGCCGTTGCTGACGCAGGCCTCTTCACGGGAACTAGCCTGTAATAATGACCGTCCGGCGTCGTAACGACCTGAGCCGAGGCGGGCATGCCGATGGACATCAATCCGATACTCGCTGTCGCCAGCAAGCCTAACCGTATGTATCTCATGTCCTATCCTTCCATTGATGAAGGGCCACATTCCGGCCACTTCTGCTCCATCAACGCGCTAGAACTGAGGCAACATTTAGTAATGATAAACAACATATAGAATAAAATTAGGCTAGTCGCGTAGATTTGAAGAACTTAAATGAGAACTTATAATTGATGTTTTATGTACGATATTTTTTGATAACTGAGAGAGACGTTAGGGGCGAGCCGAATTGCACGAGATTTTCGAGATCGTGTCGCCGCAACGCACCCTGAAAGCCCCGCGATGAAGTTCGCTGTGCCGCAAATACGTGGAGGCGATCGGACACCGCTGCTGAAATGAGAATCCGCACGGCGCCTTACGGCCATTAGGCGGAGCTTTGTCAGCGGCAGTGACAGCATCAATCGGCGCTGGAGCTGGCGGGATCCCGAGCATTACGGAGTAGCGCCCAACGACAAAGGACGCGCAGGATCCACGCTGTTTGGTCAGGTCCGGCGGAGGGGGAGGAAGGCCTGCCTAGGCGCTGGCTTGCGGGCGCGCCGCGAGGGCCATTGCCCTCAATGCGCCCGGCCGACGGTGAACTCGACCGCGTCGCGTAAAGCGTGTTTCCACGGGGAAGCGGCGAACAATTCGAGGGCGTCGCGGGCCATCGCGCCATAATGCCGGGCGCGCTCGATCGTGTCTTCGAGCGCGCGATGCTTCTTCATCGTCGCCAGTGCGAACTCGAGATCGCCGTCGACGACCTCGCCTTTTTCCAATGTCCGGCGCCAGAATTCGCGCTCTTGCGTCCCCCCGCGCCGGAACGACAGCACCACCGGCAAGGTGATCTTTCCCTCGCGGAAATCATCACCGACATTCTTGCCGAGCTTAGCCGACGAGCCGCCATAGTCGAGCGCGTCATCGATGAGCTGAAAGGCAATGCCGAGATTGGCGCCGTAACCCTGGCAGGCGGCGATCTCCGCCTTGGAGCGGCCGGCGAGAATGGGCCCGACCTCGCAGGCCGCGGCGAACAACGCCGCGGTCTTGGCGCGGATGACCGCGAGATAGGCGTCCTCGGTCGTCTCCGTGTCCTTGGCGGCTAAAAGCTGCATCACTTCGCCCTCGGCAATCACCACGGCGGCGCCCGACAAGACCTCAAGACATTGCAGCGAGCCGACTTCGACCATCATCTTGAAGGCTTGGCCCAAGAGAAAGTCGCCGACGAGCACGCTGGCCTCGTTGCCCCAGAGCACGCGCGCGGCCGCCTTGCCGCGCCTGAGGTCGCTCTCGTCGACAACGTCATCGTGCAGAAGCGTCGCCGTATGCATGAATTCGACTGCGGCGGCGAGCTTGATATGGCCCTCCCCCGAATAGCCGCAAAGGCCCGCCGTCGCCAAAGTCAGGATCGGACGCATCCGCTTGCCGCCCGAGGCGATGAGGTGATTGGCGACCTCGGGGATCATCGTCACCTCTGATCCGGTGCGCGAAACGATGGTCTGATTGACCTTGGCCATGTCGCCCGCAACAAGCGTCGTCAACGGCTCGATCAGACGATCCGCCGATTTGTCTTCCAGTGGAACGACAATTCCCACGCAAAGCATTCCCTTGCCAGATACCGCGCCTCGACCATAAAGACGGCCCAACAACGCCGCAAGTGAGCCAACCGAGGTCCCTTTTGGTCGAAATCCTGCGCACCAACGATCTCGTTCTCATCACCGTCATCGAATCGATCCTGAAGGCGGAGCGGGTCGCCTATTTCATCGCCGACCAGAATATGGCCGCCGTCGAGGGATCGCTCGGCTTCCTGCCAAGGCGGATTTTGGTCGACTCGGAACAGAAAGGGCGGGCGCGCCGCCTCATTGCCGAAGCGGGTCTGGGAAAAGAACTGCTCGATGGCTGAGCCAGCCTCGGAGCTTGAGAGCGCCGCGACGGCAGACGCGCTGACCGAGGACGGATGGCTTGGCGGCCGGCTCCTGCTCGTGCAGCCGAAGCGCGGTCATCGCGTCGGGACGGACGCCGCCCTGCTCGTTGCGGCGGCGGGCGACGCTCGGCAAGGCCGGATCGTCGACGTCGGCGCGGGGGTCGGCGCGGTCGGCCTCGCGTTGGCTCAGCGCTCATCGCTGGCGTCCGTCGATCTCGTGGAACTCGATCCCGAACTGGCGGCGCTCGCCGAAAGCAACGCGGCGCGCAACGGGCTTCAGGCCCGCACGCGCGTTTTACCGCTCGACGCGCTTAACCCGAGGGAGCGCCGCGAGGCGGGGCTGGCGGAATCGGCCGGTTGCGTGGTCACCAACCCGCCGTTCTTCGACCCCAAGTCGGTCCGCGCCTCTCCCGACGAAGGCAAAGCGCGAGCCCATGTCTTGCCCCGGGTGGAGGCGGGCGACGCGCTCGCCGACTGGATTCAGGCGTCGCTGGCGATTCTGGCTCCTGGCGGGCGTTTCGTGATGATCCACCGGCCCGACGCGCTGAGCGCGATTCTCGCCGCGATTGGAAGCCGGCTCGGCGCGATCGCGCTTCTGCCGGTTCATCCCATGATCGGCGCGAGCGCGCATCGTCTGCTCGTCTCGGGCGTCAAAGGCTCCAAGGCTGCGCTACGCCTAGCGCCGGGGCTCGTCCTGCACGAAGGCGACGGCCGACTGACGGCGGAGGCGGACGCCGTCCATCGCGGCGAGCGGCTTATCGACTGGGGCGGGTAGCGCTCGACGTGGGCTGAAAATTATACGGCCGGCCGCGATGTACGGTTTTGCGCGCGACTCAGTCTTTTCAGTTGCTTAGCCTCTTTTTTCTGCAACTTGAGACAGCTGAACATTCACGGCATAACGCATCTGCATAATGCATCTTAATTTTGTTATTTATTGCAATTATGCGGATCCGGCCGCGCTTAGGCTTTGCCAAGTCGAGCGACCGCTGACATCCGGCCGACAAATTCGTTAAACCGTCCTGAGGCGCCGGGCGGCGCCGGCTCGACCAGGGGAAGGCCATGCGTTCCGGCGCCAAATTCATTCGCTCGCCAGCAATTGCGGCGATCCTCGCCGTTTCGGCTCTTCTGCCGCTCGCCGGCTGCCAGATCCCGCCGTCTGGAATCCCGACTGAAGCGAGCATTCGGGGCTTGAAGCCGTCAGGCACGGTGACGATGACCCAGGTCTTTCTCTCCGGCCTGGGCGCAGGCAGCGGCTCGCTTAGCTTCAGGGGCAGGACCTATCCGTTCACGCTGACCGGCTCGCTGATCGGCCTTGGCGCGATCTCGACCATGCAGGCCTCCGGCGAGGTCTACAACCTCCACGACATCTCCCAGTTCTCAGGCCCCTGGATCCAGGGCACGGGCAGCCTCGCCATCACCGCCAGGGCGAATGGGGAAATCTGGCTCGAGAACCGCAACGGAATCATCATGCGGCTCAACGCAGCGCAGGCGGGGCTGACGTTCAGCCAGGGACGCTACGAGCTCACCATCCAGCTCACGCAATAGCGCTTCTTTGATTTTGCGCGCTTTTTCGCGAGCCGCGCAAAAACCGCGCGAATGAAGCCGGGGCGCGCGCGCCTACCCCGTGCCGCCCGGAAGCATCCGGAGCAGCACGCCGTCGCGACGGACGAAATGATGATAGAGCGCGGCCGCGGCGTGCAGGGCGACCAGTCCAAACAGGCAGTAGGCCAGCACCTGATGAACCTCCTCCGCGGGATGAAACACGCCAGGATTGGAAGCGACGCCAAAGTTCAGCTGGGCGAAACCGTAGTCGAAGGCGCGTCCATGCCAGACATAGGCGACGACCCCGAAAATCGGGATGAGGACCATCAGCACATAGAGGAGATGATGCGCCGCAAGCGAAGTGCGGCGATCGAACTCGCCAATGTCAGGCGGCAGATCAGGCGGCTTGTGCGACGTTCGCCACACAAGCCTGGCGATGACAAGGGCGAAATAGACGAGCCCGACGCAGCCATGAACGTTGATCCAGAATGGGCGCGTTTCCTTCGGGATGTCGTCGAACAACAGACCCAGCGTTCCGAGAAAAACGACCAGCGCCGCGACGGCCCAATGGAAGGCGACCGCGGTCGAGCCATACCGCGTAAGCGCCGGGCCGACGCGCTGCCGGGCCACGAGAACGTTCATGGCGAATCGCTCCTGGATTTCTTTGTCGGAGATGGCCCGTCTCAGCCGTCGCGTCGGTTGGTGCAATCGCCACAAGGCGTTTTTGTGGCTCGTTGGATTGCGCGCGGATTTGAGCGCTCCCTTGGCGCTGCTATGGTCGCGCGCACGTGAACCGGCGAGCCGCCATGACCGACGCCTTTCTCAACCATATCCGCGCCACCCTCGACGACATCGAGGCGGCGGGCCTGACAAAACGCGAGCGGCTGCTGACCGGACCGCAGGGCGGGCGAATCCATGTCGCGTCGCCGCAAGGCGCGCGCGATGCGGTCAATCTCTGCTCCAACAATTACCTCGGCCTCGCCGATCACCCCGACGTTATCGCGGCGGCGCGCCGCGCCATGGACACTTTCGGCTTTGGCATGGCCTCGGTGCGCTTCATTTGTGGCGCGCAGACGCTGCATCGTGAGCTCGAGCAGGCGATCGCCAAGCACTTGGGCAAGGCGGACGCGATTGTATTCGCCGCCTGTTTCGACGCCAACGGCGGCGTGTTCGAGCCGCTGCTCGGCGAAGAGGACGCGATCATTTCCGACAGCCTCAACCACGCCTCGATCATCGACGGCGTGCGCCTCAGCAAGGCAAAGCGCTACCGCTTCGCCAATTCGGACATGAACGAACTCGAAGACCGCCTCAAGGAGGCAGATTCCGCAGGCGCGCGGTTCAAGCTCATCGCCAGCGACGGCGTATTTTCCATGGACGGCTACGTCGCCAAGCTGAAGGAGATCTGCGCTCTCGCGGACCGTTATGGCGCGCTGGTTCTGGTCGACGACTGCCACGCCACCGGGCATCTCGGCGAGAAGGGCCGCGGAACGCCCGCGCTGACCGGCGCGGGCGACCGGGTCGACATTATCACCGGCACCTTCGGCAAGACGCTTGGCGGGGGCATGGGCGGCTTCGTCGCCGCCGACCGGCCGATTGTCGATCTCCTGCGGCAACGAGCTCGGCCCTACCTCTTTTCCAATTCGCTCGCGCCCCCGCTCGCCGCCGGAGCGCTCAAGGCGCTCGAGATTGCGATCGGCGCCGACGGCCGGCGCGCTCTGCTCAAGAACCATGCGCGTCGCTTTCGCGAAGGCGTTGAGAAGGCTGGATTCAGTGTCGTGCCCGGGGAGACGCCGATCATTCCGGTGATGCTGGGCGAAGCGCAGCGCGCGCAGGATCTGGCCCAGGCCCTCGATGATCGCGGCGTGTTTGTCGCCGGGTTCTTCTTTCCCGTCGTGCCGAAGGGCCAGGCGCGCATACGCACCCAAATGTCGGCGGCGCTGACAGAGGCCGACATCGACTTTGCGATCGCGGCCTTCACCGACGCGGGGAGGGAGCTGGGGATTGTGTGAGAGAAAGTAAGCTGTCGCCCGCGATCCCCCACGCTCCTTCAGAACGATGATTTTCTGTAGAAGCCTCCTACGCAGACGTTCCCCTAACGTCCGACGGCCGCACACCGAACTGCGCACGAAAGAGATTGCTGAAATGGGATGAACTGTTGAATCCCATCGAGTACGCGATTTCTGTGATCGATTGCGCCGCATACTGGGAAGAGGAGATGAGATCGTAGGATCGCTGCAGTCTTCGCAGTCTCATCCATTCGGAGGCCGACATCTCCGTCTGACGAAAAAGATAATGCAAATAGCGGAGCGAAATCCCGTTGTTCCGCGCGATATCGCTCAACGACAGGTCGGGGTCGCTCAAATGCGCGTCTATGTAAGCCTTTACCGAACGGAGCCGCGCCTTTTGGACGCTTTTCTCGTGAACCGGCTGGCGGCCGGGTTCTCCAGTTAAAGCCAGGGCGAGGATGTCCATGAATTCCTCGCCAAGTTTCGCTTTGGATTGAGGATCGACATTCACCCCCTCGGCCGCAAGGACGGTGCAGAATTCGACGGCGATGCGGCCCAGGCCGCGGCTGAGATCGAGATTGGCAAAAAGAGGCGGACGCCCGGAATCGAAACGGCTGTCGAAGGCGTGGCGTGGCAACTCTATCCAGAATTGCCGCGACATGACATTGCAATGCAACTCATAAGGCTCATTTGCATAGTACACGGTGCCGACCCCCGGACGCAGAAGGAACGAGGAGCCCGCTTGGCAAATGGTCAGGTTACCCATTTGTTCTATTCCGGCGTAATAGCAATCCTTGTCTGCGTGGGCGAGGTGGCGGCTTTGGCGCCGGATCGACTGCGGTGAGAGCAGCGTATCCGTAAGGGTCACCTCTCCAAACCGGGCCTCGCGAACAAATCCGGCATACTCGCTGTCTTCTTCGGCCGCGCAATCGACTTGCAGGTAGATTTCGCAAATTGCGTCGCGCCAAGCCTGGCGGCGTCTGGCGGCGGCCAAGGGTTTGGTATCGAAAACGACCTTCATGGCTTCCTCCCGTATTGCCGTTCTACGCGGGCGCCCAGTATCTTTCCAAGTTCGCGAAAAGCAAGGGCCTAGGCGACGGCGCGGCCGCATGACCTAGGCGCGCGGTCCCTTGCATTTAGGGCGCGCCTCTTGCGCTGCTACGCAAGGCCTATGCGCTGTCGCGCAAGCGAACTTGCCGCCGGTCTGACAAGGTATGACAATGACGCGACGGCCGCGCCCGCGCTCTTGCGCTTAAGAGCGGCAGCCCGGTCAAGAAATTCTTGGAGGATCACGAGACGTGGCTCTGACTCAAGAGAAAATCGTCCTCTTGATCGCCTTCGCCTTGTTTTGCATCTTCTCGTTCTTTCTTAGAGGCTTCCTAAGCCCGGGCAATCTTCTGACGCTCGTGCGCGGCGTCTCCACTTTAGGCATTCTCGGCGTCGGCATGGCGGTTGTCGTGATCGGGCGCGGCATCGACCTCACGATCGTCACCATCTATGCGATGTCGGCCGCATGGATGTTTTACCTGGCGAATACCGGCGCCTCTATCCCGCTCGCCCTGGCGTCGGGATATCTGTACGCTCTCGCCGTTGGCGTGGCGAACGGCCTGCTCATCGCGTACCTCGAGATTCCCGCTCTGTTCGCGACTTTGGGCATGGCCGCGTTTGCTTATGGTTTCGCGCGTTTCTTTCTCGTGCCCCTCTATGTGGTGTACATGCCCCCCACCGCCTCCAGCATTGCCTGGATTGGCGGCGGCTTCATCTTCGGCGTGCCGGCGCCGATCCTGTTTTTCGCTTTGGTCGCGCTCCTCGGTTTGGCCTTCCTGCGTTTCACCAAGCAGGGGCGTTTCATCTATGCGATTGGCGACAATTTCGCCGCGGCGCGCATCTCCGGCGCCCCGGTGCGTCCGATCATCGTCCTGCAATACGCAGTTTCGGCGACGGTCGCCTACCTGGCCGGCCTGATCACCGCGACCGCCGTCGCCAGCATGAACACCGCTGTCGTCAATTCCTCAATGATCTATGATGTCATCCTGGTCGTGGTTCTCGGCGGCATCGGACTTTCCGGCGGCCGCGGCGGGATCCGCAACGTGATCGTCGGCACGTTGCTCATCGGCATCCTGCTGAACGGTATGACCATCATGAACATCCAGTACACGCCGCAGAACGTAATCCGAGGTTTGATTCTTCTCGTCGCGATCGTCATCGACAGCATCGTCAACCCGCGCGACGAGCAGACTGCCCAACAAGGCGACATCTAGAGCGCCGCTAGCGTGAATGGGAGGTTGAAATATGCGAAAGGCTGACATCGCCGCGACCGTCTGGCTGTCAGCGTTTGCATTGTCGTCGCCCGCTCTCGCAGTCGACTGCGATGGGCTACGCTCGGCGAAAATCGCCGACACGACGATCATCAGCGCAGAGGCGGTTCCGGCCGGCGACCTCACAACCGCCGACAAAGTAACGCGCAAGGACATGCCGGCGTTTTGCCGCGTCGTTGCCTCGGTGAAAGACGCGCCAGACTCCGACGTTCGCGTCGAGCTATGGATGCCGAACGACGGGTGGAAGGGCGTCTTCCACGTCAACGGCAACGGCGGCTACGCGGGTGTACTTGCGTACAACTACGGCGCGATGGAAGCCGCAATAAAGCGCGGATACGCCACCGCGGAGACAGACCTCGGAACGGCGCCGGCGACCCCACTCAACGGCGACGTCCTCGTCGGTCATCCGGATAAGTGGAAAGACTGGGGACTGCTCGGGACCCATGAGGCGGCCCTCGCCGGCAAAGGGATCGCGAAGACGTTCTATGGCGCGGACGCCAAGCGCTCCTACTACACCGGCTGCTCGACAGGCGGTCAGCAGGGACTCATCGAAGCGGAGTATTTCCCCGAGGACTTCGATGGCATTCTGGCTGGCGCCCCCGTCGTCAACAGGACATGGGGCCACGCGGTTGCCGTGACGAGTTATCAAGCTGCGAACCTGAAGCCGGCATATAGGCTCTCCGATGCCAATCTCGCGTTGCTCAGCAAGTCGGCCATTGCCGCCTGTGGCGCCAAAGGCAACGGCCTCAAGTCAGATCCGTTCATCGGCGACCCGTTGGCCTGCGACTTCAACCCCGCGGATTTAACCTGCAAAGGCGCGGCGGCCGACGATTGCCTGACCCCCGAGCAGGTCGAGACCGCAAAAGCGATTTATCTTGGGCCCGCGGACAAGAACAGCAAGCCGCTCTTCTATGGCGAGTTGCCAGGGAGCGAGTCGGGCATCTTCAATTGGGGCTTCCTCGAGGCGCCGGGCAACGCCCCGGGCGAGCCGGGATTCGACGGCCTCTTCAAATGGGTGTTCGGCCCCAACTGGGATTGGCGCAGTTTCGACGTGGAACAGGACATGGCCAAGGTCGACGCCGCCCTCGGGCCGGTGCTTAACGGGGCAGTGACAGGCGACGTCACCAAGTTCCGCGATCGCGGCGGGAAACTGATCCTCTTCCAGGGTTGGGCGGATCCGATCGTGCCGATAGAGCAGACCATCAACTTCTATAAGGATCTTTTGACCAAGTTCGGCGGCGAGGAGAAAACGAAGGAATTCGCTCGACTCTTTATGGTTCCCGGCATGGGCCACTGCGGCTTCGGCACAGGTCCAAACCGGTTCGACTCTGCAGCCTTCGGCGGAGTGCAGCCCCCAGCCTTAGACCCCGAGCATGATATGTTCACCGCGCTCTCGCATTGGGTCGAGGACGGCGTTGCGCCGGCTCAAGTCATCGCGACGAAATTCGTCGACGGCGATGCGTCAAAGGGGATCGAGATGCAGCGGCCGCTCTGCCCCTATCCGCAACGTGCCTGGTACAAGGGCGACGGAGATACCAGCGCTGCCGCGAATTTCGCTTGCGCCGTCGACAAGAAGTGAAATTCAGGACGAGAATCGGAGTTTGATCCTGCTCATCGCGATCGTCCGGAAAGCGCGGTCAGCGCGCGATGAGCAGACCGCGCAACAAGGCAACTTCCAAGACGGTGTCACTCACAAGGGAGAATGAAATATGCGAAAGAGACAGATCGCGGCGGCCCTCGGGTTCGTGCTGTCGCTGACCGTTACGGCTCACGCACTCGCTCAGGGAATCGACGATCCGCGGCGCGCCGATTACTTCAAGACGTTCGAGGGCAAAACGATCGCCTTCGTCCCGGTCACAATGGGCATCGACCTCACTGAGGGGTGGGCGTCGGTCATGAAAAAACAAGCCGACCGTCTCGGCATGAAGTTCGAGATCCGCGATCCCCAATTTAGCGCGGATAAAGGCGCCGAGGCCATCACCGCGCTCATCGCGGAGAAGCCGGACGTCATTGTCGTTCACAATCCCGACGTCCAGTCCTACGCCAAGCTTCTGAAGCGCGCCGAAGAAGCCGGCATCCACGTTGTTCAGATCAACATGAGGTCGAACTACAATTCCGACGTCTATGTCGGCGCCGACTGGATCGGGATCGGCGAGGCGGAGGCGCAGGCGGTCGTCGACAAGTGCGGCGCCGGCACGAGCGGCAAGGTTGCCATCCTGCAGGGGCAGCCGACCTCCGGGTCGGACAGCGGAATGATGAAAGGCGCCGACAACGTCTTCAGCAAACATCCCGAAATCAAGGTTGTGGCCAACCAGGCCGGGGAATGGGATGCGACCAAAGCCCAGTCTGTGATATCGACCGTCATTCAACAGAACCCCGATCTCTGCGGGGTGGTGGGATTCTGGGATGTCATGGACTTGGGCGCCGCGGCCGCCATCAAGGAATCGGGCAAACCGATCGTGCTCGTCACGTCCGGCGGCGGCGAGCAGATGGCCTGCGACAATGTCGAGAAGGGCGTGTTCGAGAAGGAGATCGCCTATCAGGTCATGGATCAGGGACGCGACCTGAACGACATGATCGTCACGGTGCTGGAGTCCGGGCAGCAGCCAGGAAAGCTGAAAGCGGTCGTCTACAGCCCCCAACTCGTCATCTCCAAGGACACCGTTCGGCCGGGCCTCTGCTGGAGCGCCAAAGACCTCAAGAAATAAGAACTAGCTGGACTGCTTAAAGCGCCGAGCCGCAAAACGGCTCGGCGCGTTTTTTTGTCGCCTCCGGAAAAATCAGATGACGATCGGCGAGTGGGCCGCAAGGTTACGCTATCGATATGTCCCCGATCATGTGGTCGGCGAGGTGCTCGGCAGGGGGTGGATGGACAATGTCATTCCCGTCACCTTGCTCATCGCGCTGGCGATTTTTCTTGCGACGGCGATTCCAAACTTCACCGCGGTCGGAAACATCTCCGACATCTCGCGGCAGATAGGCGAATTCGGACTGATCGTCGTCGGCCTGACGATCGTTATGCTTGCCGGCGGGATCGATCTGAGCGTCGGTTCGAACTTCGCGCTGGCCAATGTGACCGCATTGGCGTTGATCAATGTCGCGAAATGGCCGATCGAGGCGGCGATCGCCGTGACGATTGGCGTCGGCGCGCTGGTCGGCCTGGTCAACGGCTTCCTCATTGGCTTTCTCAGGTTGCGGGCGTTTTTGACTACGCTCGTCACGCTGACGCTCGTTCGAGCTGTCGTCGACCTCTTGCTGGAGGTCTATTCGGTCAAGATCGCCACGGGCGATGTCGATTCCTCGCTCTGGGACTACGTCGGCGCTGGATCGATTTTGGGCGTTCCCTTCAGTTTTGTGCTTCTGATTGTCATTGCGATCGTCGCGCACTTCGTGCTCACCCGGCTTGGCGCCGGCTGGCGGATCATGGCGGTCGGCGGATCACGGCGCGCCGCCTACAACGCAGGCATTTCCGTGCCGCGCACCGTGTGCCTCACCTACGTCGTCTCCGGCGTCCTCTCTGCGCTCGCCGGGATTCTGTATGCGTCGCGGCTGTCCGGCGCCGGCCCGGACACCGGCATTGGTCTCGAGCTCACGGCGGTCACCGCGGCGCTGATCGGCGGCAACAGCGTCGGCGGCGGCCGCGGTTCGATTGGCAAGGCCTTGATGGGGACGATCATCGTCTCCCTGCTCGTGAACGGGCTGGTCCGGCTCGGGTTGCAGAACGGGGCGTCGTCGATGGTCGTCGGGGCCGTTCTGCTCATCGCGATCGCCATCGATGTGCGCTGGACGAGGTGGCGACACAGTCTCCGCGCCAAGGTCTACGTTTCTCCGGGCTACCTTGCGCTTCCGACTGCTCCACTCTTTGTGTCCGACCCGTCGTCGCCCTATGCGATGAACGACCGCCTGCGCGATGTCGAGGTCATTGGGCTGGGCGAGCTTGACGGTCCCGAGGACGTCATTCTCGACCAGGACGCAAACCTTTATTGCAGCGTGCGGCAGGGAGAAATCGTTCGCTTCTTCGCTCCCGGCTACGTTAAGCGTGAAGTCTATGCGCATGTCGGCGGCCGGCCGCTCGGCATGGCCTTCGACAAGGATGGCAGCCTCGTCGTGTGCATAGGCGGCATGGGTCTCTATCGCGTCGACAAGCTTCGCAAGGTCCAAAAGATGACCGCGGAGACCAACCGCTCGCGGCTGTCGATCATCGATGATTCCCGCATGCGCCTTGCAGACGATCTCGACATCGCGCCCGATGGCAAAGTCTATTTCAGCGAGGCCACGATTCGCTACGGGTTCGAGGAATGGGTGGTCGACGCCCTGGAGGGCCGCGGAAACGGCCGGATTATCCGATACGATCCCACGACCGGCGTCACCCGGACGATCCTTCGCAATCTTCTATTCGCCAATGGCGTCTGCATGGCGCATGACAACAAGTCGTTTCTGTTCGCGGAAACCTGGGGTTGCCGGATCAGCCGCCACTGGCTGGAAGGCCCAAAAGAGGGAACGACCGAGGTCGTTATCGCCGACCTTCCCGGCTATCCCGACAATATCAATCGCGGGTCGCGGGGAACCTATTGGCTGGGGCTCGCTGGGACGCGGACGCCCTCTTACGACATGGCGATGACCATGCCGGCCTTCAGGCGCCGCATGGCGCGCCGAGTGGCCGGCGACGAGTGGCTGTTCCCCAACGTCAACGTCGGCTGCGTCGTGCATTTCGATGAGAATGGCGGCGTCATCGAGACTCTGTGGGACCGGGACGGCGAGAATCACCCGGCAATCACGTCGATGCGCGAGCATCGCGGCTATCTCTATCTCGGCGGCGTCACCAACAATCGGATCGGACGAATCAAATTAGCCGACACCGATCCGGACTGGACCGGCCCCGCGTCCTATTGGGGCGAGTCTTATCGGGGAATGCGACGATGAATCCGCTTAAGAAGGCGGTCGACAGCTGGTTTGGCCGCGGCGAAGCGTCGATCACGATTCCGCCGATGGACGGCGCCTTCCGCCCCAACGATCTTTTGGATCTCGCCCCGTCGAATCTCGAGGCGCCGGCGCCCGATTGCCTCGCCGTCACCTCGCACGGCGTGATCGTTTCTTCGGACCGTTCGCTTTTGCGCGTCGACAAGCCAGACGGCGCAGAGATCGCGTCCTTCGACATGGCCATCAGCGCGCTGACCGGCCTGCCGGATGGCGGCGCGGCGGTCGGCTTGATCGACGGCAGGATCGTCTTCGTCGGAGGCGAGCGTGGCGGAACGACGCTCGCCAGAAACCCTGAGGTCGCCTGCATCACGGCGCTCGCGCCAGCTTCGGACGGAGCCTTGCTCATCGCCAACGGCTCGGCGACCAACGGGCCGGCGGCGTGGAAGCGCGACCTGATGGAGAAGAACGCTTCCGGTTCGGTATGGCGAATCGACCGGCAGGGCCGCGCCTCATGCCTTGCCGGCGATCTGGCGTACCCTTACGGCCTCCTCGAAGAGGCCGGCTCAATCGTGGTCTCGGAGAGCTGGCGTTGCGCGCTGACGCGGATTTTTTCTGGCGCCGACGGTCGCAAAGAGCCGGTGCTGGAGAACCTTCCCGCCTATCCGAGCCGTCTGTCGCGGGCCGACGACAAGACGATCTGGCTCGCGCTGTTTGCGCCGCGCAGCCAGCTTGTCGAATTCGTCCTCAGCGAAGACGGCTACCGAGGCCGCATGATCCGCGAGATCGACGCCGACTACTGGGTTGCGCCTTGTCTTCGCTCGGGCGCAACGCCGCTGGAGCCGACGCAACAGGGCGGCGTCAAACAGCTCGGCGTGTTGAAGCCATGGTCGCCCAGCCGATCCTACGGATTGGTCGCGCGTCTCGATCCCGCATTTCGTCCGATCGCCAGTCTCCACAGCCGCGCAAACGGGCGACGGCACGGCGTCACGAGCTGTCTCATGGTGGACAAGCGGCTTTTCTTTGCCGCCAAAGGCGATGGAATTGTCGCCTCGCGGACCTACGAAGGACTGGTTTCATGACCGAGCCGCCGCTCCCGGAAACTCCGCTGCTTGCGGAAACACCGCCGCTTTCCGAAACTCCGCTTTTGGAAATGAGAAGGGTCTCCAAGGAATATCGAGGCGTCGCCGCGCTGAAAAATATCGATTTCCAACTTCGCCGCGGCGAGGTCCACGCGATCGTTGGAGAGAACGGGGCCGGCAAGTCGACGCTGGTCAAGATCCTGTCCGGCGTGGTCGCGCCCTCGGCGGGCGAAATTCTCCTCGCTGGCGACCGCATCCAGATCGCTGGTCCCGCGCTTGCGCGGCGGTACGGTATCGCGATGGTGTACCAGGAAACCAGTCTTGTGCCGACGCTGACCGTCGCGCAAAATCTCTATCTGGGCGACGAGAAATTCTACAATCGCCTGAGGGGCACCTATATCGAGGCGCAGCAGTTTCTTCAGTCCCTCAACTTCCCCGTCGACCCCACGGCGACCGTCCAGTCGCTCGGCACCGCGAAGCGCCAAATGGTCGAGATCGCGCGGGCGGTGCGTCTCAACGCCAAAGTCATCATCTTCGATGAGCCGACCGCAACCCTGACGCCTGAGGAAAAGCATCATCTCTTCACGCTCATCGATCGACTGCGCGAGGAGCAGGTTTCGATCATCTTCATCAGCCACGCGTTGGAGGAAGCGCTCGATATCTCCGATCGCATCACCGTCCTCAGGGACGGGGCCCACATCGTCACGGCGGACGCGAAAACCTTCTCGCGCGAAACGCTCATTCGCCACATGGTCGGCCGGTCGCTGAGCGATGAACTTTATGGTCGCCCGGGCGACAACTCCAGGGTGCGGCCGCCCGGAGAAAAGGTTCTCAGCGTACAAAACCTGTCGATGCAGAACGTGGTGCAGAACACGTCGTTTTCTATTTTCGCCGGACAGGTCACCGGCGTGTTTGGGCTTGTCGGCTCGGGGCGCACGGAGACCGCCAGAATTATCGCGGGCGTCGTCAAGCGCGACCTCTTTCATGGCGGCGACGTGCGCCTCAATGGAAAATCCGTGCGTTACCGGACGCCACGCGATGCGGTCGTCGACGGCGTCGTCTATGTCACCGAAGACCGCAAGGGCGATGGTTTTTTCGAGACCATGTCGGTCGCGGAAAACGTTTATATGGGACACATCTCAAGCCCCAAGTCGCATGGGGCTGTCGCCAGCATGAGCGAGATGAAGGCGCTGGCAGCCGAGTGGACGAACAAGCTCAACATCAAGACGTTGAACAGCGACGCTCGCGTGATCGAACTTTCGGGCGGCAATCAGCAGAAGGTGGTGATTGCGAAAGCGCTGGTCCAGGCGCCCAAGCTGATCATCTTCGACGAGCCAACGCGCGGCGTCGACGTCGGCGCAATCGCCGAGATCCACAACATGATCGGCAGTCTCGCCGACGAAGGTCTCGCGGTGGTCGTCATATCCTCGTACCTGCCGGAAATCCTCAGCCTGTCGGACCGGATTTTGGTCTCGAGACAGGGCCGCATCGTCGAAGAGCTTTCACCCGAAGAGGCGACGTCCGAATCAGTCATGTTCGCCGCCGTACATTAGCCTAGAGCTCCCCGCGGCCGTGCAGAAACGCCTCGAAGGCGCTGAGCGTCGTAGCGGAGACGTAATGCTCGATGCCCTCGGCGTCCGCCTCCGCCGCTTCGCGCGGCGCCCCAACGGCGATGAGCAGGTCGACCACCAGCCGATGGCGCTCGCGCGCGCTTTTCGCCATCGCTGCGCCCGTCTCGGTCAGGAAGATCCCCCGGTAGGGCTTAGCGCGGGCCAGCCCCTCGCGCTTCAGGCGAGCGATGGTCTTGCTGGCGGTGGGGTGGGCGACGCCCATGCGCCGCGCAATGTCGGTCGTGCGCGCTTCGCCGTTGGCGGCGATCAGGTCCGCGATCAGTTCGGTGTAGTCCTCCAGCAGCGAGGCTGAGCGGGCTGAGCGCGCCTTGCTGAACCGGTCGGCTTGCGCGGGCTCGGCCGCCAGTCCGGCAGATGCGGACGGCGGCTCTTTGCCCCGCTTCTTGGTCGCCAAATCGCCCTCGCTCGCCCGCCGCACGTCGGTGTCGCCCCTCGTTTCATTGTGCAGCCTTGGCTGCAAAATGCAACCCGGCTTCGGCGTCGCGCGTTTTATCCAGCCTTTGCGCTTATTTGCAGCCTATTGACTATGACGTAGCTAAGGGTACATTATGCAGGTAAGGCGAAAAACACCGGAGACGAAGCTGTGAGCGACACGGTCGCGCGCGAAGGCCTGACAGGCGCGCGCGGGGGGATAACGGATCGGACCGTCGCGGACATCCGCGAGGTTCTGGCCGGCAGGATGCGCTGGCGCAGCCCGTTGCTGTTCGCCGGTCCGGCGGTGATCGCGTCGATCGCCTATATGGACCCCGGCAATTTCGCCACCAACATCCAAGCCGGGGCGAAATACGGCTACGCGCTGTTGTGGGTGGTGCTCGTCGCCAATGTCACCGCCATGCTCTATCAGGCGCTATCGGCCAAGCTCGGCATCGTCACCGGGCGTAACTTGGCGGAGATGTGCCGCGACCATTTCCCCAAACCCGTCGTCTGGGCTTTATGGATCGTCAGCGAAGTGGCGGCGATGGCGACCGACCTCGCCGAATTCCTCGGCGGCGCGATCGGTCTCTCGCTGCTCCTCCATGTCCCGCTCCTCGCCGGCATGGGCGTCACGGCGGTCCTCACCTACGGCCTTCTCATGTTCGATGGACGCGGGTTCCGGCCGATTGAGTTGATCATCGGCGCGCTCGTCGCCGCCATCGCCCTTTGCTACCTCGTCGAGATGGTCATCGCGCCGATCGACTGGGCCGCGGCGGGGCTGGGCAGCGTGGTTCCAAGATTGCCGGACGCCGGCGCGCTGACGATCGCGGTCGGCATCGTCGGCGCGACCATCATGCCGCACGCGATCTTCCTGCATTCCGGGCTCACCCAGCACCGGGCCCCCGCGCGCAATGACCGCGAGCGACGGCTCCTGGTGCGATTCTCCAACATCGAGGTCCTCGTCGCGCTCGGGGTCGCCGGCCTCGTCAATATGGCGATGGTCATCATGGCCGCGAGTGCGTTCCACGCCGGCCACAGCGACGTCGCCGAGATCGAAACCGCCTATTCGACGCTGACGCCGCTGCTCGGCCCGGCGGCGGGGGGCGTGTTCCTGACGGCGCTCCTGGCCTCCGGCCTGTCGAGCTCGGCGGTCGGCACGATGGCCGGCCAGATGATCATGCAAGGCTTCGTCGGTTTCCGCATTCCGATCATAATCCGCCGGCTGGTGACCATGATTCCGGCATTCGTCGTCGTCTGGTTCGGCGTCAATTCGACCAATGCGCTCATCGTCAGCCAGGTGGTGCTCAGCATCGCCCTGCCCGCGCCGGTCATCGCGCTGATCCTGTTCACCCGCCGCAAGGACATTATGGGCGCTTTCGCCAACAGCCGCCTGACCAACGTCGCCGCGATCTTTGGCGCTTTCGCGATCCTGACCTTGAACGCCGTTCTTCTGCTCAAGGCGTTCGGCGTCAGCTTACCCGGTCTGCCGAGCGGCTGAATGGGCGAATTGCGGCTGAAGTTCCCCCGTCTCCCCTTGCGGAGGAAGGCTGCTTCGCTTCGCTCGATAAGCGCGGCAATTCAATTTTTTGGACTGCCGATTCCGGGGTGAATTGCGGCAGTGGCGGATGGTCGGTCGTTGCCGCTCGTCGATCCATCTTTTGTAGTACGCTCCGTGTGTAACGTCGGTAACGCGTTAGCGCGCCTTGCGGCGCGTCACGCGGTGAAAGTGAAGCCGCTGCCAGTGCCGCAGAGCACCAGCCTCTCCGGTATCTCCTGCTTGGCCAGGGCAAGAAAATTCTCACCACTGCAGTGCATCGGCAGCACATGCTCGATGTCGAACGTCTTGAGCTCCGCCATCACCCGCCTGAGGTAATCGTCCGGCGCCGGAGCGAGGTGAAAGCCGCCGACGAGCGCGTAGATCTTGTCGATACCGGTGACTTCCTGGGCGCGGCGCAGAGTATTGATAATCCCGGCATGTCCGCAGGAGGTCATGACCACGAGCCCTCTATCTCCGAGCCTGAAGCATGTGGCGTGCTCGTGCCAGTGCTGGTCAGGCACGGGCTTTCCCGAGAGCTCCTCGGGAGTAAAATGATGATTCAGATAGGCGTTCGCGTCGCAGCCGAGCCCGTCTTTTACGCCATACGCGACAAGCGTGTTCGGCAATACGTGTTCCAGGCTCGTACGCGGCACTGCGCCTGTCGTGAACGCCTGTCCCTCAATAACAATCGGCGCCTCCGAAAGCACTGGCTCCACATTGAGCGCGCGCAGCCGCCGACGGTCGAACGGAGGGCCAAAGGGCGTGAGGTTCCCGTCGCTAAGAAACCGCTGACAGAAATTGTCCTCGCCGCCGGTGTAGAGGCGTAAGTCGTCGCGCATGCGCGGACGCTGCGTCTCGAGGAAGCCCATCAGGCCGCCCACGTGATCGAAATGTCCGTGGCTTATGATCAGGGCATCCACTTGAGAAACGTCAATCTTGAGGATTTCGAGGTTGTTCGCGTAAACGTCCGGGGTAAATCCGAAGTCGAGCAAATAACGGCGGGTCTCCTGCCCTTTGCGGGACTCGATGTGTAGTGCGAGTCCCCACTCGCTCTCCAGCGTCTTTCCTTGTGCCGCCTCGGGTGTTCCAGTGCGGGTAACGATAAGACCGGGCCGTTTTTCGCCGTGCATGAAAATGTCATGCGATCCGTCGGTGATCTCGCGCACCGTGACCTCGTCGACTGCCGGCGGTTCGATCCGCACGGGCGTCGCGTTCGTGGAGCGATCGAGTGCGATGCTACAGACGAATATGGAGCCCCCGAACGCGGCCGAATGCCTCAGGAAACGGCGACGGTTCAAAAAAGCGTCCATCGGCGGCGTCCGAGTTCAGGCGTGTTCGTGTGTGCTCGACTTAGGACCAATTCCCGCGCCGGTCCATAGCTGGGTTCACGGAGATGAAGTCGGTCAGATCGGTCACCTGACGGTCGCTCACATCCACTCTCAACTTACTTTCGCGGCCAGTTCGGCGCGCAAGGCCTGATTTTCGGACTCCAGCGCTTCGAGGCGCGCGCGCAACGGCGCGAGCGCGGGGGCGAGCTCGGCTTCGCTGAATCGTGGAACGATATGCTGCGGGCAGTTCCAGTCGAAGGCGGCGAGATGGATGATAAGCCCGCGCTCGGCCTTCGCCCGGTAGCCCGGCAACGCCAGCTCGGCGGCCAGCTCCGAATCGGTCGCCAGATCCCTTGCTTCAACATGCGCATAAAGCTTGAGGCGTCGGCGGTGGGGATAGTCCATCAGGATCAGCGCGGCGCGGTCGTCGGTCGCGAGATTGCCGGTGCTGATGTACTGCCGATTGCCGCGAAAGTCGGGGATCGCCAGCGTCCGGTCGTCGAGAACGCGGATGAAACCGGGCGGGCCGCCGCGATGCTGCACATAGGGCCAGCCGCTCTCGGAGACGGTCGCCATATAGAGGCTGTCGCGCTCGGCGATGAACGCCGCCTCGGCTGGCGTGAAGCGATCAAAGGCGCGATCGCCGTCGAAGTTGGCCCAATAGTCGCCGCTGCCATTGGCTCGCTGCGCGGCGCGCACGCCGGGCGTCGAGGCGATATCAAGAAACCCATAGGGCATGGCGGCAAACCCACGAGAGGCAAGAGGGGCCGGCGACTCGCGGTCGTCGGCCTGAGGCGTTCAAGCGGCTTCGGCAGTATGAAGGACCGGAAAGTCGATGTCCGTTTGCGCGACTCTGTTGAGGAAGTTCGTGAACACGTTCTCGGTTACCAGAGCCACGATCTCCACGATCTGGGGCTCGGCAAAGCCAGCTGCTTTCACGGCGGCGATGTCAGCGTCGCTTACGCCACCGCGAGTCCTCGCAACCTGAACCGCGAAGCGGACCGCGGCGCCGGCCTTCGGATCGGTGGACGAGCCCTTCCGCGCGAGCTCTGCATCCTCTGGCGAGATCTTCGCAAGATTGAGGGCGAGGTAGGTGTGCGCCGAAAGGCAATAATCGCAACCGTTCACTTCCGCGACCGCAATGGCGATGCGCTCGCGCGTCCTGACGTCCAGTGTCTTTGACAACGCGCCGCTCAGGCCCAAAAACCCCTCCAGGGCGCCCGGGCTCAATGCAGCGAGGCGAAAGACATTGGGGACGACGCCGAGTTTCTTGAAGACGCCGTCAAGTAGCGGTTCTGACTCGGTGGGCGCGGAATCGCGGCTCGGAACGGTGACGCGGGACATGGGAAGGTTCCTGTTGGGTCCGGCCGGAATTGACCTGACGCCTGTCGATAGATTATTCCACCAAATCTAATAATATGGTAATAATGAAATACATTCTCTCGAATTTCGGAAGCGTCATGGACCGCTTCGATGCGATGTCCCTTCTGATCAGTGTCGTGGAGGGCGGCAGCCTGTCCGCCGCCAGCCGCAAGCTCGGCGTCCCGCTACCCA
>Ga0209624_10001214_pt1 | contig 20863 bp, 21 predicted proteins | sample JacPinW_OM2H0_O1_FD_188565 | JGI IMG/M metagenome (GOLD analysis project Ga0209624, IMG submission 188565) | Forest soil microbial communities from Algoma, Ontario, Canada - Jack Pine, Ontario site 1_JW_OM2H0_O1 (SPAdes) (version 2) | ecosystem: Environmental > Terrestrial > Soil > Boreal...
GTAGGCCAGGACTTTCATTTCCAGGGCGCGAGCGCGTCGTGCGACTTCGGTGCCCACTCTCCCGAGGCCGACTAGGCCGAGCGTCTTGCCGCGCAATTCCATGCCGGTAGAGGATTTTTCCCAGCGGCCGGCGTGAATGGCGGCGTTGGATTGCGGGACGGAGCGCGCGAGAGCCAGCATCAGCGCGAAAGTGTGTTCGGCGACGCTGACGGCGTTGCCGCCGGGCGTGTTCATCACCAGGACGCCGCGGCGAGTGGCGGCATCCATGTCAACATTGTCCACGCCGACACCGGCGCGGCCGACCACGCGGAGGCGGTGGGCTTTGTCGAGAAGCTCTGAGGTGACGCGGGTGGCGCTGCGCACGATCAGGCCGTCAGCGTCGGCGATTTCGGCGGGAAGCGCTGCGGCGGCGGGGAGAACAACCTGCCAACCGGACTCGCGGAGGAGCTCGATTCCGCGGTCGCTGATTTTGTCTGCGACGACGATTTTCATTTTGGGAAGCCTAGCGGCGACGCGTCGGCATGTTGGGCGAAACGTGTGCCCCTAATGTGCGTTCTGGCCTCGGTTAGAAATTCTTCCGTCGTTTGTTTTCTGTAGGTTACGTTGAATTCTGTTTGTGGTGCACTTTCGGTTAGAAGTGGTCTAGACCACTTGTGAATTTGCGGCGGAAGAGGGGACAAAACTTGCGAACTCTGGCTATTTCGTTTGGTTGGAAGTTCGCGATTAGAACTGGGTGCCGTCGTTTGTTTTCTATAAGTTAGCGATGGTTCTAATAATTCAGGTTCGCGATTAGAAAATGCAGAACAGATCCCTCGTGTCGTGCCCCACGGCGCACTCGCTCCCTTCGCCAAATGCGCTCTGGACAAGCGGGATGCCGATGCTGGTCGCATCGTCAGTTCGCGATCAGAAATTCCGTAAGGATGCGCAAGCGCAGATGGGAGAAATCGGGCTATGCCGTTTGCTGCGCGGAAGGAGTGGATGCCGGGTTTTCTTCCCGCTTCCCACTCACGAATTCTATCTTCAATAATCACGAGTCACGCTAGCACGGCATTTAGTTAAATTCAAGGAGTGGTGTGTGTGGATGGGCTAGTACTGCGGCGTAGTTAATTCCGGCCGAGGAGGCGATCTGAAAGGCGCAGATGCGTATTTGCCTCCAGCGCTGTGCACAGCTTGAGCTGCAACTGATAGAAGTAATCAAAGATTGCGTTCCTTTGTACTTGACGCTCGGAACCGACCTCTTTAGGCTATGAGGAACCTTTTGCCCGGATTTTTGTACAGGAGGCCTCATGCCAGACACGAACAAGTCAGAGAAACCCAAGATAACCCTTCCGGGGACGGTGGAGAAGATCATACCGGCCAACCCAGTCGCACCGGAGAAGGCGCAGATTGCTGTGGAAGGCGCGGATCATCTTTACCGGGAGATTCGTGTGGATAACACGTTGGAAGATGAAAAGGGGAAAAAGGTCGGGTTGAAACCAGGGGCGCATGTGGATGTGAAGATTGAAGCGGACAAGGAAGCCACTATCCCCAAGAAGTAGTTTTCCTGCGCGATTTTGTGAATTGTGGCGCGCAGGATCAAGCGTTTAGCAGCGTCCTCGCAGGTCGATGTGAATCAGTTCACTCACACAAGTTAATTCTCCGGAGCACGAGGCAGCAGTGGGCGTGAATCGTCTGCGTCGGCGGCAGCGATGGCAAGCCTTTACGTTTGCGAGTATTTGCGTTCCAGCGATGAGCTGCAACTGGGATAAAACAAATACGCCCGCCTGAAGGCGGCCGCTACAAATGCAAACATCTTGAAGAGGCAGGTCAAAGACCCTCAGGTCTGAAGACCCGCCACGGCGGACAGGCTTGAGCTACATCACGAGCGACAGCAGAAGCAGTAAATCAAAGGCAACAGCAGATCGCTCAAAGCGTCCGCCGAAAACGCGGTTCGGGATGACAGTCGTGCCCGTGGCCGGGGTTCAGCAGCTATACGGACGTGGCGGGGCGATTTAGATGTATGGCTTCGGCGGTGACGTCTGTGTATTTCAGGCCGGCGCCGGTATTGAAGATTACTACGCGGTCTGCGGGCTTTAGAAAGCCTGAGGCGATTAGATTTTTGTAGGCGGCTGTGGCGGCGGCGCCTTCCGGCGAGAGGAAGATTCCTTCGTTGCGGGCCCAGCCTTGCAAGGAAGCTAGGATTTGGCCGTCGGGGATGGCTACGGCTACGCCTGCGGAGTCGCGCAGGATTTCCAGCATGATGTAATCGCCGTAGGGCTTGGGGACGCGGAGGCCGGCGGCGAAAGTGGCCGCGTTCTGCCAGGGTTCCGTGGCGCTGGATTTGTTTTCGAAGGCGCGAACTACCGGAGCGCAGCCGGAAGATTGGACGGCGATCATTTTTGGGCGCTTGCCGGGCGCGACCCAACCTAGTTCTTCCAATTCCGCGAAAGCTTTCCACATACCGATCAAGCCCACGCCACCACCTGCGGGATAAATGACGGCGTCGGGATATTTCCAGCCGAGTTGTTCGACGAGTTCGTAACCCATAGTTTTCTTGCCTTCCACGCGGTAAGGCTCTTTCAAAGTGGAGATGTCGAACCAGCCCTCTTTTTCTTTGCGCTCGGCGACCATGCGACCGCAGTCCGAAATTAGGCCGTTGACCAAAGTGACGTTGGCACCATAGGCTACGGCCTCGACGTAATTGGCGAAGGGGACGTCGCGCGGCATGAAGATGTGGGCTTCGATGCCGGCAGCGGCGGCGTAAGCGGCGAGAGCGCCGGCTGCGTTTCCGGCAGAGGGGACCGCCAATTTTTTCAAGCCGTAGTGGCGCGCCATGGTGACGGCGAGGGCAAGTCCGCGAGCTTTGAAGGTGCCGGTGGGATTGGCGCCTTCTTCTTTGAGAAAAATTCCGGGATGGCGGCGGCTGCGAAGCATGGGAGTCCAGCCTTCGCCCAGGGTGACTGGCTCGACGGATGGAAGCACGGCGCGATAACGCCACATGCCGGACCAGGGCGTCGCGGGATCTTCGGATACAACGGCGTCGCGAGTGGCGGCACCGTGGAGCGAGCTCAGATCGTAACGAACGTAGAGCGCGCCCTGGCATTTGCTGCAGAGCGTTTGCGGGCGTTCGGCAGAGACGGTGGTATTGCAGCGCGAGCATTCGAGATGTTTGATCGATGGCATATTACCAACGATAACAGATCGTTCAAAAACCCAACAAGAGTTGCCAGGCAGCGGGTAGCCCCAATTTGATTTTGAAGGTGTTTCTCCAGCGATTTTAGAAATGAGGAGTAGGCGAATGCTTAAGCGGTTCTGGTTCAAGTTTAGTTCGCTACCACTCAGTTCCGTGAATTTGGGATGCGGAGTGACGGCCTATGACTACAACGATGCCCTGAAGTTGTTGAGAGATAAAATATTCATTGAAAGGGAGATACCGAACATTGCTGAGGTAATCGAAGACGTTGATGTTTCAACGCTCGATAAAAATCACGTCATTCCAAACATGGAAGCGCCTGTTATTAGAGGGATTTGGTTTCCCAAAGGGTATCGATAACTGATTCGAATTTGAGAGAGGCGGCGCGACTGTGGGCGAGATTCAAGAGGATTCATGATGGCTAGTCCGGTCAAAAGCTCTCCGGCACCGCAACGGCATCCGACGGCGTCGCGAACGCTCGCGATTGCGGGCGTTTTACTATTTCTACTTGGCGCTGCGTTGGCGATTGTGCTTAGTCCTCAACTTTGGATCACGGTGCTGCGATGGGCCGGGCTTCTGGCGATCGCAGGCGCGGGATTTCGAGGACGATCGCTCACCTATTGGATTTTTTTCGCGATGCTGCTGGGCGGAGAGATTGGGTTGGACTGGCCGCAGGTGGCCGAACATCTTCGCGTACTGAGCGACATCTTTCTGCGTTTGATTAAAGTGATTGTTGCGCCGCTGATTTTTGGGACGCTGGTGACGGGAATCGCGGGGCACGGGAATCTGCGAAGCGTTGGGCGCATTGGTTTGAAAAGCCTGATCTTTTTCGAGGTGGTGACGACGCTGGCGCTTTTGATCGGCGTGGGAGCGATCGATATCAGCCGGGCGGGGGAAGGGCTGACGATGCCAGCCACTCCGGAAATTGTGTTGGCGCAGCAGGCGCAACCGATGCACTGGGATGATTTCCTGCTGCACGTTTTTCCCGAGAACATTGCGAAGTCCGTCGCTGAAAACCAAATTCTGCAGGTGGCGGTGTTTGCGTTGCTTTTCGGGATTGCGTTGGCGCTACTGCCGGAGGTGAAGCGCGAGCCCATGCTGAAGTTTTGCGAGTCGTTGAGCGCGACGATGTTTTCGTTCACGAATCTGGTGATGTATTTTGCGCCGATCGGGGTTGGCGCAGCGGTGGCATACACGGTGGGACACATGGGCATCGGCGTTTTGTTGCCACTGGGGAAACTGCTGCTTACGGGATATGCGGCGCTGATCGTGTTTCTTCTGGCGGTGCTGCTTCCCATCGCTATTTTTGCGCGGCTGCCGCTTGGGCGTTTTCTTCATGCAATAGCCGAGCCGGCTACGATTGCATTTGCGACGAGCTCTTCCGAGGCGGCGCTGCCGCGAGCGATGGAGGACATGGAAGCATTCGGCGTTCCGCGAAGGATTGTGGCGTTCGTGATTCCGGCGGGTTACAGCTTCAACATGGCTGGCTCGTCGGTTTATTTGGCGCTGGCGTCGATATTTGTGGCACAGGCTGCCGGCATGCATATGTCGTGGGGACAACAGCTCGTGATGGTGTTCACGCTAATGTTGACGAGCAAAGGCGTGGCAGGAGTGCCGCGCGCAACACTGGTGGTGCTGCTGGCTACCGCTTCGATGTTTCATCTGCCGACCGAGCCGATTATGGTGATCCTGGGTATCGATGCGCTGATGGATATGGCGCGCACGGCGGTGAACGTTATCGGAAATTGTCTGGCTTGCGCGGTGATCGCGCGGTCAGAAGGCGAACTTCCCAGCGACGCTTGAATTTTGCGCGTCGAGAGAGCGCTTGCCGGCTTGGCGAGCTGCGTTGGATCACCTGCTGGAAAGGACGAATTTGTTGCCGTCAACATCCTGGAAGATCGCTGAGGTTCCCCATGATTCCTTTTTGGGGTCGGCGGCGAATTCCACACCTTTCGACTTCATAATTTTGGCGGTGGCGAAAACGTCGTCACACCAAAACGAGATGGGCTGAAAATCGCCGATGCGATTTTCGTGGCCGTCGGGGGTGAAAAGGACGAGGCCTGTCTCCGCGCCGGGGATCAGGAGTTCGATCCAGCGTTGCTTTTCACTGAAGGGTTGATCGGTACCGACTTTGAAGCCGAGTTTTTCTGTGAAGAATTTTAGAGAAGCGTCTTGATTGCGAACAGGGATGCTGACGAATTTCATTCCTCGAATCATTCTGGAAATCCTCCGTGAGTTATTGAGGCGATCCGCAGACAGGCAATGGACGCTGCCGCTGTGAAGGCTGCCGCGCTGAAGGCCGCGGCGCTACATTGAAACCTTTTCGACCTCGAGCGGAGGATAACTTGGAGAAATTCGGGTTGCAATCGTCTCACAAATCCTATACTAACGGCTGGTATAGCTATGACGAACATCGACGATTACGTGACGGAGGTGTTGATACGCGACCTGGTGGGGCATGACCGGAGGCCGGTGAGCTTTCTTGTCTATTTGTGGCTCGCTGCGGAAGAGGCGCGACGGAATGGAGTGGTGCAGATCAGCTATCAGGAGCTTGCGGAATCGATTGGAGTATCGAAGAGCTCGGCGCAAGCGTCGGTGAAGTGGCTCATCCGCAGGAAGCTTTTGGCAGCGAGCAAAGAAAATGTGACGGCGACTCCGCGATACACGGTGCTTAGTCCGTGGAGAGAGATAAATCGCCGGAGCGGTGTACGGGTGCGCTGAGCGAACTCGTGCAAAGCGAGATGTTTCGGGAAGCTTTTATGATGGAGAATTAAGAACCTGGACTCTCCTCAACCCGAGGTTGGGGCAGCCTGGAAAACTTGACGATGGCGGAAGTTGAGTCGGAAAATTAAGCCGCGCGCATTAAATCCTCAGCGTGTGCCACCAAAGTGTTCGGCTCGCCCTTTGAAACAATCCTGGTGATCCCTGAAGTGTCCATATTGGAATCTTTGATGTTTTGCGCGTATAGGGTGAACAGGATAATCCGGACATTGGGCAGGATTTCTGAGATGACTTTTGCGGTCTTAAGGCCGTTCATCTCTGGAATCGCCAAGTCCAGGATTACCAAATCCGGTTTAAGCTCGTCTGCTTTCTCCAAAGCTTCCTGACCAGAGGAGGCGTGGCCACAAATCTCGATAAATTGGTGCTCGCTGAATGACTTACACATGGATTCGACCATTTGTGGATGGTCGTCAACGATCAGGACTCTTTTTTTCATTTCTCACCGCCCGGTGGGAAGCGTTTTTGCATGGGCATTTCGACATGGGTCGAGTTTGAATGGAATACGGGTTAAACCTTAATTTTCGGCGGGAAATATTCGTTCCTTGGACATTTTGAGGTATGAGTAGGGGTGCAAAGCGTTAAGATGTGGCACTTTCGAGCAACTCGCGAAAAAGGAGAACATACATGAAGCCAAGATTAGGTGCACTAACTCTTCCTCTTCTAGCTGCCTTGTTGCTGGTGCTGGTCGCGTCGGCTTCAGCTCGTCCGGGTTTGTCGTTCAACGCGACGCCGGTCCACGCTGCTGCAATGCTCAATTCAGGAGCTGCGCAAGCGGACAAGCTCGTCGATATCAATTCAGCGACAAAGGACGAGCTGGATGCGCTTCCTGGAATTGGGCCGGCTTATGCGCAGAAGATAATCGATGGGCGGCCTTACCGGGCCAAGACCGATTTGGTGAAGAAGAAAATCATTCCGCAAGCGACGTATGACAAAATCGCGGACAAAATCATCGCCAAGCAGAAAGCGAAATAGCGCAACCCAGTCCGGGGAATATTCTGACGTCGGGGGCGAGGAGTTGGCTCGCCCCAGACGTGAGGAAGAATTTAGTGGGCTCCGGCGGGCATTTGCATGGGCTCGTCGAAGCTGCCGCCGTAGATGTTGGGCACTTTGGATCCCATCGGGCGCAGATAGGTAGCCAGCTGTCCGCGATGATGTATGCAATGGTTGTTTAGAAATGCGAGATAAGCCGCGGCGGGCAATTCGAACATTCCGAATGCCGGGATAATCTTGGCGAGCTTCTCGGGCGGAAGCGCTTTGACCTTTTTTAGAGCAGCGGGGAATTCTCTTTCGTAGTAGGCCACGATTTCAGCCACACTTCGAAACTGCTTGTCGCCCGCGGGAATAAATTCGCCCTTCTCGATGCCCTGCAAAAACCACACATCAGAGCTGGCGATATGGGAAGCGAGCGCGAATGCGGTGCGGGCATTTTCGTCCGGCCGATAATCTTTCTTGCCTTCGGGAACGGCTGCGAGAACTCTTCTGGTGATTTCGTATTCTCGTTCAAGACCGTCGGTGAACATGTGAGCGGTAAATGCTGCTTGTTCGTGATTCATGGATTTTCTCCTTTTATGGTAGACCGCCTGCTTTGACATGAGAGCCGCGAATTCGAAACTCTGAAAGAGAGACGAGGCAAAACCGAAAACGTTTCTTTGCTACCAGAGATCCGGAAAATTGGGCCGAAGTGAAGCGTTTACTCGACTTGCAACGGGGATATTGTACACCCGGGGACTCGTTTTAGGTCTGCCGGATAGCGGGTCGGCTGAATGGAATCTGTCAACCTGCCAGTGGCTTGAAAATCGACATCGTCCATGCTACGGATAGCCGATGCAGATTGTGCTTCGCCCCGCTGTCAGTCAAGATTTTGAATATTGTAAACGTCTGTACTTTACCGGGATGAAGAAAATCATTGAGGAATTGGGCCTGGATATGGCTGCCCAAGCGGCCAGTTTCCTCCAGAATTGGGACCTGGCGGAGGTCCGCATCATCGCCGTCGGCAATTCTGAGGTGGGCTGGTTGCAGAGCAGCGTGCGCGATGATGGGCTTTTTGTTGCACAACTGTTTGTAGATGATCGTTTTCAGGGACAAGGTATCGGCACCGAGGTGATGAATCGACTGATTGGCGAGGCCTCACGTCTGAATCAGGCGGTGCGCCTGGCCGTTGTAAAGACCAATCCTGCTTTGCGGCTCTACGAACGACTGGGGTTCCACATCACGCACGAGGACGATCGCAAGTTCTACCTGAAACGCAATCCCGATGTTGCTGCCTCCAGACACTGACCCGCTGCCAGTCTTGAGGTATTGAACCGGAAGCGGGGCGTGTGCTAGCATCCCGGTTCCGCAGGGTCATGCGCGTAGCCGTCGGGGACGGCGCCGTGATGTTGGTCCTTTCTTACAACTCGAAAGAGTGCTTCGCAAGAATCCGCAACGAAATGCCTGTCCGGAAACTTTTTCCACAGATGGATCCTATTATGTGAGGTGATTTATGAAATCGTATAACACCGAATGGATACGCAACGTTGGCATTGTAGGCCACGGCGACACGGGCAAAACCCAGCTCGTCTCGTCGTTGCTGTTCACCGCGGGGATGACGCCGCGCCTGGGTAAAGTCGCGGAGGGATCCACCACCACGGATTGGGACGAAGAAGAGATCGCGCGAAAGATTTCGATCAATACCGGGCTTGCGTTCGCCGAATGGCAAGCGCCCGGCCAGCCGGAAAAAACGAAAATTAATTTCCTCGATACGCCGGGATATTCAACTTTTATCAATGAGACGAAATCGTCGCTGATTGCTACCGATGCTTGTTTGATATTGGTGGACGCGGCCGCGGGCGTGCAAGTGTGCACCGAGAGGGTTTGGGATTACGCCACGGAATATGACCAGCCGCGCGCGTTCGTGCTGAACTGGATGGACCGCGAGCTGGCGAGTTTTGAACGCGCGCTGGATTCGGTGCAGCACATATTTGGGCGCGGCGCGATTCCGATTCAACTGCCGATCGGGCAGGAAAAATCGTTCAGGGGAGTAGTGGACCTGATCTCGATGCAGGCTTTGGTTTATACGCCGGACGGCGACGGCAAAGCGAAGATTGAAGAAATTCCTGCGGACCTTGCGGAAGAAGCGAAGGCTGCTCATGAAGCGCTGGTGGAAATGGTGGCGGAGGGGGACGACGCGTTGATGCAGGAGTTTTTTGATGAAGGCACGTTGCCGGTTAACGATCTGAAAAAGGGATTGCGTGAAGCGGTACTGGCCAAGAGGATTTTCCCCGTCTTGCTTAGTTCGGCGCTGCACAATGTGGGCAGCGATGCGATTCTGAATTTCATGGCGGAAATTTTCCCTTCGCCGGCGGTGCGCGGAAAAGCGGCGGGCCACAAAACACCCGACCACAAGGGCGATACCATCGAGCGCAAAATTGCAGATTCCGAGCCGCTTTCGGTTTTCGTGTTTAAGACGCTGGCCGATCCGTTCGCGGGGCGGATTACATACTTCAAGGTGATGTCGGGCGTGCTGAAAAATGACGCCACGCTGGCAAATTTCAATCGCAGCACACAAGAGCGGCTGCAGCATGTGCAGGTGATGCAGGGGAAGGCAGCCACGGCGGTGAACGACCTGCATGCCGGCGACATCGGGACGGTGGCCAAACTGAAGGACACCACGACGGGAGAGACGATGGGCGAAAAGAGCGCCCCGATTTTCTATCCGCCTGCGCGTATTCCGGAACCTTCCATCACGTTTGCGGTGGAACCCAAGACGCGCGCCGACGAGGACCGCATCGGCGTGGCTATACACAAAATTCTGGAAGAAGATCTGGCGTTGCGTTTTGCGCGCGACCCGCAAACGAAGGAATTTTTGTTGAGCGGCGCGGGGCAACAGCACATTGAAGTGGTGGTGGCGAAACTGCGCAAGCGCTATCACGTGGAATTGAAACTTCATGCGCCCAAGGTTCCTTATCGCGAAACGATTCGAGGCAAAGCCGACGCGGAAGGAAAGCACAAAAAACAAACGGGAGGGCATGGGCAGTTTGGATTGTGCCGCATCAAGTTGGAGCCGTTGCCGCGAGGAAAGGGAATTGAATTTGTGGACGATGTTTTCGGCGGCGCGATTCCGAAAAACTGGATTCCGTCGGTGGAAAAAGGTGTGCGCGATTCAGCGGAGCGTGGATATCTGGCAGGATTTCCGGTCACCGATTTTCGGGTGAGCCTTTACGACGGGAAGTATCACGATGTGGACTCGAGCGACATGGCGTTCAAAATTGCGGGCTCGCTGGCTTTTAAGGAGGCCATGAAGCAGGCGCGTCCCGCTTTGCTGGAGCCGATCATGCACGTGGAAGTGTATGCGCCGGATCAGTATTCAGGCGATTTGATGGGGCACCTCAGCGGGCGTCGCGGAAAAATCAGCGGGAGCGAAGCGCGCGGGCACAGCGTGGTGGTGAAAGCGCAGGTCCCGTTCTCGGAAATGTTGAGTTATGCGAATGAATTGATTTCGATGACGCAAGGGCGGGGAAGTTATTCCATGGAGTTTTCACATTACGATTTCGTGCCGACGGAAATTGCGGAAAAAGTGATCGCCGCGCATAAACCGCATCACGCAGAAGAAGAAGGTGAAGCTGCGTCAGCGTGATCGGGTGATTTTGGCCCAGGCGTTGGTGAAGAAGTTGCCTTCTTTTGGTGCGGGCTGTGCGGGTTGCGCTGGTTGCGGATCGCTCTGAGCGTTCGGGGGCTGCGAATCTTTATTCAGGGCATTAGCAGGTTGCGGAGATTTCGGGCCTTCGCCTTTCTTGTATTGGCCGTTTTGTCCTACGGTGTGAGCTGGGCAGCCGACTCCGAAACACGGGCCGGTGGGCCGAAGCAAGTAGCAGCCCGCTAGAGAAAACGTCGATAGGAGTATCAGGAAAGCCGCGAACAGCGGCAGGTTTGAGGTTGTTTTCTTCATAAGTGCCCTCGTTGAACTTTCATAGAACGACGAAATAGGTGGAACTCAATTCCTCTTATCTTGGCATGGATTGCATGCATGTTTCCGACTTCTGGGCTGGCTTGCGGCGTATCTGTCAGCGAAGGAAAGGCAAAGTTGATGTGAAAGTGCTGCTGTAAGTGCTTTGTGCAGAACAAACCTGTACGTTGGGACAGCTATTTCACGAAAAACGCGGAAGAAAAAAGCCGGTGTGCCGCTTGTGTTCTAGAAAGGGTTGGCCGAAATTGGCGGCCAGGAATTTTTCCTCTTTTCGGGCCTTTCGATAGAAACCGAAGAGGATGATAGCGAAAGCCAGCAAACCACGATACTCGCCTATGGCGAGCGCTGTTCCAATTATACCGATCAGCATGCCAGTGTAAATTGGATGGCGAATGTGCGCGTACGGTCCGGTGCGGATGATTTGATGTCCTTGCTTGATGGTGACCGCCGCACTCCAATTCTTGCCCAGGTTCCAACGCGCCCATACGGCGAATAAGACGCCGGCGAAAGTGATGGCAGCACCCAGCCAGGCTATCCAGAGAGTGTCGGGCAAGAAGCGGTGATTCAGGATGCCCCAGTTACCGTTGCGCTGGAACAAGAGAATGTAGCCTGTGGCCATCAAGACCATGTGGCCAAGGCGTTCCGCGGAAGGTTCTCTCTTTTCAGTTTTTTTCGCGCTGAAGGCGGAGGCGAACCAATAGACGCCGAACAGAATCCAGGACGCGTAGATAATTTGTTCCGGTGTAATTCTCATCGTAGTGCTCCTTCACGATTTTTCTTTTCGTTTCCGACTCATTCGGCGAAGCCGAGCGATCCAAGCCAGCTCGGTGCGAATTTGCTCGCGCATAAAACGGGCGACTTCGCTACCGTAACGACCAAGATCCATTCCGGTTTCGAGAGTCACGAATCTCTGCTTGCGCGCTTGCAGGTATTTCTCTCGTGTGGCGAGGATTTGTTCGCGAGCGGCGGAGTCGAGAAGTTCGAAAAGTCCGACGCGCAACCGGAAACCTTCGGCGGAAGAAGCGTCTTCGAATTGACGTATGCGAGCTACGAGGGCGGCGCGGCCGAGAGGGGTGAGGGAATAGACTTGGCGGGTCTGGCCGCGCTGGCCAGCGGTTTTTTGTTGAGTTACCCATTTATGCGCTATGAAGCGGCGGAGCAATGGATATACGAGATTGTTGTGCATATCGGGCTGGCCTAGAGCCATGCCGGCCTGTTTTTTCAGGGCATAGCCATGTTGAGGGCCGTCCGCCAGAATCGCGAGTAAGATTAGGTCATTCATGACTATGTCAATATTGTACTAATAGAGGCGGCGTGTCAAGCATGCCGTTATGGCAGCTCGGAACCGATGGATTGGAGCAGGATGAACCAAATTGGTGCTTGCGATTTCGCCGGGAGTTGCGCAATCCTGCGGGGCTATGAAGAAAGCCAAGAAGACCATCAAGGTGAGCGGCGACGCTACGCTGGCGATCCATGTGGGGCAGGACAAATTTCACAAGGGTACGAGCGTCGGCGTGGAGATTGCGCGTACTGCGAATTTTACATTTGCCAGCACGGAAGAAATGAAGCGCTGGGCGGAGGGAAAGAGCCCAGCTTACATCTACACGCGTTACGGAAACCCCACGCTGACTATTGCTGAAAAAAAGATTGCGGCATTGGAGGGTGCGGAAGACGCAGTGGTGGCGGCGTCGGGAATGGCGGCGATTTCACACGCGCTGCTCTCGGTGTTGAAGGCCGGGGATGAAGTGATCGCCACGCGGCAGCTTTATGGCGGAACCTACCGGATGATGCGGGATGTGTTCCCGCGGCTGGGCATCGTGGTGCGGCACGTGGAAGCGGACCTGGTGGGGATCGAACGTCTGGTGAATCCGCGCACGAAGGCCCTTTATATTGAGACGCCGACGAACCCTACTTTGCGGCTGGTGGATTTGCGCAAAGCGATGGCGTTTGCGAAAGAGTGGGATTTGATTTCGCTGATCGACAATACGTTTGCGAGTCCGATATTGCAAAAGCCGATCGAGATGGGGTTCGATCTGGTTCTGCACAGCGCGACGAAGTACCTGGCGGGACATTCGGATGTGATTGCAGGCGCGGCGGCCGGCAGAAAGGCGCTGATCGAAGAAATCCGGCACATGATTATTTATCTGGGGGGATCGATGGACCCGGAGGCAGCGTTTTTGTTGATCCGCGGGATGAAGACGCTGGAGGTGCGCGTTTGGCGGCAGTGCGCTACGGCGTTGACGCTGGCAAAATACCTGGAAAAACATCCGAAAGTTGCGCGGGTGCATTATCCGGGATTGGCGTCGCATCCGGACCATCGTTTGGCGAAGAGGCAGATGCGCGGATTTGGAGCGATGCTGGCTTTTGATTTGAAAGGCGGGCTGACGGCGGCGCGCAGATTTTGCGATCGCGCACGCATCTTTCTGATGGCGGCAAGTCTGGGCGGAGCTGAGTCGCTGGCGGTGCTGCCGATTTATACGTCTCACTACAATATGTCACTTGCGGAATTGCGGGCAGCTAGCGTGGAACCGGGAACCGTGCGCGTTTCGGTGGGGCTGGAAGATGCGGAAGACTTGATCGAGGATTTGCGGCAGGCGCTGGCTTGAAATGCTAGCTTGATTGGGGCGCGACTAACGCGAATACATGCTGCGAGAGCGGCAGCGCAAAGGAATGCGCTTCGGGCGATGTCGTTATGTCGGACCTGAAGGTCCGACCTACAAAACAACGGCCGATCCGGCCTACGATCTCGGAGCTCGTCTTGCGTTTCGAGGCCTGTAATTTCGCGAGGGAAGAATGGGTAAGACGCATCATTACAAGGTGACCGTGGAATGGACCGGCAACACTGGGACGGGCACGTCCGGTTATCGAAATTATGAACGGCGGCACGAAATATCGGCGGGAACGCAGAAGCCGGCGATTCCCGGTTCATCGGATCCAAATTTTCGAGGGGATGCGGCGCGATGGAATCCTGAGGAACTGATGGTTGCGTCGTTATCGGCGTGCCACAAGCTTTGGTATTTGCATTTGTGCTCGGAGGCGGGGATTGTTGTGACGTCTTACGTGGATCATGCAGAAGGGGTGATGGAAGAGACTGCGGACGGATCGGGACGCTTCGTGCGAGTGGTGTTGCATCCTCAAGTGTCGCTGCCGCCTGACAACGATTTCAAGAAGGCCCGGGAATTGCATCATGCGGCGCACGCGAAATGCTTTATTGCGAACTCGGTGAATTTTCCTGTTGAGACTGAGCCAAGTTTCATCTCGTGGTTGTACAGTGACTCGAAATAGTGACCTGACCAAAACTCCAGCAAAAGCAAATCTTCAAGCGAAAAACCCTCCGCTTTAATTAACCTTCGTGGGAGGCCAGATTGGCTCTTGCGGCTTTTTGGCAGCGGGCCTAGGGTGATTGGATGAGCAGATTCCAGCCGACGCAACGAACGCAGGTGAAGCGTTTGCCCGATCGCGGGGCTTACGACGCTGAGACGGTCTTCAAGATTCTTGATGAGGGATTAATTTGCCACGTCGGATTTTCGGTGGATGGGCAGCCTTTCGTGATCCCTACGGGATTTGCGCGAGTGGAAGACACGTTGTACATACACGGGTCTGCGGCGAGCCGGATGTTGCGGACGCTGGCTGAAGGCGTTCAAGTTTGCGTTACGGTGACGCTGCTCGATGGATTGGTGCTTGCGCGGTCGGCGTTTCATCATTCGATGAATTACCGGTCGGTGGTGATGCTTGGGCGCGCGACGCCGGTTTCCGATGCGGCTGAGAAAATTAAGGCGTTGGAAGCGTTTACCGAACATATTGTGCGCGGGCGTTGGAATGATGTGCGGCTGCCGACGGAAGCGGAACTGAAGGCGACAACCGTGCTGGCGTTACCGCTGGCGGAAGTGTCCGCGAAAATTCGGACTGGGCCGCCGAAAGACGACGCGGAAGATTACGAATTGCCGATTTGGGCTGGCGTAGTGCCGCTTACCATTGCGCCAGCGGCTCCTATTGCCGATCCGCGGTTGAAGGCGGGTCTGGAGACTCCGGCTTACGCTAAGAAATATTCGCGCTGAACCTTTTGACCTCATCCTCGTTTCAAGAGCGCACCGACCCACAGTAAGTAGAAGTTGGAGACGGTGCGGACTCGTCAGAAAGCTGCCGCGCCGAAGACCGCGGCGCTACATTTAAAACTCACGGCTCTCGCTTGTAATTTTTCCGATGTGCAATGCTGCGTACAAAGAAGACTAATTAGTGGCTTTACGTTTCCGCGAGCGAAGTTGGATAACAAGCAAGACAGCAAGGATCGCCGTCCCGATTATGGCCAAAATTCCGGCTTCCGCTTTCTGAACAAAAGTGCCTATGGTGTAGTCTTCCTGGTGTCCGTATGGAGCATGAACCACGATCTTGGGGTTCTCAATATTGAGTTGGGAAGCATCTCGTTTAACTTGAAGAACCAGCGCGTACTGAAGGCCCTTCTCGGCGTTGAATCTACCAATCATCCGCTCCATTGGGTCTGACCACGCTGCCCACGGCGTCTCTGCAGAGTTTCCTGCGTACGCCATATTTTCATTGGAAAGGAGCTCCCACGAAATATCAATTAGGCTTGGTGTACCACTGCATTGGTTTCTGACGGACTCCAACCCCAACCAGCAATTCATTTGGAGATCACTTATGCTGTGCTTGTTCAGGGCAATAACGATCTCATATTCACCGCTTAAATCACCCCTCCTGCGGGACTCTAATTGTTCCGGGGGCCAATGATACCGGGAAAACTAACGGCTCAAAGTTGACGGATCGTTGCGAAATCACAGCGTCGGCGTATTGCCACACACCGAGCGCCAAAAGAGCGATCCCGATCAAGAGACCGATGGTTTTCAAAGGGCTTTGAGCCATTCGCTCCCCAATTGCGTTGCCCTCTCTCAAAAAAAAGAGCGCCTCCCACTACTCTATATGGGAAGCGCCCTTTTTTAAGTGAATAAACCGCAAACTTTAGTCGCCGGCTACGGTGGCCTCTTCATTGACCTTCTCGACGTTGACGGCGTTTCCGTTTCCATTCTTGTGGCCGTTTCCGTTGCCATTGGCGCCCGCGATTTGCACCGGTTTGACGGGTGCGCCGGGGACTGCCATCTGAATCTGCTGGATCGAGCCGATCTGGACGACGGTTTCGGTGGACTTCTTCAGCACGAGCTCTTCGTAAATGCGGCGAACCTTGGCGGCTTCCTCGTTGGCCTTGCGGCGGCGAGCGCGGTCTTCTTCGGCCGCGGTCAGAGGAATGTCGTGCTCGAGGTGACGAACGCGAGCTGCGTCATCTTCGTCGATGCGCAGGGTGTGCTCGTAGCTCTTGAGGTCAACCTTCTTGCCCTTGGCGAAAATTTCGTGCTTGCCGTGCTCTTTGTACCACTGAGCGACGGTCGCGTTCTTGTACATGTTCTCGATAATTTTGCGCCAGCCGATGCCGGTGTTGTAAGCGCAGAAGGAAATTTCACCCTGCTGCGTGGCATAAGGGATGATGCACATTTCTGTGCGGCGGAAATCGTAGTTGAAAAGATCCTGAAACCACATGCCGGCGAGGAAAAGGAAATTCCAGGGGTCCTGGCGGCGCTTCATGGAGTCGTCCAGGGTGCGATCGGGACCGACTTTGCCGTAAACCTTTTCAGCTTTGTCCTGACCGCGCACGCCGAAGGTCTTGTCAAACTTCTTCCAGAGATCCTTGAGGCGCAAACTTGGCGGGGCTTGGAACGGATGATAATTCTTCAGCAGCGCCATCGCGGCCATGTAAGCAGAGAATTTCTTGCCGCGCGACGCGTCTGTAACTTTGCTGATGTCAGCGACGAGGCCGGGAACGTTCAGGAACTTCGGGACCGGCGCCCATTCCTTGTTTTCCTTGTTGATCATGACGGCGGTTCCCACGCCGCAATTCGGATGGCAACCGCAGCTCATCTGTCCCCACATGGCGTCGGGACCGTGTGCCAAATCAGCGAAGTCAGAGAACGGGCTGATTAGCGATATCGGGAACCAGTCGCGAGTCGGCTCGATTCTTCCGACTTGCGCGCTGACGTCCTGCGCCAAGTGAGACAGGGTATAGCGCTGGCGCAGGCGGCGTTCGGGAGTGATTTCTTCGTCGCGTCCAGTGAAAGAAACCGGCTGGAACGAGACGAAGGAGATTTTCTTGGGGTTCTCCATCGCGAACTTCACGATAGGGCCGACCTGGTCGTTGTTCACATTGTTGACGATGGTGGTGACCAGCACGATGTCGATGCCGGCTGCGTGCATGTTTTCAATAGCGCGGAGCTTCACGTCGAACAGGTTGCCGACTTGGCGATGGCTGTTCGCGTCATTGCCGATGCCATCGAACTGCAAGTAGGCGTAACGCAGGCCCGCTTCGAAAGCTTGTGCGCAGAATTCCTTGCTCTTGGCAAACTCGATTCCGTTTGTTGCAGCTTGCACGCTGTTATAGCCGACTTTGCGGGCGAAGCGTACGGCGTCGAGGAAGCGCGGATGCATAGTTGGTTCGCCGCCGGAAAACTGCACGGACATTTGTCGGCGCGGCTTGATCTTGGTGGCGTTCTCGAGGATTTCCTGAATTTCTTCCCAGTTGAGTTCGTGGACGTAGCCGACCTGGTTGGCGTCCATAAAGCAGGGGTCGCACATCATGTTGCAACGGTTGGTGAGGTCAACGGTAAGAACGGAGCCGCGGCCGTGACGAATTGTGCTGGAGCCGTGGCGGTGCATGTCTTCGTCGTTGTGCGCAGGAATATCGCGGCCGGGGAAATTCTTTTCAATCCATTCGAGGAATTTTGAATCGGCGGCCATTAGATCTTCACACTTGCCGTGGATGGGGCATTCTTTCACCATCCAGACTTGGCCGTCGCGCTCGATGATTTGAGCTTTAATCTCGCCGACCTTTTCGTGCACCAAGTCGGTCCAATCTTTCGAGCCGCTCATGATTGCTTCGCGCGCTTCGTGCACGCAAGAAGGGCAGAGCGAGTCCGTGGTGCGTGGCCAGCCGAGCGTGGGCTTGGACTTCTCCCATGATTTCAGCATCGGCTTATCAGACCACTTGGGAATGAAAGAAGGATTCGGGTTGAACTTGTTAAAGAATTGAATCGTGTCGAAGGTTACCCCCGCTGTCTTGCACAGCGCCCAATCGAACGATTTCCAAAGTTGATTGCCTACTGTTTTCGGCATAATCCTCCACCTTTCCTTTTGATGCGCAATAATTTTATAAGTGGCGAAACCCCGTAATGCCCTATTACCCCAATGGGTGAGCCACACCCGTAACTTGTTACCCTACCAAAGTTTGCCTGGAATAGGAGGGAAGGTCTAGGAGGGTGCATCCAAAGGTGCAATTGGCGGGTTGAACGGCGTTCTGGCGCACCTAGCGGGCGGGTCTCCTAGTACTAAATGGTGCCTAATCCAGGTTTAGCGGGGTGCGCAGGACGCCGATGGCGAAGTGGGCCAGGTGCGGGGCATCGTCGTCGAGTTGAATCCAGCGGACTACGCAGTGATCTTTCAGATATTGCGAGACTTTCGCTTCGCTGATTCCCAAATGCTCGGCGAGTTTCGCCTTTAAGCCGCTATCGAATGACGGGCGGGTGCTGCGGGTGGCTTTGCCGGCGCTACCGCGCGTGCTGCCGGTACCACGGGCGAGGTTTCCTACGCCGACGCGAAGCGTTTGGCAAGACTCCACATAATAAGAGGTGATCTGATCGGAATCTGAAAGCAGGAACACGCCGGGGCCTGCGGGGGCTTCTTCGGTGTCCAGACGATGCAACGGACTTGCGACCAGGCGGCGCAGCATCGATTCTAGATGAGACATGCGCGAAGCCAGCGCAGGATCCCCTGCGCGACCATGCGCAGTCCGCTCTGACGGCAACATGGGCGCGGCTTGCTCCGAGCGAGAGGGCTCGAAAGATTCAACGGCAGTGGGCGGCGGCGCGGAATGAATTGGCGCCCGCTCGAATGATTCGGCTTGCTGCGAAGGCGCTCTGGGAGATTGATGGCGTTGCGGCGCCGGTGGACGCGATTGCTTCGGCGGCGCGGATTGTGGCGTTGTTGCATCGGCGAAGGCTTGCGACGGAAGTCCTGAGGCAACCGGCGCACCTTTACGGCGACGTCCTCGTCCACCGCGGCGGCCGCGACGGCGCTTCTTTTTTTCAGCCTCGCCGGCTTCTGGAGCGACGGTACTCGAAACTTCGGCTTCGGCGGGTTCTGCGGTGTGCGCATCGTCCGCGGACTCGGAAATTTCTCCGGGAGCTAAGTTTGAACCCGCGGGCTCGTCAGTAGCGGCGTCCGGGAAAGAATTAAAGCGTGGCTCTTCGGCGCTACCCTCCGCGTTCATGGCCATATCGTTCGCGATAGGGAGCACGGCGCCCAATCTGGTCAAAGCTTCCTCGGCTTTCTTCTTCCATTCAGCGCGACGGAAGCGCTCGGCGGCGATGGTGTACCACTTCACGGCGTCGTCTTTGATATCGGCTTTTTCCTGGATCAGGGCGAGTTCCCAGGCAACCATGGCGTCGCGCGTGCGCTGATAAAGTTCAGAAAGCTTGGCGTGAGCGTCCGGAGCGTTTTTGGCTTTGCGAATGCGAGCCTGAATTTGGCGCCAATCTGCCATGGCGGGCATTGTAGCAGTCGCGGCAGGGATAGGCCAATGGAGGAAAGTCTCTATTCGGTGTGCTGATGGGCCGATAATGAATGATCATCGTTCTATGAATGCTGCGGAAAAAGCCGAGTGGATCTGCCGGCAGGCGCGAGGCGTAGGGTTTGACCTGTGCGGGATTGCTCCAGCTGTAACGGCGACGACGCAGGCGAGCGGGGAGACTGCTCTCGACGGAACGTTTGAAGAGCTCGTACATTTGCCGGAATGGCTCGCGCGGGGGTACGCGGGCGAGATGAATTATCTGAGTGATCCGCGACGCGGCGATCCGCGGCTCGTGTTGGACGGCGCGCGAAGTTTGATCGTGGTCGCCCTGAATTATAATGCGGGCCTTCCCTATTCGATGGAAGTGCCTGTCACTGGCGGCGATGACGCGCCACGCGGCTGGATTTCACGTTATGCCTGGGGCGACGATTATCACGAGGCGCTTCGCGAAAAACTCGAGGCGGTGGTTGCGGCCATGCGCGGGCAATTCACTGAGCCGTTTGAAGCGCGAGCGTATGTGGATACAGGGCCGGTGATCGAGCGTGTTGCGGCGAAATATGCGGGACTCGGATGGTTGGCTAAAAATACTTGTTTAATTAATGAGGAAATGGGTTCCTGGCTATTTCTGGGAGTGATCGTCACTACGCTGGATCTAGCGCCGTCCATTCCCCGCGGCGAATTGCCCGCTGCCGACCTCTGCGGAAACTGCAGGTTGTGCCTTGACGCGTGTCCTACGCAGGCGTTTCCTGCGCCTTACGTGCTTGACGCAAGCCGGTGTATTTCGTATCTCACGATTGAATTGCGCGGGGCGATTCCTGAGGAACTGCGTCCGTCGATGGGGCGCGCCATCATCGGCTGCGACATCTGCCAGGATGTTTGCCCGTGGAACCGCAAGTCTCCGGTGACTTCGGTCGCGGCTTTTCAACCACGACAGCTGGTCGGGTCGAGAAGCGAGTTCACCGAAGGAAAACGTGACGAATCTTTGTTCACGCCGGAACTGGAAACGCTTGCCTCGTTGACGCAAGCGGAGTTCAGTACTATTTTCCGAGGAAGCGCGGTGAAGCGCGCGAAATGGCGGGGCATAGTTCGCAACGCGTGCGTGGCGCTGGGAAATTCGGGTGTTAAGCGGAACTCGGCTGCATACAAACGGGTGATCGGTTTGCTCGAGCGTCTTGCTGGTGGCGATGATGCACTGATCGCCGAACATGCGCGTTGGGCGCTGGGGCGACTCAGTGATCGAGGAAGCGGTCCGAGGCCGACCCGCGATTGACTTGCTGCTTGAATTTCCTATAGCGTAACCACTGAATTCGGCTCAACGGAGTTGTTAGTGAATTTTTCC
>Ga0209624_10001215_pt1 | contig 20857 bp, 17 predicted proteins | sample JacPinW_OM2H0_O1_FD_188565 | JGI IMG/M metagenome (GOLD analysis project Ga0209624, IMG submission 188565) | Forest soil microbial communities from Algoma, Ontario, Canada - Jack Pine, Ontario site 1_JW_OM2H0_O1 (SPAdes) (version 2) | ecosystem: Environmental > Terrestrial > Soil > Boreal...
CTCCAGTGCACGCGCCAGCCGTTCCAGAGACGACAGCGTAGGCGTGGCTTTCTCGTTCTCGATTTTCGACACGTATGTGCGCGGCACCGCCATTCTTCCGGCGAGCTGCCGCTGGCTAAGCCCGCTGCGCAAGCGCAGTGAGCGGATGGAGGTCGCGAGGTTCAGGTGTCCGCGTCCGGTGCCCGGCATGGGCATCAGTACAGGCGGCGCCACCATAATTGGTTCGGGCTCTGGTTCCTCGTCCAGAGACGCATGGCAGCGTCGGCAATTGTTGTTAGATGTGCGGAACTGAACTAACAGGCAGTGGTCACAGCGTACGACTTCCCTTGAATCTACCGGGGCAAGTGTAGTGGCCATCGGGTTGTGGGAGTGCCAGAGCGGACCCTCCTTACAGCCTTGCAGGAGCTCTTATGGGGGAGAGGTCAACTGCACGGACAATCTGCGGCATGTGCCCTGTGGAAGTCAAGATTAAAATGCACATAAAACGCGGCAATTCCGGTAGCATTTCCTGAAGTCGCACGGTGAAACACGAAAATATCAGGGGAATCGATGATCAATCGCGAATCTGCGTGGTGTTTACTAACTGAGTTCACTCAATCGGAAAGTCTGCGCAAGCACGCGCTTGCTGTCGAAGCTTGCATGCGCGCCGGCGCGCGCAAGTACGGCGACGCATCTCCCGAAGCAGAAAATCTATGGGCCATCGTCGGCCTCATCCACGACTTCGACTACGAACGCTGGCCCAGCCTCGAGGATCATCCCTACCGTGGCAACGAAATCCTCAAAGAGCGCGGTTACCCCGACGACATTCGCCGCGCCATCATGTCGCACGCCGAATACACTGGCGTCACCCGCGACACGCCGATGGAGAAGGCACTCTTCGCGTGCGACGAGCTCGCCGGATTCATCACTGCCGTCGCCCTAATCAAGCCCAGCAAGTCGCTGGCGGAGGTCGACGTGAAGTCGGTACGAAAGAGAATGAAGGACAAAGCCTTCGCTCGCAAAGTCAACCGCGACGACATTATTAACGGTGCTGCTGACCTCGGCGGCGAACTTGACGAGCACATCGCCTTCTGTATCGAAGCCCTGAAGCCGATCGCGAAAGAATTAGGCTTAGACGGAAGCGCCGCAAGCGTGAATCCCTCACCCGTTCCAGATCAAAAATAGCGTGCAAGCCTGACGGGTTTCGCCGATAATCTCCTGTCCAGCTATGGACCCATCGCAAACCGACCTGGAAGCAATCCGGCGGATTCTGGCCGAGCTCACAACCCGGGTGTATCGCATTGAGCGCCGGCTTGAGATGGAATCGAAGCCTGCCGCACAACCGCACTCGGACGCTCCCCCGACAATCGGCCCGCCCGCGACACTAGCTACGCCCCCGACACCACCTCCCGCGACAGTTGTTCGCGAGCCCGGGAAGCCAGTTTCTCAGGCCCCTCCGATACCTTACATTCCACCGCGACCGTCAATCGCCGCCGCGCAGCAACCCGAGATCGACCTCGAATCCCGCATCGGCTCGCACTGGCTTAATCGCATCGGGATCGCCGCACTGCTCATCGGGATTTCGTATTTCCTGAAATTCGCCTTCGATAACAACTGGATCGGCCCTGCCGGCCGCGTGACCATCGGCCTGCTTGCCGGCATCGCAGTCGTTGTATGGAGCGAGCGCTTCCGTAGCAAGGGCTACTTTGCATTTTCCTATTCCCTAAAAACGGTCGGCATCGGCACGTTGTATCTATCCATCTGGGCGGCCTTCCAGCGATACAACTTGATTCCCAGCAGCGTTGCGTTCGTGATGATGCTCGTCGTCACCGCATCGGCCGCTGCCATGGCGTTGGCTCAGGACGCTCAAATCCTCGCCGCCTTCGCCCTCACTGGAGGCTTCAGCACGCCTCTGCTGCTCTCAACCGGGCAGAACCGCGAGGTCGCTCTCTTTTGCTACGTCGCGATTCTCGACGTCGCCACGCTCGTCCTCGTTACTTTCAAGCCGTGGCGCCGCCTTCTCGTCATGAGTTACGCCGGCACGCTACTCTTGTACGTCGGTTGGTATTCCGAGTTCTACAACCGCAGCCAACTCGGCCTAACGCTGACCTTCGCTACTTTCTTCTTCGCAGTTTTCGCGATCGCTCCTCTGCTCACGCTGCATCCGGAAGGAGAAATCCCGATTTTCGCCGCCATTCCGGCGGTGCTCGCCTTCGTCAATGCCGGAGTGTATTTCCTTCAGTCCTACGTCATGATCGAAGCGGTCGACAAGACCTACATGGCGTGGTTCGCGCTGGTGCTCGCCGCGATCTACATCTTCCTCAGTCGCCAAGTCCACGCCAGGCATCGCTCCGCCGCAACCTCCGACATTCTCTATTTTCTTCATCTGGCCGTCGCGATCGGCTTCATCACGGTCGCGATTCCAATTCGTCTCGATGCTCATTGGATCACCATCGGCTGGTTTGTCGAGGCCGCAGTTCTTCTGTGGGTGGGCAACCGTATCGATTCCGATTTCCTGAATGCCCTTGCTATCGGTGCGCTCGTCTTGGGTGTGGGGCGATTGCTTCTAATCGACAATTTTGAGGTCACGCAGCTCATCTTCAACATGCGCATGGCCACGTACGCGATTGCCGTTGCGGTCTTGGGAACCGTCGCTTGGTACGCGTCGAAGCGAGAAGATGAGTCGGCCGCCACGGTGGCCGCATTCGCAGTCGTTGCTCTGAACGTCCTCGCCCTGATCGCTCTCACCCGCGAGGTCGCGGACTATTATTCCCGGCAAACAGTTACGTTCGGCCCCACGCTGTACCGTCGTGGAAGGATCGCCTACACAGAACTTCACCGCATTGACATCGAGCGTGACTTCACTTACTCCGCTCTGTGGATGGCTTATGGCGCCATGTTGATGGTCATCGGATTCTTGCGCCGCAGCGCCTTCGTCCGTTGGCAGGCCCTGATCCTCATCGCGGCCACAATTGCCAAAGTATTCGTCTACGACGTCTCGCAACTTGATCGCGGCTATCGCATCGTCAGCTTTGTAGTCCTCGGCGTATTGTTGCTGGCGATCTCATTCGTCTACCAGCGGGACTGGCTGCAACTCTCGGCTAAGACTCGATCCCACGCCCGCACAGAAGGGAATTCCGCAGGCGCATGAGAGTCATCGCATCGCTGTGTCTGCTGTTTCTTGTCGCGGATGTTCCCGCCCGACCCGAACCAGCCATTCCGTATTTCTCGAATGTCCGCGAAGTCCGCATTTCGGAAACCGGCCGTCAAAACTTCTTCATTGTCGACGAGGATTTGTGGAGCCACTCTCGCCCTGATCTCGGCGATCTTCGTTTGTACGATGGTGACTCGTCTGTGCAGTATGCGTTGTCGGAGCAGAGCGCAGGAATCTCTTCCGAAGAAGTCGAGGCAAAGATTCTCAACCTTGGCAGCGTCTCCGGTCATACCGAATTTGATCTTGATGCCACGTTCTTGCCCGAGTATGACCGCATCCACCTTCGTCTAGACGCGCACGATTTCGTCGCCACGGCGTGGGTGTCTGGTGGCACAGCACCCGGGAAGGCAACTGACGTCGAACTGCCACCGTCAACGCTCTACGACTTCACCAAGGAACAGCTTGGTTCCAATTGGCAGCTGAAGTTCCCAACTTCCAGCTTCCGTTATCTCCACGTCAGGCTCTCGCCGGGCATCCGCCCTCAACAGGTTAAAGGAGCCACGATCTACAACCTGCACGAGCAGCGGGCCGCTTGGACGAAATTCGGTTCGTGCGCCGCTCCGCAACAGAAGCAGCATCTGACCCTGATTTCCTGCACCGTCCCTGATGGAGTGCCGCTGAGCCGCGTCTCGTTTCAAATCGCCGCGGCGCAGGTGAACTTTCGCAGAACCGTCAGCGTCGAAGACGCCAATGGCTCTCAGTTCTCCAGCGGCGAGATCAGTCGCGTGCGAGTGAATCGCGCCGGAACGCTCGTCATTGCCGAGAATTTGTCGATTAACGTTTCTGGAAATTCCAGCCACTTCACGATCGTCGTCGACAATGGAGACAACCCACCACTCAACATCACGGAAGCCGATCCGTTTGCCATCGAGCGGCGTGTTTATTTCGATCCGCAGGGCAAGACGCTGCTCATGCTTTATTACGGTGACGAAAAGCTTTCCGCGCCCGTTTACGACTACGCGCGCTTCTTTCATGTGGAGTCCGTTCCGGCCGAGGCGCAGCTAGGTCCAGGAATTCACAATCCGAAGTACTGGGGACGTCCTGACGCGAGGCCGTGGTCGGAACAGCACACGGTTATTCTCTGGGGAGCCATGTTGCTTGCTGTCCTGGCGCTCGCGATTCTCGCTCTCCGCGGGTTGCGCACGGGGAACCCGCAATGACGAAACGCCGCAGAACTGTCTGGATATTTCTCGCCCTGCTCCTCGCGGCGTTTGTCTGGGCTGTCGTGAGCAACAACCCCTTTGCGCAGGGCTTTCAAGATCTAGTGGGATCTAAACCGGATCATCCCATTCTGGATAAGCAATTCACAGTCGCGGCTCGCAGCTTCCGCTATTACCAGTTCGACTTGCCTCAAGGATCGAAGAACGTCGCGGTCGTCGGGCACTTCACGGCATCCGCGGTAACCAATAGCAACTCCACTATAGGAAGCAATACTGCCGATAAAGCGCAGGACTTTGGCAGCAACATTGAAGTCTTTGTGATGAGCGAGTCGGCTTTCGCTGATTGGCAGAAGGGATCGACGACCGGCTTAGTCTACGAAAGCGGCAGAGTCTCTCAAGGGCCGGTGAATCAGACTTTGCCGATGGGAGTGGGTACTTACTACGTCGTCTTCAGCAATCGTTTCGATCCCGGCGCGTCGAAGAACGTGAATGCCAAACTCCTGCTGCGTTACAGAAGTTGGTTGGATTGGCTTCGGCGGAACAAGGCTGAATAATGCTGCGGGAACAACGCCGCGGAAACTGCTTTACCGCATCGTCTCTTCGATCTCAGAAATCCAATCCGGACGCTTCAGGACTTCACGCGGCTTGGGGCCATCGGCGGCGCCAACAATTCCATCCTGCTCCATCAGATCGATGAGATGTGCTGCGCGCCCGTAGCCGATGCGCAAGCGCCGCTGTAGAAGCGAAGTCGAAGCTTTCCCGAACTCAATTACAAGTTTTACGGCATCGCCGTACATCGGATCGTCTTCGGCCTCGCCATCGGATACACCGTCTCCAGCGCCACCTTCCGCTCCGGCCTCGCGCTCACCCTTCGGCGCTTCGAGAAATTGTTGTTGATATTCCGCCAGGCCTTGCGACTTCCAGAATTCGACTACCGCTGCGATTTCCTTCTCCGTGACAAATGGTGCGTGCAGGCGATGCACGCGCGCCGAACCGGAAGGCAGATAGAGCATATCGCCTTTGCCAAGCAGAGCCTCTGCGCCGTTGGCATCGAGAATCGTACGTGAATCGACTTTCGTCGCCACGCGGAATGAAACGCGGGCAGGGAAGTTCGCCTTGATCAATCCGGTGATGACGTCGACGGAGGGCCGCTGCGTTGCGAGCACAAGGTGAATGCCGACCGCGCGCGCCATCTGCGCCAGGCGCGTAATCGACTCTTCCACGTTGCTCGAATCGAGCATCATCAGGTCAGCCAACTCGTCGATGATGATGACGATATAGGGAATTGGCTTCTCGTCTGATCCTTCCTCAAACAAGCTCGGAGTGCCACTCTGATCGAAGAGCTTGTTGTACTGGTCGATGTTACGCACGCCCTTGGCTGCGAGCAGCTTCAACCGCCGTTCCATCTCGCGCACGGCATTGCGCAGCGCGTTTGCTGCGAGCTTCGGCTCGGTGATGATCGGCGTGTAGAGGTGCGGAACGCCTTCGTAGTTTCCCAGTTCCAAGCGCTTCGGATCGACCAGGATCAGCCGCACTTGATCGGGCGTCGCCTTATACAAGATCGACATGATCATCGCGTTGATCGCGACGCTCTTGCCAGCTCCGGTTGATCCGGCGATCAACAAGTGAGGCATCCCTGCGAGATCGGCAGTGACGATGCGCCCGTTGATGTCCTTGCCCATGGCGATCGTCATCTTCGACTTCGATCCCATGAACTCCTGCGACTCGATGTTCTCGCGCAGCCAGATAATCTCGCGTTGGCGGTTCGGCACCTGAATGCCGACGGTGCTCTTTCCGGCCATGCGCTCGATCAGGATGCTCTCGGCTTTCAGCGCCAGGCAGAGATCATCCGAAAGATTCGTGATGCGGCTGTACTTGATTCCGGCTTCCGGTTTGAATTCGAACGTCGTGACAACAGGACCGGGATTGATCTGCGTAATCTGCCCGTGGACTTCGAACTCGGCGTACTTCTCGGTAAGAACCTGAGCCAGCAGTTTGAGTTCGTCGGCATCGACTGCTTGCTGTTCATCTGGACGCTGGAGCAGGCTGCTCGAGGGCAGCTTATATCCACCGGCGATGCGCGGCATCGTCGTCTTCGCCTTGACGCTGCTGTCGGCGCGTTCGGTGACTTCCGGAACCACGACTTGAGAAACTGCAGAGGCAGTTGGCAATGTCTCAGCCAGGATTCCTCCTGTGGAGGCTTTGGCGACCGGGGCTTCCTCTTCCATCATCCTTTCAATGCCAGTGCGGCGCGGTTCGGAAACCTGCGCGACCGGAACTGATGGACGCGACGGAATGAGCTGCGTCTTAACTATCGGCTTCGAAATCCGCCGCTGCTCCAGTTCCTTCTGCTGGCGTTTCTTGAGACGCTCCTGCTTCCAATCCTGATAGCGATTCCACAAGGCAGTGACGAAGGCGAAGCGCGTAGGAACCCACAAGCGAATTGCCGAGAACGAGAACGCGGTCGAGAGATACAGCGCAACGGCGAGCACGGTGGCGCACACAATGTAAGCGCCAACCAGATTCAGATAATGAATAAGGACGTCGCCTAGCACGCGTCCCATCAGGCCTTCGACGGGAATTACTCCCATCCAGCGCATGTGTCCGGGCAACAACGCCAGCATCGCCGGAACGAACATCGCCAGCCAGATTCCGCCGAGGGTTTTCGCCAACGGGGACTGAACTTTCATCGACCGGAACCAGCGGATGCCAAGCATCACCGGGAAGATGACGAGCAGGAATGCGCCCATGCCAAAGAACTGCAGCACGGCGTCGGACATATACGCGCCGACTACGCCGATCCAGTTGCGCGCGGCATGAGCGCCAGTGAGGACTGAAGCGCTATCCCACGAGGGATCGAGCGGGGAGTAAGAGATGAGAGCAAGGAAGAGGAGGAGCGCAGAGACGCACATCAGGAATCCGACAAGCTCGTTGAGCCGACGGTTCCCTGTGGGGACAAACATCTTTGCCAGATAATCCATGAAGGCCGGATTCATCGCCGAAGACACGTCTTCAGCGCCGCGTGCGGCCAGAGCCAGACCATTATGCCAAGAAGCCAAGGTTCCGACAATCAGGAATCGAAGGCGGTGTTTATGTGGTTATCCACAGCCTGTCGTGTTGCCTGGAATGGCTGTAGATTCCAAAGCGGCCCTTTAAACGACTCCGAACGGAATTGACACCAGAATCATTGCCACCGTTACACTTCCGACCAATGTCGGGAACCGAGTGCTCGATGGTCCCACGAGGGCGGCAGCAAAACCAAACACGCAAAGGAGCAACGACGCCGCAATCATCTTTTCGCCGTCAATCATAGGAAGATGCAGTCTCAGGGATGTCGTTGGGTAGGAGATGATATAGACGAGAGAGACCACGGGTATGGCGAATGGTAAAGTGTTTGCTAAAGTGGCGATCCAGCCAACCGCTTTTCGCCACCGTGCTACGAGGGCCGATTTCCTTACCTTGCTACAGTTCCACCATGCTGCCACGAGCATGGCAACTTCGAAGAGCAACACGACATAGAAGAGCATCCCTCGTACCTGAGGAGGAAAGACGCGGCGCGACAAGCAGGCCCAAACCAACACCAAAGCTATGAGCGTTGCTGGAATCTCTTTTTTGTACGTCACGCAGTTTCCGACGGCGCTCGCAGCGAGGCGGGTTGCTTTTAGGCCAGTCGCGCGGCGAACACCAACACCAGAATACCCACGATAATTCTGTATACCGCGAAGGGAGCGAAGCCGCGCTTGCGGACATAGGCCATAAACCAAGCGACTGATCCGTAGGCAACGATAAACGATACGACGAATCCGATGGCAAGTACGATCCATCCGTGGGCGTCGATCTGCGCGACGCCGATCGGATTCTCGCCCTTTCCGCGAAGCGATTTGTAGAGCGTGTAAAGCGTCGCGGCAGCCATGGTCGGGATGGAGACAAAGAACGAGAATTCGAGGGCTGAGGCGCGCGACATGCCTGCGATTTGTCCGGCCGCGATGGTCGACATCGAGCGCGAAGTTCCAGGGAAGACGGCCGAGAAAATCTGGCAAAAGCCGATCCAGATCGATTGACCGAGGCTCATGTCTTCCATCTTCCAAGTGCGTATTTTGCTGTTTGGAACAGGACCTGCGGCTTCGGCTTTGGCGTGCATGGCGTCGACGATCCACATCACGATTCCACCGATCAGCAACGACCAGCCAATGATCACGATGTCTTCCAGATGCTTGCCAATCACCTTGGTCAGCAGGAACGACGGAATCGCGGTGACCACAAATGCGACCGCTACAAGTCCGAGCGGATGCGTCAATGCCGTTTTGTTTCCCCTTTCACCGTGCGGAAAAGTCGACAGGAACTTGGTGATGCGGCTCCAGAAATAAACCGGGAGACACAGGATTGCGCCGAGCTGGATCACGATGGAATACATCTTCCAATAACCATCAGAGAGGCTGATGTGGAGTAGAGCTTCTGAGAGACGCAGGTGCGCAGTGGAGCTGACTGGCAGAAATTCAGTGAGGCCTTCGACAATTCCCAGGATCAAGGAGAGCAAGTAGTCGTTCAATCTTCCTCCGAAAAATTAAGGAAACAGTATCTCAGAAAAGGTTAAGTCGAACGTTGCAGTTCGAGCACGGAAGGAAAAAGCAGATCCCTCCACTTCGCTTGCTTCGCTGCGCTTCGGTCGGGATGACAACGATTCTTAAAGCACAGCGAGTTGTCTGAAGCAGGATTTCGAAACCTAGTCTGTGGCGTTTCCGTACGTGGGAACGCCGTTTTGCACGTAGAAGATGAGAGTTTGCGCACGATTGGACCAGTCGCTTTGTCCGTATTGAGTGACAATTCTTTGCGCGAGATCGAGAGCGCGGGTTTTTGCCTCTGCGGATTTCTTCAGATTGGCTTCGGTCTTATAGATTTCGATCAACGCGGATTGACGCCACGCGGCGTCATAGAGGGCTTCCGGCGCGGCAGGCGACTGTGCGTGCTCCTTGGCGTATTTCTCGTACATCTCCGCTTCTTTTTCCGGACACTTCGAGGCGGCTTGCCAATCGCCGCACAGCTTGTTTTCGATCAAGTGAAACGCTGCAAGATCAGCCCATTTCGTAGTGGGATATTTTTTTATTACCAGCTTCATCCACTCTTCATCGATCTGGCCGCGCATGTAGGCTTCTCGTTCGCGAGCGGAGGGACGCGTCATCACGTCGGCGCGCTCGATCTGCCAACGGATGTCGGCGGCGCGGTAGAGGCCTTCGGCGGCGAGGGGCGAAGCGGGAAAAAGATCATAGACGCGGAAGTAGAGGCGCATGGCATCTTGTGCGGCATCGCGGCGTCCGCGCCGGCGGCTGGCTTCGTCTTCGGAATTAGAAGCCTCACCGAAGATGATTTTGTCGCCGTCCTGCGTGGTCATGGTGACCAATGCTTTGTTCGGAACCCATCCTGTGATGGTCTTGCCTTCAGATTCCGGATCGTCCTCGTCAGAGTTTCTGCGAGGCTCGCGAATGATGGCTTCGACGTGCGTCCAGTCGCGGCTGGCATCGATGATGACGAGTTCGTGTCCGCGACTAGCTTCGCCGAGTTTCGCGGTGTCGGAACTCGGAGAGACGCGGATGGTTTCTTCGTGGATGAGCGTTCCGCGCTGTGCCTGCGCGAGGGCTCGGCCTGTGGAAAAGGTGAGCGTGAAAGCCAGAATCAAGAGAAAAATTGCTTTTTCCCAAAATGGGAAGCGCGGCGACGAGGTGGGTACCCCCCCTCCCCCCTGCTCTATTGGAATCATCGAGTTAGCGGAAAATCGAGAAAAAATCTTAGAGCTGCAAGCAGTTGCGGGCAAAATCTTGAGCGCGAAGGACTTACGGTCGCTCTGCGGGTCGTTCATCATATTTTTCGGTGTTCTTCATTAGGATCATCGTTCGAGTCGGTGAAGTCAAGGTCATTTGAACATTCTCGAAACCCTTCAGCACCTCGGCACTGAGCCGCTGGGGGAGACCTCTTCACCACCAAGGACGCGAAGGTTCACGAAGGAAGAAATCGGGTTCAGAGGCATCTTTCCGCTAAAACCCTGTTAACACAGGGGGCAGAGTCGCACAGGAGAAAGCCCTTAACCACGAAGGACGCGAAGGTGCACGAAGGAACCCTTGAGGCAGATGGGATATTTACTCTAAGAACTTCCTCACCACAGTGGGCACTGAGGCGCATAGGGAATCCCTTCAGGATCTTAGATCTTTCAGCATCGAGGGCTCGATGTTGCCGCCGCTGATTATGGCTACGTTCAGCTTGGTGCGGGGTAGTTCGCTGGCGTGAAAGATGAATCCCGCCACCGAGACTGCTCCGCTGGGCTCCGCGACGGTGTCGGGATTCGCGCTTAGATACTTCATTGCCTGACGGATTTCTTCTTCCGTGACGGTGATGATGTCGTCGACGTATTTACGGATGTGCTCGAAGTTGATGTCGCCGATGCTTTGGGTGCGGAGTCCATCGGCCAGTGTGCGGGAGACTTGTTCGGCGGGGAACGCAACGATTTTTCCGGAGCGGAGGCTGGCTTGGGCGTCGGCGGCGAGTTCGGGTTCGATGCCGATTACTTTTATCTTTGGATTCGTCACCTTGATGGCGGCGGCGACGCCGCTGATGAGGCCTCCGCCGCCGACGGGCGCGAAGACGGCCTCAACTTCGGGCATATCCTCGAGGATTTCCAGTCCGATGGTCCCCTGGCCGGCAATGATTTTTTCGTCGTTGTAGGGAGGGACGATGACGTATCCGTGCTGAGTGGCGAGTTCTTCAGCTTTTACTTTGCGCTCTTCGCTGCCGGGACCGACCAGGACGATCTCCGCACCGAGCTTGGCGGTGGCTTCGCGCTTGATGGCGGGCGCGTTATTGGGCATGACGATGACGGACTTCACTCCAAGCGCGCGAGCGGCGTAGGCGACACCTTGGGCATGATTGCCGCTGGAGTAAGAGATGACACCGTGTTTGCGGTCTTCGTCAGATAAGGAAGCGATTTTGTTGTAGGCTCCGCGGAGTTTGAAAGCGCCGATGGGCTGCTGGTTTTCGGGCTTGAGGAAGAGGCGGCGCGGGTCGGCGTCACAGAGTTTGAATTCGATCAGCCGTGTGCGAGTGGTGGTGCTTTGGAGGCGAGAACGGGCGGAGTCAAGATCGGAAAGAGTGATCATGTCAGAATCTTGTTGGACATGGCGATTCTAACGTAGTCCGATTTTCCAATGACTCTGATCGACGAATCAGTTGCTTGGGATCGACGGCGGGTGCAAGACCTCGACAACAAAGCCGGAAGGAATCTGAAACAATGCCGGGTCAGGATCGGAGCGGGAAAGATCAACGATCCGAATCGCCACCTCGCCTTCTATCGGATCCTTCGTTGTGGCAGATAGATTTATGCCAAGGTCGGGGGAGTACCAGAACTCCCGCGTACTCGTCTGCCATTTTTCTGCGGGCCAGCCTCCACGGATTGCAACCTTCTCGATCGTTCCGATGACGTTGAAGCCGTCGATGATATCGCTCCCAAGACTCTTGCGAGTAACGAAGTGAGCGCTGGGATCGAGCAGACCGTCGGGGGTTGGCTTAAGGAAGGACGGTCCGTGATAGCGCGCGACGTTGCAGTGACGCGCGGCGACATTGCAGGATGTTCTGGTGTGAGCCACCGGGTCTAGAATGAAAACATCTGCAATAGCGGATTCCTTTTCCGAGTCGCTGGGCGCGACGCTACGGTGTTCTCGGTAGATGCGGCCCTGCCGGTCGCGGGCGACGTTGGTATCGACGTGCACGGTTTTGGGGCTCCCGTCGTCTTGTTTTTGAGTCGAGTCGATACTGTAGCGACCCGAGAACGGGTTATCCGCAATAAGAAGGATCTGGATGCCGTCCGCGTGCACGCGAGAAGGCTCTTGAGCGTTGACGTTGCTCGCGAGTAGGAGGGAAGCAGCAGTGCAGCAAATAAGCAGGAGGGATGCAGCTAGCAAGGCGCAAAACTTCATGACGCCACCTCACTATCGAAGTGGCGCGAGTATAGCATCGGCGACGATCGTACCTCAACTCGACTGACAACCGCTTCGCCTTAATTCAGCCGGGCGATGCAGTTTGTATCGGCGAATTGCGGGTGGTGGCGTAACCGTTTACACTGCCGAGGAACTGCTTGCCGTTTCTAGATGGCATATTCCACGATGAATTCCCGGGTGCTGCAACTCGATCCTCGCGATAACGTTCTGGTGGCCCTCACCAATCTCAAGAAGGGGGAAGCTGTTGAGTTTGGAGGCAAGTCATATAGCCTGCAAACTGATGTCGCGGCGAAACACAAATTCGCGACTGCCGACCTGGCGGTGGGCGACGCTGTTCTGATGTATGGCGGGCTTGTCGGCAAGGCCGCAAAGGCGATTGCGGCTGGAGAAGTGTTGACGACGGGGAACATGCAGCATCAGGCGTCGCCGTTTCATGGAAAGTCGCAGGACTTCCGATGGACTGCTCCAGATGTCTCGCGCTGGACTGCGCGAACTTTTCAGGGCTACGAGCGATCCGACGGGCAAGTTGGAACGCGGAATTATTGGGTCGTAGTGCCACTGGTTTTCTGCGAGAACAAGAATATTCAAGTCCTGAAGCAGGCGTTTGAAGAGGAACTTGGATTTGCTGCGCCGCAACTTTATCGGCATCAAGTGGCGGAGCTGGCGAGGCTGTATCGGGAAGGCAAGGTTGGCGAGGCGGGAGTCCACAGATCTGCCGAAAGCGCAGCGGCGCCGGGAAGGCAGAGGCTGTTTCAGAATGTGGACGGCATCCGGTTTCTGTTGCACGAGGGCGGGTGCGGCGGGACACGTGAGGATTCCAACAATCTTTGCGGGTTGATCGCCGGATACATTCATCATCCGAATGTGGCGGGAGCGACGGTGCTGAGCCTGGGATGCCAGCACGCGCAGATCGAAATTCTGCGAGAAGAAATTCGCAAGCGCAATCCGAAATTCGACAAGCCGCTGTTCATTCTCGAGCAGCAGAAAAGCGGTTCGGAAGCGGCGATGATGAAGGAGGCGATTGGACAGACGTTTCTCGGCCTAGTCGAAGCGGATAAGGCGCGGCGTACTGAGGCACCGTTGTCGAAGCTGTGCGTCGGATTGAAGTGTGGTGGGTCAGATGGATTTTCGGGTATTTCGGCGAACCCGGCGATCGGACATACGTCGGATCTGCTGGCTGCGATGGGAGCGCGCACGATTCTCTCGGAGTTTCCGGAACTGTGCGGCGTAGAGCAGGGACTAATCGATCGCGGGAAGAATAAGGAAGTGGGCGACCGGTTCATTCAACTGATGCGCGATTATGCGGCACGGGCGGTGGCAGTGCGGTCGGCGTTCGAGATGAATCCTTCGCCGGGAAACATGCGTGATGGATTGCTGACTGACGCGATGAAGTCGGCGGGTGCCGCAAAAAAAGGCGGAACATCGCCGATGACCGCGGTGCTGGATTATCCGGAATATTCCACGGAGCCGGGATTAAACCTGCAATGCACCCCGGGTAACGATGTGGAGTGCGTGACCGCGCAAGTGGGCGCGGGCGCGAGCGTGGTGCTGTTCACGACGGGACTGGGGACGCCGACGGGGAATCCGATCACGCCGGTGGTGAAGCTGTCGACCAATTCGGCGCTCGCGGAACGGATGCACGACATTATCGACGTGGATACGGGGCCGATCATCGATCGCGGAATCACGATCCAGCAGATGGGTGAACAGATTCTGGATTACGTGGTACAAGTGGCGAGCGGCGAAGCTCGCGTGAAGGCCGAAGTGAAGGCGCAAGAAGATTTCATTCCTTGGAAGCGAGGAGTGTCGCTCTGAGGAAGACGAATACTCCGCGCGATTTCCGGCTGGACGGAAAAGTGGCACTCGTCACGGGAGCCGGAAGCGGCATCGGCCAGGCGATCGCTGTGCGGTTTGCCGAGCATGGGGCGGCGATCCGCGTGCTGGATGTGAATGATGCTGGTGCGGCGGGGACCTGCGAGCAGATTGCCGCGAGCGGCGGTGAAGCATCAGCGTATCGCTGCGACGTGACCGATCAGGCTCAGGTGAAAGCGACGTTTGCGGAGTTGTTCCGGCGCGAGCGCATTCACATTCTCGTGAACAATGCCGGAGTTTCACACATCGGCACTGTCGAAACTACGACGGAAGCGGACTTCGACCGGCTTATTCGAGTGAACGTCAAAGGCTTCTACAACTGCATGCATGCGATGGTCGGGCACATGCGGGAGAAGGGCGGCGGCATCATTCTGAATATGGCGTCGATTGCGGGATCAACAGGGCTGGCCGACCGTTTCGCGTATTCGATGACGAAGGGTGCAGTCATCGCGATGACGTATTCGGTGGCGCGCGATTATCTTGCTCACAACATTCGTTGCAACTGTATTTCTCCGGCGCGGGTGCATACGCCGTTTGTGGACGATTACTTGAAGAGGACGTATCCGGGCCGCGAGGCGGAAATGTTTGAGGAACTGGCGAAGTCGCAGCCGATCGGACGAATGGCGGAACCGACTGAGGTCGCGTCTCTGGCTTTGTTTTTGTGCTCGGACGAAGCTTCATTTATTACAGGCAGCGATTATCCGCTGGACGGCGGATTTTTCAATCTGCGGGGATAACGCATGGATCTGCAGCTGAAAGATAAAGTCGTGATCGTGACCGGCGGAGCGAAAGGAATTGGCGCGGCGATTGTTCGCGAATGCGCAGCGGAAGGCGCGGTCCCGGTGATCGTGGGGCGTGACGGAGATGTTGCGGAGGAACTGCAAGGCGAACTGAAAAGAAGCGGCGCGCGTTGCGGGGTGATCACGGTTGAGTTGGGGACGGCGGAGAGCTGCGAGCAATCCGTTGCGCAGGTTGTGAAGGAGTTCGGACGCCTCGACGCGCTGGTGAATAACGCGGGGCGTAACGACAAGGTGGGACTGGAAGAAGGGAATCCGGACGAGTATGTGGAGTCGCTCAAGCGCAACCTGGTGCATTACTACAGCATGGCGCACTACGCGTTGCCGCATCTGAAGAGGGCGCGCGGGTCGATTGTGAATGTCGGATCGAAGACCGCGGTAACGGGGCAGGGAAGCACGTCGGGGTACGCATCCTCGAAGGGCGCGATTATGGCGCTGACACGCGAATGGGCGGCGGAGTTGTTGCCGTACGAGATCCGCGTGAACACGGTGATTCCTGCCGAAGTGATGACGCCGCTCTATCGCAGCTGGCTCGACACGTTTCCGAATCCAGAAGAGAAGCTGAATGTCATCCTGTCGAAGATTCCTCTGGAAAAACGAATGACCACCGCGGAGGAAATTGCAGCGATGGTCGTGTTTCTGCTGTCGGGGAAATCGAGCCATACGACTGGGCAACATTTGTTCGTGGATGGCGGGTACGTGCACCTGGATCGCGCTTTGACGTAAGCGAAAAGAAATCCGAATGACGAAATCGGCTCCGATCACTGAACGCCGTTACGTGGTGCCGCTGGTCCTGGTGACCAGCTTGTTTTTTGTGTGGGCGATTGGGGTCAACCTGAATGACGTGCTGATCCAGCATTTGAAGAAAGCGTTCGGGCTGACAGACACACAGTCGTCGTTGATCCAGATGGCATTTTTCGGCGGATATTTTCTGGCGGCCTTTCCAGCGGGATGGCTGATGCAGCGACTGGGATACAAGCGGGGAATTCTGATTGGGCTGCTGGTTTGCGCGACAGGCACCATTTTGTTTATTCCTGCCGCGTCAGTACGAGTGTACGGATTTTTTCTGTTTGCCCTGTTTGTGATGGCATGCGGGCAGTCGGTGTTGGAAGTGGCGGCCAATCCCTATGTGACGACGCTGGGTCCGGCGGAGAGTTCGGAGCGGCGACTGAATCTGGCGCAATCGTTCAACGCGACGGGCGCCGTACTGGTTGCTCTGCTGGGGTCGAAATTCATTTTGTCGGGAATTGAGCACAGTCCGGCGGAACTGGCCGCGATGTCCCCGGCGCAACTGTTGGCCTATCGCGTGTCGGAAGCCAACATGGTGAAGATGCCATACCTGGTGATTACGGGAATTTTCTTATTCATCGCGCTGCTGATTTTTCTTACTAAGCTGCCGGAGATTCGCGAGACGGGCGATGAAGATCTGGGGTCCGCAAAGGTGGGGCTGAGAGGGACCCTCGCGCATCCGCACCTGATTCGGGGAGTGATTGCTCAGTTTCTTTATGTGGGGGCACAGGTAGGCGTGGCGAGCTTCATCATCCGGTTCAGCGAGTTCACGATGCCGGGCATGCATGAAAAGGCTGCAGCGCATTATTTGCAGGCGCACCTGGCGGGATTCATGATTGGACGATTTGGCGGTTCAGCCATTATGCAGAAAGTGGCGCCGCCGCGGCTGCTCAGTTTGTTCGCTGGTGGATCGCTGATCTCGTTGCTGGTCGTGCTGCTCGGGACGGGGCGTCCGACGGTGTGGGCGATTGTGCTGGTCGGACTGTTTCACTCGATCATGTTCCCGACGATCTTCGCTTTGAGTTTGAAAAATCTTGGGCCATACACGAAGCTGGGATCGTCGTTGCTGGTGATGTCGATTATTGGCGGTGCCGTGTGCCCGGTGATTATGGGAAGAATTTCGGATGCGTGGAATATTCAGTATGCATTTGTGGTGCCCCTGATCTGCCATGCGTACATTCTTTATTTCGCATTGCGCGGATACCGGCCGGCGCCAGTAGTGACGGCGATGGGGATTCCGGCGGGAGAGATTTCGTGACGCGACGCTACTGCCTGACGCTTGATTTGAAGGATGATCCAGAGTTGATCGCGGAGTACAAGCGCTATCACGAAAAGATCTGGCCGGAGATTACTCGAAGTATTCAGGACTCGGGAATCGAGGACATGGAGATTTATCTGCTCGGGACGCGCATGTTTATGATTATGGAAGTGGGCGATAATTTTTCTTTTGAAGCGAAGGGCGAGGCGGATCGGCTTAATCCCAAAGTGCAGGAGTGGGAGAAACTGATGTGGAAATTTCAGCGCCCTTTGCCGCAAGCCAAGCCCGGGGAAAAATGGCTGCTGATGGAGAGAGTCTTTAAACTGCGAGAGTAGCTGCGAACAACAACATACTTTCCTGAGGAATTACTTTTGAAGCCAGAATCATCTTTTAAGCTTTATAGGACTGCGTCTGGGTATGTCGTTGAGCACGAGGGCCAGTTCTATGCCGGGGATGAATGCGCGTGGGATGAGTTGGTTGCTCGCGAGGATCTGGGGACGCATTTGCGCGATGTAATTCAAGGGGAACGCAGCGTCGACAAATTGGATGAGTCGCAGATGCTGGCTCCGATCGGATCGCAAGAGGTTTGGGCGGCCGGCGTGACGTATTTCCGAAGCCGCGATGCGCGGATGGAAGAATCGAAGTCGGCTGGAGGAGCTGATTTCTACGATCGCGTGTACAACGCCGAGAGGCCGGAGCTTTTCTTTAAGGCTACGCCGAGCCGAGTAGTGGGGCACCAGGGTGAGGTTGCGATACGGAAAGATGCGAAGTGGTCGGTGCCGGAGCCGGAGTTGGTGTTGCTGATTAACCCTTCGGGGAAAATTATCGGCTACACCATTGGGAATGACATGAGCTCGCGGGATATCGAAGGAGAGAATCCTTTATACCTGCCGCAGGCCAAGGTATATCACCGGAGCTGCGCGATGGGGCCGTGTGTGCTGGTTTCAGCGGAGGCGCCTGCGCGATCGACGGAGATACAGATAGAGATTGTGCGTGGTGGTGCGAAGGTTTTTTCTGGATCAGTGACCGTGGGAGCTATTAAGAGGGATTTCGCGACGTTGGTGGAGTATCTGTACCGCGACAACGAGTTTCCGAAGGGATGTCTTTTGTTCACGGGGACTGGGATTGTTCCACCCGACTCGTTTACTTTGCAAGTGGGTGACGAGATACGGATCGCGATCGATGGGATCGGAAAGCTGGTGAATTTCGTCGCGATAAACGGTTAGGTGCGATCAGGCTTGCAGACGGTCGCCTACTTGTTCAGCCGCGATGGCCCAAGGGCATTCGGCCTGATGTTCCTGAAGATCGCTGAGGGCGCGCTGCAAGTCAACGTGCTTTCTGGCCGCAAGTCTTGGGCTGATCTTGAAAAAGGCGGCAGAGCGGGCCTCTTCGTAGCTCGCGTTCCTCCGTTCCAGAACCCGGTACAAATCACGACACTCAGAACAATTCATAGATACCTCACCTGCGGCGACGAACTATCCACGGGCATGCATCCGGTTGTGAAAAGGTCGCGTGGGGCAGCCGTCAGGCTGAGCATGCTCGGGGAGGACTGTCCCGCCTCTGCCCCACGCTTATGTATGCATCTTTGGGCACTGGGCAAAGTTTTGCAATAGGCAAAAGTGCCTCAAATGCGGGCGAAAAGTACATATTCGGAAGGTCTTCGCGAAAAGTAATACGTGATCTTACTCAGGAGTCTCCAGCGGGAATCGGATCGTCGATGCACGCAAAGCCACTGACGGCTGCGTTTCGTCATACGAAAGTGCCTGGTAGGCGAGTGGGATGATTGCAGCAACCGTGGTTTCGTCTTCGTCGCTGCGAAACTCAACGCGTCCGCCGATATACCCGATTCTCTCGTGCATGCCGGAGATACCGACACCGCCAGCGAATCCGCTCGATGCCTGAATCTCCTTGAGGAGATCGGAACGGAATCCATGGCCGGTGTCGATGACGGCTACTTCAATCGTGCGGTCTCGCAGGTGCGCCTTGACCGCGGCCGTTTCGCTTCCCGAGTGCCGGTGAACATTGGCCAACGCCTCTTGCACGAAGCGATAGATCGCAATCTCCTGATTTGGGTGAAGCGCCGTGGCTTTCAACTCTTTCGAAATTTCGACTTTCACGCGTAGGCCGCTGCGATCACGGAACTCCTCCACGAACATCTGCATGGCGGACCAGAGGCCGAGTTCATTGAGCATGGGAGGATGCAGAAGGTAGGAGAACGTTCGAATCTCACGCGCGACGCGCTTGGCCAGCGCAAGCGATTCTGCGACTTGCTTCTGCGCATTTTCCGGAAGGGATCGCCGCACCGCCATGAGCGCTCCGAGGTTGAGCGTCAAGGCAGTCATTTCTTGCGAGGTGGAATCGTGCACTTCCCGGGCGATTCGGCGTTGTTCCTCTTCCTGGATGCGCAACAGGCGTTCCGACATTTGGAGGAGCGTATGTTCGGCCAGTTCCTGCGAGGTAATGTCCTCGACCATGGCGACGCAGTATTTCAATTTGCCGTCGTTGGTGCGCAACGCGGAGACAGTAACTCGGGCCGACCGCACTTCGCCATTCGGACGTACGTAGCGCTTTCTGATCTGATATCGATCGCGCTTGCCGCGGACGACTTCGCGATACATTGTCCGGGTGAGATCCACATCCTCAGGATGAGATATCTTCTCGAAGGTGAGGGAAGGAAGTTCGGGCTCGGTATAGCCGACGATAGAACAAAAAGCGGGGTTGCAGCGGAGAAGGTGCCCGTCCGGATCGACCAACACCATGCCGATGGCGGCATGTTCAAAGATGATATGAAATTCTTCCTCGCTGCGCCGGAGCGCCTCTTCCGCCTGCTTGCGGCCGGTGATGTCCATGGTGAGGCCGACCATGCGAAGGGGTTGGAGGGATGTATCGAAGAAGACGCGGCCCCGCGATTCCACCCAGCGGATTTCGCCGTCGTTCTTACGACGTATCCGATATTCGGCGCGTGACTCACCTGTTCGCAAAGTTTCGGAGACACTGGCCTGGGCTTGCGCGAGATCCTCAGGCAGGATGAGATCTTCCCAGTCTTTGTGAGTTCCGTGCGAGGTGCCAGCTGGGAATCCGAAAAGTTCCGACAGTTCCGGAGACCAGGAGACCTGATTGCTTTGCAAGTCGAGATCAAAAGATCCCATATGTGCCGCTCTTTGAGCTTGATCAAGCAGCTCGCGGCCGGCGCGTAATTCTTCCTCAACTTGTTTTTGCTCGGTGATGTCCGTCAGAGTGACCACCGCTTGCTGAACCTTGCCATCATCGCCGAGGATTGGCCACGCGCTGGTTAAGACCCAGCGGCGTTCACCGGTGGCAGGATGGAAATTCCTGAGCGCAACATTGAGCACCGGTTTGCCCGTGCGAATGGCGCGCTGGCTGGGACGTTCCACGGTGGGACAGGGTGTTCCATCTTCGCGAAGCACATGAAGCGCGGGATCAGCGAGGCTCATGGAAGCTGCCTGCTCGGCGGTTACGCCAACGATTTCGAGAAACTTCGGATTAAAAATCTGGATAGAAGCGTTGCTGTCGAGGACTGCGATTCCTACGGGAGCCGCAGCCACGACTGTGCGAAAGCGTTCTTCGCTGGTCTTCAAAGCTCCGTAAAGGCCACTCAGCCGGAGGGTAGCGTCGTTGAAGACTCGCCCCAAAGTTGCAAGTTCGTCGGCGCCTTCAACGTGGACTCGCTGCCGGAAGTCACCGAGAGCGAGAGCCTGTGCGCCAGCATCGAGCTGCGCCAGCGGTTGCGTGATGCTGCGTGTGACAACCGTCCCCAGGACCGCGGCTACGATCAACGTGAACCG
>Ga0209624_10001216_pt1 | contig 20831 bp, 18 predicted proteins | sample JacPinW_OM2H0_O1_FD_188565 | JGI IMG/M metagenome (GOLD analysis project Ga0209624, IMG submission 188565) | Forest soil microbial communities from Algoma, Ontario, Canada - Jack Pine, Ontario site 1_JW_OM2H0_O1 (SPAdes) (version 2) | ecosystem: Environmental > Terrestrial > Soil > Boreal...
CTACCAGTTTGAGTTTGGCGGGCCAGTTTCCCATGCGCTTCATCATGTGCGCCCCCAATTCGGCTGAGTGCTCGAGCAGATGTTCTTTCTCGATCACGTCGAGCGTGGCCAACGCTGCCGCGATGCACACGGGATTGCCGCCAAAGGTTGAGGCGTGCGAACCGGGCACCCAGTCCATGATTTCAGAGCGGGTCATCACGACGCCGAGCGGCATGCCCGAAGCGATGCCTTTCGCGATGCAGACCATATCTGGTTCCACGCCGGTGTGCTCGACCGCCCACCACTTGCCGGTGCGGCCGATGCCGCTCTGGACCTCATCCAGGACAAGGAGAATGCCGTGTCGATCGCAGATGCGGCGCAGCTCCTGCATGAAGATGGTGGGCGCGACCACGTAACCGCCCTCGCCTTGCACGGGCTCGATGAAGACCGCAGCTACTTCCTCGGGAGGCAGCGTGGTCTTGAACAGCTTCTCTTCGATGAAGCGGGCGCAGCTCAGCGCGAATGCGTCAGGATCCTGCGTGGGATCTTTGCGTCCACGATAAAGATCGGGATAGGGAACGTGCGTCACTCCTGGCATGAGGGGCGAAAAGCGGCGCCGCTGCTGGGGTTTCGAGGCAGTGAGGGAGAGCGCACCCATGGTGCGTCCATGAAACGCACCGAAGAACGCGATGATGTTTGGCCGCTTCGTGTGATAGCGGGCGAGCTTTAGGGCGCACTCGACGGCCTCGGCGCCGGAGTTGCCGTAGTAGATCTTGTGCGGGCCGGGCATAGGGGCGATCTTTGACAGACGCTCGGCTAGCGTGACCATGCTCTCGTAATAGAAGTCAGTGCCCGACATGTGGATCAGCTCGCCCGCCTGCTTTTGTATAGCGGCTACGACGTGGGGATGGCAGTGGCCGGTCGAAGTGACGGCGATGCCGGCGGAGAAATCATAGAACTCGTTGCCGTCAACGTCGGTGATGACGATGCCGCGTCCGCTCTTGGCTACTAGCGGGTAGGAGCGGGTGTAGGACGGCGAAATATATTTCTCGTCGCCTGCGAGCACGCGCTTGGCGTTGGGTCCGGGCAGGGCGGTCTTGAGCTTTGGTCCGTTAACAGCGGGTCCGGCAGTCATGGTTTTCGTAGTCGTCGTCATTGGAATCCTCCGTAGGGCAGTGACCAGTGGTTGGTGGCCAGTGGTCAGTTAACGCATTTCGGAGTACGTTGCTCTGGTTCGAGCACACGTGGAACCGAACGAATCTTGGCGGAGGATTTGTTAGTCGCTACCGAAGAGGCTGGGACGCAGGCGTGAAGGCAGATTGGCCCGATAGCGGCGCGGACAGACCAGACAGTGCAGCCAGCACTCGGGCAGATGAGCATTGGGCAGACACGAGTTGGAAACTTTGTGCAGCATCGTTAGCCGTCCACATCACTATCACTAACGGCATTATAGCTTGCGGCAGCGCACGGCGTAACCCCCTTTGGTAACGGCCGGGCTTTGCCCGGCGGACAGCCGAGGGCGGCTGTCCCGACCTTTGACTTTCGCAGGCGGAGCGTTAGCGTGTCCGCGTGACAAACTTTGGAATCCTACTTGTGTTGAACCTCGTCTGATATGTTTTAGCTTTCCGTGTTCTCTCACTGACATGTCCAGAGCTCAGAGCCCAAGCCGGTTTGCGGTGATTCTTGCCTTTGGGCTGGTGTATCTGTTCTGGGGATCTACCTACCTCGCTATTGATATTGCGGTACAGACGATTCCTCCGGCGCTGATGTGCGGGGTGCGATTTTCGATTGCCGGAGTGGTGATGCTCTCGGTGTGCGCTTTGACGGGCCGGCGGATCTGGTATTCGGCGCGGCAGATTGCGCTGGCTTCGGTGGTGGGAATCCTGCTGTTGATGGGCGGGAACTTGACGCTGGCCTGGGCGGAGCTTTCGGTGCCCTCCGGTTTGGCGGCTTTGATTATTGCAATTACGCCGCTGTGGTTTCTAGTGCTGGACTCGCTGTTGCTCGGCGACCATCACATTTCGTGGCGAGGCAAGGCTGGGCTGGCGCTGGGGATGGCGGGGCTGGTCGTGCTGTTCTGGCCGGAGTTGCATTCGAGCTCCTCACTGGGGCGGCGCGAGTTTTGGGCCTCGCTCTCGCTGCTGGGCGGATCATTTTCCTGGGCGCTGGGATCGGTGCTGTCGAAACGGTGGCAGTCGGGGATGGACGTGTTCAGCGCGACCGGATGGCAGGTTACGGCGGCGGGCGCGGGGAACCTATTGTTTGCGTTCGTCGCGGGAGACTTCTCGCATGTTGCCTGGACGGCTCGCGGCGTGGGCGCGATGCTTTATCTGGTGGTGTGCGGATCGTGGATTGGGTATACGGCTTACATCTGGCTGCTGGAGCATGTGCCTACGTCGAAAGTGTCGACTTACGCTTATGTGAATCCAGTGGTGGCAGTTTTTCTGGGATGGTTGGTTCTGCACGAGCGCGTGGACCGGTTCATCGTGATGGGGAGCGTGATTGTGGTGGTGTCGGTGATTCTGGTGACTAGCGCTAAGGTGAGTGAGAAGACTGTGGCTGAGGAGCTGCCGGCGGTGGAAGCGATGTAGCAGTGGCCAGTGGTCAGTGATCAGTGGCCAGCCATCAGGTTTCCCGGGTAAGGTCTGAATCTATTTTGACGCTTCTTCGTCGTCCTCTTCATCGGTTACGAGATCGACCGTGTGGCCGCGGATGGCGAAGGTTTGTTTGGGGGCGCCTGCGGGCTCGAAGGTTACTCGGGTCGGGGTTCTTTGCCAGACGGGCGTGGGACAGGCGGAATCCGGAGTAGCATCTTTCGTTTCTTTGTCGGCGATGTTCTGGCCTTCGATGGGCTTCTTGAGAATTGGCTTGCGGCGGCTGATTTGGGCTACGACAGCGTACATTTTCTTGCCGTCATCCCCGACGCCGCAATAGGCGGCGAAATCACGATACCAACTGGTGGCAGAGTAGACGACATCGAACTCGGGAAGATTGATGGGGGTGATGCGGCCGGTGGCGCGGTCCACCAGAAGCCATCCGCCGCGTTCCCATTGCCAGTGTGGCGGGGACGTGGACTCCTGGGGAAGACTGTCGTTAACGCGGAAGGCGCGACGAACTACGAACAGGCGGTCGGTCACGTCGTGAGGAAGGCCTAGAGTGAATTCCTTGACGCGGGCGTCGATGAGAAGTGGTCTAACTTTGAGGGCGAGTGGCTTGTCGTTTGCGGCGCCGGAGTCGGGGGACCATTGGACTGTAGTCCATTTGCCGAAAGTGATGATGTGAGGTTTGGTGGCGGCGTGGGCGCTCGCCTGCGTCAGAATGACGAGGAGTGGGAAGGCTAGCGGAAATTTTGAGATGCGGAGCATGGCCGAGGTTAATCAGATAATGGTGTGCAGGACAAGGTTAGACGTCACAAATCGCGGGCTGATTCCAATGGGGTTCCGAAGTGGGACGGGAACCGGATTTTGATGGAGCGCGCTGTTTTGAGACGGTTAGGTGGTGCGGCGGCGGGTTTGAGAATGCAGTAGAATCAATGAACGTTCCTCCAGGGGGAAACGGTAGATCCTCCCAAGAGTGGTGCCGTCCCTACGGGACTCGGTTCCGTCTCTCGATCTCACACCCCGCACTTACGTGCGGGGCTAATGAATGCCGCCCCTGAAGGGGCTCGACTCCGATGAGTTTTCCTCACGATTTCCGTCCCGATGTGAGCGGTGAGGTCCGGACAACTTTCCAAGGACGAGCGGCTTCTGATTACGATATGCATGTGTTCGCGATGCGGCGACGTGTTCCCCGGATTCTGGTGGTGGACGACCATCCCGCGATTGCTGGACTGATGAGCCAGTTGCTTACGCAGCGCGGCTACGATGTGGTGACGGCTGCCGATTCGGAACAGGCCGAGGCGGAGGTGCGGCGGCTGGCGCCTGACCTGATTCTGTCGGATGTGAAGATGCCGGGGAAATCCGGCTACGAACTGTGCCGTGCACTCAAGGGGGACCCGGCGACGCGGCTGATTCCGTTCGTATTGATTACGGGATTGAGCGACAGCGCGGACAAGTTGCAGGGAATCGAAGCCGGGGCGGACGACTTTCTGAACAAGCCAGTGCTGGCGGAGGAGTTGACGGCGCGGGTGAAGTCGCTGCTGCGAGTGAAGGAGTTCACGGATGAGTTGGAGACGGCGGATTCAGTGCTGTGCACGCTGGGGCTGATTGTGGAGGGTCGCGACCCTTATACGGAGGGACACTGCGAGCGGTTGGCAGCGCGGGCTGCGGACCTGGGACGGCATCTGGGACTGGATGAGGATTCGATTGTGGCGCTGCGGCGCGGCGGATTTCTGCACGATCTGGGCAAGATCGCGGTGCCGGATGAGATCCTCAAGAAAGGCAGCGACCTGACGCTCGAGGAGTGGGCGATCATGAAGCAGCATCCGGTGACCGGGGAAAATATCTGCAAGCCGCTGAAGTCGTTGCGGCTGGTGCTGCCGATCATCCGGCATCATCACGAACATGCGGATGGGTCGGGGTATCCGGATGGAATGCGGGCGGGCGAAACCCCGCTTTTGCCGCGGGTTTTGCAGGTGGTGGATGTGTACGATGCACTGCGCACGGCGCGGCCTTACAAGCCGGCGTTGACGCATGATGATGCCGCGCGGACCATGCGCGAGGAAGCCCGCCAGGGCTTGTGGGATGCGGAACTGGTGAATGAGTTTTTCAACATGCTGGGGGAAAAACGCAGCGTGGCGTGAGGAAGGCAGTTCTCAGTTCTCAGAAGTCGGATGCTAGATTTCAGTTCTCTGTTTCCTCAACCGGCTGTTTACAACGTACAATTGCGCAGCCTTTTCCTTTGGCTTGCACAGCTTCATGGACATCGCTTACAGCATTGTTATTCCTGCCTATAACGAAGGCGCGCGGCTGGGGACTACCCTGGAGAAGGTGCTGGGATTTGTACGCACACAGGGATGGAATGCGCAAGCTGAAGTCATTGTGGTGAATGATGGATCGCGCGATAACACGGCGGCCCTGGTTCGAGAGTTTGCAGAGAGGGAGCCCATGTTGCGGCTGGTGGAGAATCCGGGCAACCGCGGCAAGGGTTACAGTGTGCGCAATGGGATGCTGAACGCGCGGGGCGAAATAGTGCTGTTCAGCGACGCCGATCTTTCCTCGCCGATTGAAGAGATGCCGAAGTTGCTGGCGGCGCTGGCTGGGGGCGCGGACATTGCGATCGGTTCGCGGTGGCTGCGGACGGAATTGCAGACGCGGCGGCAGTCGCGGCATCGGCAAATTTTTGGAAGAGTCTTCAATTTGTTGCTGCGAATTACCTTGGGGCTGCGATTCAAGGACACGCAGTGCGGCTTCAAGGCATTTACTCGCCAGGCCACGCAGACGATTCTGCCGCTGCAGCGGATCGAACGCTGGGGGTTCGATCCGGAGATCCTTTTTCTGGCGCGCAAGTTCGGGTTTCGCGCGGAGGAAGTGCCTGTGGTTTGGGGGCACAGTGGAGACACGCGGATTCATCCGGTGGTGGATGGGGCGCGCATGTTTTGGGAGATGCTGCGGATTCGCTGGTACGACGTGACGGGAAAGTATGATGGGGGCTCCGTCGCCGGAGCACAGCCGGTTAAGACGCTGCCAGGAAGACCGGCCCCGAGGGGTTGAGATCAGGCTGATTTCCGCTTCGCTGCTGCCGCCAATTCCTTCACTGCTTCCACGACTTGTTGTCCCATCTCAGAAGTTGGTGTCGGCTTTTCCGCACCTCTGACCAGATCGGCGGTGCGGAGGCCCTGATTCAACACGGCGCTGACTGCGTTCTCTATGCAAGTTGCCTCGCGTTCTAATGCAAAAGAGTGGCGGAGCAGCAGCGCTGCGGAGAGAATTGCTCCTAGCGGGTTTGCGATCCCTTTGCCGGCTATATCGGGGGCTGAGCCGTGTACGGGTTCGTACACACCGACTGGGCCGCCGATGCTGGCCGAGGCAAGCAGGCCTAGCGAGCCTACTACTCCACCGGCCTGGTCGGAGAGAATGTCGCCGAACATGTTTTCGGTGAGCACGACGTCGAAGTCTTTGGGGCGCTGCACGAGAGACATGGCGGCGGAATCCACATACATGTGAGAGAGCTGCACTCCCGGATAATCTTTCGCGCAGCGCGTGACAACTTCTCGCCACAGTCGGGAACACTCGAGAACATTGGCTTTGTCGACAGAGAGAACCTTCTGGCGGCGCTTTGCGGCCAGGTCGAAGGCGACGCGGGCGATGCGTTCGATGGCCGGCTCGCCGTAGGTCATGGTGTTAGTGGCAATTCGGGTGCCGGCCTCGCCTGTGATGGAGCGCGGTTCGCCGAAGTAGAGGCCTCCGAGAAGTTCGCGGACGATCATGATGTCGGTGCCTCGGATTAGATCGGCACGCAGCGGGGAACAATCTTCGAGGGCGGGAAAGCAGATTGCCGGACGCAGGTTGGCGTAGGCGCCTAGTTCGCGGCGCAGGCGGAGGAGTCCGGCTTCGGGGCGAAGGTGCTGGGGATAGTGGTCGAAGGCGGGACTGCCTACGGCGCCGAGCAGGACTGCGGAGGACGCGAGGCACGCCTGAATTGTGTCGGCGGGTAGAGGATCGTTTGAAGCTGTTAGCGCCGCGCCGCCGATGTTTTGGTGCTGGAGTTGAAGCTGATGTCCGAATGCATCGGCCATCGTCTGCAGAACTTTCACGGCTTGTTCGGTGACTTCGGGACCGATGCCGTCGCCGGGCAGGATGGTTACGTTCAGGAGCATGCGGTCAGTTTAATGGAAACTGACCTATCATTGCAGTCTCCCGGCGAACTGCGGGGGAACTTTATCCGTGTCCGTCCGTACATCTCAACGATGATGCGTCCCTCAGCGGCCAAAGTGTGAAAGGCAACGAGGACGGGAGTATCGTGGCTGACAACATGAGGAGGCTGCTATGAAAATATTCGCCATTCTATTTACCTCACTGCTCGCGATCGTGGGCCTTGCAGCTTCCGCCTCAAGCCAAGCAGCGGATCGAACGTGGATCACCGATGTCACCATCATTTCGCCGGAGAAGCTCGATCATGTCGAGCAGGGGAGCGTGCTCATCGAAAACGGCCGCATCGCTCGCGTCGAGCGCAAGAAAAAAGCGGATAAGACGGCTGGCGCGACGGTGGTTTCTGGGAAAGGACAGTTTCTCATTCCGGGCCTCATCGACTCGCACGTTCACCTCGCTTCCGTTCCCGGGATGACCTTTCCTCAGCCTGAAGGCAAGATGATCAAGGAGTACTTCAAACAACTCCCGCGTTCCTACCTTTACTATGGCTACACGACCCTTGTGGATTTGGCAGTCATCGATCGTCAGGTGTTGGAAGACTTCAAGCAAGCCCCTTTGCACCCCGACCTGTATGACTGCGGTGAGTCTTTGCCTTTGGCAAATGGGTACCCGATGTCATTTGCGCCGGTGGAAACACGTTTCAAGATTTTTCCTAATTTCATCTACGATCCCGGGCAAGCCTCGAGTATCCCGGCAGAATATAGACCGGAAGATCACACTCCTGCTGCCGATGTAGAGCGGGTCAAGCGTTCCGGCGGGATTTGCGTTAAGGCGTACTTTGAGCGGGGGTTTGGGCGAGACAGGCACTTGCCGGTGATGGGCCCCGATGTTCTGGCAGGGATCCGCAAAGCAGCGACCTCGGCCGGCCTGGTATTGATGATGCACGCCAACTCATTCGAAGCACAAAACTTTGCCGTCGAAGGCGGGGTTGACGTGATCGCGCATGGAATGTGGAACTGGGGGGATCTCGACAAAGAAACCGAACTCCCGATTGGGATCAAAACTCTTCTCGATCAAATCGTGGAAAAGAAAATTGGTTATCAACCCACCATCCAGGTCATGGAGGGCTTGCGCGCGTATTTTGATCCCGAATATCTTTCGATGAAGGCGATCCCCAAGGTCATCCCCGGGAAAATGCTGGAGTGGTTTAACTCTCCTGAAGGCAAGTGGTTCAAAAAAGAATTGGTTGACGACGATACGCCGGATGCAGTCATGTTCCAAGGTATCGACCGCGGGCCACTCCGGCGCGTGCGACAGGTGGTTGCTTACCTGGCCAGCAAGGACGCCGAGTTTCTGTTTGGCACGGACACTCCGTCGGGTCCGACGTATGGAAATCTGCCTGGATTGAACGGCTATCTGGAGATGCAACAACTGCAAAAGGCCGGATTGTCTCTGGCACAGATTTTTAGAGCAGCTACGATCAGCAATGCACGAAAATTCAAGCTCGACTCGCAACTCGGGACCATCGAGCCGGGGAAAATTGCCAACCTCGTGCTGCTGAAACGATCTCCGCTAGAGGGTTTGGATGCCTACGACAGCATCACCATGGTTTGGGTTCACGGAAAGCCAATCCCGCGCGACAGTTTGGCAGCCGATTCAGTGAAATAGATGGTCGTATATGTTTCAGGGGCTGAAGGCGGATGTAGACCGCTTCCTTCAATGCATACGTGAAGGCCTGCTTCGCCCACGAGCCGGTCTATCCAAAGAGTCGGGCTTTGCCCGGCGGACAACCGAGGCGGCTGTCCCAACATGAGTCCTGCGAGGGCGTCCGCGAAAGCCTACACGCCCCAGAGATAATCTTCCTGCTGCTGATCGTGATGGTGCTCGGCAGGGACGGGGACACCGAAGGCGTTGGGCTGCGGCGCCATCGGAAACGGCCGCACTGGTTCGGGACTCGCGCTGGCAGCGGCCGAGACCGCCGAGGGCAGCGGCTCGAACAGAGGAGTCGCCGATCCGGCTGGCTTGTGAGTGTCGCGGATCAACTCCAGAAGGTGATGATCTTCGACATGTTTGATCTTGTCGGCCAGGCGGACGAAGCGGCGGTAGATGTCATCGAGGGCGCGGCGGTCGAACTGATAGCCGAGTTGTTCGCAGCGGATGGCGAGGGCGTGACGGCCGGAGTGCTTGCCGAGTACGAGTCTGGAATCGGGCACGCCGACGGATTGCGGGGTCATGATTTCGTAGGTCAGCGGGTTCTTGAGAACGCCATCCTGGTGGATGCCGGCTTCGTGGGCGAAGGCGTTGCGTCCGATGATGGCCTTGTTGGGTTGCACGGGCACGCCGGTGATCTCGCTCAGCAACTGGCTGGCGGGGAAAAGATGTTCGGCGGCGATGGCAGTTTCGTAGGGATAGCGATCGTGACGAACGCGGAGGGCCATGACAATTTCTTCGAGCGAGGCATTGCCGGCGCGCTCGCCGATTCCATTGATGGTGCACTCAACCTGGCGGGCTCCGGCGGCGATGGCTGCCATGGTGTTGGCTACGGCCATGCCGAGATCGTTGTGGCAGTGAGCGGAGATGGTGACGTTCTCGATTCCCTTCACGCGGCGGCGGATGGTGGCGATCAAGTCGCCGAACTCGGAGGGCACGGTGTAACCGACGGTGTCGGGAACATTGAGCGTGGTGGCGCCGGCTTCGATGACCGCATCAAGCACCTGGCAGAGGAATTCAGGGTCGGTGCGAGTGGCATCTTCGGGGGAAAATTCGACGTCGGGGCAGAGCGATCTGGCGAAAGCTACGGCTTCGCGGGCTTGGGCGAGGCACTCTTCGCGGGTGATGCGGAGCTTGTGCTTCAAGTGAATGTCGGAGGTGGCTAAGAAGACGTGGATGCGCGGGCGGGCGGCGTGTTGCAAGGCTTCCCAGGCGCGCTCGATATCGGGGCGGCAGGCGCGGCAGAGTCCGGCAATGATGGGGCGGCGGATTACCGCGGCGATGGCTTTGACGGCTTCGAAGTCGCCGTCGGAGGCAATGGGAAATCCGGCTTCGATTACGTCGACACCGAGACGGTCTAACTGGTGCGCCAGGCGGAGCTTTTCCTGGTGGTTCATGCTGCAGCCAGGCGACTGTTCTCCGTCGCGCAGGGTGGTGTCGAAAATCTTGATGCGGACCTGGTCCGTGGCCATGGGCCTTCCTTCGAAAATAAGGATGATCAACCGCTCTCTAACGCTGTGACCCTTAATGGTACGGCGGAATCAGATTGAAGCAAAACTTATAATTCTTCAGTGATCATTAGATATGCTTCTATGATAAGATTTCCTAATGATTGTTGTAGTTTGTATAAGGGGATGGTAAATGGAACTTTCGCAGCTGGAAGTGTTTCTGGCAGTGGCGCGGGAGCACCGATTTTCGCGGGCGGCGGAGAAGCTTCATCGTACGCAGTCGGCGGTGAGCCAGACCATCCGCAAGCTGGAGGATGAGCTAGGCGAGGCGCTGCTCGACCGCTCGTCGCGGGAAGGGGTTCTGACCGACGCCGGGCAAGTGCTTTACGAATATGCCGAGAAGTTGCTGAACCTGCGCCATGATGCGCACGAATCTCTAGCTTCGCTGCGTGAGTTGCAGAAGGGCAAGCTAGTGATCGCGGCCAATGAATTCACCGCGCTTTATCTGTTGCCGGTGCTGGCGGAGTTCCGGCGGCTGCATCCCATGATCAAGATTACGGTGCAGCGGGCGCTGGGCAGCCGCATTCCGGACGACGTGTTGCAGCACAGCGCAGAGCTGGGCGTGCTTTCCTACAAGCCTGAAGAGCCGCGACTGCATTCGGTGGTGACTTATCTGGACGAACTGGTGCTGGTGGTGCCGCCGAAGCATCCTCTGGCCTCGGCGCGGGAGGTGAGCATCCGGCAACTGGGGGCGGAATCGTTTGTGGCGCATATTGTTTCGTCGCCTTACCGTGAGAAAGTCCTGCAGACATTTGAGAAGTACAGAACGCCGCTGCATATGGGGCTTGAGCTGCCTACGTTGCAAGCCATCAAACAGTTTGTTGCCATGGGAAACGGCGTGGCATTTATGCCGGAAATCAGCGTGGAGGCAGAGCTGGTGCGGGGAGAGCTAGTGAGGATTCCGGTGCGGGAGCTGCGGGTGCAACGCAAGCTGCGTTTGATTTACCGTAAGGAAGCGGGACTTTCGCATGCGGCGCGGGCGTTTCTGAAAGTGGCTGAGGCGGTAGCGCTGGAACGGGCAGGGCGGTATCGATTTCAGCGGGAGAGCTAAAGGAAGCGAGCCAAACGCGCGCGATTATTGTGTCGCAAAAACCGCGACACTTCGCGCGGCTCGCCGAGGTCCTTCGGCGGGCAAAGAACGCCCGCCTCAGGATGACAAATCAAAAATCCAAGTCACATTTAGAGCGCGGCGCGATCAGCAGTCGGCGCAGGCTTCCGTGGACTGGAATGCCGCCAGAGCTTCGCCTACGCTCGGGTGAATATCGAGGACTGAATTCAGGTTGGTAAGGTCGAGAAGATCGCGGACGAGTGGCGTGGGGCTGGCGTACTTCAGGTCAGCGTTTTGGGATCTTGCCCAACTATGAAGAAAAGCCAGTTCGCCGATGCCGGCGCTATCGAGGGAGCTGACACCACTGAGATCGAGCACTACCTTGCCGCCGTTTTCGAGGAATTCACCAACTACTCGCGAAAGGGCTGCGGCCTCGTAGCGATAGACGATGCGGCCCTGGCAGTGAACGATCACCACACCACCGCGATTGCGAGTTTCCAAACTGAGTTTCAACTTCGACTCCTTATATTGCGCTTCGAAGGCAGCCAAATGCTCTGGCTGCGGCCGTGTTTGCCAATTCCGGTTCGTGGATTCCATGCTAATAGATAGACGCGCAGCGAGGGGTTTCGGAATCATGAAAAGAGCGTAATTTTTTGACCAGGCGTCCCAGTCCTGCACCGTAGAATTTTGCGGGACAGGACATCCTGAGCCTGCATTCCACCGCATCTAAGGAAGGACCTAACGGATTTCGCGCATTCAGGTAGAATTTGCTGCTGGCATAAATGCCTTGGAGGACTCATTTTCGTGTCAAAAACCGCAGCCGTGGTTCTGGCGTTCCTGAGCTTGATGCTGTTCGCAACCGCATCAAGAGCACAAGATAGGCTGATCCCGAGTGGAAACGTGTCCCTCGGAGTCGCCTATGCCGACAATGTCGATGTTATAAACCGCCTTACATTCCGGGGGTGGAATGCCTCGGTGGAAGTATTTCCATTCCATCGCCTTTCGTACCTCGGGATAGTGCTGGATGGAAGCGGCTTCTACCGGCTGGGAGTGCAGCAGTACGACTTTCTTCTGGGGCCACGAATTTCGACGCATTACGGAAAGTGGCGCCCTTTCCTGCAGTTGATGGGCGGAGTGCAACGAAACACATCGGCGGGTGTTACCCATAACCCGATCGCAGAGGACCTGGGCGGCGGAGTGGATCGGAAGTTCCAGCTCTTGTTCATGAAAAACTTTGCCTGGCGGCTTCAGTTCGACTACACCCGCACTCACTTGCTAAGCGCGACGCAGAATGACTTCTCGGGATCGGCCGGGCTGGTGTGGCACTTCTGAGGGATAATTTGGCGAAGTGAGAAGTGGTCTAAGCTTCACATTCGAAACTTCTGCTCTGGCAGCGGGTTGGAGAAGTTTATCTGCCAGAGGAAGCACAGAATGTGGCGAAAAACTCGCCCATGTTCGCACGCACTATGGTTGACGAACTCCTACCTCCTGGCATCTAACATTCGCTGCATTATTCTCAGCTGATGGAAAGGTGAGGTTACGAATCGTCATGCGAAAAGCGGGATTGATTGCTTTGGGACTGCTATTGTTTGCCGGCCTGGCGAGTGCACAGGTTCCAACCCACGGGAACGTTTTTTTTGGATACTCCTACTACAACACCGATGTCACCTCGGTCGGCAGCGCCAACACGAATGGGTGGGAGGCGTCGGTGGAAGGCAAAATCATTCCTTGGTTTGGGATGGTGGCCGATTTTGACAGCCATTACGGCTCGCAGAATTTTCGTGTGGCTTGCCCGACCGGCGTCGACTGTACAGGAACCGAATATTCGAACCTTACGGAACATAATTTTCTTTTTGGGCCAAGAGTTTCAGTTCCGCTGGGGAAGTTTCGGCCCTTCGCCGAAGCATTGTTCGGAGGAGCCCATGTCAACGTGAACAACGGCTTCGGTTCTGATACGTCGTTTGCCACCGCATTGGGCGGCGGACTCGATTACAAGATTATTCGTCCGATCGCGTTGCGCCTGCAGGGAGACTACGTGCAGACTCGCTTCTTTGGAACGACGCAGAACAATGTTCGGGTGTCGACAGGCATTGTATTTCGCTTCTGAAGAAGATCTGGAAGCATAGAACCCGAAAGCTGGATCCGGATGGTTGTCTGGATCCAGCTTTGTGTGGCCACCAAGAAAACTTCGGGCTGCGAGGCTCATTTCGACGTGAGTTGTCGGGCCTAGGTCTGCCAGTATTTGTGGTCGCGCAGGAAATAGTTTTCGTTCCAGTAGTTCATCGCGGTTTTCAGGAACAGCCAGCCCACGCGCAGATGCCCCATCTTCTGGAAGCGGCGGTTGGTGGTGTAGACGCCGCCGCGGACGATGCCGAAGCGTTTTCGCTCGACCTGCTGGCTGAGCAGGTAATCCTCGGCGAAGAGAACTTGCTCGTGGAATCCGCCGAGTTCACGGAACTTCTTCAGGTCGAACAGCATGAACATGCCGGTGGCGAAGGGATGGTGGAGGCGTGAGAGGTATTGGAAGAAATCGTTGCCCGCGTAAAACAGCTTGTCGATCCAACCGCCTCCCTGGCAAAGGATGTTGGTCGTCACACAATGAAGTTGTTTCCGCTGGGCCAGTTCGACGGCGCGGCGGACTACGGAAGCATGCGCGAGTTCGATGTCGGCATCGAGAAAGAGAACGTAAGTGCTGTCGGCATGGGCTGCGCCCAGGTTGCGGCCAACTGACGGCATTCCGCCGCGGATCACGCTTACGTTCAGGCGATCGCGGAAGCTGAGAACAATTTCGGGAGTGCCGTCGGTGGAGTTGGCGTCAGCGACCAACACTCTCGTATTCGACATCTTCGAGTAATCCTGCTTCGTCAGCGAAGTCAGCAGATTCGGAATCAACTTCGCTTCGTTCTTGGCTGGAATCACGATCGTCAGCTCGCTCGGTGTATTCGCGCTGGTTAAACTCATGCTCGTCAAATTCATGGATTTGAACCCCCTGTTCGTCAACGGTCAGATAAGTCAGGCGGGAGTCGACCCAGCCGCCCGAGTTGTAGTAGTGAATTCCGTCCTGTTCCACGTGAACGGCCTGGTGAGTGTGGCCGCAGAAGATGCGGTCGGCTCCGCGCTGGCGGGCATAGTGCAGGGCTCCGGCCGACACTTTCGACGACATGCGGAGCCAGCGCGTGTTCAGCCGGTCAATGAGCCGCACGATGGGCTTGCTCTTGAAATCGAGCTTCTGCAGTTGCAGATAAAGCGATGTGCCTAGTTTGCTCAGCCTGACATTGCTGACCTGGAAGCCGTCGAACTGGTGGCCGTGGATCGCGATGTGGCGCAGTCCGTTGTACTGCCAGGCGTAGTGCTGGTAGACGCGGATGCCGACCAGGTGCGACATGATGTTGGTGAGTCCGTGGTCGTGATTGCCCTCGACCCACACGACCTCGATGTTGCGCTTGGGATTGGAAAGCTTGCGAATGTAGCCGAGGAACTTCCAGTGGTCTTTGGTCAGACGGGCGAAGTTGAGGTCGGCAAAGATGTCGCCCAGCAGGATCAGGCGCTGGAAGCGGTTTTCCTTAAGTACGCGCGTGGCTTCGCGGGCGTGGCTGGTCTCTGCACCGAGGTGCAGGTCGGAGAGGATCAGCGTGTTGTACACGGGCAGATCCATGATTCAGTTATAGCGAGGGAATGTTACGGGGTGATGAAATGTGCATCAAAAATGGTGCAGTGGCCACCCAGAGGTAACGTGTGAGTAAACAAAGGGTTTAGCGGCGAGCACGAGCGAAATGTTTCAGCAGTGTGAATGGGGAGCGGCTTTCACGTAGACTGAGTTTCCAGCGGCGGTGGCAGTTCGATAAGGAAGCGAGCCAAACGCGCCCTTCGGTCGCTTGCGTTCTCTCAGGGCAGGCTCCGTGGAGTCGCGCGGCTCGCCTGGATTCCTCACCGCGCAAAGAACGCTTGTTCGGAATGACAACCTCTTTTTGAAAACCATTGGACACATTCTGGCAAGGTATACGGCTTGGATCTGGATGCTGCTGCAGCACCTCGGAATCTGGGGTGTATTCGCAATCGCGTTCGCGGATTCGGCTTTGCTGGGCATGCCGGTGGACTTGTTCGTAGCAACGTATGTGCATCAGGATCACAGGCGGTTGCTCTTCTATGTAGTGATGGCTTCGCTGGGGTCGATGATAGGCAGCATTCCGCTTTACATCATCGGGTATGTGGGCGGCGAGAAGGTGCTGCGGAAGCGGATTTCGGAAGAGCGGTTTCTGCGGATTCACCGATCGTTCGAGAAGCATGAATTCTGGGCTCTCATGTTTCCCGCAATGCTGCCGCCCCCCATGCCGTTCAAGATCTTCGTGCTGGGTGCGGCGGTGTTTGAGATGCGGTTCCGCGACTTTCTGGCGGCCATTTTCGCGGGGAGATTCGTGCGCTTTCTGGCGCTTTCGTTGCTAACACTGTGGTTCGGACCGCAGATTGTGGGATTGGTGGGGACCGTGTTCCGGCAGCACATCTATTGGGTGCTGGTGGTGGTGGCTTTGGGAATTTTGATTTGGCTGCTGTGGTGGTGGGGCAAAAGGCCGCGAGGGGCGAGCTAGCCGGTGCTGCCACACATCGCTGCGCTCGGCTGGACCCTTCGGCTTCGCTCAGGGCAGGCTCGCGAGGCGGCTGTCCCTAGATGACTCTTACGCGGCGGCGATGTGGTCGCCTGAGGATTTGTGCATCCAGCCCGCCAGGGCTTGCAGGAATACCGGGGTTCCAAATATCGCTACCGAAAAGAAGAGATCGCTCTCGACTGTACCGCGGAAGAATGGCAGGCCGGCGGCGTAGGACATCATCAAGCCGTTGAATGTCTTGGGATACATCTGCCAAGCCGCCCACACCGCAAAATTACTGATCAGGAAGAAGGAAACTGAACTGGCGAGGGCGGCGCCTATCACGCGGACCGGGCCGGACTTCTCGCGCAAATTGGTGCCGAGCCAGAGGATGGCCGCGTACCAAGCCCAAACGACCAACTGGTCCCAGCGGAACGTTGACGAGTAGACGAACTTCGTAAGGACAATGTCGGTCGCGGCCAGCAGGACAAGAGGTATCCACATCTGACGCCGCGAACCGCGGGCTCCGAAGAACAACAGCGACGCCGCCAGCGGGGTGAAGTGCCAGGCGTGCGGCAGGAAATTCATGTGACCCGCGAAGGGCAGGAAGCGGACGGCTACGGCGAGCAGGACGAACAAGTAGGGCAGCATGAGCACCTCGGACTGAATCATTATTCTGGGCGCGCGGAGGCGAGTACGTCAAGCGGCGGTTTGGCGAGTTCATCGTGCATGGGCGCTCGCTTTGCTCGCTGGACAGCCGAGGCGGCTGTCCCTACATGGGTGTGACGGCGCCCGACTTTAATGCGGTTCCGGAACGATTTTTCGATTTTCGCCCGAACCATAGATGTCGCCGACGATGTGCAGGTTCTTGTCGAGTTGAACGCCAGCACCGAGAGCTCGGCGTGGTTCACCCTGGCGGTTTAGCAGGCTGGGTAGTTGCACAAAGCGAAGATCCTGGAAGTCCACGATGTATCCGCCATCCGGGGGATTGAGGGCTTCGGTCTGGGTGATCGGATACTGCGCCCAGTCGAGATACACGCGCCCAAGGTAGGAACGCTTGGCGGCTAAGGTGATCGGGGTTTCCTCCGGCTTGTAGCGGAGTTCGAGTCGGCCTTCGGGATCAACTTCTGGCCTTAGAGAATCCACCGGCGCCAGCGCAAAGAAACTGGGAGTCTCGACCACGCCGTACCAATGGAAGGGATCCATCAACGCGGGATAAGCGGAAACCTTCAGCGGGTCTGCGCCTTCATAGGTGCGTGCGGACAGGGCGCTGACCGCGCGGCGGTGTTCGAAGTCGCGAACGCCCCAGAGCAGGATCACGCCTGACAGGGCGAGGGTTGCAGCGATGCGGCCTTGCGGTTCGCGGGACTGGACGCCGATTTCCCGATCGATCAGCGAGAAGAACGACGGAACGATCAATCCCAAGAGCAGGATGCCGAATAGGATGGGATCGAAGATGAAGACGATGTCCCAGGAATACCATTTTTCAGAAAACGGCCAGAACGGGCGCACGCCGTAGTTGTTCGTGAAGTCGAGAAGAATGTGACTGAGTCCGGCGAGACAGGCGTAGAGGAAGAGCAAGCCCCAGCGTGGCGGGAGGTTGGGATCCTTTACCTTGCGACCGCGCAAACGCCAGATGAGATAGACGAACCCAACCACTACGGCGGCGTCGAGCGGAAGTCCGAGGAACGAGTGGGTGAAACCGCGATGGTGGGCGAAGGCGAAAGCCGGGCCGCCGAAGCGGCTGAGGACGTCGAGGTCAGGAGCTTCTGCGGCAAGCGTTAGCGTCAGCGTAGCTAGCGCCGTTTTGCGGTTGAGGCCGGCGCGGCCCAGGCATGCGCCGGCGAGAAAATGAGTGACGGGTTCCAAGTCGTCTAAGGATTCTATTTGGCTGAGCTGACAATTGCCAACAGCGGGGGCTAGCGGACAGGCGCCAGCAATGTGAGCGCGTCCGGCACTATGGTGATTTCTGCGGGGAGCGTGCCCACTAGTTCGCCGTCGGCCTCGACGTAGACCTTCGGGTGCGCCGTACCATCGGCGAAGGCTGGCGCAGGCAGGTACTTGCATGAGACTCGTTTGCTGTGCGCCAAGTCGATGCCTGGAACCTTCCAGCTGCTCCGTAGTAATCCTCGTGTCACATAGAGAAGATAGGCGAGCCGGCTGGCGGTGCGGCAGAAGACGAGGCGAAGATCGTTACGATCGAGAGAAGCTCCGGGAGCCAACTCCTGAAGCACTCCGCCAAAATTGCGGATGCGGACTGCCATCAACTCTGTGACGTCGGCTTGGCGGAGTTCGTCCGACCCGGTCTCGGCAAACTCCACCCGAAAGCGGGTCATGGGATGGGTAAACCAAAGCTGCCACGCTTTTGTGTAGTAGGCAGTCATGCCCATGCGCTGCTTGGTTCCGGCGTGGAGCTTGTAAAAAAGGTGGGCGTCCACTCCCGCGCCTGCGGCGACGATAAAGAGCCGCGAACCTGGGTTGCTTTCGAAATCGAGGTAGTCGACACGACCTAGAGCAACCCGGCGCGGAGCGGCGTGCAGAGCAGCCTGTGCCGCCGCTACGATATTCGTGGGCAGGCCTAGGTCGTGTGCGAGCGCATTGGCGGTGCCCATGGGCAAAACCGCGAGGGCGACGTTGGTGTTCGCCAGCACCTGAATCATGTTGTGAATGGTGCCGTCTCCACCGCAAGCAAAGACCGTGTCACATCCCGCGATCACGGCCTGCCGCGCCTTCTCTTCGGCGTGCGCGCGAGAATCCGTGAGGACGAGTTGAGCCTCGACGTTTGCGCTGCGGAGCAATGCCAGCGCGGATTCCAGTTCGGCCTGGCGCCGCGCGCGGCGGCCGCCGGAGTCCGGGTTATAGAGTAAATCCGCCTTGCGCATGGCCTATCGAAGCTGGATTGTACCTGAGTCGTTTTGCGGGGTTACGACATGCTTGGCAAGCGGTCCAGGTTTGGACTAAGCTGTGGCTGCTCGGTAAAAGGGGCGTCGCCCTGACTCTTCTTTTGACCGCCCCCCCAACAAATTTTAATTTCAGGAGGATTGACCAGATGAAAACTCTGGCGCACGTTCTCTGTGGGGTGCTTCTCTGCCTGGGTGCTGCAGCCCAGGAACACGCCTCGCATGCTCAGTCGCATCCTGTTGTGCTGGTGACTGGGCTGGGAGATCTTCATCACCCTGTTTCGACGAAAAACGCACAGGCGCAGGAATTCTTCGACCAAGGTCTGCGGTTCATCTACGCGTTCAATCATGACGAAGCGGCTCGGTCGTTTCAACACGCTGGGGAACTCGACCCCAAGTTGGCTATGGCGTACTGGGGCGTCGCGGAGGCGGTGGGACCGAACTATAACGATCCCGCCGATCCCGAACGCTACAAGCGGGCGCACGAAGCAGTACAAAAGGCTGTCGATCTTTCGGCGGACGCTTCGCCCAGCGATCAGGCCTACATCCAGGCGCTGGCCAAACGCTTTCCGGCTGATCCTAATTCTGATTTGAAGAAGGCTGCGGAAGACTATCGCGACGCGATGCGGGAAGTGGTCAGCGAATTCCCCGATGACTTAGACGCCGCTACCCTGTTTGCCGAGTCTGGGATGAATCTGCATCCGTGGGGACTGTGGCACACGGATGGCACGCCGGAAGCCGGGACGGATGAAATCGTGTCTACCCTGGAGTCTGTGTTGAAGCGGGATCCCAATCATCTGGGCGCAGTCCATTATTACATCCACGCCGTGGAAGCGTCACCTAATCCCGAGCGCGCGCTGGCGGGAGCGAACAAACTGGCGGCGCTTGCGCCCGGCGCGGGGCACATCGTGCACATGCCCGCACATGTTTACATCCGCACCGGCGACTATGAGGCTGCGGTGAAAACTAACGAGCAGGCTGCGGCCGTGGACCGGGCCTACATCAAGGCCACCGGAGTGCAGGGCATTTATCCGATGATGTATTACAGCCACAACCTGCACTTTATCGCCATGTGTTCGGCAATGAATGGCAACTACGCGGAGTCGAAGAAGAATGCAGAGCTGTTGGTAGGGAATGTCGGTCCGCACGTGAAAGACATGCCTCCACTCGAGGGCTTCATGACGATTCCGGCGGCGGTGGAGGTTCGATTTCATCACTGGAATGAAATCCTGAAGATGCCTCAGCCCGATGCCGGGATGAAGACCGCGACCGTGTTCTGGCACTTCGCGCGCGGAATGGCTTTCGCAGGAACGGGCAAAGTGACAGAAGCCGAGGCTGAGTACAAGATTGTCTCCGACGCCGAAGCGTCCACGCCTCCAGATGTGATCTTTCAGATGCCGATCAACAACAAGGCCAAAGACATCATGAAGATTGCGAAAGATGTCCTGGGCGCGAAGATCGCGGTGGCAAAGAAAGACAACAGCGGGGCCATCGCCATGCTGCGGGAGGGCGTTGCCATCCAGGACACGCTCAAGTATGGTGAGCCGCCGGACTGGTTTTTCCCGGTGCGCGAAGCTTTGGGGGCCACTCTGCTGATGAACGGCGACTCGCCTGGCGCAGAGAAAGTATTTCGCGAAGACCTGGAGCGGAATCTGCGCAATCCGAGGTCTCTGTGGGGGCTGCGTGAGGCCTTGCTGCAGCAGAAGCGCGGATACGATGCGGGATTCGTGCAGAAACAGTTTCAGGCGTCGTGGAAGGGTGGGGCTCAGGCGTTGAAGCTGGATGATCTGGTGTAAGGACTTGTAGGGATTCAGGGGCTGGCGCTCGCCAGCCCCTTTTTGTTGCCCACGGATATAATCTGGCCGATGGTTTCTTCCGGCAAAGACGTCGAAAAGAAAGTCGAATCGCTCCGCGAGAAAATCCGCCACCACGAATACCTTTACTACGTTGTGGACAATCCCGAAATCAACGATGCCGACTTCGACAAGCTGATGCGGCAGTTGAAGGATCTGGAGGCGGAGCATCCGGAGCTCGTCACCGCGGATTCGCCCACGCAGCGTGTGGGAGGCAAGCCGCGCGAAGGATTCGTCAAAGTGCCGCACTCGTCGCCGATGTTGTCGCTCGACAACACTTACAGCGAAGAGGAACTGCGCGACTGGGAACGCCGCGTGCATGAGCTCACCGGGCGAAAGGACGTGGACTATGTTTGCGAGCTGAAGCTTGATGGCATGTCGCTGGCCCTGATTTATGAAGACGGAAAGCTGGTGCGCGGAATTACTCGCGGCGATGGCAGCGTGGGCGAGGACGTTACGCTCAACGTGCGCACCGTGCGCTCGGTGCCGCTTTCGATCCCA
>Ga0209624_10001217_pt1 | contig 20819 bp, 17 predicted proteins | sample JacPinW_OM2H0_O1_FD_188565 | JGI IMG/M metagenome (GOLD analysis project Ga0209624, IMG submission 188565) | Forest soil microbial communities from Algoma, Ontario, Canada - Jack Pine, Ontario site 1_JW_OM2H0_O1 (SPAdes) (version 2) | ecosystem: Environmental > Terrestrial > Soil > Boreal...
GTCGCCATGTGCTTGAGACCTTCGAGGCCGTTGAAGGGCGAGTCGGGCTGCATGGAGATGCACTGGATCTTCGGGTTTAGCTCCTTGAGACGGCGCGTCGTGCCCATGAAGGTGCCGGTGGTGCCGAGTGCGGCGACGAAGTGCGTGACCTGGCCTTCGGTCTGCTCCCAGATTTCGTTGCCGGTGGTGCGGTAGTGGGCGCGCCAGTTTTCGTCGTTGGAGTACTGGTCGGCGTAGTAGTACTTGTCCGGTTCGGCTGCTGTGAGTTCGCGGGCCTTGCGGATGGCGCCGTCGGAGCCGTCGGCGGGGCTGGTCCAGATGATGTCGGCGCCATAGGCTTTGAGGTAGCGCTTGCGTTCGGGGGAGACGTTGGAGGGCATGCAGAGGGTGACTGGGAACCCGAGGGCTGCTCCGAGCATGGCGTAGGCGATGCCGGTGTTGCCGCTGGTTGCGTCCAGAAGACCGCGTGTGGAAGTGAGCAGTCCGCGGCGCTGCGCGTCTACGACGATGGAGGAGGCTGCGCGGTCTTTGACAGAGCCGCCGGGGTTCGTCCACTCAGCTTTGCCTAGAATCTGGATGCCAGGGAGATGGGCCGTCAACTTTTCAAGGCGCACGAGGGGCGTGTTGCCGATACGTTCGAGGATGGTGGTTCCGAGCGTTTTGACGGTAGTGATCATGCAGCCTTTTTCCGGTTTGGCATCATTCACGGCGGCTTCAATTGATCGCCCGTGGTGAATGTGCGACAGTTAATCAAGTCTAACTTATGGCACTTATGGCGAAAAAGTCCTCACCCCGTACTTTCAACGATGTTCTTGCCCTGCTGGGCGGTCAAAGATTTGATGTAGCCCCGGCGCGTGACGGTGCAAAGCGTGCTCCCAACGCGGTTCAGGTGGGGAAATACGGTGTCGCGGCAGAGATTGCTCCGGCTCCGGATGGCTCGGTTGAGATTCTGGCGCGGCCGGGATGGCTGCTGAACGGCGAGATCGCGCGATTGCTGGACCGCGGCTACCAGAAGTTTATCAAGACGAGCAAGCTGGAGATTCCGGCGACGGCAGACCACCTGCGGGCGATTCACGAGTTCAGCGAAGAACTGATTGAGGCTGCCGGGGGGACGATTTTGTATAACGAGGCGCTAGGGACGACGAGCAATGTGTACCACTACGATCGGGTGAAGGGTCGGGATTAACGGCTCAACGCTGGACGTCGTAGGTGAGGGACACCCGTCCGGAACGATATACCTTGTGGCTGGATAGTTTCAGTTTGGTTTGGTGTGCGGGAGTTCGAAAGAGTGGGATTCCGCCGCCTAACAAGACCGGAACGATGCTCACCTCAATGGTATCTACTTCGCCCATCTCGAGCAGGAGGCGGGAGAGTTCACCGCCGCCAAAAAGCCAGATGTCTTTGCTGCTCTGCGACCGTATGTTTTGGATTTGGTCGTGGCTTAGATTCCGGAGGATGGTCACGCCGGGGTGGTTAGTCTCGTGCAGCGTGCGGGAGACGACGACGGTTTTCCTTCGCTCGATGGGCCCTTTGCCTAATCTTGCAGTTGCGGCCTCGTAGGTGCGGCGGCCCATGAGTAAGGTGTCGAACTGAGACCAGATTTCAGCGAAGTTGATGTCGGGGTCGAGAGTGATCCAGTCGGCTTCGCCTTTGGGACCGGCGATGTAGCCATCGAGACTCATCGCAACTCCGTAGCGGATCTTTTTCATAGTGGCTGCTCCTTGCCGGAGATCAGTTTGTCACGAAACCTAGGCTATCGCTTGCGGCTTTGTTCGCGCTGGAGCTCGCGGTAGGCCTCGCTTTTGCCGATGCCGCGCTCGCGGGCTACGCGTTTTAGAGCGTCCATCTCACTGATGCCTTCGGACTTTGATAGTGCGGCGACTTCGGCTGCGAGGCTGGCTTTCTTTTCTGGCGAGGATTCGAGCGGTGGGAGAGCCAGCATGAGGACGATCTCTCCGCGAATCGCTGTTCGCGCCCTGAGTTTGGAGAGAATCTCTCCGGCTGGGCCGCGTAGAAACTCTTCGTGAAGTTTGGTGAGTTCGCGGGCGATGACGATTTGCTGATCGGCTCCGAAGATGGTCGCGATGTCGGCAAGGGCGTCGAGGATGCGGTGCGGGGCTTCGTAGAAGACGTGCGTTGCGTTGCTGCGCTGGAGTTCTTCGAGAGCTGTTTTGCGCTGGCCGGCTTTGGCGGGGAGAAACCCGTGAAAGAGGAAGCGCTCAGTGGAGAGACCGCTGGCGATGAGCGCGCTGATGGCGGCGTTTGCGCCTGGGATCGGGAAGACGTTGATACCGGCGGCTATGGCTGCTGCAGCGATTTGTGAGCCTGGATCGGCGATGCCTGGAGTGCCCGCGTCGCTGACTACTGCGATTCTTGATCCCTTTTTGAGTTCTTCGATTAGCTCTTCGGTGCGTGAGCCCTCGTTGTGCATGTGATAGCTGACGGTAGGGGTTTTGATTTCGAAGTGATTCAGGAGCTTTTGGGTCTGGCGCGTGTCTTCGCAGGCGATGCGGTCGGCCTGGCGCAGGACGCGGAGGGCGCGGAGGGTGATGTCTTCGAGATTGCCGATGGGAGTGGCGACCAGGTAGAGACCCGGAGCAAGGGGTTGGTTGTGGCCGCCGTCGGAAGAAGAGTTCATAGGGAAATAAACCGCAGGTCCTTCGACTTCGCTGCGCTTCGCTCAGGATGACACACTGACTACAAGTGAATGGACATTTATTCCTGCGGGCGGATCTTGCGGCGTTGATTTAAAAGTCCCATGGAGTGTGCGAGATTTTGAGGAGTGATGATACCGACGATGCGGTCGCCTTCGAGAACGGGAACTATCTGGGCACCTTGTCCGGCCATGATGCGGCGGAGAGTTTTGACGAGCGAGTCATCGGGCTGCGCGGTCTGAAATGAGCGGGTCATGACTCCCTGGACGTAGCCGTTGCCTTCGTTGTGGAGGGCCTCGACGATGCTCTGACGGGAGACCGCGCCGACGAGGTTGGCTCCGCGGACTACGGGGAAGACATCCTGGAGGGTGTGAACGGATTGCTGCAGCGCGTCTTCCAAGGTGTCCGAGGCGGAGAGCATGCTGAACTGCGTAAGCATCACGTCGCGCATGCGGACTGCGTCGACGTCGGATTGAAGGAGGAGGCCCTGATCCTCCATGTGTGCGCCGATGAGAACGAAGCCGCCTAGCAAAATGAACCACATGTTGGGCATGAGGAAGCCGGTGACCATCAGGCCGATGGCGATGGCCTGACCGAGCCCTGTGGCTGCGCGTGCGCCCTTGATTCCGCCCTTCGCTTTAGCGAATTCTCCGCGGAAGACGCGGCCTCCGTCGAGCGGGGAGGCGGGAAGCAGATTCAGAGCGCCTAAAAGCAGATTTACCCAGACGGCAGCGCGCAGGAGGTGAGAGGGCGAGAGCCAGGGTCGCTCGTAGAGATTGACCTGGGGTGCGAATGCGAGAGCAATGGCGCCGAGGATGAGCCCGAAGACGAAGTTGGTGATCGGCCCGATGACGCCCATGCGCTTCTGCATCTCCGGGGTGGCTGCGAGCTCGTTGGCCTCGGGCGTGCCGTAGGTCATGAGGCCGCCGGTGGGAAGCAGAAGGATACTGCGCAGTTCAAGGCCATACCATGCTGCGCCAACGGCACGAGCAATTTCGCGGACCGCGACGGCGAGCAGCAGGAGGAGCCAGAGCGCGAAACCGCGGGCGCTCGAACCGCCGGTCATGGTGGCGTAGCTGATCGACAGGCCAAGGAGCAGCAAAAAGAAGGTATGGATGCGAACATCCACGCCGAGAATTCTTCCAATCGGAAAAGACCACCCGCGCATTCTCCTATTGTATGCGCTGCGGGTATGTGGGCCGGATGGGAATTGCAGCGGGCGTGATTCGTTGTTGCCGCTTACCATGCTTAAGATGCGTGTCATCTCCGGAACTTATCGGTCTCGCCCGCTCGTTGCCCCGCGTGGGATGCAGACTCGTCCGACCAGCGATCGTCTGCGGGAGACGCTGTTCAATATTCTTGCGCCGCGTGTTGAGGGCAGCCGCTTTGTTGATTTGTATGCGGGCACTGGGGCGGTGGGGATTGAAGCGTTGAGCCGTGGGGCAGGACATGTGTGGTTCGCGGAGGATGCTACGGCGGCGCTGGCTGTGCTGCGGAAGAACCTGGCATCGCTGAGGATTACTCAGGGATTCACGCTGGAAGACCGCGGAGTGGGGGCTTTGTTGCAAAGGCTCAGCAAGGCACAGCCGGTGGATGTGGTGTTTCTTGATCCTCCGTATGAGGCTGAGAACGAATACAGCGGGACGCTTAATTTTTTTGGCAGCGAACGTGGGCGGGCTTTGCTGGCGGCGGACGCGGTGGTGGTTGCGGAGCACAGCAGCAAGGCGAAGCTCGCACAGCGCTACGGGGGACTGGTTCATTCACGTTTTTTGAAACAGGGCGATGCCGCGCTGAGTTTTTTCGTGGTGGGGAGTGATTCTCCTGCAGGCGAAGAACCCGGAGATTAGGTGCGACGCACCTACTGCTTGAGACCTGTGCGGAGATTCAGCGCGAAGGGATATTCGCGGTCGGTGAGGAGGTCCCAGCCTGTGCCGTGTAGAGTGTGGCCCTTGATTCCTGTGATGCGGATGCCTTCCCAACTCAGTTTGGGGCTGTGCCACGCTTCGCCGTCAGCGCCCCAGGCGAGGATGGTGTGGAAACCTGCGAAGAGGAGCAGGTTTTCTGATGGGATTGGATGGATGGAGACGACGGGTTTGAGTGGGATATGGATTGAGCGCTCGGGGTTGAGCGTGTCGATGATGTAGGCGTAGCCGCCGGCGACGGCGCAGATCTCGTTGGGGCTGGGGCAGGAGAGAACGCCGCTGGGCATGGCAGTGTTGGTGAAGCCGAGTGCGCAGGTTGCCAGGAATGCTTCGCCATCGGCGGGACGGACGAGGAGTTGCAACGCTCCGCGAGCAAGGGCATCTTCTTCTCCGACAACCTGCCGGGGATAGGTAAAGTGACGTGCCGGTGTGATGAGCGGAGGAGACTTGAGAACCTCCGCAGCCCAGGTGTGTGGAAAGACATCGCCAACGGGCGAGGATCCTTTCTGGATGTTGGCGTTTACCCAGGCACGCTGCTCGGGTGTGTCGGGGACCGCGCATCCTCGAGCGATCGAGACCTGGGTCCAGGCCTCGTCGGGAGAGATGCCCGAGCGAATCAGGAGGCTTACAACTACCGTGGAGGAGCGGCCAATGGAGGCCTGGCAGTGGATACCGACTCGTCTGCCAGCGGCGAGGTGCTCTTCGAGCTTGACGAGAAATTCCACGAAGGGGGCGGTTTCGAGCGGAATGCCGAGGACCGGAATCGGAAAATTGATGAAGATGATCTCTGCTTTCTCCGCAGCGCTCTGCTCGTGCTGCAGGCCGAGCTGATTGGCTTCATTTTCTGGAAGCATCGAGGCGATGACATCGATTCCCTCCTCTCGAAGCGCGTTCATCTCGTCCTCAAGTTCGTCTTCGCCTCTGGGCCGGGGCACGATTGCGATTTGCTGGTTGATCCAATAGGGATAAGCGATCACGAGTTTATGACGTTTCAATAGCATCAAGGGATTGTCCAATATCTCCAAGGAGGTCTTCGACTGCTTCGCAGCCTGCGCTCATGCGGATGAAGCCGTCCGGGACTGCGTCTCCGCCCCAGCGTGCGCGGCGTTCTCCTGTTGTTGTGATGCCGCCGAAGCTGGTGGCTTCGGTGATTAGTTTTGATTTTGTGAAGAAGGTTTCAGCGGCGGATTTGTCGCGCAGCTCAAAGCTGAGGACGGGACCGAAGTAGCTCATTTGTTTTGCGGCGATTGCGTGGCCGGGGTGATTGGGGAGGCCGGGATAGAGGACGGTCTTCACTTCTTTTCGCGTAGTGAGAAATTCGGCGATGCGCTGGGCGTTTTGGGTGGCGCGTTCGAGGCGCAGGGGCAGAGTTGCGATGGAGCGATGGGCGAGCCAGGCCTCCATCGGGCCGAGGGCGGCTCCGGTGAGGGTTCGCCAGCGATCGATGCGGGTGTGAAGTTCGGGGTCGCGCGTGGCTACGTGGCCGAGGAGGAGGTCGCTATGACCGGTCATGGCTTTGGTGTCGGAGGCTACTGAGAAATCGGCTCCGAGAGCGAGGGGACGCTGGCCTAATGGCGTGGGCGTGGTGTTGTCGACGGCGACTAGAGCTCCGGCGCTGTGGGCGGCTTCGGCGAGCAGGGCGATATCGCAGATGTCCATGCCGGGGTTGCTGGGGGACTCGAGCCAGAGTAGACGCGCGCCTTCGAGCTGCGAGAGCTGTGCGTTGCCGGCGGTGGGAGCGGTGCGGAGGGTGACTCCCATCTGGGTGAAGTACTCCTGCATGAGTAGTCGCGCTGTGTAGTAGGAGTTAGACGGCATGACGACGATGTCGCCGGGGCGCAGGACTGCTCCGAAGACTGCGGTGCATGCGGCCATGCCGGAGGCGAAGACCAGCGCAGTGGCCTGGTAGCCGTCTGCGGATTCCATCTGGGCGATGGTGTCTTCAAGTGCGGTCCATGTGGGGTTATGGGAGCGGGCGTAGGTGTATTGCGTGGAGGATGGATCGCCAGGCGTGTGATAGGGAGCGGCGAAGACGGGGCCGGATTGGAGGGGCTCGCCGGGGATGGGTTTGGTGAGCGTGGAGCGGATGATCTTTGTTGAGTCGCGCATGAGTTTTTGATGGGTGCGTATTGGTTGGAAACGATGATGGTAGCAGCGTCAGCTAGATTTTCTGTTTCGTGTGGTGGATGGTTTGGCGAAGTGCTCCCATCCGCCGGGGTTCAGTTCTGTGCGGGCGCCATCGGGGGCGAGGAGGGTCATCATGGGATGTTTGGAGCTACGTTTTTTGAGGGTTCCGATGCGCGTGATGGCGACTCCGGCTAGTGATGTGGGCATCGGGCGAGAGGCTGGGGCGGTGAACAGGAGTTCGTAGTCTTCGCCACCGTGCAGTGCGGATTGGAGAGCAGCGATTGCGCCTGATTTGCGTGCGAGGGGATGGATCGGAATCGCGGCCTGCTCGATTTCGGCGTTTAGTCTGGAGGCTCGGCAGAGATGAGCGAGATCGGAGGAGAGCCCGTCGCTCAGGTCGATACAGGATGTGGCTAACTCGCGGCGCAGAAGGGCTTCGCCTACGTCGAGCCGAGGTTCGGGGAAGAGGTGTGGATGATCTTCGGTGGTCTTGGCGTTCCCGAGGCGCCTTCTTCGCATCATAGTAAAGAGCTCGGATGCGGCTCCTCCGAGGTGGCCGGTTACGTAGAGTGCATCCCCGGCAAATGCACCAGAACGGCGCAGGGCTTTTCCCTTGGGAGTTGCGCCGATGAGGACGATGTCGGCGAGGATGTGAGCGTTATTACCGCCGGGGGATTCCGAGGTGTCTCCGCCTGCGAGGGGTACGCGATGCAGATCAGCTAGTGTGCGGAGTCCTTCAAAGAAGCGGGCGATCCATGCGCGGCCTGCGGCGTTTTCGAGCATGGATCCGGGAAGGGCGAGGGAAAGGAAGGCGGCAATGGGAGTTGCGCCCATGGCGGCAAGGTCGCTGAGGCCGCGTGCGAGGCAGCGGTGCCCGACGGATTCGGGCGGGTGGAGGTCGCGGCGGAAGTGGCGGCCTTCGAGGGTAAAGTCTGTGGTGACAAGGATTTCGGAGCCAGCGGGAGGGCGGAGGATGGCGCAGTCGTCGCCTATGCCGAGAGTGATATTTTTCTGGCGACTGTGGAAAAGGCGGCTAATTTGTTCGATGAGTGCGAGTTCGCCGCCGATTTTGGGAGTTTTTTTCATGCCAAAGTGAAGGATACATTGTGATGAAAACGTGGAACTTTCGTGGGAGTTACGTGGCTAAATCATGGTGTATGGTTGGTTGCGTCAGAGTATCCAGTTTGGTACCCTGTATTGGATGCTCAAGAGAGAATCGCTACTCTGAAATGGCAATTGGGAAATCCCATTTGTCTGCTATGATTTCAGCGTTTGCAGGACCTCTCCGAGCCGCGGCTTTTGCTTCGCGGTTAAAAATCTGGGCCAGGATTTCTGCGTGAAGCTAAAAAAACGTTACTACATCATGTTTGTCAGTCGCGACGAAGAAGGCAACCTGAATAAGGTTCCGGTTCCTCTTCACTATGCGTATCTGTTTGTGGCGGCTGCCGCGATCGGTATGTTTACGATCACCGGGCTCGCGGGATCATATTCGCGAATGCTGATTAAGACGGCGAGCTTCAACCAGCTTCGTCAGGACCACAACTCCCTCCAGAAGGATTATGCGCACCTCGAGCAGGCGTCGCATGAGAAGGACGTCCAGGCGGCTTCGCTGGGCTCTTTGGCGAGCGAGGTTTCGGCTCTGTACGGCTTGACGACGAGCAAGCTGGCGGTTCCGATGGGCAGACTGACCGACCGGAAACATGGCAAGTCGGCTGGTGTTGCCGAATCGATTGCGACTGCACCGCTAACGGGCTCGACGGACTCGACGGACGAGGGTTATTCGAAGACGGTGGATGCGTTCCAGACGTTGAGGAACTCTGCGATGAACGGCACGGCTCTGCGGCCGCTGTCGAACCTTGGCGGACCTGGGTTCCGTTCACCGCTTGACGTGTTCGGTGGCACGGGCGATGTGGACACTGCGTCGTATGTCCCGACACTGTGGCCGATCATGGGGCCGATTACAAGCAGCTTCGGCCAGCGCCAAGATCCGATTTTGGGCAATGGTGAGGGCGAATTCCATACGGGCATTGATATTTCTGCTCCGAACGGGCTGCCTATCCGGGCTACGGGCGACGGAGTCGTAAAAGAGGCGCAGATGAGCAGTGGTTACGGCCGCGAGGTCGTGATCGACCATGGGCATGGAATTGAGACGCTCTACGGGCACATGTCGGGCTTTGCTGTGGCTGCGGGCGAGACGGTGGCCAAGGGGCAGGTGATCGGCTTCGTGGGGCATAGTGGCCGCACGACGGGCTCGCATCTGCACTATGAGGTTCGCATTCGAAATACTCCGGTGAATCCGCACAAGTATCTGCGGACGACGCTGGCGGACCTGGGCAGCGTGGTTCCGAAGGGATAAGGTTCTCTCTTTGCGACTGGGTTTGAAAGTTGGCCCTCTTCGGAGGGCCAAACTTTTTGCTCCGGTCCCACCTTTGGATCGAGTGAGGCCGAGATAATGCCAGCCACGGCGAAAGGCGGCAGTGGAGATAAGATAAGCAGAGAATAAGACTGCGCAGTAGTGTGTCGGGCCAGTAGACACTGCTGTTTCTTAGGTTCAATTCTTTTTCAGGTGGGTGAGAGTGCGCAGTTGGATAGCAGTTGTATTGATCGCGGGACTAACTTCTTACGGGCGGGCGCAAATTACAACGTCGGCTGTCAGTGCTGAAACCCCATCTCTGCCACAAGCGCAAGAAGGGATTGATGGCCGCGGGATCAGTCTCAAATTTCTCTCAAGGACTATTTGGCAAGATCAGCAGAAGCTTTCGGGATCGCGGTTCTACGTGTGGGGGAGCGATCCCGAGGTACTGAAGACAAATATTTCGAGCGAGGACCTTGCCGGTGGAGGGAACCTGGTGCGGTTCGAGGGACCCGATAATTTCTTGAGACCTTCTCTCCTCGGTCATGACGTTGACTCGGGGGGTGGACAGTCACAATCCGCTGGCTCTGGCACTGTTTTACGCCAGTTGGGAGAGATGGAGAGGGAGGAAAGAAGGGCGGAGTCCCCGGGGACCGGTTACAAGGCTTCCACATACGTACCGCTGGATAGTTGGATATATCCGGTTTTCGACCGTTTGGCCGCGATGAACTACCTGCCAACGAGCACCGCAACGGTGCGTCCGTGGACGAGAATGGAGTGCGCACGGATGCTCGCTGAGGCGCACAACAGTATCGTTGAGGTGAATGAAACGACGAGACCTCTGCTCGCGGCCCTAGATCTTGAATTTGTCCACGAGACAAACGTGATCGACGGTACAAGTCGTAATACAGGGGCCCAGGTAGGAAGCGCCTATGCCCGGTTTACGGAAATCTCAGGTACAGCGCTACGCGATGGATTCCACTTTGGCCAGACGCTGGTGAATGACTATGGAAGGCCTTACGGTGAAGGAGCAAATTTTATTACTGGCGTCTCCGGACGCGCTGAAGCGGGACCGTTGGCTTTCTACATTCAAGGCGAATATCAGTACGCATCCGCAATGCCTGTCTACAGCACGGACGTACAGCAAACCCTCGCCGCTTACGACGGATTGCCGTTTGGCTGGAATCTGCGATTTGGAACAACCAGCAGGATTCGTCCGATTGAGGCCTATGTTGCCCTCAATGTGGCGAACTGGCAGATCAGCTTTGGGCAGCAGAGCCTATGGTGGGGGCCTGACAGAAGCACGTCGTTGATCTTGTCCAACAATGCGGCGGCGATGCCGATGCTGCGGATTGCCCGGGTCAAGCCGGCCAAGTTGCCGGGCTTTCTGAACGTGTTCGGACCGCTGCACTTCGATGCTTTTTTGTCCCGGCAGGGGGGAATACATTATGTAGGCCTCGGGCCTACCTTCACTCTTTATGGAAGCGCCAGCGAGCCGCTGATTCCTCCTCCTTATATATGGGGTCTCACGCTATCGATCAAGCCAACGCGGAACTTCGAGTTGGGATTTGCTCATACCACGATCTTTGCGGGTTATGGCCGCCCACTGACCTGGGGGACGTTCTGGCATACCTTTTCACCACTGGGCAACGGCCAGGACGTCGATCCGGGCAAGAGGGCGACGGAGTTCAACTTTGCTTACCATGTCCCGGGATTCAGACGAAGTCTCGTTGTCTATAACGAGTTCTTCGCCTGGGACGATCCGATCGAGGGGAAGTTCGTAGCGCGCTTCGCCATGGATCCCGGGGTCTATATCCCTCGGGTGCCTGGACTAAAAAAACTGGACCTCCGCATGGAGGGGGTCTATACGAATCTTCCAAAGCTCCCCTATCAAGCGTACTTCTACTCAAATGCGCATTACCCCCAGGGATACACAAACTACGGGCAGATTCTTGGCAGTTGGGTAGGAAGGCAGGGCACCGGCTGGCAGGCATCCAGCACCTACTGGTTCACGGCGCGCAACACGGCCACGGTGAGCTATCGGAAGATGTACGCGGACAAATCATTTCTCCAGGGCGGCAATATGAGCGATATCTCAGGGAACGTGACCTGGCTGGTTCGACCGGAAATCGCGTTATCGGCAATGGGCCAGTATGAACGGTGGGATTTTCCATTGCTGGGACCAGGAGCAAAGACTAATTTCACTAGCTCTTTCGGAATTCAGATATTTCCAAAGGCGCGAGAGGGGTCAAAGTGAGACTTGGCGACGCGGTCGCGACGCGGGTTAGAAAATCAAGGGCGCTTAGAACTGTGCGAGCCGGTCTGACCGAAAGCTGATTCTTGGCTAGCGGTTGCCGATTTGTGAGTGTGCTTGCTACGCTTGGAATGCACTTCAAGGGTGCACCCCGTCCGCGGAGAGGGATTATCCCACCCTGCAGTTTGGTTTCAGCCAACAACCACTCTCTTCTGCCCGACGAAGCGGACCACGGGCGACAAAGAAGGAGTGAGTCATGTCTCTACGCGAACTACCTGCGCGCCCTAACCTCGAACATCTCAAAAAACAAGCACGGAAGCTGCTCCGGGAATTTCTCCAGGATGATCCTGCGGCTGTGGGTCGCTTTCGGCAAGCGTCGACAGCGCCGTCTGCGGGATCTGCGCCTAAACTTGCCGATGCGCTGCATGTGATTGCGCGGGAGTATGGCTTCGATAGCTGGCCGAAGTTGAAGGCTCGCGTCGAAACGCTTTCGGAGGATCCGGCGGAGGCTTTGAAGGCGGCGATCAGGGCGGATGACGCTGCGCTGGTGCGCGAGGTGCTTGCGCGGTATCCGGTTTTGAAGACGAAGATCGATGAGCCGCTGCCGAACTTTGATTTCGACTCTCCGGCTTTGATTGGCGCGGTGAATAAGGGTAATCGCGCGATGATCGACGCGTTGCTGGACGCCGGTGCGAACATCAACGCGCGAACGAAGTGGTGGGCGGGCGGCTTTGGAGTGCTGGATAACTGCAGTCCGGAGCTTGCGTCTTACCTTATCGAGCGCGGGGCAACTGTGGATGTTCATGCGGCTGCTCGTCTGGGCATGTCTGAGCGGGTGAGGGAGCTTGTGACGGCGGACCCTGCGCTGGTGCATGCGCAAGGAGGGGATGGTGAGAGGCCGCTGCACTTTGCCGCAAACATTGCGATTGCGGAGTACCTGCTGGAACGTGGCGCGGAGATCGATGCGAAGGATGTGGATCACGAGTCGACCGCGGCGCAGTATATGGTGGCGGCCAGGCCGCGACGGCCGGAGGTGGCCGGGTATCTGCTGTCGCGCGGGGCGAAGAGCGATATTTTGATGGCGGCTGCTTTGGGCGATCTGGAGCGGGTCCGACAGCAGCTTGATGAGAACCCGGCGTCGGTCGATGTGAACGTCTGCGAAAGGGATTTTCCGAAAGAGAATCCTCGGAGCGGCGGGAGTATTTATATCTACGGCTTTGGGTGGAGCAAGACGCCGCATATGCTGGCACGCGAGTTCGGGCATGACGAGGTCTTTCGTCTGCTGATGGAGCGAAGTCCCGTGGAACTGCAGTTGGCTCAGGCTTGCGAGATGGGCGATGAGGCACAGGCTGGCGAGTTACTGGCGCGAGATCCGAAGTTCGCGATGAACTTGTCGGCGGAGGCGAAGCAGGGCGTTGTGGGGGCGGCGTTGCGGAACAATGCGAAGGCTGTGCGCATGATGCTCGATGCGGGATGGCCCGTGGATGCGCGGGGTGATCGCGGTCAGACCCCGCTGCATTGGGCGGGATTTCACGGCAACGTGGAGATGGTGCGCGCGCTGCTTCGTCACAACGCGCCGCTGGAGGTGCAGGAATGGCAGTTCAAGGGGACACCGCTGGGCTGGGCGCTGTATGGGTCGGAACATGGCTGGCACCGTGAGACCGGCGACTATCCCGGTACGGTGCGTGCGCTGCTGACGGCTGGCGCTAAGGCTCCAGAGGATATTGGTGCTGTCGATGCAGCGGAAGAGGTACTGGCCGTGTTGCGCAGGAGGTAACGGATGGGCGCTATTTGTAGCCGATGGCGGCGATGGCTTTAGGGCCGAGGCGGTCGCGGAGTTGCTGGAGGTAGAGGCTGGCTGGTTGAACGTGTTTGCCTTCGGACTCGACTACTCCGCGTTCGAGCAGCGGGTTGTTGTTTTTCTGACCGGGGGTTGGCATCGAGGCGGATTTTTGATCGCCCTGGTCGCCGATGGACCAGTTGATGACGCCCGGCGGATTCTGCACGGTGATTTCTCCTGTGGTGTTGTTCCACAGAACAGACCAGCCGATGGTCCAGCCGTGGCCGCTTCCCATCGAGCCGCGGTTCATCAGGTCGATGCCTCCGCTGGGGACTTCGCAGTTGTCGATGAGCAGGCCGGTGGACCAGCGCTGATGCGGTTCGATGTGGCCGTCGCCGAGGAAGCGGCAGTGGAGGACGACGACGGGGCCCTCGGAGCGAGGCTGGGTGACGACGTAGAAGACGGAGTCGCCCTTGCCGGTGCAGCGGTCGAGGAGGATCTGTGCGCCGTTGAGGGAGAAGTCGGCGGGCTTGGCGGCGCTGGAGACGGCGGCGTGCTGGGTGACGTCGACCTGAAGGATAGTCATGCGCTCGGCGTTGGCGCCGATGGTGACGGAGTTGGTGGTGTTTTCGAAGGCAACGGAGCGGAGCCAGGAGTCGACGAGGTTGTCCATTTGGACGCCGTTGAATGTGGCGTCGTGGTTGAGGTCGACGGAGCGGTCGGGGGCAACGATGCGGAGGTTTTCTAGGCCGGTTTCGGCGATCTGGCCGGTGACTTCTATGGGAACGACGGGAGGCTGAACACCGGGATAGAACTGCGAGTCGAAGGAGTCGGTAAGAGGAACTTCGAGGGTGATCGCGTTGCCTGTGACGGATGCTACGCGGCGGCGAACCTTGATGTCGGTGTTGATCCAGACCTGAGGTTTGCCGTCGCGGGTGAGGTGATCCATCTGCATGAAGTGGATCCAGGCGGGAGTGACGGGTTTGGTGATGAGGAGGGTGTCGCCGGGGTGGATGTGGGAGGCGTCGGCTACGTGGATGACGGTGGCTCCGGCGGGAATGTAAGCATCGGTCAATGTGGTGGCCGGAGCGAGTTCGCGCTGATGAAAGTCACCTCTGATCTGGATGGCGAGATGTGGCGCGCCGGTGAGCTCGAGTGTGGATGCGGTTGTGCCGGAGTCGCCCGCGCCGCGCAGAATTACGCCGGATGCGGTGATGTGGAGGGTTTCGGCGAGGTGGAAGGTGCCGGGGGCAAGTTGGACGGCCCCGCGGGATGCGTTGGTGTCAAGCGGGAGATTAGCTACGGCGTCGAGAGCGGCCTGAATGGCTGGGGTGTCGTTGGCGCCTGTGGGGGCGACGGTTGTGCGGGTGGGGACTGAGGGCAACGCGACTCCGCCACCGTGATAGCCGGCGGAGGAGAAGTCGGGGATGCGGTCGCCTTGGGGCGAGCGGGTGTAGACGAGTTTGCCATCGGGGCCGGTGTGTACCCAGCGGGATTGAGCGGGGGCTGGAGCGGCCAGGGCTGGCACGGAGAGGATCAGGGGAGCGGAGAGGATCAGGAGGGCGGAGAGGATCAGAAGCAGGAGGGCGGCGGGGGAAATTCTCAGCATGATCTCAAGGATGGAACATGGCGTGCATAAAAGCGAGGGAGAATTTTCAGGCTGCGGTTGCAGGCCCAATTTGGGAGAGGGCGCATTTTTTCTGTTACCAGTGTGCCTCTTTCAGGTCATTTCCACAGGGCTGTCTGGCCGATATAGTCACGGTGGAGTAAAGCACGAACCCCGTCGATGCTGCCTTCGATGATGCGGGGAAGGAGATCCATTTGGTTCAGACTTCGGCCTCTTTTCGACGGGAAGCAGCGGATTTCGACGGGTCAATTTCGCTGTCGGAGATACTCTCTGCACTGTCTTATGCATTGGATTTGACGGAGGGGGCGGTGCACGGGCACGCTCTGCGGAGCTGCCTGCTGGGGATGCGGATTGCCGAGGAGGCTAAGCTGCCCCAGGACCAGACCAGCGGACTGTATTTTGCGCTTTTGCTGAAGGATATTGGGTGCAGCAGCAATGCAAGCCGTATGTCGCAGATTGTCGGCGGCGATGACCGTGCAGTGAAGGCAGGGGTGAAGCTGGAAGACTGGACCAAACCGTTGAAGCCGCACCTTTCGACGTTGAAGCTGCTCTGGAACAATGTTCTTCCCCACAGCAACGCGGCTGCGAAGGTCGCGAGAATTCTTCAGATTGGGCTCACGCAGCATCAGAACAACCGCGAGATGATCAGTCTGCGGTGCGACCGGGGCGCGAATATTGTCAGCAAGCTTGGCATGGGCCGGATGGCTGCCGAGGCTGTGAGGTGCCTGGATGAGCACTGGGACGGCAGCGGGTATCCAGACAGCATCAAGGGAGATCAGATTCCGCTGCTTTCGCGCATCAGCGCTGTGGCTCAGCATCTGGACATTTTTTCGAACGGGAAGGGCCTCAGTCCGGAGAAGGCGATTGCAACTTTGCAGGAGCGCAGCGGGACCTGGTTCGATCCGGAGATTGTGCGGATTGCGGTTTCACTGGATCGGCAGGGGAAGCTGTGGACGAACTGTTCTTATCGTGACCGCGAGGAGGATACACGGCAGGCCGTGCTCGATCTCGATCAGGGGACGCGGCATAAGCTGAATCCCGACCAGGTCGATCAGATCTGCGAGGCGTTTGGGGATGTTGTGGACGCGAAGTCTCACTTCACGTTTCGGCACTCGATTGGGGTTGCGGATGCGGCCTTCGGAATTGCGGAGACGATGGGGCTGCCTCACGAACGGGTGCAGTTGGTTCGCCGCGCGGCTATGCTGCATGACATCGGCAAACTGAGCATCTCGAACACGATTCTGGACAAGAGCACGGAACTGAGCGACGAAGAGTGGCGAGCAGTTCACAGACATCCACGGATTACACGGCTGATTCTGCAGCGAGTGCGGGCGTTTCGCGAGATGGCAATTATTGCGGGAGAACATCACGAGAAGTTGGATGGAACTGGCTATCCGGACCGGCTTACGGCGCGGGACCTTTCAGTGGAATCTCGGATTATCGCGGTGGCGGATGTGTTTGGCGCGTTGTCGGAGGACCGGCCTTACAGAGCAGGAATTCGGCTGGAAGATACCTTGGCGATTATGTGGAAGTATTCGCCGCATCAGCTGGATGGGGAGTGCATGGAGGCCCTGATGGCGCGGGTTTCGACCGAACGAGATTTGGTGTTTTCGCCGACGATGCATGTTCCGGCGCCGGTGTTGGAGTATGCGTACGAAGCGGTGATTTGAGGGTGGATTTAGAAGAGGTTCCCCATTCGCTCAGGGTAGGCCCTTCGGGGATGACAACAAGAACGGCACGAGCGGGAAAAGCAAAAGAGCGGCCGATTTTTTGGCCGCTCTTTTGCTTGTTGTTGAGAATCTATTTGCCGGTGTAGGTAACGTGCCAGACGGAGCGGGTTCCGTCGTCGGTGACGAAGAGGCTGCCATCGTTCGCGACGGCGACGCCGACGGGACGGCCCCAGACCTGGCCTTCTTTGGTGACGAAGCCATCGAGGAAGTCGTCGTACTCGCCGGTTGCCTTGCCGTTTTGCATGGGAATGAAGATGACGTTATAGCCTGCGCGGTTTTTGCGGTTCCAGGAGCCGTGCTCGGCGGCGAAGGCTCCGCCGGTGTATTCGGCGGGAAACTCGCTCTTGGCGGTTGGATAAAAGACCATCTCGAGGGAGGCCATGTGGGGCTGTACGAGGACATCCGGGGTCTTCACTTTTGCGGCGAGGCTCTCACGTTTGCAGTTGTTGGCCTGAGCGTCGGTGAGCGGTGCCGTGAGCTGCGGGTTGGGGCCAGTTCCGTTGGCGCACGGATCTTTCAGGCGCGGGTCGAGTTTGCCGCCCATGTAGTACCAGGGCCAGCCGAAGAAGCTGTGCTCGGGGACCGAGGTGACGTAGTCGGGGACGAGGTGATTGCCGAGGTTGTCGCGCTCGTTGGTGGAGCACCAGAGTGAGCCGGTGATGGGGTTGATGGCCTCGCCGACGCAGTTGCGGATACCGGTGGCGTAGACCTCGACGAACTTGCCTTCGGGAGTGTATTCGAGCACGTCGGCGCGGTGGAACTCGCGGGGGTGGGTGTCAGCATCATCGACATTGGAGCCGGAGCCGACGGAGACGAGCATGAACTTGCCATCTTTGGTGAAGGTGACGTCGCGGGTCCAGTGGCCGCCGCCCTTGAGTTGTGCGTAGCCGGGAATGTCGGGAACGATGGTCTCGGCGGGGCCGGTGGCTTTGAGGTCTCCGGCTTTGTACGGGAAGCGCTGGATGGTGGTGGCGTTGCCGACGTAGATCCACTTGGGATTTGTGGCGGGATAGAAGGCTATGCCGAAGGGGTGGTCGAGGCCTTCTGCGAAGATCTGGATGCTGTCGGCCTTTCCGTCAGCTTTGACGCCGCGAAGAACCATAAGGCGGCCGGCGCCGGAGTCTGCAAGGAAGAGATCGCCGTTGGGCGCGAAACGGATGAGGCGGGGCATGGTGAAGGTCCCCCCGCTGAGAGCCATATTCTGTTTATTGTCGGAGCGCTGCATGGGCGCGACGTCTCCGCCGGCATACAGCGTTACCTTGAAGCCGGGAGGCGCGGTGGGCCAGGCATCGGCCGGCTTGGGGATGAGGTGCGGGGTGTTGTCGACGGCCTCTTCGGGGTCGGGCTGGGGCAGGTCGGCAAGGGTGATCTTGTGGCGAACGCCCGGGGTCTGCTGGTTCCAGTCGGTGAAGGAGGCCTGGCCGGTGAGGACGGCGCCGGATTGCGCGTTGAGCGAGATGGGAAGGGCGATTGCCATCGCTAACGCTCGAACGGCAAAGGATTGGAAGCTACGCATGGGAGTTCTCTCCTTGAAGTGTGACGCCGCTGAGGTTCGGCTGTCCGATGGATTTAATTTTACCGTCACGAATTTCAAATTCGAGTAAATCGACGTTTTTGATGAAGTTATCGAGATGAAACTGCAAAAAGTTCTGCATGAGTTCGGCATCGGTAGCGTGGGGGAAGAGGACGATGAGGCGGAAGGCTTGCATGAAGTATCCGTGTGTTACGAGGACGACGCACGCGCCCGGATTGAGCGCAATGAGGCGGCGGATGGCCTCGCGGGCGCGATCCAGGAACTGGGTGAAGGACTCGGAGCCGGGGCCGTCGATGTAGGTTGGGTCGGCGCGGTTCCAGAAGGCTGAGACGTGGGGCCAGCGGTCAGCTTCGCTGGTGTTGTGATAGAGGGTCGTGTTGAGAAAGGTGAATTCTTCTATGGCCCACTCTTCGACGGGAGAGTGCGGGAAGCGCTGGCGGATGGGCTCGGCGGTTTGTTGTGCGCGAGGGAAGGGCGAGACGGCGATGAGGCTGGGCTGGCAGTCGAGCTGTTCGGCGACGTTCTGGGCTTGTGCCTGACCGAGCTGGGTGAGCGGATTTAGGATGTGGTCGGGCGTTTTTCCGCCGGCGTTGGCGAAGCTCTGGCCGTGGCGAACTAGGAGGACCCGGGTGGTGGTTGCGGGCATGATGACAGGCTCGGAATTGCGGTTTAAGGAATCGATGCGGTGGTTGGGGTGGTGAGTTTTTTGACGAGGTCGAGTGGGATGTTTGCGGTGAGGACAGCGCGGTCTTTGTGCTGCTCGATCTTTGCGGATTCGATGAGTACGCGGAGGGAGGGATCGATGCTGCCGGGCTGGAGCTGCGCCTGGGTCTGTTGGACCGACTTGAAGAGTGAGAGAAGAGCAGTGAGGGATCCGGTGGCGCGAGTGGCGTCGGCTTCGGTGGGGGCTATCTGCTCGATGCGGAGATGGAGAGTGCCAAGGAAGCGGAGGCTGGCGACGAAGGTGGTGTCTTCGGGGAGCGGGAGCTGCAGGCCAAAGAAGCTGATGTAGCCGCGGTCGGAGAAGGGAAGACCAATGTGGCCGATGGCCCAGGCGCTGGAGAAGGCGGGGACGTCGCGGTAACGGGCCGAGAGCAGAGACGAGCCGGAGAAGGGAGATGCGGCGGCGCGGTAGCGGTCGAGGATGGAGTGAATCTGCTCGGGCGTTGGCATGTTGGAGGCGGCGATGGTGTCGTAGCCAAGCTGGGCGACGCGGAGGGGGCGATTCTGCTGGCCGTCGCCTACGGCGATGGTGTAGATGTCGCGATTGTCGTAAGTCTCTTTGGCGATGGCGACGGAGGCTAGGTAGCGGGCGAGGCGTTCGCCGTCGAAGCGGCCCTCGAAGACCTCGGAGTAGCCGACAGCGCCGTTGGGCCCGTTGGGGTCGTCCATGCGATGGAGGGCGAAGGCGGCGGCGTCGAGGTCGCGTTCGGGCACGATGCCGGTGGCATCGACGAAGCGCTGATAGTCGGGGCTGCGGTTGATCTGGGTGCGGTCAAAGTGGGTGACGGCGCGGAGGGGACTGAGGTTGGCGTAGACGATGGCGTCGGATTCGGGGAGCAGGCGCGCCACCTCGGGTGGAGCTGCTTTGCGAAGGATGATGACGACGATGAGCGCGGCCATCAGGGCCAGCATCAGCAGCAGGGAGTAGCGGGTGCGCTTACGCATAGGTGACGTGGCCGGGGCGGCTTGGAATGGGCATAGATGAAGTGAAGCTGCGGGTCGTCTGCGGCTTCACAGTCAAGCATAGACCATCGGCTGTGCCGTGGCTGCCAGCGCGACATCGCGGATTCCGGATTTCGGCGCTGAAATACGCCCCGATTTCCTTCGACAAATAAGCAACTTTCCTGTCGCTTGAATGGACAATCACTTTCGAGCCCTCTTCGGTACCCTCAGCTAGAATTACATTGAGTTTATTCAGGATCGGTCGCTCGGTCAGACGGAGCGACCGGCTTTGCCATCTTCACCATTGAGAGACTCATGCCATTGTTCACCGTGACGATGAAAGCGGGCAGAGCCGCTGACGAAAAAAATGCGATCTCTCGTGCCATACATGAAGCAAGCGTCAAGGCAGGATATCCCGAAGACGATATGTTCCAACGTTTTCTTTGTCTTGATCAGACCGACCTGAGAGTCGATCTCAACTATCCTGGTTTGCCGAAACCCCGAACGGAGAAGATGTTGATGATCGAAGTCTTTGTGTCGTCCGGGACTGACACCGAAAGGAAGAAGCGTCTGCTGGCAGCCTTAGTCGAAGCGCTCGGCGGTGCCGGTACTGATCCGAACGACATCATGGTGTTCTTCGGAGAGATCGATCGCGCCAGTAGCTCCTTTGGCGGCGGCCGGCTTGCGCCACCAGTCGCAAGCGTCTAAATCATGCGTAGCGTTACGAAAACATCTATAGCGTTATCGACAATGGCGAAGGTATAGATTTTCCGCCGTTGGTGACGTTGCCGGTGCCAGCAGGACGCTATCCGGCCATCCACTTCTCAACACATCGAGCAGCGCTCAACTCTATAAGATCGGTGATGGGGGTTAGCAAAATGCATATCGGCCTTATCGGGGGGATCGGCCCTGGTGCAACAGATTTTTACTACCGGCGATTGATCTCGACATTCGCCAGGGAGAACGCAACGCTGGAGCTGACCATTGTGCACGCCGACACACCAACGCTCTTGAGCAATCTGGCCAGGAATAATGCCGCCGCGCAGACCGCCATATATACCCGACTCACGAACCGCCTTGTTTCGGCAGGGGCTGAATGTGTCGGCGTCACATCGATTGCCGGACATTTCTGTATTGACGATTTCAAGGCCGTATCCCCGCTTCCCGTCGTTG
>Ga0209624_10001218_pt1 | contig 20807 bp, 14 predicted proteins | sample JacPinW_OM2H0_O1_FD_188565 | JGI IMG/M metagenome (GOLD analysis project Ga0209624, IMG submission 188565) | Forest soil microbial communities from Algoma, Ontario, Canada - Jack Pine, Ontario site 1_JW_OM2H0_O1 (SPAdes) (version 2) | ecosystem: Environmental > Terrestrial > Soil > Boreal...
TCGTGGCCTTCGATGACCAGCGGTTTCAAGTTGGCGCGCGCCGCGTAAAGAGCGGCAGTATGGCCGGAGCATCCCGACCCGATGATCACTACATTGCGAGTTTCGCTCATGGATGATTTAGGGCTGAAGATTAGATGGCTGAGTTCAGATTTTGATCCATGCTGCCTGTGACCGGGAAAACTACTGCTTGTCGCCTGCCGGCTTCGGAGCCGGTTTCGTTGTCTTGGCTTTCGTTGCTGCCTTCGGCTTTGATGTCCCACTGATCTTGGCGAGTTCCTCCGGCACAATCGCCTTGACGCCTAACAGGCCGCGATAGTTCGCCAACGCTTCAGAGGCGCTGCGGAACAGCGGCTCGTATGCGCTCTGATCGGGAGCCAGACCGCCCTCCGCTGCCGAGCAACGCGCCAGCGCGACCGACGATTTCCCGAACCGCTCCAGGCGCACACGGTTAACCGGAGTGTTGGAGGCCAGCATGGTCTCTGAACTTACGACCGCCGATGCGCTGTCTTCCAGCGAAACCTGAATCAGGTCCTTGGGATCGCGCACATGGAGAACCAGCGTCTCAACCATCATCTGGCCGTCGTTGCTGAAGGAATATTGCACGCTCGAGAAGAGTGCTTGCACCGAGAACTCTCGCCGGATGCGAACGTAGCTCGCCACCGACGGCTCGTCGGAGACGTGAGTATTCTGTCCCGCCGGCATAAAGCTCGGCATGTCGGTGAGCGTCGAACGTCCGCGGGACACTTCGAAGTCAGCCCCGAATAATGGCTGCTTCGGAATGCGAGCCAGGGCCGAGGCAATTTCCTTCTGTTCCTCCGCGGACGGCGTACAAACGTTCAGCATGTTGACCTTCACCTGCGGCTGTTGCGAGGCAGCGTCCGGCGACTGCTGCGCCGCAAGTTCCGACGGCACGACCGAAACCATAAGACTGATCCAGAGGGTGAAAACCGGGATTCTAGGCACGCCGGAATTCTAAATGACGCAGAGCGAAATTCTAAATTCCAAAACAAAGCGGACGCCGCCTCGAACGTCGTAAAATCAGGTATGGCGAATCTGACACTGGTTTACGGCATGAGGCTACTGCCGTCCGAAGACATTGCCGAAGTCGGCCACGCTCCCGTCAAGCTCACCAACGGCCGCGAAGCGTACGTCACCATGCACGTGCTGGAAGGCAGCAAGGAAGATATCGAGAAGCAATTGCGCACGAGCCTGGAAGCATTTTTCGATCTCTATCCCGAGATCTGACCCCTAGCGGAGCGACGGAATCCGTCTTTCGCGAGGCGGGGCTATTTCCAGCGGAGTCCGATCTTGCGATCGACTTATAATTCCAATCACCGAAGCATGGTTTGACGAAACGATGCAATGGTCCTATCCAGAAGTGCGACGCAGGCTGATTGAGGCCGAACTGTGGCCGCAGGGCCGAATGGCGCGTCTGGCCTGCTATCTGGCCGCAATGGCCGCTGTCCTTTTTGCTCTCCAAGAGTTCCTTGGATTGTTTTCCAGTTGGGGCGAGCATCTTGGCGGTTGGGTCGGATTTCTCGCCTTCATCGCCGCCGTCCTTTTCTTCATCCTCGCTTTCCGCTGGGTGAAACGGAGGATTCTGTGGCGCCTCCGCAACCGCCTGATCGTGACTTATGTATTCATCGGCGTCATCCCCGCCGTGCTTCTGATCGCGATGGCAGGAATCACGCTCTACGGGTTGGGCGGGCAATTTGCCGTTTTCGTCATCACTTCCGAGATTCACGCCCAGCTTCGAAGCCTCGGGGCGGCGAATTCCGCCGTCAGCAACGAGTTGGCGGCTCACCTCGAGCGCGGCGAGAAGCCTTCCGCTGAGTCGCTGGCCGGGCTGCGAAAGCGCGATCCAGCCTGGGAACGTCGCCGGGTCTGCGCATGGCAGGGCGACAAAGAGCTAGTCCTCGGCACCGAAGCTCAAGCCGACGACGTAACCATGCCTCGTTTCGCAAAAACCAGCTTTCGTGAGATCGTTCGCGACCACGACCAGCTGTATCTGCGCGTCGTCTCGACCGTACCGTTGAAATCCGGACAATTGACGGTTGTCACCAGCGAACCCTTCGACAAGGAACTCGTCGGTAAGATTGCTGCGACTCTGGGCGAGATCACGCTCTACATGTCGAAAATAGATACGGATGAGGCTCCCGCGAAGCCCGGTGAAAAACCGAGCTCGCCGAGTGACGGCCTGCATACCGCTGCCTCGACGGCCCCTCAGAAAAGACAAACGATCTCGATCGGTAATAATGGGGGCACACAGGGTCCACCCGTTCAGGAGCAGTTCACGGTCGGTGCTTTGCCCGAAGCCGCGAATAGCCTGGACCATGAAATCTGGTTCGGCTCACTTCTGAGAGTGTCCGATTGGAAAAGTGGCGAGCCTGAACCTCAAGGAGTGGTTCTCCGAGTAAGCACCCGTCCCTCGGTGCTCTACGGACAGCTCTTCGCCGCGTTGGGAAGCTTCATCCAAGGCGTCACTTACATTCTGTTGGGCGTTGCGATCTTCTTCGCCATCATCGAACTGATTGCCCTCATCATCGGTACGCGCATGACGCGAACCGTGACCGCCGCAGTCGCGCAGCTCCACGACGCAACGAAACATGTCGATCGAGGCGACTTCAGCCATCGCATCCCCATACGGTCAAACGATCAGCTTGCGGATCTCGCGCTCTCGTTTAACTCGATGACGGCCTCGATCGAAAAACTGATCCTTGAGCAGAAAGAGAAGCAGCGGCTTGAGAACGAACTCTCCATCGCTCAGGAAGTGCAGGCCCAGTTATTTCCGCGCCAGGTTTCTGAGCTGGAGTCGCTTGAGGTGCATGGATTCTGCCGTCCCGCCCGCACGGTTAGCGGCGACTACTACGATTTTCTGACCGCGAGCTCTCACAAGCTGATCCTTGCGGTGGGCGATATCAGCGGAAAAGGAATTTCTGCCGCCTTACTGATGGCCACGATTCACTCGGCAGTGCGCGCTTACAGTGTCGAGAGTTTGCCGCAGATGCGCGAACCGGTCGCCGTCGGTGCAGTCGCCGGAGCCGGACGGGTGATGGCGACATGGCCCGAGGGGATCGAAGTTTCTCCCGGTGCGCTGCTCGGCCTGTTGAATCATCAGCTATACGAAAGCACTCCGCCGGAAAAATATGCCACGCTCTTCCTGGGAATTTACGACGGCCGTTCGCACCAGCTGACCTACAGCAATGGCGGCCATCTGCCTCCCATCTTGATCAGCAAAGACGGCACCATTCGAAGGCTCGAGGCCGGCGGCACGGTCGTAGGCCTCTTCGACAACATGACCTACGAGGAAGGCGCGGTCGAAATGCATCCCAGCGAAATCTTCGTCGCCTACAGCGACGGTGTTACGGAACCAGAAAATGAGTTTGGAGAATTCGGTGAGCATCGGTTGATTGAGCTCGTCCGCGACAATCGCCACCTCCCGCTCGCACAGATCAGCCAGATCGTAACCACGGCGGTTGAGAACTGGATCGGCGACAACGAACAACCTGATGACGTGACGCTGGTATTGGCGCGCGCGCGATAACTGTTTGGGCGTCATTGACAGAAGCGGCGACGATCCGAAGTCTCGTGAGGCCCGGGCAACTCGTGAGTCCTATCGCAAATAGTTTCCTTCCGTCTGCTCGACGGTAGCTGGCTGCGGAGCGACCCTTATTGACAGACGCGGCATCATGCAATACTTTGGTGCCTCGACCAGAAGAGAACATCTTTCGCGGGAGTAGCATAACCACGGCAATGCGCCGGGGCTCCATCCCGGAGATGACGGTTCGAAACCGTTCCTCCCGCCCCAGTTTTCCCCTCACTCGAAGTAGCCGTCCAACTCGTCTGCCGTCCCCGATTCCTCTGATGGGGAACGAGGGCGTTTGCTGGCCGAGATTCTTGACGCTAAAATTCGCCGGCTATTTCTTAGCGAGACCTAATACTCGCGCCGAGTACGCGCCGTTCTTCAACGTCCCTCCGACGATCAACGGCCCAAGGGGAGTGAAGACGATTCCTCGTTCGTCGGAGCGGACGTCGTTCGTATCCTCGCTGATCGTTTCCCAATGGCCGCCACGAAGATCAAAAACGAAAGTCACGGGCGACATCTCTGCAAGCTTTCCCTGATCGTCGAGGAATTTGTAGTTGTGCGGAGTGGTCGCGCCTCCGGAGAACAGCACTCGATGTTCCCCGCCGCCCGCGACAATGCCGAAGCGTCCTGGCCCGGGATGCGCGGGCAGTTTGCTCCACTCAATCTTGTTGGGATCCTTTTTGTCGATCTTGCCCGTCCAGCATTCATCCGATACGACGTATTTGCCCGAGGCAGCATCCTTTTTGGCTCCGTCCACGTAGACGATGGTCTCATCGGCTATGCCTCCGGCATGGCCAAAGACCGGCGGGCCAGGAAACGGTGTGGCATCGCTCCAGGTGTTCTTCTCCGCGTCGTAAACCTGAACATTATTTACGGGACCGTTCTTCGACCTGCCTCCGATCAAATAGATAAACCGGTCGTGGGTCACACCGATCACCGCGCTGTCGACGGGCACCGGGATATCGGTTGCCCGGTACCAGCGGCGCTCTTCGGGTAGATACGAATTCGCATCTCCAATGGTGAGTTCATTCCCTTCTCCATCGACGACGTATCCACCAAAGACAAAAACCTGTCCGCGAGTTCCGATGGCGGATGAGGCGATCCGTCCTGCAACGCCAGGAACGGCACGCCCCTCAACCCATTTCCCGGATTTGAAATGAAGAACATAAATCCTGTTGGAGACATCATCCCAGGTTTTCTTGATGCCGACGCCCATCACGGAATAGAGTTCCGTTCCATTCTTCAGCACCGCGACGGCGTTCCCGGTCACGGCGAAGGGCATTGGTGGAATTTTGGCGGAATCGGCAGCCAGCAGAAGAATTGCGCAGACTGCGGGGAATAGGAGAGCCAGTTTTTTCATCGCTCAGATATTACGTCTTTGGCGCGGATAGCGGCAAAGCAATGGCGCCTAAAACCACGTCTTACGGCGGTACTGCCGATACTCGTCTCCGAAAGCCGCCTCAAGGACCTGCGCCTCGCGACGCCCGCGAATCGTTTGCGCGATTACAAGCACAACCAGCAGCAGCCACAAAATTGGCTTTTGGAGCACCATGATCACGCCCGCGATCAATATGGTTCCGAAGACGTAGATCGGATTCCGGATCTTTGAATACAGTCCAGTCGTGACGAGTTGATGGGCTTCGGGCCGTATTGAAAATGACTTCCCGAGCTGATATCGAGCGAGCGCGATGAAGCTGAGGCCCGCAACTGCAAAAACCGTGCCAACGTAACGCTCCGGATTCCAGGGCGTCGTCCATCTCACAAGCAGCCAAGTCAGAGCGAACACCCCTACAATCTGCAGCGCGCTGAAAAGATAAAACCTGCGGCTTTCCATCAGAATTGCAGGGCCTTACTCTCAAACAATCCGTGGCGCGCTCCATGGATGAAGTCGGTATATGCGGGAGTCTGCCCGTTGGCGCGCATGTGGCTGGCAATCTGGCCGCGGTGGTAAGCCGAGTGCATAACCACATGAGTCAGCACGTCGACAATCGCACTTGAGTAAGACTCCCCTTTACTATTTTTGTAGGAGATGCTCAGCGCCACGTCGCCAGCCGTAATCAAGTCCAGGTATTCAAACCACAAACGGCCCAACTGCGCGGCCTCCGCCTCACATTGCGCGAGATCCGGCTCGGGCCAGACCGGAACGCTCTGCGGCTGTTGCTTCAGCCGCTCCAGCCAAACGCGCTCTGCGGCCAGAATATGGGACATCAGCTGGAGCGATCGCGTGTTCTCGCCAGCGTTGGTTCGTATGGCCTTAAGCACTTCTTCATTTGCCCAGGCATCGTAGGCGAACTGGCGGCGCAAATAATCAGCAAGATTCACAACCGGACCTCCTTAGGAATCGTCCTCCGCAGATACAGGAAATTCCACCCTGCATACCGCAAGTCTTGTAACGATCCTTTCACATTTCAGGACTAAACTGCTTCCGTAGCCACAGGAAGTCAACGTACCACTTCAAACCGATGCCACGCAAAGCAGCCTCCGACCGAAAGAGCAAAACTGAGGACGGCGAGTTGAGCCCGCGACCGAGCAATCAATCGGCGACCGCTTCCCGTTTGAAATCTATCGGTGCCGACGACTTGGCGAGCCTTGCACTCAAGGCTTGTCTCATCGCCCGTGATGCCGCTTTCAACGTTCGCGACCTGCTGACGAACTCTTCTCGAATGGCATTCCTAGCCATCAAAGATTGTGAAAAAGAACTCGACCTGATCGAGCGCCAGATCGATGAACGCTTGCCAGCCGCGATCACCCGGGTCAACGAAACCCGCGCACGCCAGCTGCTTTCCAGCCTGAAGTCCACCACCGATCTGGAGCGCATCGGAGACCTCGTCATGAGCGTGGCCATGCGCGTCCAGTCCCGCAGCTCCAAGATCCCGGCCTCGGATGTGCGTCAGCTCGTTGAGATGTCGTCCGTGCTACGCGACATGCTCGACCTGATCCATCAGGGATTCTCGACGCTCGATCTCGAGTGCGCCCGCAAGGTGCTGCAGATGGATAAAGAAATCGATCGCGTTTGTCATACTTTATTCCAGAAGCACCTCGCGGAAACGGTCGCGCAGGGGGATACTTCCGGCTTCGAGATCCTGCTCATGGCCCAAGCTCTCGAACGTGCCGGCGATCATACGACGAACCTCGCCGAGGATCTCTACAACCTCATCGAAGGCCGCAGCCTGCGGCATATGCCAAAGAAGAAAGCTGCGAACTAGAAACAGTTCTCAGTTCTCAGTTCTCAGTTCTCAGTTCTCAGTTCTCAGTTCTCAGTTCTCAGTTCTCAGTTCTCAGTTCTCAGGTACAGGCGAGCGGATGGCCACGAACCTTGTCCAGCTCAAGAGCGATTTGCCGCGTCTGGGGCAAAGAAACTCCCTCCCTATGCTGAAAGCCACTGAGAACTGAGAACTGCCTGACAAATTCATCTCCCTTTAACCAAAGAGCAACATTCCCGCAACATTCCCCCCATACAGTCTGGAACATAACTCTCTGACCCGGAAACATCCGTGACCTCGTGGGTGGCCCGAAGCAAAGCATGTACCTGCCAATGGATTCCTACGAGAGGGCCGAGGAGCGCGACGTTGCAGGCTCGCCTCGCCCTCTCATTTTCGTTGTAGAAGACGACGCGGATATCGCGCGCCTGATCTCCCACAACCTGCAGGCCTCCGGCTTCAACGTGCAAAGTTTCGTCAGTGGGGCCTCCCTCCTCGCCGAGGCGGCCCGGGAAAAGCCAGCGATGTTTCTGCTCGACGTAATGTTGCCCGGCACCGATGGCTTCGAACTCTGCCGCCACATCCGTCAGACACCAACACTCTCTGCGACTCCGGTGATTTTTCTTACGGCGAAAACCTCGGAATCCGACCGCGTGAAGGGACTGGAGCTTGGCGGCGACGACTACATCACCAAGCCGTTTAGCCCGCGCGAACTGGTCGCACGGATCCGCTCAGTGCTTCGCGGACTAGGCCAGACCCCGACTACCACCGGCGTCCTGCGGCTCGGCAGTATGGAGATCGACGTCTTCTCCATGACGGTGCAGGTCGACGGCCGCAATGTGCTCACCACGGTCCGAGAGTTCCGGCTGCTCGAATATCTCGCCAATCATCGCGGACGCGTCCTCACCCGTGATCAACTGCTCGACGCCGTGTGGAAGGAAACGCCATTCGTCACGCCACGCTCGATTGATGTTTATATCCGCCGTCTGCGCGAGAAAATCGAACAGGATCCCCGTCATCCGCAATACTTGAAGACGCTGCGCGGCATCGGATACCGCTTCGAAGTGCCGAAATAGCCGTCTCTGCTGCCGTCTCGCCGCTCCAATCTTCTTACTTGCCGGCGTTGATTTCGCCCCGCGGACCCTCGCCGTCATTTATTCTGTCTTCCATCCCCTGCAATGGCCAATAAACCCAAGCTTCTATGGAAAGCGGACGACCAGCAGGCCCGTCTTGCGGAACTCACGGCGCCTTCGAACGAGCCTGCCAAGGACAACCCTTTGCGCCGCGACGTGCGCTCGCTCGGGGCGATTCTCGGCCAAGTTCTAGTAGAGCAATCTGGCCAAGATGTATTCGATTCGGTCGAAGAACTGCGCCGCCTGCTGATTGAACATCGCGAAACCTCGCGTCGCAGCCCGGAACTTGCGGCTCGTTCCGAACTCATGGCCAAGGCACAGGAAATTATTTCCGCGATGGACTTGCCTCGCGCGTACCAGGTCACCAAGGCGTTCGCCACATATTTCGAGCTGACCAATCTAGCGGAGACCAATCATCGCAAGCGCAGACGCCGCGCGGGAAAACTGGATCGCGACAGCGCGCCGCTTCCCGGTTCATTCCGTGGGACCTTGCTTCGCATGAAGCAGGCAGGAATCTCCGTCGAGAGCGCGCTAGCGTCCCTGAGCCAGATTCAGATCACCCCCGTATTCACGGCTCATCCCACCGAAGTTGCGCGCCAGACCATATTGCTCAAGCGCCGCCGTATCGCCCAGCAATTGGGGCGGCTCGACCGTCTGCCGCTCACCCAGGAGGCAGCCGAAACCTGCGAGAACAATATTCGCGCTGAGGTAACTTCGCTTTGGCAGACTGACGAAGTCCGGCTTGCCAAGCCCACCGTGGATGACGAGATTCGCATGGGCCTGCGTTATTTCCGGCTTTCCATCTTCGACTCGCTGCCGGGACTTTACGAAGAGATTGTGGAATCGTTCCGCGATGTCTACGGACTCGTTCTCGACGAATCCACCGTTCCGAACGTCATTCACTTCGGCTCGTGGATCGGCGGCGATCGCGACGGCAATCCCTTGGTCAAGCCTGAGTGCATTCGCGACGCCCTCGACATGGCGCGTGCCTTGATCCTTCGTCAGTACCTGGATGATGTGGAAGCGCTCAGCGATCGCCTCAGTTCGTCACGCCGACAGACCAGCGTCTCCGAAGAATTGCTCGTTCGCCTCGCACATTACGAGCGAACCATTCCCGGAGTGCACCTGGCATGGGGACCTGAAAATCGTGCGGAGAGCTACCGCCGCTTCCTCTCGTATATGTTTCACCGGCTGCAGCAGAGCCGTGAGGCTGTGGACGCACCCGGGGCATATGACAGTGCCGGCGAGTTCGAGCAAGATCTTATCCTCGTGCGAGAGAGTCTGCAGGCACATCGCGGTGAGCGCCTCTCCCACGTTTACGTCGGATCTCTATTGCGCAAGGTGCGTAAGTTTGGATTCCACCTGTACGCGCTCGATATCCGCCAGCATGCCCGCGTGCACGCGCAGGTCCTCAAAGAACTCGGCCCGGCTCTCGACAAAAAGCCTGCATCAGCAGAAGCCGTAGAACTTCTCGAAACCTTCCGCACGATTGCTCAGCTGAAAAGCAGTTATCCAGCGCAGTCGATTAGTAACTACATCATCAGCGGTGCGGAATCGGAATCCGACGTCCTCGCCGTCCTCCGCCTCGCCAAATTAGCCGGAGTTCAAATTGCCGGATCCAAGACCGATCCCGGCCTGATGCCGATTCCTCTCTTCGAATCCATCGACTCACTGCGCTCGTCCAGCGTCATCATGCGCCGTCTGTGGAGCGATCCCGAATATCAATCTCTGCTCGATTCCTGGGGACGCTGGCAGGAGGTCATGCTCGGCTACTCCGACTCGAACAAAGATGGCGGCATGCTGACGAGCACATGGGAGCTCTACAAAGCGCATCGCGAGTTGCATCAGGCGGCGAAAGAAAGCGGAGTTAAGCTACGCCTCTTTCACGGCCGCGGCGGTACCGTGGGACGCGGCGGCGGCCCGACTCACTCTGCGATTCTGGCGCAACCGCCAGGCTGTTTCTCTGGACAGATTCGCGTCACCGAGCAAGGCGAAGTTCTCAACTGGAAGTATGCCGATCCGGTTCTCGCCGAATGGAATCTAGAATTAATGATCGCAGCGAGTCTCGAAGCGCTGACTCGCCCCGGCGGTGATCCGTCGGGGCCTCCGCCAGCCTGGGTGGAAGCGATCGAGGAGATGTCGCAGGAGGCCTTCCGTGTTTACCGGAGCGAGATCGCGGAAAATCCTGACGCGCTCGAATATTTCGAGCAAGCGACACCCGTCAACGAGCTCGATACGGCGCGCATCGGTTCACGTCCGGCGCGTCGCAGCAAAGGCCGTAAACTCGAGGATTTGCGCGCCATCCCGTGGGTCTTTGGCTGGATGCAAAGCCGCTTTGCCGTGCCCGCCTGGTTCGGCGTTGGATTCGCTCTCGAGCAATTTGCCAAGAAGAGTTCCGCGCACGAGTCGCTGCTGCGCGAGATCGCAAAAGGCTTTCCCATGTTCTCGGGCATGCTGAGCAACGTAGAACTCGGCATGGCAAAGGCAGATCTCGGCATCGCTAGAAATTATTCCGGCCTGGTTAAGAATCCAACGCTGAGAAAGCGCGTTTTCGCCATGCTGCAGGAAGAATTCCTGCGCTCCCGCCGTATGATCCTACGTGTGACCGGGCAGCGCGACTTGCTCGCGCGCAACCGCGTGTTGGCGCGCTCGATTCGCCTGCGCAATCCTTACGTGGACCCGATGAGTTTGATTCAAGTCGAACTGCTGCGGCGAAAGCAGCAGGGACAGCCCAGTTCGGACCTCGAATACCCTATGGGCGCCACCATCAACGGAATCGCCGCCGGCCTACACAACACCGGCTAATTGGAAGGTTTCGTTTCTTTCTCTCGTGGGTGGATGCCTGGACTCGCCTCGCGCGCAGCCTTCTTTGGTGCCACTTGCTTCGCTGCTTCGGCTCGTTTCCGCTCTTGATAGCGGCGGTCATGGAATTGTTGGTCGGACGCTTGTTTCTTCACCTATCCATCATGTCACAGTTCCGGCCCAATGGCGCTAACCAGACGCCTTCGAGCACGTCTGTAGTATGTTGATCGTTTGGGCCAGCGTGTGTCTGGCCCTTGCCGTACGGAACTTGCTTCCCAAAATATGCGTATCTTCCACCGCCCTGCTCCAGTCGATTCACAGTTCAAATTAATCTCAAGAGGATCTATGACCATTTCCCGGATCTCTGCTGTGCTGGCCGTAAGCATGACCATGTCAGCATTTGCCCAAGACATTTCAGCCCCGAACATTCCCGTTCACACCGCGCGCGCCGTAACGGCCATAGGCGCCGATCAAGCCAAAGAAACGAAGCTCGAACATTTCGATCCGCAGCTTGTCGACCCGTCGCTCGATGCCTGCAACGACTTCTATAGGTATTCGTGCAACAAGTGGTTGAGCGCCAATCCCATCCCCGCGGACCAGGTTTTTTGGAGCACCGGCAGCGGCCTCGAACTCTGGAACGAAGGCATCCTCCGTGAAACTCTGGAAGCCGCCAGCAAGAACGATTCGAGCCGCAGCCCCGTCCAGCAGAAGATTGGCGACTACTGGGCTGCCTGCATGGACGAAAGCGGCATCGAAGCCGCCGGCCTGAGGCCGCTGCAACCGGAACTCGACCGCATCGCCGCGATGAAATCCAAGGCTGACCTGACGCTTGAGATCGCGCACCTGCATCATCTTTACCCCGGTGCATGGGAGAGCGGAGACAACCAGAGCAATTCGCCGCTGTTCGGTTTCACCGGCCAGCAGGATTACGACAACGCCTCGATGGTCGTCGCGCAACTCGACCAAGCCGGATTGAGCCTCCCCAATCGCGATTACTATCTGAACACAGACGACAAGTCGAAAGCGCTGGTCACTAAGTATCGCGCCCACGTGCAGAAGATGTTCGTGCTTGCCGGGGAATCCGAGGGGCAAGCTACTGCCGACGCCGCGACCGTCCTCGAACTCGAAACAGCGATGGCGCAGGCGCAGATGGACAACGTCAAGCGTCGCGATCCCAAGAACATCAACAACAAGATGAGTCTCGCGCAGGTCAAGGCGCTCACACCAGCCATCGACTGGAACGTATATCTCAAAGCCGTGAACGCTCCGGCCAGTGATCACTACATCGTCACTTCACCGGACTTCTTCCGCGCGGAAGAGAAGCTGATCGCCGATCATCCGCTCGATCATTGGAAGGCGTATCTGCGGTGGCACGTGATTCACCGCGCCTCTCCGACGCTGACCAAAGCGATGGTCGATGAGAACTTCGACTTCTTCGCGCACACGCTCGCCGGAGCTGAAGAGCAACTGCCGCGCTGGCGCCGATGCGTGCACGGGGCAGACCGCGATCTCGGAGAAGCGTTAGGACAGGCCTATGTCGACCGCGCCTTTCCGCCCGAGAGCAAAGCCCGCACTCTGCAAATGGTGCACTCGATCGAAACCGCACTTGGCGCGGATATCGAAAGCGTCTCCTGGATGTCCCCCGCGACCAAGCAGCAAGCCATCGTCAAGCTGAAAGGAATCGAAGACAAAATCGGCTACCCCTCCCACTGGCGCGACTACTCCAGCGTGAAAATCGTTCGCGACAGCTGGGCGAGCAACGTCGCGCAGGCATCATCATTCGAATTCGAACGCTGGGTCGCCAAAATCGGCAGGCCCGTCGATCGCGCGGAATGGACGATGACCCCGCCGACCATCAACGCTTATTACGATCCACAACTGAACACGATCAACTTTCCCGCCGGTATTTTGCAGCCGCCGTTCTTCGACTCGGCGAAAGATGACGCTGTGAACTTTGGTGCAATCGGGATGGTCATCGGCCACGAAATCATCCACGGCTTTGACGATCAGGGACGCAAATTCGATGCCCACGGCAACCTCCGTGACTGGTGGACCGCCGACGACGCCAAGCAATATGACGAACGCGGCAAATGTATCTCCGATGAGTACACGCAAGATGTCCCCGATGCCGGCCCGGGAGTCAAGCAAAACGGCCTGCTCACGCAGGGAGAAGATACAGCCGACAATGGCGGCATCCATCTGGCGCTCAATGCTCTCGAAGCGTCGTTGAAGCAGCAGGGCAAATCGCTCGATGACAAAGGCTCTGACGGCTGGACCTACCGCCAGCGTTTTTTCCTTTCGTATGCGTACTCATGGTGCGCCAGCATCCGCCCACAGATCGCGAGCGTGATCGTGACGACTGACCCGCATTCCCTGCCCGTTTTCCGCATCAATAATGTCGTATCGAACATGCCGGAATTCGAGCAGGCTTTCAGCTGCAAAGCCGGACAGAAGATGGTCCGGACCAATGCCTGCCGAGTCTGGTAGACGCATCAAAGAAAAAGGGGCCAGCCCGAAAAGGCTGACCCTATTTTCTCGCCATTGTGGCACGGTTCATGTGGAGACGGCCGCCTCGGCCGTCCAATCGAAGGCGGAGCCGAGCGCCATCTCCTCAAATCTCACCGATTGATATCCTCCTTGTTCTGCAGCCGCTTCACGTAACCCTCGAGATTCGATTTATTCGAATCCGGTGCCGACGCCAACGACAACTTCACTTCCTTCACCGCGTTATCAAAATCCCCCTGCGCGCTATATACGCGGGCAAGGCCCATGTGCGAAGTCCAGAAGTCGGGATATTTCTTCGCGGTCGAACGGTAGACGGCAAACGCCTCTTCCGCTTTCTTCTCGTTCTGCAACTGGCGGCCATAAAAATAAAGCTGCAGCGCGCTTCCCTTATCGAGTGCCTTGCTCCGATACAGGGTAGCGTCTTCCTTACGTCCCAACGCATCCAGGATTTTCGCCTTGTTCATTAGGTTGTCAAAACGCTCTTCCGCCTGGATCGATTGATCCTCGTCCTTCAGCGCCTCATCGAGATTGATCTTGTTCGCCAGAAAATATCCCGCTGCGTCATCCCACCCTTCCCAGTAATACTGGTTGAGCCCGTATAGCTGGCGGTGAATGCTCGCCGTAACAATCTCGTTCACGTTGACGTGCACTTTGAACGGCACTGCAACCTTGTCCCAGCTCAAAGTGACCACCGTCGAATCCGGCTTGACGTCGTTGAAATCGTAGGCCAGCGCATCATGTGGCTCCGCCGTCTGCGGCTTCACATTCACGCGCAATGCGTCCTGATCCTGTTTGTAGGAAAAGCTGCCCCAGGAAGTCGAATCCTTCGAGAAGATCACCGTCCACTGGTTCTCGCCGGGGATCATGTGCAGGCCGTAAGTCCCCTTGTCGAGAGCCTGCCCTTCAATCGTGACCGGGTCGGTGAACGTGATGGTCGTATTTTCATTCGCTCCCGCGCGCCACACCTGGCCGTAAGGAACGACCTTGCCCCAGATCTGGCGGCCATTCGCCAGCGGACGGTGATAGTTAATCGTGATGTCGGTGACACCGATGCGCTGCATCACCTGGGCATGCTGGCTCTGCCGTGGCAGATTCAGCATCAAGGTTTCCCCGGTTGCAGTTTGGGCCTGGGCAATACTTCCAGCCAACAAAACAGCGGACAACAATACAAGCAGACGAACTTTGTACATGGAAAGCTCCTTCTCGCTGCCGGGATCCGGCAGACAACGATTTACAACCTGGGTTGAAAGTCGTGGATAGAACACAAGTGGATCACAATGCTGTTGCGCTTAGACGGATGGGGTAAAACTATGTGAGCATGGTCGTGACGGTGAGAGAATAATCAGCAGGGTAAACAATTATGCAGATCGATGAAGTTACAGAGAAGGAATGTCTTGAGATTCTGGCCCGCACTTCTATTGCTAGATTGGCCTGTTCACTCGACGATCAACCGTATGTAGTGCCGGTAGGTATCGCCTATGAACCTGGCTTCATCTATGTTTTCTCGACATTTGGAAAAAAGATCAGCTGGATGCGGACCAATCCGAAAGTCTGCGTGCAGATGGACGAGGCCACCGGTCAGACTGAATGGACCAGCGTCATTGTGACCGGGGAATATCAGGAATTGCACGAGCCTCAATTCACGGACGAGCGCGATCACGCTCGCCGTCTTTTGGAAAAAAGGACTCAATGGTGGCTGAATGCTGTAGCCGCCCGCCGGCCCAAAGTGCCAGACGAGAAAATCGCCCCCATCTTCTTTCGGATTCGAATCAGCTCGGTCTCAGGCCTCCGTGGCACGTCGGAAGGCTCATAAAGATCGATCCACAAGGCTCTTGACAATCCGATCGCCGAGAAGCACAATCTCCAAAGGCGAATAAAAAGCGAAAGCGCCTCCGACGGCTCCAGCCCCGGCGTTCCCTGAAATCTTCCGAGGAATCTTATGTTTTCCGCAGTGGTTTCCACTTCGGCGGCCCTGGGCCGCCCTTTTGTCTTTGAGGATGAAGCAGATGGCGAGATGCGCTCGCTCCCCGGTACCCGTCAAGTTCCAGAGGAAGCTCTTGTGGGGACAGCCGCCCTCAGCCGTCCGGTCGAGGGAAGCTCGACTATCTGGGAGGCGCTTCAATCCACCATCAAGAATCAACAATCGAGAATTCCTCCGGCCCGCGTAACCTCAGCCTCACGCCTAGAGGTCCGCCCGGCCCCGGAGATGGTCTCCAGCGGCATCCCCGCTCTCGACTCGCTTACCGGAGGCCTGCCCCGCGGATGCCTCACCGAAATCTGCGGCCCAGCATCTTCCGGACGCACCACCGTCCTGCTAGCTGCCCTCGCCGCCGCAACCCGCCGGGGAGAATACTGCGCCGTCATCGACGCCAGTGACGCCCTCGATCCACATTCTGCTGCCGCATCCGGCATCGATCTCGACCGCCTGCTCTGGGTGCGCTGCGGAGAAGATTCACCACAGAGAGACCGAGATACCGAGGAAAAAGAAAAAGAGAAACAGAAACGAGGGTGCCCCATTTCTCGCGCGCCTTTTGCGCGAGAATCCGGAAATTTTGTACAGGCAAAATTCAACTTCGATGCGAAGGAAAATATGGCGAGGGAAAATGTATCTCGTCAATCCGAGCACCGCCTCGAACAAGTCCTCCGCGCTACTGATCTCCTGCTCGAGAGCGGAGGCTTCGGCCTCATCGTCCTCGACCTCAGCGACCTGCCGTCGCAATCCGCGCGCCGCATCCCGCTGACCACATGGTTCCGCTTCCGCCGCGCCGTTGAGCACAAACCCACGATCCTGCTAGCGATCGAACAGCACCCCATCGCCGGAAGCTGCTCGACCCTGCTGCTGCAATTGGGAACGCAGAATGATTCAGAAGAAGCCACACAGCGGACACAAATCGCGAATCCCACGCACGCCAATCTGCTGGATGGATTGAACGTCCACGCCGAACTCTCCCGCTCCCGCATCGACCGCAAACCCGCGCACTCTGTCGCCTTCGCAACTAAAACTGCCTGGGCCGGATGAAAAACAAACGACTCAATGACTGAATGACTCAATGTCGCCATGCCGTTCGCCTGCATCTACGTCCCGAATTTTCCCATTGCGGCCGCGCTCCGCGCCGAACCAGAACTGCAGGCCCATCCTCTGGCGATCCTCGAAGGCAAACCGCCCCTGGAAAAAGTGATCGCGGTCAATGCACACGCCGAGCACCTGACCATCACGCCCGGAATGACCAAAACTCAAGCCGAACTCTGCTCTGAACTCGTTCTTCGCGCGCGCTCTGCTTTGCAGGAATCGTCCGCACACGCTGCCCTGCTCGATTGTGCCCAATCATTCTCTCCCTGCGTAGAAGATGCCGCCTGCGACACGGTTCTCCTCGACCTCGCCGGCATGGAATCTTTATTCGGATCGCTGAATAAAATTTCCCGCGCAATTTTCGATCGCGCTGCCGCGCTCGGACTCAAAACCAACATCGCCATCGCTTCCAATCCCGACGCAGCCTTGCTCGCAGCCCGCGGATTCTCCGGCGTCACCGTAATCCCCGCCGGTAAAGAAGCAGAGCATCTCGGTTCCCTTCCAGTGGAAGTGTTATTCAGCGACCGCCTCGAAGATGAAGAAAAGAAGTCCGCCAATTGCCTGCTCGAAACTCTTGCCCGCTGGGGCATTCGCAACCTCCGCGCCCTTGCTGCGCTGCCGATCGTGGCACTGAGTGAGCGCCTTGGGCAGCAAGGCCTCCACTTGCAGAAACTGGCGCGTGGTGCCGTGGCGCGTACGCTGGTTCCCATCGAAGCTCCGCTGATATTCGAAGAAGCTGTCGAACTCGAGCATCCTATTGTCTTGCTCGAACCTCTGGCTTTCCTGCTGAATCGTCTGCTGGAACAACTCTGTGCCCGCCTGGGATCCCGCGCATTGGCCACGCAAGAACTGCGTCTCACGCTGGAGCTTTCGAACCTAACCGGCATCGACGACGAATCTGTAAACACCGGTATCCCAAGCGAGAACGACACCGTCGATAGCAATAAGAATTTGTGGGGACAGCCGCTCTCGGCTGCCCGGCAGAGCGAAGCTCCACTTGCTCACAGCCGCCATCCAAAATTCACCCGTAAGCTGAATCTCCCCTTACCTATGCTCGACGCCAAAGTTTTCCTAAAGCTTCTGCAACTCGATCTCAACGCGCATCCTCCCGGAGCACCGATCATGAAAATTCATCTCGCCGCGGAACCTGCTCGACCGCGCTCGGCCCAGGGAGGACTTTTCCTCCCTCCATCCCCCGAGCCAGAAAAATTGGAGCTTACTCTCGCCCGCATCGCCGGCATCGTCGGCGAGCACAAAGTCGGAGCGCTCGAATTGCTCGACACGCATCATCCCGAAGGATTCCGCATGCGCCGCTTTGTCGCCGAAGTCGCGCGCAAAATTCCGCCGAAGAAAACTCCGGATGCTGCCGAAGCCCAATCGGCCGTGACCGCCCTGCGCCGCTTCCGTCCGCCGCTGCGTGCCAACGTGACGTTAGAAAACGGCCAACCCGCGTATTTGGTTTGTCGAAGAAAAGACGTGCAAGGGGATGTCCTCTGGAAGGCCGGCCCCTGGCGCTTTTCCGGCGACTGGTGGGAACGCGAAGCCTGGTCCCGCGACGAATGGGACCTCGCCCTGCGCAACGGAGAAACCGTCTCGTTCTATCGTCTCGTGCACGATCTGCTCGGCGGCGGATGGTTCGTGGAAGGAACGTATGACTAAACAGTGGCAAGTGATGAGTGGTTAGTGGGCAGCAAAAACTTTTCTGCTCACTGACCACTAGCCACTGATCACTGATGTACATAGAACTTCACGCCCGTTCTGCTTTCAGCTTCCTCAAAGGCGCCTCTCTGCCCGAGGAATTGATGGCAGTGTGCTCGCACTTCCAGATGCCCGCCATGGCGCTGCTCGACACCGACGGAGTCTACGGCGCCCCGCGCTTTCACCTCGCCGCGGATAAAGCAAAAATCAAAGCCCATATCGGCGCGGAAGTGTCGGCGAATTTATTTTCACCACGGAGTCACGGAGACACAGAGAAGAACATTCGCCACAGATCTTCGCGGATTCCCACGGATTCAATCAACGATCAAAAAGCAACCGTTAGCGATTCCTCCGCGACTCAGTGCCTCCGTGGTGAATTTCGCATTCCTCTCCTCGTCGCTTCCCGCGCCGGCTACCAAAATCTCTGCCGCCTGATCACCAAAATGAAGTTGCGCGTGAAGAAAGGCGAAGGCGCCGTCACCGCGCAAGAACTCGAAGAGCACGCCGAAGGACTCATCTGCCTCACCGGCGGCGACGAAGGCCCGCTCGCCGCAGCACTGCACCAAGGCGGAAGCAACGAAGCCAAAAACCAACTCGATCAGCTCATCGGCATTTTCGGCTCCAAGAATGTCTACGTCGAACTGCAACGCCACTTCCATCGCGAAGAAGAATCCCGCAACCGTGCCGCCATCGATCTCGCCCACTCCTTCAATCTCCCTCTGCTAGCAACGAATGGCGTGAATTACGCTATCCCAAAAGCCCGCGAACTCTGCGACGCTTTCACCGCCATCCGCCATCACAAAACTCTCTCGACTGCCGGACGCCTGCTCTCCCGCAACTCCGAACGTCACTTGAAATCTCCGCAGGAGATGCAACAACTTTTCACCGATCTGCCCGAAGCAATCAGCAATACAGTCGAGCTTTCGAACCGACTCGAATTCACGCTCAACGATCTCGGGTACGAATTCCCGCGCTATCCCGTGCCCGAAGGCGAGACCATGAATTCCTTCCTGCACCAAAAAGCATGGGAAGGCTTCCATACTCGCTACGGTCGGTCCTCAAAGGAAACGCAGGCCAAAGCACACCTGCAAATCGCGAAAGAACTCGCTCTCATCGAGAAGCTCAAGCTGGCTGGATACTTCCTCATCGTCTGGGATCTCGTTCGCTACTGCCGAGAGCAGCACATCCTTGTTCAGGGGCGCGGATCCGCTGCCAACAGCGCCGTCTGCTATTCGCTCGGCATTACCGCCGTCGATGCTGTCAGCATGGAGCTTCTCTTCGAGCGATTTCTTTCTGAAGAGCGCGGCGAGTGGCCCGACATTGATCTCGATCTCCCCAGCGGCGATGAGCGCGAAAAAGTGATCCAGTACGTTTACAGGCGATACGGAGAGCGCGGCGCTGCGATGACCGCTAACGTCATCACTTATCGCAACCGCATGGCTGCACGTGAAATGGGCAAGGCTCTCGGATTTGATCCTGAAACGCTCAACCGAATTTCTGCCGCTGTCGCGACCTGGGAATTCCGCGACGAAAACGACGCACTCGATCGCCGCTTCCGCGACGCAGGACTCGACCTCTCCCACCCGCGCCTGCGCAAATATTACGAACTCTGCCTCGCCGTGCAAGACATGCCGCGTCATCTCGGCCAGCACTCCGGAGGTATGGTTATCTGCCAGGGACAGCTCGATTCCGTCGTCCCGCTCGAGCCCGCTTCCATGCCAGGCCGCGTCGTCGTGCAGTGGGACAAAGAAGATTGCGCCGACATGGGGATCATCAAAGTCGATCTGCTCGGCCTCGGCATGATGGCCGTGCTCAAAGATTCCATTGAGCTCATTCGCGACCACTATCAAGACGAAGTCGATCTTGCGCATCTTCCGCAGGCAGACCCTCAGGTCTACTCCACTTTGCAGCAAGCCGACACCGTGGGGATGTTCCAGGTGGAAAGCCGCGCGCAGATGTCATGCTTGCCGCGCCTGCGTCCCGTGCGTTTTTACGATGTCGTGGTGCAAGTTGCGATCATCCGTCCGGGCCCGATCGTCGGACAGATGGTGAACCCTTTTCTGCAACGCCGCCAGGGAAAAGAAGAAGTCACCTACGCGCATCCCTCGCTCGAACCCGTGCTGAAACGCACGCTGGGCGTCCCGCTTTTTCAGGAACAGCTTTTGCGCATTGCGATGATCGCCGCGAACTTTACTGGAGGCGAAGCTGAAGATCTTCGCCGCGCCATGGGATTCAAGCGCTCGCAAGCTCGCATGAAGGAGATCGAGGCTAAACTCCGCAGCGGGATGACTGCCAATGGAATCTCGGCGAAAGCGCAGGAAGAAATCATTCTCTCGATCACTTCGTTCGCGCTCTATGGATTCCCCGAATCCCACGCCGCCAGCTTCGCCCTGATCGCTTACGCCAGCGCCTATCTGAAGTGTCACTACCTCGCAGCTTTCACCGCCGCATTGCTCAACAATCAGCCAATGGGATTCTATTCACCGGCGACGATCGTCAAAGACGCCCAGCGCCACGGATTAAAGCTGCTGCCGGTCGATGTGACGAAGTCAGATTGGAATTGCACGCTGGAACCCGTTCTCAGTTCTCAGTTCTCAATTCTCGGTGAGGTCGTTAGTCGTCGGTCTTCGGTCGTTTGCCCTGAAGACTTCGAAGGCCCAGCCGCGGAGCGGCGACAGAATGCAGCCCACCGCGCAAGCCATCGGCAAACAACCAACGACCGCTCTCCCGCTCTCCGCATGGGCTTGCGCTATGTTCGCGGCCTGCGCGAAGAGGCCGCACGATCCCTTATTCTCGAACGCACCATCACCCCG
>Ga0209624_10001219_pt1 | contig 20760 bp, 18 predicted proteins | sample JacPinW_OM2H0_O1_FD_188565 | JGI IMG/M metagenome (GOLD analysis project Ga0209624, IMG submission 188565) | Forest soil microbial communities from Algoma, Ontario, Canada - Jack Pine, Ontario site 1_JW_OM2H0_O1 (SPAdes) (version 2) | ecosystem: Environmental > Terrestrial > Soil > Boreal...
TTGGCCGCGCGGCGCGGAAAAATCGACCTTCATTTCGCTCACTTGACGCCGCCCTTCCGGGCGGCAATCCCCGGGTCACGCGATAACTCCTTGCCAATCGTCCACGTCCACCAAAGCAGCGGAATCGCCATCAGATTGACCTTAGCGATCCCCAGCCAAAGAACCATCCACAGTGGACTGATCAGAAGCGGCAAAACAGGAAGTAGCAGATCAAATCTCTTGACCAGCGCTTGAGTTGTCGAATGGAGGTACTGATCGGTAATAAATACCAGCGGCAGAACGAGCAGGCTAAGGTCATGAGAATTTGTCTGCCAGGCGACCAGCCCCGATACTACGATCGCCAGCGAAAATTGCAGCTCAAATTTTGCCGCGTGCGCCGATGCCCACCCCTTTCGCGCTGCAAACACAAACACCGTGATTGAGACCAGGGAGGCCAAAGCGGCTCCCGCCGCGCCCGCGAGAGGTCCGGTCCAGCCCGTTGCCAACCCGTGCAGGTTCGGCAGAAATTGCGGGGGCACTCCCCCTAAACGCGGATTCCTCGCTATCTGCAGCACGTACCCGGGATATCGAAGCAAAGAATCCATGCCGACCGACATGACGGAAACGAACGCAAGCACCAGGACAACTGCTCCGAACCCAAGAACTACGCGCCTTCGTCTCCAGATCACAAGCAGCAGAACCAGGGGAACGATAAACTGAAACTTGAACGCAGCCAGGGCCAGCCAGCACCCGCCGAGCACATCGGACTTTTTCTTCAGCGCATTGAACGCCAGCGTGCAAAACAGCAACATCAGAATGGAATCCTGGCCTTGAAACAAGCAAGCAAAAACCGGATTGAAGGCGATGCACCCAATCACAAACTTCCAGGGCGGAATCGAATGAAGCAAAGCAACGGATCGTCGCAGGAGCGCCGCCACACCGAAAAGCACGACCACATTCGCCAGATCCCACACCGCAAACGCTTGCGGATAAGGCAACAGAGTCAAGGGCACGAAGAGCGGCGCTTCAAAGGGTGGATGGTTATAAGGCAGTGGTCCTCGTCGGAAAGGAATGTTGCCGGCAAATCTCTGCTGTACTCTGTATTGGACATCTAAGTTGTAGAGGTGATTACCAAGCCCCTCCCGCAAGATTGTGCCCGCCGTGTAGAAAATCGTGAAGTCCGGATATCCCCGCTTGATGCCTTCCCGCGTTCTGATGAAAAACGCCAGGTTCAGCGAAAACATGCACAGGACAAAAACGCTTATCAGGCGTCGCTGCGACAACGGCAAGTTCACCGGCACGGGCTGCACGTCGTTCGAAGACACGGTGGAAGGGGATTGTACTCTGTGCTCCGGTCGTCCGCTATGATGAACGCGATGGAAAGTGTGCTGCGCACGAGATCGGTCTTCCTCTCAGTCGTCTTCCTCGGACTGCTCGCCTTGGCCGCGCGCAACGTCATCGACCCTGACGTCTGGTGGCATCTCAAGACCGGTCAGTACATCGCCGAGCATAAGAGCATTCCGCACACCGATCCCTTTTCCTACACGCACGCCGGACAGCCCTGGGTGGCGCATGAATGGCTGAGCGAACTTCTCATGTACAACCTGCTGCGCATTACAGGATGGGGAGGCTTGATCGTGATTTTCGCGGCAGTCCTCGCCGCGACGTTCTGGTTGCTCTACCTGCGCTGCGGCCCCGCATCCTACATCGCCGGCGTAGTCACTCTTTGTGGAGCCTGGGCCACCGCGCCCGTATGGGGAGTGCGCCCTCAGGTTCTCTCTCTTCTCTTGGCCAGCTTATGGCTGCTGATTCTCGAACGCTCCGAGCGCAACCCTAACCTTCTTTGGTGGACTCTCCCTCTCACTCTTCTCTGGGTAAATCTGCACGCCGGATTCGCTTTGGGTTTGGCTCTCTCAGCCTTATTCCTTGCCGGAGAATGGATCGAACGCGCCCTAGGACGGTCCCATCAGAGCGCCTCCCGCCTGCGGATTATGGCGCTGATACTGTTGCTCGACTTCCTGATCGTGCCCCTGAATCCCAAGGGGCTGCGAATGTTCTCCTATCCAATCGAAACCCTTCGTTCGGCGGCCATGCAGAATTACATCGCTGAATGGGCCTCGCCCAACTTCCACCACGCGGAATACTGGCCTTTCCTCGTCGTCGTGTTGGGCACGTTTGCGGCTCTCAGTTGGTCCCGACTTAAGCTGCGACCGCGCGACCTGCTTCTGCTACTCGTCAGCCTGTACGCCGCGCTCTGCTCAATTCGCTTGCTGCCGCTATTCGTCTTAGTCGCGGTCCCACTGATCTCCACGCGGCTGGGGAACTGGCCGCGGAGCAACTCAAGGCCACAACAGAAGCAACCCGCGATCATGACATCACTCAACGCCATAATCCTGCTGGCAATGGCGGCCTTTGCCGGAGTCCACATCGCCCACGTGATCCAGCGGCAGCCAAAGGCTGAGACCGAGCACTTCCCTTCGCGCGCAGTCGCCTTTCTCCAGGCGCACTCATCCTCCGGTCGAATCTTCAACCACTATGACTGGGGAGGCTATCTGATCTGGAAGCTTGACCCTCCCACGCCCGTCTTTATCGACGGCCGGGCCGATCTCTACGGACAACAGCTGTTTGACCAGTTCGCCGACACCTATCAGTTCAAGGGCGCCTGGCAGCAATCCCTGCAGAGCTGGAGCGTCGACACAGTGCTTGTTCCCCCGCGTTCACCCTTGGCGACCGGTCTGCGGAGCTCCTCGGGTTGGACTGTCTCCTACGAAGACTCGCAAGCCGTTATCCTCACTGCGCTTCCGGCTGCGATCCGGATGGAGCCCACCGCCGCTGAACCGGCCGTCGTCAAGCGAGGGCTCTAAAACCAGTCTGTAGGCAGACAGGCGCACTGGCAGTTACCATCGGTATCCAATAAATTACACTTTCAAAGCATTTTGCAGGTTATTATGAGGGGAGTTAAATCCCCCGTAGAGCGGTACAAGTACACAGGGCGCAAGTCCCAGAAGCCATGGGCCTTATCTGCTTTGCACATGTTTCACAAGCTGGTTGTTTCTAAGGAGGCCGGAAAGTATGGATCATCTTTGGAGATTGTGGCGCGAGGAAGAAGGACAGGATATCGCGGAATATGCCGTGATGCTGGCCGTGATCCTTGTGATCGTGGTAGGCACCATTCGGCTGATTGGCTCTAACGCGAACAATGTTTTCTCCAACGTCGCCAGTTCGATTCAGTAGGAATCTGCAACGGCGCAGCACAACAGAGGCAGTCCTCGCCCCCTATGGCGAGGATAATCGCCTTTGGCTGTCCTGACGGAGCACTATGAACCGCACTCGTTTGTTGATGATCGGGGTTGTGGCCCTGGCTTTGGGAGCCTTTGTCAGCCTCTTCGTCTACAAAAACCTCCAAGCCAGACCGTCGACGGTCGAGGCCGGCGCAGACGTCATCGTGGCCGCCGACGACGTTCAGGTCGGAGCCCGGGTTGAAGAGCATGACGTGCGGATCGCCAAGTTTCCTGCTTCTGGACTGCCCGCCGGAGCGTACACCAAGAGGTCTCAAGTGATGGGCCGCGGCGTCATCATTCCCATCGCCAAGGGCGAATTCATTCTGCCCAGCAAACTGGCTCCGGAAAATGCCGGATCCGGTTTGCCTTCACTGATTCCGCCCGGGATGCGCGCCGTCTCAGTGCGGGTGAACGAAGTGGTCTCGGTCGCCGGTTTCGTCGGTCCTGGAACCCGAGTCGACGTGCTCCTTACCGGAACTCCCAACGGCAGCAGCGAATCCCAAACCACCACTGTCCTGCAGAATGTGGCCGTGATCGCCTCCGGACAACGGCTGGAACGCAACGCCGCGGGGGAACCCACGAACACTCCAGTGATCACGCTGCTCACTTCTCCCGAGGACGCCGAACGTGTGACACTGGCGCAGTCGGAAGGCAAGATTCAACTCTCGCTGCGTAACCCGCTCGATACGCATCAGGATTCCGTGGACCCGGCCAATGCCAAGGGTCTGTACAAGGGCGGCACGCCGGCCGCCGCGCCGCGGGTGACCATTCGTCCCGTAAGGCTGCCGAAGACTGAGAAACCTGCTCCCCCTCCGTCAGTCTTCAGTGTAGAGGTCTATAAAGGTGACAAGAAGACTGTTGTCCCGTTACCAGAGCAGGGCGGTGAAGACCCTAAGTAGTCAGCGAGCGGTTTTGCCTCAGCGTTTCGATACGTTGCATTGCAGGTTTCCTCATGTGGAGAGGAATCACACGATGAAGTTTCGCACGACATTTTTCGTAGTTGCATTGTCGTTTCTTATCCCGCTTTTCGTTTCGAGGATCGCCCTGGGGGAAGCTCTGGCTCAGCAGGCCGCAACTCAGGCGCCCCAGGAACCTACTCCACCAGCCGCCACCCAGACCACTCTTCCGCCTCAGTCAGCCCAGCCCCAGGGTTCGGCTCCGCTGCGCGTCATGGTCGACAAGTCTCTGCTCATTAATACGACCGAGCAAATCAAGCGTGTCTCGGTGACCGACCCTAACGTCGCCGACCCTACTGTGCTTACGTCCACCCAGATTCTGGTCCACGGACGAGCCCCTGGCGAAGTCTCCCTCATCATCTGGGACGAACTGGAACGCTCGCGCAGCTTTGACCTCCGCGTCGACGTTGATGTCAGCGCCTGCGCCGAAGAAGAACATCGCGTCTTTCCCGAGGAACAGATTTCCGTGACCCCGTCGCGCGCCGCCATCGTTCTCTCCGGCCACGTGACTACGGAGGATGTCGCCAAGCGCGCTGGAGAATTAGCCTCGGCCTATTCCAAGAATGTTGTCAACGTGCTCACCTTCGGTCCCGTGGGCGCCCAGGAAGTCTTACTGGAGGTGAAGTTCGCCGAGGTCGACCGCACCGCCCTCACCCAACTTGGCTCCAACTTCTTCTCAACCGGCGCCGGCAATACAATCGGAAGCACCACCACCGGCCAATACGGCGGCTTCGGTACCGCGCAAGTAAGCCAAACTCAGGGAGTCAGCGGCCCGTTTCAGACTAACCAAACCATCAGCAATGTATTGAACTTGTTCCTGTTCCGTCCAGACATCCACTTCGGAGCCGTGATCGAGGCCTTGCAGACCAAGAATCTTCTCCAGATCCTGGCCGAGCCCAATCTCATCGCGGTGAACGGGAAGAAAGCCAGTTTCCTCGCCGGCGGCCAATTCCCCTTCCCCATCGTGCAACCGGGACAGGGATTCACCGCCGTTACCATCTCCTTCAAAGAGTTTGGCGTAAAGCTGGATTTCACTCCGGTGATCATGCCCAATGGCAACATTCATCTACTGGTGGCCCCGGAGGTCAGCACTCTGGATTTCGCCAATGCCCTAACGATTTCTGGCTTCACCGTCCCCGCCTTGAGCACGCGCAAGGCGGAGACCGAGTTCGAGTTGCAGGATGGACAAAGCTTCGTGATCGCAGGCTTGATCGATAATCGCGTCACCGACATTTGGAACAAGGTTCCCGGCCTGGGCGACATTCCGATTCTGGGTAATTTTTTCAAGAGTAAAAGTGTCCAAAAGAGCAATTCAGAACTGATGGTCCTCTGCACTGTGCACAGGATTTCGCCCAGTGCCACGCCACCGCCCGGGCCCACGAATCCGCAGCCTTTCATCAACAATGACAAGTTCGATGGAAAGAAACCTTCGGGAAAGTAAACCCAATGGACGCGATGATTTCACTGGCAACCCGCAACTGGACACTGGCAACTGGTTTTAGGGAAGTGGGAAAAGCATAGGTTTATGTCCGAGCTTTCAGTCGTCATCGTGGCCACCGATAATGAGCAGCGCACCGTGCTCCAGGTGTTGGTGGATGGAACCAGCGTAGCCCGCACGGTTCATACCTGCGCCAGTTTCCCGGTCGCAGCATCCGATCCAGTCATCCGGCGCGTGCAAGCCGCTACTCCCGACGTTGTCTTGGTGGATGTTCCGGCCGATAATCCCGCCACCGCCATGCGTGCCGTTGAACTTCTGCGCCAGGAATTGCCCGACTCGGCCGTGTTCGCCATCGGCGGTCTCAACCAACCGCAGGTCATCGTGAGTGCCATGCGCGCCGGTGCCCGCGAATTCATCGAGCGCCCCACCACTACCACCGACCTACTGGAAGCTTTCGTTCGCCTGACCACCGCCCAGCGCAAGGTTCAAAAGGAAGGCCCCCGCGGCAAAGTGTTCTCCGTGGTCAATGCCAAAGGCGGAAGCGGGGCGACCACTGTGGCCGTCAACCTCGCCCTCGCTCTGCAGGCGGCCCATGGCCACACCGCTCTCGTGGACCTCGCTCCCCTCGGTCACACGTCCTTACATCTGAATCTCAAACCCTTGTTCACCCTGGCCGACGCCACGCGGAATCTGCACCGCATGGATAGTTCCCTGCTCGAGAGTTTCATGACCCGGCACAGCGGCGGCCTGCAGTTGCTGGCGGGAACAAATGCCCCAGCCGCCGTCGAACCCTCGACCGCGGAGTTTGTCCGTTTATTCGACATGCTGGTTACGCACTACCGCTACGTGGTCGTCGATAACTCCTCGCGCCTCGACGCCGCCAGTCGCCTGGTCGCCAATTTGTCGGAGTGCGTACTGCTGGTAGCCTGCACTGACGTGGCTTCGCTGTGGAGTGCGGCCAGGGTGCAACAGTATTTGGGAGAAACCGGAAACCGCGAACGTTTGCGACTGGTGCTCAATCGTTTCCGCAAGGTGTCCGGCTTCAGCGAGGCGGATGCAGAAAACGCTGCCGGTGTTAAATTGTTGTGGCGCGTCCCCAATCAATATTTTGCGATCTCCTCCGCCATCGACCGGGGCACCCCGGTGATGGAGCAAAGTCACACCGAGATTGCCCGCTGCTTTTCGGGGCTGGCGCAGGAATTGACCCGCAACGACGTCGACGTGAAACGCGCGGCTTGGTCCCTGTTTAAAACAGTATAGGGTTAAGGCGATATAGGTTTAAGACGATGTAGGGTTAAGACGGTAAAATTTTATGGCCAATCTACAGACCTTCGAGCACAGCGAGTACCAGCAGGTAAAGGCCGACCTGCACCGCAAGATCCTCGACCGCCTTGATCTGGAAAAACTGGGTCGCGCCACCGGCGACACCGCCCGCGAAGAAGTTCTCGTCCTAATCCGCAACTCGGTGAACAGCGAGGTAGTTCCTCTCAGCTTCGCCGAGCGCGAGCGCCTGTCGCGCGAGATTCTCGACGAAATCTTCGGCCTCGGTCCGCTCGAGCCCCTGCTCAAGGACCACACCATCTCCGACATTCTGGTCAACCGCTTTGATCGCGTCTACATCGAGCGAGCGGGAAAGCTGGAGTTGACGCTATTGTCCTTCAAGGACAACCAGCACCTCATGCAGATCATCGAGCGCATCGTTTCCCGCGTCGGCCGTCGCGTCGATGAATCTTCCCCCATGGTTGACGCTCGCCTCGCCGATGGATCGCGCGTGAACGCCATCATTCCGCCCCTGGCTTTGGACGGCGCTTGCCTCTCCATCCGCCGTTTCGGACGCGACCCGGTCACGGCCCGTAACATGATCGAGAACCACACCCTGACCGAGCCCATGCTCGAACTGCTCTCGACCATGGTGAAGGGAAAGTTGAACCTGCTCATCTCAGGGGGAACGGGCGCCGGCAAAACTACTTTGCTCAACGTGCTTTCCGGCTACATCCCTAACGTAGAGCGCATCGTCACTATCGAAGACGCCGCCGAACTGCAACTCAAGCAGGAACACGTTGTCCGCCTCGAGACCCGCGCCCCCAACATCGAAGGCAAAGGCGCGGTCCGCCAGCGCCAGTTGGTAATCAACAGCCTGCGTATGCGCCCGGACCGCATCGTCGTCGGCGAGGTCCGCGGCGAAGAAGCTTTCGACATGTTGCAGGCCATGAACACCGGCCACGAGGGTTCCCTCACCACGGTCCACGCCAACTCCGTGCGCGACGCCCTGGCCCGCGTGGAAAATATGGTCTCGATGGCAAACCTGAACATTCCCGAGCGCGCCGTCCGCCATCAGATTGCCTCCGCCATTCATGCCGTGGTGCAAGTCGCCCGCTTGTCCGACGGCACCCGCAAGGTCACCTCGGTTTCCGAAGTCACCGGCATGGACAGCGAATCCATCACCATGCAGGACATCTTTGTGTTCGACCGGCGCGGCATTGACGAAAACGGAAAGATACGCGGAGCTTTCCGGGCGACCGGAATCCGCCCTCAGTTTGCCGAAAGGCTGGCCAATGCCGGCGCGCGGCTCCGTCCGGCACTGTTTGAATCGAAGACCGAAATTTAAAGGGAATTTGATGTTTTGATCGCTGATTAAGTCTTTATGTCCTCTCTCTTGATTGCGTTTCTGGTGTTCGTCGTCGTTGCCCTGGCGATGTTCGCCGTTTTGTCTCTGGTTGACCAGCGCCGCGCACAAGCCAGGCTTATCAAAGATCGTCTGGCGACCGTGCAGAAGGCGCCGGAACGCGATCCCGACGAAGAACTTGCTTTGCTTCGCGATGAGCAGCTTAGCGAGATTCCCGCCCTCGACAGTCTGCTGCGCCGCTCTGCCCGGGTCTCGGCCATGCAGGAAGCCTTGCTGCAGGCGGGCATGAAGTTTCGTGCCGGCAACTTTTTGGTGATGTGTCTGCTTTCCGGCGCGGCGGCCGGACTCGCAGCTCTTATCTGGAGCCGGAATCCTGCCATCACCTGGGCCGCCCTGATCATCGGAGCATTTCTTCCCTACGCATTTGTGTCTTACCGCCGCCAGAAGCGTTTTGAGAAAATCGAGGAGCTTTTCCCCGAAGCGATCGACACCGTGGCCCGCGCCGTCCGCGCCGGGCACGCGTTCACCACCGCGCTGGAAATGATCTCCAACGAAACCACCGAGCCCCTGGCTTCCGAGTTTCGCAAACTTTATGAAGAGCAGAAGTTCGGCATGCCGGTGCGCGACGCCCTCATGAATCTTACGGAGCGCGTGCCCCTGGTCGACGTGAAGTTCTTCGTCACCGCGGTCATGTTGCAGCGCGAAACCGGCGGCAACCTCGCTGAAATCCTGGACAATTTGTCTTACGTCATCCGCGAGCGCTTCAAGATTCAGCGCCAGGTGCGGGTTCACACCGCGCAGGGCCGCCTCACCATGGCCTTGCTCATGGCCATGCCCCCGGCCGTTGTGGCGATTCTTGCGGTGTTCAGTCCAGAGTTTGTTCGGCCCCTTTTTTATGATCCCATCGGCCATACCCTGCTGGTGGTAAGTCTTGCCTTACAGACCATCGGCTATTTCGTGATCCGGAAGATTATTAAGATCCAGGTTTAGGTAAACAAATTTAAGTAAATGTGTTAGGACAGGTTTAAGTAAGGCGAGGTTTAACAAATCGGGTACAAAGAATGCCGTCGATGATTCTGGCTATCGTCGTATTCGTCACCGTCGTGCTGGTGGTGTTCGCCTTCGGCGCGGCCGTTGTGACGCCTAGTTCCGTGCTAGGGGCCCGCTTGCGCGCTTTGGGCGGCCAGGGGACGCAGGTTGTACAGAAACCTGCGATGAAGATGAAAGAGCGCTTTGAGCAGGCGCTCGATCCCATCAGCCGAGCCATTCCGCTATCGCCCTCCGACGTCTCCCGGACCCGCGGTTGGCTGATCCAGGCCGGACTTCGCGAACCGCGCCACGCCAGCTACTACCTCGGCGCCCGACTGCTGCTGGCGTTTCTAGGCTTCGGCGGCGTCGTGCTTTTCTCCGGTTTCTCCAGTCTGGGCCTGCTGGTCTGCGTGCCCGCGTTCGGCTTTTTCCTTCCTCGCTTTTTCCTGAAGCGCATGATCAAAGACCGCCAGCAGCGCATCCGCATCGCCCTGCCCGACGCTCTCGATCTCACCGTGATTTGCGTCGAAGCCGGATTAGCGCTCGACCAGGCCTTAATGCGCGTCGGCAAGGATTTGCATCACGCCCATCCCGACCTCAGCGACGAATTTCACCTGGTCAATCTCGAGATGCGCGCCGGCAAGCCCCGCGCCGAAGCTCTGCGCAATCTGGTCGACCGCACCGGCGTCGATGACATTCGTTCTCTTGTTGGCACCCTGATTCAGACCGATCGCTTTGGCACCAGCGTGGCTCAAGCTTTGCGTGTTCACTCCGACTCTTTGCGCACTGCCCGCCGTCAGCGGGCCGAAGAACAGGCCGCCAAAACCACCATCAAAATGGTCCCTCCCCTCGTTATATTCATTCTGGTTCCGTTTCTCTTCGTCACCGTTGGACCGGCCCTAATTCAGGCCTATCACTCTCTCGTCTCGAAATAGGGTTAAGAAATAACGAGCGCAGAGCGTTAGGCCACCAGGCCGCATCCGAGGAAGAAATCAGGAGTCGTCATGCCGGGACTGGTCCCGTTCGGCCAGGCTTTCAACCAAACCCGCCAGCTCTATCTCGCCACCCGCCTCGCGGTGGCGCAGACCCACTGGTCCCGCCTCCGTGGCCTGCTCGGAGCCTCTGAAGATGACTTCCGTAACGGCGGCGGCCTCTGGATTCGGCCCTGCCGGGGCGTTCATACTCTAGCTATGCGGTTCCCTCTCGACGTGGTTTACCTCGACCCTGCCGGCACGGTCGTGCACCTCGAGCCCGGCCTCCGGCCATGGCGATTCGCGCCGGTTCGCCTGCGGGCCGCCTCAGTTCTGGAACTGCCGCAAAACACGATAACCTCAACAGGAACGGCTTTGGGAGATAGAATTGAGATCAAGATGAAGGAGGACGTCTAGCAGCTTCGGCCACGACTCCCCCAGCATATCGGCCTAACATAGATCGGCCTAAAGCAGATCGGCCTGACGCAGACCAGCCACACAACCCTCAGTGACGGATACGCTCCAACTCGAAGAAGCGACCGAGCTTCGTGATCTTCACGACGCGCCCAAGCTCCTGGTCGAATGGTCCCCGCGATGGCAGGACTTCGTCACCTCCATCCGTCCCGCCTTCGCGCGCTCCGGTGCGCGCCTCGCCGGCGAAGCCCCTCACGGCATTTTCCCTTACGCAGGCATGCTGGCTGCGTTGCTGCTGGAAGCGTTCATATTGTTCGTCCTGATCGTCATCCCGAAGGAGATCGCCAAGCTGCGCCCCTACGCGCCACCCAAGGTGCAGCCCTATGAAGTGATCTATTACTCCGGCGACGAACTACCGCGCACCGAAGACCTCGGCGGCGCTCAGACCGGAGCCACCGGCCGCGCCGGTGGTCATGAAGCGCATCACCGAACCCAAACCATTCACGTAGCCCGCGGCGGCTCGCTCACACCCAAAGTCGTCGACGCGCCCGACCTTAAACTTCCCTCTAGCTCGGGTGCGGTGGCGAATCTGCTCGCCTTCAAAACTAACCCAGCACCCACCAGCCCAGGTCCGCCTCCCTCGGAAGGCCTGCACTCAACGCTTGTTGCTCCCAGCCTCCCCGTCAATGTGATCGCTCCGGCACCGGGAAACGTCGATCGCAATCGGTCCCGCGGCGCACCAACTTTGGGCGCTGTCATAGCACCGGCTCCCAGTATTTCTTCCGATAAATCTCGATCCGCCCCTTTACTGAATGCGGCGGTCGTGCCTCCCGCGCCCAGCGTCCGTTCTGAACACACCCTGATCGCGCCGGCTCTGGATCCCAGCATCATCGCCCCAGCCCCCAATGTTTCCCGTGAACGCACCAAGTCGGCGCCTTCCTTGGAGACCAACGTGATCGGCCCGGCGTCGACACAGGTTTCGCGCGATCAGGCGCGTTCCGCTCCAGAGCTCAGCGCTAGGGTGGTTGCGCCCGCTCCCGCAGCCATCAATCACGAAGTTTCACCAACCCGAGTGCAGATGAACAATGTCGCAGTCGTCCCTCCACCAGTTTCAGCGCCGGAGCGCGAGAGTTCCCGCAATTCCAAGCTAACTCTGCCCGCGCCGTCTGTGGTCGCGCCACCGCCCTCCGCCGATTCCACGCACGACCTTCGGCGTCTGGAAAGCGGTGCCGACTCCTCAAGAGCCGTTGTCCCTCCGCCCCCAACCCCAGCAGGCAACGGATCGTTCGTGAGCAGCGTTATCGGCAAACTTTTCGGAACCCAGGATGTTGTGCCGCCTCCACCAGCGGTCTCAACAGGAAACACTTCAGGAACGGTTCGCAACGCCTCGACCGGGCCAGGCAGCTCAGTCGCGAACAGCGTCGTTCCCCCTCCACCTACCGTGGGCTCAGGAACAGCTCGCAGCGCGGGCGGAGCTTCGGGAGGCTCGCTCTCTGCCGGCGTCGTTCCTCCTCCGCCCTCGATTGGAGGTTTCAGTAACTCGGCTTCTGGAAGAACTCAGGGATCAACCCTCGCCGCATCCAACGTTATCCCTCCGCCCCCATCGGTCGGTGGTTCCGGATCGGGTTCAGCAGCAGGTTCCGGGGGTCCCGGAGGAAGTCCCGGAAATTCCGGCGCTTCCGGCAACGGCACGCAGCTGGCCAGCAACGTGATTCCGCCGCCTCCGTCCATCGGCTCCGGCCCCGGCCTATCCGGCTCTGGCCGAAAAGGTGTCGGCCTCGGTGGCCCCGGCGACTCCGGCTCGGTTCTGGCTCCTCCTAAAAGCGAACCGGGAAGCACCAGCGGTTCTGGAATTGTGATCTCGTCCCAACCCGGCTCCAAGGTAGGAATGCCAGGCAGCGGTGGCAAGGGCTCAATCGCGATGTCGCCCTCTGGTGGAGACAAACCGGGCCTCGGCGGCTCCGGTGGGGGCGCAAGCATTGGTCACGGCGACGGTCCTGGAAGCGGTTTAAACACAGAGAAGTCCGGAGAAAAGACCAACGCCGGCTCAGGGGCAGGCAAGACCGGAACTGGAGTCGGGTCCGACTCGACCGCACGCGGCGGAATCTCTCCCACACCGGGCCCGGGAGGCGCAGGGAGCGCTCCTACCGGCTCTCCCGCTGTGCCCGGTGTCGACGTTCGCGGCGGCAGCACAAACGTCGTCAATCTCCCCAGCTTCGGATCAGACGGCAGCAGCGCTCCCACCCCTCCCGGTCGTTCCCCGGTAACGCCAAAGGACGGCCCGGCAATCACGATCGTCGCCACGTCGCGATCGGGCGGTGCGTTTGATTTCTACGGCAAGCTCCCCGGCGACAACTACACCGTCTATGTGGATACGGCGATGGGCACGGTTGTGATGCAGTTTGCCGAAGTCAACCCCGCGGCGCACGCCCAGGCCGGAACGCCGACCGGCCCGCAAGGAATTCGCACCGAATTGCCCGCCAACCTTCCGCACGCCCGGGTCGTGATCAAATGCAGACTCGATGCTTCCGGCAATCTGAAAAATCTCCAGGTCCTCGAACCTGGCCCCGCCGCAATGACTGCCAAGATTATGGCTGCCCTGCCCAGTTGGAAATTCCGCCCCGCCATGCGCGGCACCCAGCCCGTAGAAGTCGACGCCATCCTCGGCTTCAACATCGACACCAACGATCGCTACTAGCTGTTCGAGATGACCGGCAAGGGCATGACTTCAGTTTTGCCGATATGCCTGGCGCACCGTGGAAGAGCGGCGCTTCAGCGCTGCGTAGAGCACTCCCCGGACGACCCGCGGCTCAGCCCCTGTTTGTCTGCAGCCGCAATCTCGCCAGCAGCGCATACGCTTTGCGAAACCACTGCCGCTCGCGCCGCCGCTGGTATCCCGGCATGGCTGGCCTTTTGTCGAGAATTTTCTGAGCCCACTCTCGAGCCTCGTCAAGGCGCCCCTGCGCCAGCAGGAAAAGAGCGTAGTTGTAGTAAGTCTCCGAACTCGTGGAAATCTTCGTGGCCTGCTGAAAGAGGACCTCGGCTTTTTCTGCTTGCCCAGTCTGCGCGTAGGCATGAGCCAACAATCCTTTAGCGCGCTGGAAGTCGTAGTTCGGATCGGCGGCAACCGCGCGCTCAAGATCAGGAACGGCCGCAGCGAAGTCCCCCAGCTCGATCTCCGCGATGCCGCGGCGGTAGAAAGGATCGGCGGAATCCGTTCGCGACGAGATAGCCTTGTCGTAGCAAGCCCGCGCCCGCGCAAAGTTAGCGTCGTCCAGATAGAGCAGCCCGAGTTCTTCGTAGTTTCCAGCCGAAGGATTGTCGAGTATTGCCCGCTCCAGCTCGTGAATCCGCCGTCGCCGCGGAAAAGCCTGAAACGACCCTCGCAACAGCCCCGCATCCGGAATCATTTCCGCGACTATGTAGATCAGCGCGCCAATCCCTCCCAGGAAAACGATGATAAAAATCCAATACGTATCCGGCCGACGGCGGATGAAGTGCACGATCGCCACCGCCTGCAGAATGAATCCCCACCCGCCGAGAAAGACAAGTGATCCCATGGACAGCGAAGAATACCACGGGCTTCGGGCCTCGGCTTTCGGGCTTCGGCGAATGTTAAAATATCAGTGGTGAACTCTTTCAGGCGTCCGATCCGCTTACTCGCTTCCGACATCGACGGCACGCTGCTCAATCCTCAATTTCAGATTTCGAACGACGATCTTGCGGCGTTGCGCCACGCCCATGATTCCGGCATTGAAGTCGTATTAGTCACCGGACGTCGCCACACATTCGCCTTACCCATCGCGAAACAGCTAGGGTTTGATCTCTGGCTCATCAGCTCGAATGGCGCCGTAACCCGCTCGCTGGCGGGAGAGACTTTCCATCGCGACCTGATGCCGCGCGAACTCTGCCGCGAGTTGTGCGGGACCATGCAAGACTTCCGCGGCAATACCGTTCTTACCTTTGATAAGGAATCCAAAGGCGCACTCGTGCTCGAGCACCTGGACGACCTGAACGCGAGCATCAGGCGCTGGCTGGAAAAGAACATGGCCTACATCGAGTTTGTGGTGCCAATCGAGAATGCCCTGGCCAGCGATCCCGTACAGGCCATGTTTTGCGGCTCGATGGAGCGGATGAGCCACGCCCTGGCGACGCTCGAAGCCAACGGGATGCAAGGCAGGATTACAGTTCTGCGCACCGAGTATCCTGAGCGCGATCTTTCCATGATCGATGTGCTGAATGCGGGATGTTCCAAAGGCCACGCCCTCGAGCGCTGGGCCGCGCATCGCGGCTACCGCCGCGAGCAGGTCATGGCCATCGGTGACAACCATAACGATGTGGAAATGCTTGAGTTCGCAGGCCGTCCGTTTATCATGGGGAATGCCTGCGAGGAGTTGCGCGATCGCGGCTGGAGCGTAACCCTCAGCAACGATCGCTGCGGCGTAGCCGCGGCGGTAGCCGAAGTGGTCGGCAGCTAAGAGTCGCGAAGCGACGGCATTCATTAGCCCCGGACGTAAGTGCGGGGTAGGGTATGGGTGCGTAGAACTGAGTCCCCGAAGGGGATGGTACCCAAGGCATGCAAAGACGCTGAAGGACGTCGCGTCTCAGAGATGAAGAAGGCAATCCAGATCGTGTGGTGGGCGGTGGTCATTCTTCTAATCGCAGCAACAGCGCTTCCCTGCCCGGCAGCCGACACCGCCGTCCTGCGCAACGGCTTCTCCATCCGCCACGAGCGCCGGAAGGTCATCGGAACCATCACTCGTCTTTACGTGGACGGTGACGACACAAGTTTTGTCGACGTGCCAACTGTAGAAATCGATCACTTCGAATCCGCGCCAGCGGAAGCAACGGCACCTGAACCGGGGAAAAACGATTCCGCCTCTCGCGCCCAGATGCAAACCCCGTCGAAGAGCATCCAGTCGGATCTGAACGAGGTAGTAAGAGCCGCGAGCGGAACTTACCATCTCGACCCCGACCTGGTAAACAGCGTGATTCGCGCCGAGAGTGGCTTCAATGTACGCGCCGTATCGCCCAAGGGCGCACAAGGATTGATGCAGTTGATGCCCCAGACCGCGTCAAACCTGGGCGTGCAAAATGCCTTCGACCCCAGGGCCAATGTCGAAGGTGGAACCCGTTATCTGCGAGAACTCCTCGAGCGTTATAACTTCGATCTCGTCAAGGCGCTGGCCGCTTACAATGCAGGCCCACAGCGGGTTGAGCAGTATGGCGGCGTGCCTCCGTATTACGAGACCAAAGCCTACGTAGCCCGAGTCGTCCGCGACTTCAACAAAAAGAAACTCGCTGCGAAGACCGCAAGCCAGCCGTCGGCTCCGAAAAGCTCCGGAAGCAAGTCAACAGTCACGTCGGCAATCAGGTCGCAAAAGTCCCCGCAGACTCAGGCAAAAGGGAGTCCCACGCCCAGCGACTAACAGATCGTCTTGGTTTGACCCTCCGGTCACACTCATTTACCTTGGGAGTGCCGTTTCCGCTTCTCGTTGCGAGGGTCGCGGCGCGAGGCTTCTCCCCTTCATGGACAAAAAGCGAATCCTGGCCAGTGCGGTGGTGTTCTTCATCCTGGCCGCTCTCTTCTACCTGCAATATCGTCACTGGCAAAGTTTTGATTGGGGCACGTTCTGGGCGCAGACCCACCACATCAGGAAGTTCCACGTTTTGCATGCCATCGCTCTCATCTACATCGCATATTTCCTGCGCGCACTGCGTTGGAAGATTTTTCTGAAGCCGGTACGGCCGAAAGCAACCATGATGGACATGTTGTCTCCGACGGTGATCGGCTTCACCGGCCTGGCCCTGCTGGGACGGGCGGGAGAATTCATTCGTCCCTATCTGATCGCGCGCCGCACCGATCTTCCCTTCTCTTCCCAGTTAGCGGTGTGGGCGGTGGAGCGCATTTTTGATATTGGTGCCTTCACCGTGTTGATCGTGCTGGCGATTTTTCTGCCCAGCGCATTACCCGCGATTCCGCATCCGGAGTACTACCGGCGCTTCCAGGAAGGCGGGTTCTTCCTAATCGGCGTGGTGGTGATAACTACCGTGGCCGCGATCGTAATCCGGCGCAGCGGAGACGCGGTCGCGCGCTGGGTGGAAGAGAAATTCGCGCATCTTTCGTCGAACCTTGGCCACAGAATGGCTCAGAAGGTGCGCGAGTTTGGCGCGGGACTGGACACGATTCACGGGCCCGCCTCCATGCTTTGGCTGACCCTCGTTTCGGTAGGGATGTGGTACATCATCGCGCTCGCCTATCAGGAGGTCACGCACTCCTACGGCATGGCGGCGCTCGAGATTCCTGTATCGCAGATTCTGATTCTCATGGGAGCGAGCATGGTGGGTTCGATGCTGCAGTTGCCGGCGGTAGGCGGCGGTTCGCAGATGGCAACCATCGCCGCGCTCTCAAGTGTGTTCGACGTACCTCCGGAGATGGCCGCCAGCTGCGGAATTTTGCTTTGGCTGGTCACCTTTGCAGCCGTCGTACCCCTGGGCTTGGCGCTGGCGCATCACGAAAGATTATCGCTACGGAAATTATCGAAGGAGAGTCATCAGGCCGAAGGTTCGGAGATCGACGGACCGGCGTAGGCCGCAAATTCCTGTCTTACGTAGGTACGGCCTGAGCGGCCTGGCCTCACTCCCCTGTTACAATTTCTATATTGATCCCGACAATTCAATTTAGCTAGACAGATTCGTTTATCGACCAACGTCAGCGCCATGAAATGTCCCTTTTGCGGATTTGCTAACGACAAAGTAGTTGACTCGCGCGAGAGCAAAGAGGCGGAGTCGATCCGCCGCCGCCGCGAGTGCCTGAAGTGCAGCAAGCGTTTCACCACTTACGAGCGCATCGACGAAATCCCGTACATGGTGATCAAGAAGGACGGACGGCGCGAAAAGTTCGACCGCCAGAAAGTCTTGAACGGCCTGCTGCGGGCCTGCGAGAAGCGACCAGTGCCCATCAGCAAGCTGGAACAGATCGTGAACGAAGCGGAATCGTTCGTCATCGAGTCGCAGGAACGCGAGCGCAAGACCAGCGAACTAGGCGAACTCATCATGAACCGTCTCCGCCGATACGACAAAGTGGCCTACGTGCGCTTCGCCTCCGTCTATCTGGATTTCAAAGACGTAAAGGAATTCATGAACGAGCTGACGGATTTGGTGAAATCAAAAGAACCAGCGGAAGTGAAGGCAAAGAAAAGTGGCCAGTGATGAAAGTCAGTGGTCGGTGGCCAGTGGTCAGTGGCCAGTTAAAAATGAGGATGTGTGTTTCGCTGGCCACTGGGCACTGACCACTGGCCACTGGTTTAAATCATGGCTCATAAAGTAACTCTCATTCCCGGCGATGGCATCGGTCCCGAGGTCACCGCGGCCACGGTGCGCATTCTGGAAGCGACGGGCGTGAAGTTTGAGTGGGAGTCATTCCAGGTAGGCGCCGACGCGTTCGAAAAGCATGGCGAGTACATTCCCAAAGAGGTGATCGAATCGATCGAGCGCACCCACGTGGGATTGAAAGGACCGGTCACCACCCCTGTGGGTGGCGGCTTTTCCAGCATCAACGTTGCCCTCCGCCAGAAGTTTGAGCTGTACGCCAATTTCAGGCCGATCCGCAATCTGCCGCACATCCCCACGCGTTATCCCGATGTCGACCTCATCATCGTGCGCGAGAACACCGAAAGCTTGTACTCCGGACTGGAGCACGAAGTGGTGCCCGGAGTGGTGGAAAGCCTGAAAATCATCACCGAGAAGGCCTCGACCCGCATTGCGAAATTCGCCTTCGAGTATGCCCGCAAGAATCAACGCAAGAAGATTCATGCCATCCACAAAGCCAACATCATGAAGCTCTCGGATGGCTTATTCCTGCGCTGCTGCCGCACCGTAGCCAAGAATTATCCCGAGATCACCTATGGGGAGCATATCGTCGACAACACGTGCATGCAGCTCGTCATGAATCCCTATCAGTACGACATGCTGGTAATGGAAAACTTGTACGGCGACATCATTTCAGACTTGTGCGCAGCGTTTGTAGGCGGCCTGGGATTTGTGCCCAGCGCCAACCTAGGCGATCACTGCGCCATTTTCGAGGCCGTACATGGTTCAGCACCCGATATTGCAGGCAAGAATATCGCAAATCCCACCGCGCTCCTGCGCTCCGGACTGCTGATGCTGCGCCATCTCGGCGAGTTCGACGCTTCGTTGCAGATTCGTAACGCGCTGGAAAAGGTATACCGCCACCCCGAGAAGCTCACCAAGGATATCGGCGGCAAGGCGGGCACTTCGCAATTCGCGGACTCAGTGATCGAAGAAATGGAAAAAGCAAAGACCACGCCCGCCGCGATCCATTAAGATATCGTCATCGTAGTGCTTGGGCCTCAACAGTCGGTGAGGCAGAAAAGGGGCGTTTATGAAGCAGAGGCTTGTCTCAAATGTGGTCACCGCTGTGGCCTGCATGTTTCTCTTCGCAGGCTCGGCGGCTGCGCAGGGCGGGGCGTTGGTGGCAGCGGAGTACGGCGCCCGCGACCGCCGCGTGGATGTAACTCCACGAGTGCGTTCGTTTATGCACGACGGCGTCCTGCAGTTCGATGTCAACGATCAGAATCTGGGCGTAGATCCAGCGCGAAATCACGTCAAAGAATTGTTCATCCGCATCCGGCACTGGGACGGCAACGTCGAGGAGTTTCGGTTTGCTGAATATTCCCATGTGAACCTGGTTCTCGATCCAGACCGGGGATACGAATGGCACGATCGCGAACTTCACATCATGCGCGCATTCTATGGTGGCGCCGGGCATTTCGTCGATGTGACGGATACCTTGCGCAGCTATAAACATGGACCTCAGCTCTTCGTGGTCGTGGATAACCGCAGCATGGGCGTCGACCCTGATCCCGAAGTACACAAAGTTCTGCGCGTGCTGTATTGGGTTGCCGGAGAGCGCAGGCAGATTGTGGTGCCGGAACACGGGGAACTGAGACTGCCGTAGTCACCTTCTTCAACGGCGCGGAGAATTCCAATCCAGAGTGGTGCGCTTCAATCCGAAGCGCGCCGCTCGCCTTTCAAAATTTCTTCTTGCCTGCATTCCAGGATTGCGATAGAGTCCTGTGCCATCTAGCAAGCGACCGGTAGCAACGAGGTGCGGCAAATCCGGTTGTTTTCCCAAGTAACTTCTCGCAAGCATCGCTCTCGGCCCCCGTGGTCAATTCTGCAGTTGGGTTAACTCTTGGGGTTAACTCTTGGGGTTAACTCTGAAGTTGGGCTCCGTCCGATTCCCTGGGTAGTGTCCGCCTGGCAAAACGGGGCATTCCATCGGCACCTGGCCGAAGGACGATAAGGAGAAGACCGTATGGTTGCGAAGAAGAAGACCAAGAAACCCACGGGGAAAACCCACCCGGCCAAGAAGTCCCCAACCCGAAAAGCCGGCACAACTGTCGGCGGGTTCGTATTTGCCAACCCCAAACCATCGCCGGACGACTATGGAAATTTCAGCCAGTCTGACGTTTTCGCTGATTCCAATGTCACGGCCGGGACTGCCCTGCAGCCCATCCCCAAATCCTGGAGGCAACCTGAAGTGCTGGATCTCGCCCAGGTTTTGACCCCAGCCGATCTTCAGCAGATTCAGGCAGCGAAGTCGATCGTCTTTCACGCCGTGGGCGACAGCGGCGGCGTCAAGGAACCTTCCAAACAGTTCGCCGTGGCCGATGCCATGGCCACCGACCTGCAAGGCAAAACTTACCAGAACGGTCTGCCCGCTTTCTTTTACCACCTCGGCGACGTGGTCTATTACCTCGGCCAGGAACGCTATTACTACGACCAGTATTACGATCCTTACCGCGATTACAACGCTCCCATCTTCGCCATCCCAGGGAACCACGACGGCATGGTTTCTCCGAGCCTGCCCGAAAAATCTCTCGACGGCTTTTACGAGAACTTCTGCACCCAGACTCCCGGCCACAATCCCGAAGCTCAGGGATTTGCCCGAACCACCATGACTCAGCCGGGAGTCTATTTCACGCTGGACGCACCTCTGGTGAAGATTATCGGTCTGTACTCAAACATCAGTGAGGGTGCC